>Ga0070741_10020741_pt1 | contig 10305 bp, 10 predicted proteins | sample Coa_R1_4_FD_66440 | JGI IMG/M metagenome (GOLD analysis project Ga0070741, IMG submission 66440) | Surface soil microbial communities from Centralia Pennsylvania, which are recovering from an underground coalmine fire - Coalmine... | ecosystem: Environmental > Terrestrial > Soil > Unclassified ...
CGCCCCGGCTCCCCGGCCGCCGGCCGCGCCCCGGCCGCCGCCGGCGCCCCGGCCCCCCGATGCGCTCCCCCCGCCACCGCTGCTCCCCCGCCCCCCGGAACCGGATCCACCGCCGCCCGACCGACCCCCCCGGCCACCGGGCGAGTCCCCCCGGGGGCTCACCGGTCCCCCCGGCGCCCGTCGTCCCCCGCCAGCCCGCCCAACCGGCGTTCACCCGCCGCCATATCCGGGCGGATGCACGCCAGAACCGCCCCCCCGGCGGGCCGGCCCGAACCGGCGTTCTTCCGCCGGCATATCCGGGCGGATGCACGCCGGTTCATCGGTGCCAGGTGGTGCCGGTGGGGGTGTCCTCCAGGGTGATGCCCCGGGCGGCGAGGTCGGCCCGGATGCGGTCGGCCTCGGCGAAGTCCCGGGCCTTCCGGGCGGCGTTGCGGGCCTCGACCAGGGCGGTGATCTCGTCGTCGCCCTCGCCGGCCACCGAGCCGTCGTCGAGTTCGAGACCCAGCGCCCCCGTCAGGGCGTGGACGGTCGACACCAGCCGGCCGGCATCGGTCCCGCCGCCGGCGTCGACGGCCAGGTTGCCCTTCCGGACGGCCTCGTAGATGGCCGCCAGGGCGGCGGGCATGTTGAAGTCGTCGTCGAGGGCGGCGTTGAAGGCGGCCACCGTGGGCTCGTCGAGCGCCGCCGGCGACAGGTCGAGCCGGTCGATGCCGGCCACCCGGGCCCGGCGGGCCAGGGCGTCGAGCGTGGCCAGCGACCGGGCGGCCACGGCCACGTTCTCGGGCGCCATCTCCATGTTGGAGCGGTAATGGGTGCCGAGCACCAGCAGGCGCAGGGCCCGCGGCCCGTGGGAGTCGACCGCCTCCTCCAGCGTGGTGAAGTTGCCCAGCGACCGGGCCATCTTCTCGCCGCCGACGTTGACCATGGCGTTGTGGAGCCAGTAGCGGGCGAAGCGCTGCCCGGCCCCCTCCGACTGGGCCCGCTCGTTCTCGTGGTGGGGGAAGACGAGGTCGACCCCGCCGCCGTGCACGTCGAAGCCCTCGCCCAGCAGCCCGACCGACATGGCCGAGCACTCGATGTGCCACCCGGGCCGGCCGGGGCCCCAGGCCGAGTCCCACGACGGCTCGCCGGGCTTGGCCGCCTTCCAGAGGGCGAAGTCGACCGGCGAGCGCTTGCGCTCGTCGACCTCGACCCGGGCGCCGGCCGACTCCAGCAGGTCGTCGAGCCGGCGGTGGGACAGGGCGCCGTAGCCGGGGAAGCTCTCGACGGCGAAGTACACGCCCGATTCGGTGGCGTAGGCCCGCCCGGCCGACACCAGTTTGGCGATCAGGTCGAGCATCTGGGGGATGTAGCCCGTGGCGTGGGGCACCTCGTGGGGGCGGAGGATCCCGAGGCGATCGAGCTGGGCCCAGTGGATGGCCTCGTAGCGGGCCGCCACCTCCGGTTCGGTCGAGCCCTCGGCCCGGGCCTTGTTGATGATCTTGTCGTCGACGTCGGTGACGTTGCTGACGTGGGTCACCTCGAAGCCCCGCCACGCCAGCGCCCGGCGGATGGCGTCGAACGACAGGGTGCTGCGGGCGTGGCCGACGTGGGGCACGTCGTAGACCGTGGGCCCGCAGATGTAGAGCGCGATCCGGCCCGGCTCCCGGGGAACGAGATCGACCTTGTCGGCCGCCAGCGTGTCGTGAACGAGCATCCGGGTCAGGCTAACCCGGCACGGGCGGGCAGCCTGATTGGATTACTTGCCGACGAGTGCCTCGTCGAGCTTGGCCTCAGCCTCTTCCTCGGTCACGCCGATGGCGAAGGTCAGCTCGGAGACGAGGATCTGGCGGGCCTTGGTCAGCATCCGCTTCTCGCCGGCCGACAGACCCTTGTCCTTGTCGCGGATCGACAGGTTCCGGACGACCTCGGCGACCTGATAGATGTCGCCGCTCTTCAGCTTCTCCACATGGTTCTTGAACCGCCGAGACCAGTTGGTCGGCATCCGCGCTTCCTTCTTGCGAAGGACGGCGAACACCTCCTCGACCTCTTCGTCGTTGATGACTTCGCGGAGCCCGACTTCTTCGACATTGTCGGCCGGGACCATCAACGTCAGGTCGCCGTACGCCAGCTTGAGCACGAGGTAATCCCGTGTCTCTCCGAAGACTTCTCGCTTCTCGCGACGCTCGACGATGGCGGCGCCATGGTGCGGGTAAACGACCTTGTCGCCAACGTCAAACAGCATGCGCACTCTCCCAGGTGGCCCAATCTGGGGCTCCATCAAGGGTACGGCAGGAACCGCACCTGAACAACTTGAACGAGCACCCGTTTAAATCCGTGGACATTCCCGACATTCCCGGCGGGGGCGACAGGGAAAACGCGGGGCGTGACTACTGTTATACCCAACGTCGCCGATTTTCGCTCGTCAATTATCCGACAAATCCCGGTCAATCGAGCAGGAAGGCCAGGCAGCGCCGCCAGGCGTCGGCGGCGTCGTCGGGCCGGTGGACGGGCCGGTCCGGGTCGTGGGCGAAGGCGTGGTCGGCCTGGGGGTAGACCACGACCTTGTGGTCCGCCCGCCCCGCCCAGGCGGCCCGCAGCGCCTCGACGTCCTCCGGCGGGATCAGGGCGTCGAGCTCGCCGAACATGGCCAGCGTCGGGCAGGCGTCGGCGACGACGTCGAGGGCGTCGCGCATCCCGCCCCCGGCCCAGTCGGCCGGGGTCCGCACCATGCCGTAGAAGGCCACGGCCCGCTCGAAGCGGCCGGTGGCGGCGGCCTTGAGGGCGTAGGAGCCCCCCATGCAGAAGCCCATGACCGACACGGTGCCGACCCCGTCCGCCGCCACCAGGTGGTCGGCGGCCTCGGCCAGGTCCTCCAGGATCACGTCGTCGTGGAGCTCACCGGCCCGGGCCCGCCGGGCCTCGATGTCGAGCGACCCCCCGGGCGGGATGAGGCGGGCATACGTCTCGGGGGCGCAGACCGCCAGGCCGTGGGTGGCCAGCCGCCGGCAGATGTCCTCCATCAGCGGCCGGAGCCCCGAGATGTCGGGCGAGAGCACGACGCCGCCCAGCGCCTCGCCCTCCGGCCGGGCGTGGTACGCCGGCACGGCCGTCCCCTCCACGTCGAGCGTGATGTGGTCGACGGTGGCCTTCTGCGGCCCTTCCTCGAGCATGTATCCCATGCGAGGTGACTATACGTAGCGGTCGAGGATGGAGGTCTCGGCCAGGCGGGAGAGGCCCTCCTTGATGGCCCGGGCCCGGGTCTCGCCCACGCCCTCGACGTCGTCGAGGTCCTTCATCGACGCCCGCATGATCTTCTGCAGGTTGTGGAAGCGGGCCACGACCCGGTCGGCCACGATCTCGGGCAGGCGGGGGATCTTGTGCAGCAGCCGGTAGCCGTGGGGCTGGAGCGACCAGTCGAGGCCCGTCCCCTGCGGCAGGTGGAGGACGGCGGCCACTTCCTTCAGATCCAGCAGCTCGTCGGTGGTCAGCTGCGCCAGGCGCTTCATGACCTCCTCGAGCTCCCAGTCGGGCGAGCGGACGAAGTAGTCCTTGGCCACCAGCCGCCGGTCGTCCTCCACGCCGCCCATGAGCTCCTCGAGCTGGAGCAGGACCAGGCGGCCTTCGGAGCCCAGCTCGATGATGTACTCCTCGATCTCGTCGGAGATCCGGCGCACCATCTCGGCCCGTTGGAGCACGGTGACGGCGTCGCGCACGGTGACGAGGTCCTCGACCTCGAGGGCCGACAGTGACCCGGAGACGGCGTCGAGGCGGTCCTTGTAGCGCTCCAGCGTCTGCAGCGCCTGGTTGGCCTTGGCCAGCACCCGGGGGATCGGTTCCAGCGTGTACTTCTGGTCGTCGCGGTAGATCGTGACGACCGACATGGCCTCCGACACCGAGATCACCGGCACGTCGATCTGGCGGGCCACCCGCTCGGCGGTGCGGTGGCGCGTGCCGGTCTCCGAGGTCGGGATGTTGGGGTCGGGCACGAGGTGCACGTTGCCCCGGGCCACCCGGGAGCAGTCGGCGGCCAGGATCAGCGCGCCGTCCATCTTGGCCAGCTCCGACAGCCGCTGGGGCGTGAACTCGGCGTCGAGCAGGAACCCGCCCGAACAGACCGACAGGACCTCCGGCCCGTCGCCGACCACGATGAGGGCACCCTTGTTGGCCTGCAGGATGCGATCGATGCCGTCCCGCAGCGGGGTGCCCGGCGCCACCATCCGCAAGGCTTCGAGTAGCGCCTCGGAACGGCGCATCGGCACAGGCGGCTCCCCCTCGAAAAGTCGTGGCCGGCCCGGTGATCCCGGTCGGCCGCGCCTTCGAGGGTAGCGCAGCAGCGCCCGTCCGGGGGAGAGCGCCGGGCCGAAGCTGTCAGCTTTGTGTCGATCGTCGCCGCAGGCGGCGGGCCACGGTGACCCCGCCGAGGAGCGCCACGACGAGGAGGACGGGCCGGGCCCGGGCGGTGGCCCTCGCCGCCACGTCGACGGCCACGGGAGCCCCGGGCCGGAGCGCCCAGGACCGGCTCCGCCCGGCGACATCGACCACCAGCCGGAGGTGGAGCCCGTCGGCCGCCCGCCCGGCCAGGAGCTGGGCGACCCGGTCGGGGTCGATGCCGGCGTCCCGCAGCCGGGCCGGCAGGTCGGGGCTGTTGGCGAAGCCGGTGGCCGCCGCCGCCCCGGGGCCGACGTCGGCCGTTCCCCGGACCCGCAACGACGTCCGCAGGAGCCCCCGGCGGCGATCGAGGCGGAAGCCCTGCAGCGGCCCGGCCGGACCGGCCAGCTCGCCGATGACGGTGGCGAGGTCACCCGCCCGGTGGAACGACTTGCTGAGCTCCACCTCGGCCCCGCCGCCCTTCACCGGCCGGACGGGCGAGATGCTCCAGCCCGCCCGGTGGAGGTCGGACGTCTGGGCGCCGTCGGCCAGCGGGGCGCCGAGCACCGCCTGCGCCTCCCGGTCGAGGGCGAACCGGGCCGTGACCGTCCCGCCCCCGCTGTCGTGGACCTTGGCCTCCACCGTGGCGTCGACCCGGCAACCGCTTCCCCCCAGCACCACGGCCAGGGCCAGGACCAGCCAGATGGCGAGCCGAGGGCGGCGCACGGCCGGCAGCGTAGGACCGGCCCTAGTCGCCTTCGGTATTGAGCATCTGCTCCGCCGCCATGGTGAAGTAGCGCAGCAGGGCGTCGCGCACCTCGCCCTCGGCGGTGTTGGCCTCCACGGCCCTGGTCATGTGGAACATCCACCGGTCGCGCTGGCGGGGCCCGACGGGGAACGGGAAGTGGCGCATCCGCAGCCGGGGATGGCCGCGCTCGGCGCTGTACGTGCCGGGGCCGCCCCAGTACTGGATGAGGAACAGGGTCAGCCGGCGGCGGGCGCCGCTGAAGTCGGGTGCCTCGGGATACAGCGGCGCCAGGACGTCGTCGCCGGCGACACCCTCGTAGAAGTCGCCGACGAGGCGCTCGAAGAAGGCCGACCCACCGACCGCCTCGTAGACGGTGACACCGCCGCCGGTGGTCACAGGGCGGCGACCTCGGCGGTCTCGGCGGCGGTGAGGACCCAGGCCCCGGCGGCGACGTTGGCCGTGACCTGCTCGGGCCGGGCGGCCCACCGCTCGTCGCGGGCCAGCCGCGAGCCGGCGGGGAACGGCTCACCCCGGCGGTACTTCCCGGTCAGCATCCCCGACGCCAGCGGGAAGTAGGGCACGACCCCGAGCCCGGCGGCCTCGGCGGCGGGAACGACCGCCGCCTCGACGTCGCGGTTCAGCAGGTTCCAGTGGATCTGCGTCCCGCAGAAGGCGGCCCAGCCCCGGGCCCCGGCGACCGCCGAGGCGGCGGCGATCTGGTCGGCCGACACGTTGGAGCTGGCGATGTGGAGCACCTTTCCCGCCCGGACCAGCCCGTCGAGGGCCTCGAGCGCCTCCTCGACCGGCGCCTCCCGGTCGGGCACGTGCTGGTAGTAGAGATCGATCCGGTCGGTCCCCAGCCGGCGCAGGCTGCTCTCGGCTCCGGCGCGGATCCGGGCGGCCAGCGCGCCCGGCTGGTAGGCCTCGCCGGCCGGGCGGGGCAGGAACTTGGTGGCGATCACCGCCTCGTCGCGCCGGCGGCCCAGGGCGGCGCCCAGCATCTCCTCCGACTGCCCGCCGCCGTACATCTCGGCGGTGTCGAAGTGGGTGACGCCGGCATCGAGGGCGGCCCGCACCACGGCCGCCGCCGCCTCGGCGCCGATGGCCGTTCCGAAGTTGTTGCAGCCCAACCCGACCACCGACACCGCCGGCCCGTCCTTGCCCAGCGTGCGTGTCTCCATGGCCCCCCGACTCTAATCAGGCCGGGGCATGTCCCGATCTGTGCGGCATTCGGCGTTGCCGCCATGGCCGTCGCCGACCATCATCGGCCGAGCCGAGGCGCGAGGGAGGAATGACGATGGCGCGGAGTCCCGAAGAGATCGACGCCGAATGGAGCGAGGCCTTCAACGCCGGTGACGGGGAGGCGGTGCTGGCCCTCTACGAACCGGGGGCGGCCTTCGTGCTCCCCACCGGAGACGTCATCGAGGGCGTCGACAACATCGCCCAGGCCCTGGGCGGCTTCTTCGCCATGAAGCCCCGGATCGACCTGCGGACCACCCGGGTCCTCCGCTCCGGCGACACGGCGATCGTCTACTCCGCCTGGACCGTCACGGCCACGGCCCCCGACGGCACGGCCGTGGAGATGTCGGGAACGCCGACCGTGGCCCTGCGCCGGCAGCCCGACGGAACCTGGCGGTTCCTCATCGACGACCCGGGCTGGTCCGCCCAGACCGTCGAGCTGTTCAAGTCCCTGGGCTGATACCCCGGTCGCCGGGACGCTCGGGTTCACGAGCGTCCCGGCGCGGTCGGGGTCGGGGTCAGTCAGTAGCCGGTGTCGAGGGCCAGATCGCCGTAGTACCGGCCGTCGACCGGGCGGTGCGTGTCGCCGAGGAAGCCGTCGGCGGCGGGACGGGCGGCGGCGTCGGACCGCAGCTTGGTGATGATCTGCGTCGGCGTCAGGCCGGCGCAGGGACCGGCGTCGATGCAGCGGGCCACGAGGCCGGCGATGTGCGGCGAGGCCATCGACGTCCCCGAGATGGTCTCCGTCCCGCCGTCGTTCCAGGTGGAGGTGATGCACAGGCCCGGAGCGGCGATGGTGTGGGCGGCATCGGCCGAGCCGGGGACGGCGTAGTCGGAGAAGCTGGCCGGCGAGTCGTCCTGCTCGTTCTTGCCGTCGGTGCAGGGCGGGGTCGTACCCAGCCCGCCGGGCCGGCCGTCGAAGTCCGACATGGCCGTGACCGCCAGGACCTCGTCGTAGGCCGCCGGGGTCGACTGGGCCAGGTCGCCTCCGTCGTTGCCGGCGGCGGCCACGACGGTCACGCCGGCGGCCGACACCTTGCAGACGGCGGCGTGGAAGGCGTCGTTGTCGGTCGTCCCGCAGTGGCCGTCGTCGGTGCCCTCACCGCCGAGGCTCATGTTGACGACCTTGATGTTGTCGGCGGCGGCGTTCTGGGCCACCCAGTCGAGCCCGCAGATGACGCTGGAGATGTTGCCCGCGCCGTTGGCGCCGAAGACCCGCACGGCGTAGAGCGGGGTGCCGGGCGACACGCCGATCACGCCGGGAATCCCCCTGTCGGCCACGATGCCGGCCACGTGGGTGCCGTGCCCGTTGCTGTCGGCGGGGATGCCGGCGTCGTCGTTCCCGCCGCCCCCGAACAGCCCGCCGCCGCCCAGGAGACCCTTCGGCGCGCAGTCGTAGCCGCCGGCGACGTTGAGGTCGGGCCGTTCCTCGACGCCGGTGTCGAGGAGGGCCACGGCCGCCTTCCGGGCGGGGCCGGGCACGCTGGCCAGCGAGCCGTCGGCGTTGAGGGCGGGGGCGGCACCGATCCGGGCGACGCCGGTCGGCACGCTCACCGGGGCGGACGCCGGCGAGGGATCGGGCATGTAGTGGGCGGCCGGGGCGACGCGGCCGTCGAGCACCGACACGGCCCGGTCGGGCGTGACGAAGGCCACCCGCGGGTCGTGGCGCAGAGCGTTGAGCCGCAACGGCGAGAGCGACACGACCAGCGTGTCAACGAGGGAGAACAGCGAGTCGATCGTGGCGCCGAGCCCGGTCGCCCGGGCGGCGACAGCCGGGGTCGAGGCGGCGTCCTTCAGGACGACGATGTAGCGGCCGGAGCCGAGGACGGAACCGCTGGCGGCGGACGAGAGGGAGAGCGCCAGCGGAGCGAGGCACAGGGCCAGCGTGGCGACGAGCCATCGGCGAAGCATCGCTTCGACCTCCTTTGGGGGATTGGCGCCCCCCACCTTCGACGGTGGGGGGCCCGATCCTCTCGAGGTCGCGAAACCGAGACGCCGGCCTGAAGATCCCTTGAGCCGATTCGACCGCTGTGGGCGGATGGCGGCGTTTCGCCGCCGGCCCGGATCAGTAACCGAGGTCGTCGGCCAGGTCGCCGTAGTACTTGCCGGCCACGGGGCGGTGGGTGTCGCCGAGGAAGCCCTGGGCGGCGGGGCGGGCGGCGGCGTCGGACCGCAGCTTGGCGGCGATCTGCGTCGGCGTCAGGCCGGCGCAGGGGCCGGCGTCGATGCAGCGGGCCACGAGGCCGGCGATGTGCGGCGAGGCCATCGACGTACCCGAGATCGACTTGAACTTGCCGTCGTTCCAGGTCGAGGTGATGCACACGCCCGGGGCGGCGATCACGTGGTTGGCGTCGGGCGAGCCCGGCGCCGCCCAGTCGGAGAACGAGGCGACGTTGTCGTCGGCGCCCTTGGTGCCGCAGGGCGAGTCGCCCTGGAACAGCCCGCCCGGCTTCCCGTCGAAGTCGGCCATGGCCGTGACCGCCAGGGTCTCGTCGTAGCTGGCCGGCACGGCCTTGGCCAGGTCACCGCCGTCGTTGCCGGCGGCCACCACCACGGTCACGCCGGCGGCGTTGACCCGGCAGACGGCGGCGTGGAAGGCGTCCTGGTCGGTGGTGCCGCAGTGGCCGTCGTCGCTGCCCTCGCCGCCGAGGCTCATGTTGACGACCTTGATGTTGTCCTTGGCGGCGTTCTCCGCCACCCAGTTGAGGCCGCAGATGACGTTGGACAGGCTGCCGGAGCCGAAGGAACCGAACACCCGCACGGCGTAGAGCGGCGTGCCGGGCGAGACCCCGACCACGCCCTGGCCGGTGTCGCGGGCGGCGATGATCCCGGCCACGTGCGTGCCGTGCCCGTTGTTGTCCTTCGTCGGGCCGCCGCCCCCGCCGAGGAGGTCGCCGAGCAGGTCGCTGGCGCAGTCGTAGCCCCCGACGACGTTGAGGTCGGGCCGGGCCATGATGCCGGTGTCGACGACGGCCACGGCCGTCTTGCGGGCCGGGCCGGCCACGCCGGCCACCGGAGCGGCGCCGATGCGCAGCACCCCGGTGGGGACCCCGCCGGTGGCCCCCGTCCCGGCGGCGTTGTCCAGCAGGCGGACGGGGCGGTCGGGCGTCACGAAGGCGACGCGGGGGTCGCTCTGCAGCCGCTTGGCGCCGAGCAGGGGCAGGGACACGACCAGCGAGTTGACCGACCCGAACAGCGAGTCGATGGTGGCGCCGAGTGTGGAGGCCCGGCCGGCCACGGCGCCGGCGTCGGCCGAATCCTTGAGGACGACGATGTAGCGCCCGGGCAGGACCGAGCTGCCCGCCGACGAGCTGAGCGACATCGCCACCGGGGCGAGCGACAGCACCACCACCGCCACGATCCATCTCCGCAGCATGATCCCCCGACCTCTCTGTTTGACCGTCGCCCGACGGCCCGGGGTCAGTGCTGCTTCGTTCCCTCAACGGGAAAAGCCCGGGGTCCCCACACGGAGACTGCCGGGCTCTTCTCGCAACTGCTGAGAGGTAACGGAAGGTGCGAACTATCCCTCGGAGCCGCTACCGGCCAATTCGACAGAGGGAGGCTCAATCCCTTCGATCGCCCGGAAGGCGATCTGGTCGCCGTCGGCGTCGACGACGACGGTCTCGCCGGCCCGGAACTCCTTCCAGAGGATCCGCTCCGACAGCGGGTCCTCCACCAGACGCTGGATGGCCCGGCGGAGCGGCCGGGCGCCCAGCGTCGGGTCGTACCCCTTCTGGGCCAGGAGGTCCTTGGCGGCCGGGGTCAGCTCGAGGTTGATGCCCTGGCTCTCGAGCTGGGCGATCACCCGCTTGATCATCAGGTCGACGATCTCGGTGACCTCGGCGCGGGACAGCTCGTGGAAGACGATGACCTCGTCGATCCGGTTCAGGAACTCGGGGCGGAAGTGGCGCTTCAGCTCCTCGTTGACCTTCTCCTTCATCCGCTCGTAGGTCACCGCCTCGTCGGCC
>Ga0070741_10020742_pt1 | contig 10305 bp, 9 predicted proteins | sample Coa_R1_4_FD_66440 | JGI IMG/M metagenome (GOLD analysis project Ga0070741, IMG submission 66440) | Surface soil microbial communities from Centralia Pennsylvania, which are recovering from an underground coalmine fire - Coalmine... | ecosystem: Environmental > Terrestrial > Soil > Unclassified ...
CGTGAGGGGCAGCGCGCTTGCGTTGGCCAGGTTATCGGGGCCAGGAGCAGCTCCCCCTCCAGGTGCCTGTGTGAGATCGTTGTTATGCCCGGACTGGTCGTAGATGATGGTGATCACACAACTCGTGCCAGCACAGAACGAATCTTGTGCAGCGGCGTTGGCAAAGCCGCCTGCTGAGAGCACGCCGATGTTCAACGTGGCGTTATCCGAGGAGCGCCTGACCTGGTAGAGGTTGCCGCTGTAGGCGCTGAAGAGAGCGCGCACCGTGCTATGGGCTGCCATACAGGGCGTGCCACCTGAGGCATAAATATCGCAGGGCTGCGACCCCGCCGCATGGGCTGGCGTGCCAGAACCACCAATCACGCCGATAGTAAGAGCTACGACCGCAATGAATGCCAGTATGGTTCTGCATAGGCGCGAGTACAAATAGTGAGAGGGAGAGCGTTTCACGTCCTTGAATCCTTTCCAAGAGAACGTTTCATAGAGGTCTTTCTCTATGAATATGTACAAACATCAATGTTGTCAGACTCGATTCCTCCGAAACGAGAGCCGTGAAATGTGACGAAGACAAATGGAACGATGCGATGTCACGAGCGGTTTGCGCGAGCCAGGATGCGAGAGAAATGGTCAACGAAAAGACATACGAACGCTTGAGAACAGCGAGAGGGGGTGTGACGAGCGCAGTTAAGACACTTCCCAAGCTGTTCTTCACGAGAGAAGAATGCTTCCCATCCTTCATAGGGTGATGATTCTAGTATAGTGCACGTTTCGCGCAATGTCAATGCGTGGTTGGGTAATTTGATTGCAAAATATGCATGTTTATGCATTGAGAATGCGCGTTTTGGGCGTGTTCAGAGGGTGCAGTATTCACTTTTTGTTCATTGCGTGAAAAAGTCAGTTTCTTGAGAACGCGTGTTTTGTGTAGGCGGATAGTGCTGCTCCGGCTCTCTCATACCTGTGAGAGAGCCGGAGCAGGTGATGTTGTTGTGGCGCGGGAATGTGTTGTATGTCTCTGACTATCCTCGTCGTCCTTGGGCGATTTCTAGGCGATAGCCATCAGGGTCATTGGTAAACATTTGTCGCTCCCAGGGGCGATCAACGGGAGGACTGGCAAAATGTACTCCCTGAGCTTTCAACTGCTCAAAGAGCGCATCAAGGTTCTCGGTACTCAGCTCGATATGGATGGCTCCGCGCGGCGCGTCGGGCCACCTGGAGAGATCCATTTTGAGCAAGCCGATGGTTCCTTCTCCCAGGCGGAGTAAGGCAAAACGGTCGTGCTGGGACTGGACCTCAAATCCGAACTGTTGATAGAATGCGACGGAGCGTTCGACATCGCTCACAGGCAGGCTGATGCCTTCAAAACGAATGGTTTCTGTCATGGATGTTCTTCTTTCTGTAGGTGCAACTCTTTTGCCGATGGTTGTTGAGTTAGTGAGAGAAAGAGTTTGACGAGCAGTTGGTGCAGCGTTTCCTGTTCCTCGTTGTCCAGGCCGGCAAAGAACGCGTTGTCCACTGCTTCTCTTGCTTGTCGGATCTGCTGCAGTTCCCTTAGCCCAACCTCTGTTAGTTTCACCGCGTGACGGCGGCGGTCACGTGGATCAGGCTGCCGTTCAATGAATCCTCGCTGTTGGAGCACATCGAGCAGTGCTACCATGTTGGCGCGATCAATCGAAAGTTGCTGCGCCAGCTGTTGTTGGGATGCCTGGTCAATGGCTTCAAGAAGCAGCAGAATCCCGTAGTGAGAGGGTTGCAGTTGCCAGGCACTGAGAACCTGTGTAAATTGACGACGAGCTTCTCGTCCCAGGCGGCCCAATAAGTAGGCTTGATCGGTGAGAAGGCGCTCTGGTAGGGCACGAACAATGCCTGTATTTAAGGGCTCTTGATCGGTTAGGGCGGATTCCTGGTTTGCAGGGTGGTTGCTCTCATGAGCCATTGATGCATCTCCTTGTGCTCTCACCGTGATTCGCCTTAGTCAACCAGAGGCTCTGATCGGAGGAAAGCATACGAAAAATCTGTATATTATTGGTAAGTACAATCATTGTACTTACCAATAATATACACGGAGCGTTTGCGTTTGTCAAGGATGAGGGTTAAAGGGGACTCGTCAGATTTTTGCAATTGAGGGTGGGGACGCGATGGTCCTCGTTTTTCAACACTTTCTCTTTCGTGTTCAATAATCAACAACAACACTGTTATTGCTTATTGATCGTTGTGCCATCGAACCTTAGTATTAGAGACGACGTTTGCAAAGGCAAGCGATTGACGGACAATTTTTGCATGCTCTGAAAGGGAGGAATATGCAGTTATCAGCACTTATGAAAGACGAATTTAGCAAATACTATACAATGGCAATAGATGCTCTTTGTGAGATTGCCAACACGTACTTTTTTCTTGGCAGGTTGGGTGATGCCCGGCACTTGCTCAGTATGTCCTTGCAAATGGTAGAGGTTGGCGAGGTAGCGACCCAGGATCGTCTCAAGTTATTGCTTCTGTATGGAAAGGTCCTCATTGTTGATCACCTTATTCATAGAGGAGAAACGGATCTGATGTTTTCGACGATACTCCAGGCAAAGCAGATAGCTGAAGCGGCTCAGGATCAGCAGGGCATTGCAGACGCTTTGAGTTTGCTTGGACAGGCCCGTTGCAATGCTACGACAATAGCAATCGTGAAGCGCGGTGGCCTGCCGTTCGGCACGCAAGGTGAGGGGAAATATGAGGAAGCACTCGCGTATCAGCAACAGGCCTTCAAACTGCAGGAGGAGCTGCACGATACCCGAGGGATCAGCGAATCACTCTTTTGCATTGGCCTGGTGCATCAGTTCTGGCAGCAGAATGAGGTGGCTCGGGAACACTTCGCAAAGGCTATCCAGGTTGCCGAGCAGTATGGGCATGTTCTGGAACAGGCAGAGCCAAATCGTCACCTGACTATCGACGCTTTACTGAGAGGAGACCTGGATCAAGCGCTCACTTACGCTCTGCGAGCGCTCTCTTTTCGCGAAGCAGGCGGCTTCAAGCCATACCAGCCATTGGATCATCTCACACTCAGGGATATCTACCTGAAGAAAGGGGACACGGCTAAGGCCCAATTTCATATGGAGCAAGCGTTTATCCTTGCTGAAGAGATGGGATTTTCAACGCTCCTGTCTTCTGTGATCGACGCGACAAGTCGTCTGGAAGTTCAAAAAGAGGAAGCATAATGCGATTTATAATAACTTCGTCCAGGTATACTCCTGGGGCAAGTGTGTGAATTATCTCATAGCGAAGGCTTTCTCCAGCAGATATACTCTTATGAAAGGAATGAGTGAAGAGGAGAAGCAGTTTTGTTCTCTTTTTGCAGGGATCTTTAGACAAAGATCCCTGCTTCATGCGGAGGAAGCACGATGGATCTTCTGGAACGTGATCACTGTTTTGATCAGTTGTCAGAGCTCTTGCGCATGGCTACGAGTGGTCACGGGCGAACGGTGTTGATCAGTGGGGAGGCTGGCATCGGCAAAACCTCGCTGGTGGAGCAGTTTGTGAGCCTGCAAGGCAACGCGGCAAGGCCGCTGTGGGGGGCCTGCGAAGCGTTATTTACCCCGCGCCCCCTGGGACCTCTCTATGATATTGCGACTCAGCTTCAGGGGCACCTCTCGACGCTCATGAGTCATGACGTGGAGCGTCCCAGAGTGTTCTCCGCTTTGCTTGAGGAACTCCAGAACAGTCCTGTGCCCACTATCGTAGTGTTTGAGGATGTCCACTGGGCCGATGAAGCCACGCTGGATCTGATCAAGTTTCTGGGGCGACGCATTCTGCATCTTCCCGTGTTGTTTCTTGTAACTTACCGCGATAACGAACTGAGCCCGGACCATCCCCTACGGTTCGTGCTTGGCGACCTGCCAGGCAAAGCAGTAACACGGCTGAAGCTTGCCCCACTTTCCGAACAGGCGGTAACAGTGATGGCACGGCAGGCAAACCACCCTGTGGAAGGGCTCTTCGCCATCACGGGTGGCAATCCTTTCTTTGTCACAGAAGTTCTGGCCAGCAACATCCCCGGTGTTCCCCTGATAGTACGAGATGCTGTTTTTGCTCGTATCGCTCGCCTCTCTCCTGCCGCACGCACTGTACTGGAGCTAGCGTCGGTAGTGCCCTCTCGCGTTGAGCGCTGGCTGCTGGAAGCGATCCTGGATGTGCCAGCAGAGGCGTTAGAGGAATGCCTCACCAGCGGTATGTTATCTCTGGATCATACTACGGTGGCTTTTCGGCACGAAATCGCCCGACTGGCGGTCGAGAGCACGCTGTCACCGCTGTGGCAGCAGACCCTGCATGCTCAGGTGCTCGCCGCGTTTCTCAGCCGGGGTGAAGACATCTTCCAGGCTGCGCGCCTCGTCCACCATGCGCTGGGCGCTCACGATGCCGTGCTAGTGGCGCGTTATGCTTTGTTAGCAGCTCAACAGGCATCGGCCCAGGGAGCACATCGCGAGGCTGCCGCCCATTATGCAACCGCGCTGAGTTCCGCCAACCAGTTTTCCCATGAGCAACAGGCCGAGTTGCTCGAAGGACGTGCCTATGAATGTTATCTTACCAGCCAGATGGAGGAAGCCGTGCAGGCTCAGGAGAGTGCCTTGCGGATCTGGCGGCAACTCAAAAGACCAGGTCAGATTGGGCACGCGTTGCGCTGGCTTTCGCGCATCAACTGGTTTCTCGGCAAATCATGCGAGGCGGAACAGTATGAGAGAGAAGCGGTGCAAGTGCTTGAAAGCCTGCCGCCTGGCACCGATTTAGCTATGGCCTACAGCAACCGGGCGCATTTGTCCATGCTCACTTCAAAGGTAGACGAGGCAATCCTGTGGGGAGAGCGTGCCATAGAACTGGCAGAGTCTCTGGGAGACTACGAGACGCTGGCGCATGCATTAAACAATGTGGGCGCGGCTCTGCTCGATATTGAGGATGAGCGAGGATGGGCGTATCTGGAGCGGAGCTTACAGATCGCTCTGGAGCAGGGGTGGGAAGAACATGTCGCTCGTGCGTACTCCAATCTGGCGCTTGGCGCGGTCAATGACCGTAACTACCCCCTGGCAGAATCTTTCTTGCAAAAGACCATCGCCTATTGTACCGAGCATGATATTGATTCTATAGGAATATATATAAGGAGTTGGCTGGCCCAGGCCCTGTTTGAGCAGGGCCGCTGGGATGATGCCGCAGAGGAAGCCGTACATGTGCTCAATCATCATCGGCTCTCTACAGCGGCGAAAATGCTGGCCATGATAGTGCTGGGCTGGATTCGGGTGCGGCGCGGCGATCCGGGTAGCATGGCACTGCTGGATGAAGTTCGTGATCTGGCGCTAGCCACAGGAGAACTCAAGCGGATCGCGCCTATGGCCGCAGCCCGTGCCGAGGCCGCATGGCTCAACGGCAACCTGGATCAGTGTCTGGCCGAGGCACAAGTGGGCTACGAGCTTGCATTGGCAGGTCGAGATTCATGGAAGTTGGGTGAATTGAGTGCCTGGATGTGGCGAGCCGGGGCACTGACGCGGGTGCCGGAACAGATGGCCAAACCGTTTGCGCTCCAGATCGCCGGGGATTGGCAGGAGGCAGTCGCGCAGTGGGAGCAAATTGGCTGCCCCTATGAACAAGCACTCGCGCTCGCTGATGGCGATGCTTCTGCCCAGCTAGACGCCCTCGCGCTCTTCGAGCAACTTGGTGCCCAGCCCGCAGTGGCTATGATGAGGCGTAGACTGCGGCAGCAGGGTATTACAGGGGTGCCGCGTGGCGCGCGCCTTTCGACCCGCACAAATCAAGCAGGTTTGACGAATAGGCAACTGGAGGTATTACAATTGATGGCCCAGGGTCTCTCCAACGTCGAGATTGCTGGCCGACTTTTCACCTCTCCCAAGACGGTAGAGCACCATGTCTCGGCAGTGCTGGCCAAACTGGAGGTGCATTCGCGGGCGCAGGCTATCCGAGTTGCCTATCAGATGGAGTTGATTCCAACTGATAACTAATATGGGGGAACCGAAAACCCGATAAAAACTAATATAGGCAACACCCCCGATGTGGGAAATGGGGAGCAGAGAGTATTCTTTGTTTGTGAGTGTTGCACCTCAACACTCACCATCAATGAAAAGCAAAAAGGAGTACTCTATGCCACGCTACGTCGTCGAACGAACCTTTTCAGATGGGCTGACCATTCCTATGGACGAGTCAGGAGCGCAGATCTGCCTCTCAGTTGTGGACATCAATGCGCAAGAGCAGGTCACGTGGCTCCATTCCTATGTCAGCGAGGACAAACGCAAGACCTATTGTATCTACGATGGACCTTCCCCAGAAGCTGTCCGACAAGTCGCACGACGGAATAATTTGCCAGTAGATCACATTACAGAAGTCCGCATCCTCGATCCCTACTTCTATAAATAAAGAAGTAGCTTTCCGAACCTGTCGGGGAAGCTGACGCGGTGATCAGCAAGATTGAGCCCACAATCCCCATGAGCAATGGAACGGAATGCCCATGCCCCTGGGGATTTGTTCTCTTCTGGGCAATGAGAAAGAGTGACGTTTTTGAACACCTTCTGATGTAATTATAGATAATAGAAGTAAAAATAATGTGAGAATTGTTAAGTTAAGGAAGTAATCCAATGGGTTTTAATATGGACCTCTATGAGAAGGCGCGAGAAGAACATTACCAGGATCTTCGACGAGAGGCCGAAAATAATCGGTTACTGGCGCAGTTGCCCCAGCAGCGTAGGAGCTTGAGCAGGTATGCAGTTGGGAAGCTTGGCGTACTATTGCTCAATCTGGGCACCTGGTTGAAGGGCTTCGAGCAGTCACCTACTACGCTTGAGCCGTGAATGTATGAGAAGCTTTATTATACTACCCCTACAGTTTACGAGAGGAGGAAGTTGATGGTGCAGCTTCTACAGGAGGATCGAGAAGATTTTGTCGTCAAGATGAGCGATTTATGTGCCCTGGAGGATGCGGGGATTGAGGATGCACATCTCGCAAGGAGGCCGATTGACCGAGAGCACGTCATCTCCTTGCTGCTATCGGACGCTCGAAAGTGGCCGCCGATCCTGGTCACAAAGACTGATCTGGGATAGTTCCAAAAAACAGAGCGTGTCATAGCGTTTTCTAGCGTTCTCTTGATCGCTTGCTTACGACGCCATTGCTCGCTTTCTGGCTTCGTGAGGGGAACGACAACCTCACAGGATGGACTACCGGCTTGTGGCTTTTCCCATCCTCTACCCCCTCGGACCCGAAGGCCTCGGGGGCTACTTTTCTGATAATATTGCTCGAACCGTTGCAATCAGCATTGATGAGTGTGCCGTCTTTTGCACGATATAACCCGCGCTCGATCCGCTTGCCGCTAAACGTGGGCTTCTCTTTCCGGTTCGGGTCATAAACTGGCATCTCATCTCGATCAAGGAAACTGGCTTGACTGGTATAGGACTCTTCGGTGATGATAACCGTAATGCCCACCAACTCCGCTTTGTACTTGAGCATCTGGATGAACCGTGCGTGCGGAATAGACACGAAATTTTGATTGGTGCGTTTCCCCATCTTGGCTTCCTGTTTCCATCCGTCGTTTTTGCCAATCACCAGTGTCCCTATCCCATGAGCCACCAGATCATCGATAATCCACCTGGATGCTGTGTGCAGGTAGTGGTCAATGCGGCGATTACGTGTGTTCGTCAGACGCTCCATGCGCTTTGTTGTACCAGTATGCCCAAGCTTGCTCTGTAACTCTGCTTTCCGCTTATTGTAAAACTGGTTCACAGATTTCATCGGACGCCCGTTAACCAGAACCGGTACAAAACTGGGTTGGTTTGAAGTTAGCGCTGTCAGATTATCTATGCCAATATCAATACCAGCGTAGTAAGCAGGATCTACCGCGCTCTTTGGCTGTTCGTGTTCATAGACCACTTCGACCGCATAAAAGCCCGAGCGCGGGACGATACGAACTTGATTGATCTCTTTATGTTGTGTCTTGATCGCAATAGGAAGCATGGAGGGTTCCACCTGAGCACGCTTCTTCAAGCCTTTTTTACTGATGGCTTGCGCTGTATAGACCAGCAGGTTGCGCCCTTTCGCCTTGTCTTTGTATTTGGGTAAACGAGGACGCCCACGAAACTTTGACGGGTTTGCCTTGTAGGCGTCAAGTGCTTTAAAGAAGCTGTCCCACTCGTTGGCAAGCTGCATCAAGACCTGCTGTGAGACTTTGGCGGGAAGGGCTTTGTAGGCTTCGTGCTGCTTCATCAGCTTATCCATCTGATTATAGTTGAGATACTTCCCTTTGTGGATGTAGGATTGCCGGATTGCATATAAAGCAGCATTGTAGAGGTTCTTTGAGGCGAATGCGGCCTGATCTATGGCCTCGTAGCGGCTGTCTTTTTTGTCGATGATATGTTGCTCTACTAGCTGCATATGATTTCCCTCCTTTTCTTTTGTATTCTTTCTCTACCTCAACAATCCGGTACTGCTGCTCTGGACGATCCAGAGGACGACCAGGCCGGGAGTTGCACACCGGCACGCCGCTTTGACGGACACTGGTTTAGCTATTCGTTGACACACTCCGTAGATGGTTCACCATGTTGTTGCTCACGTTCAATCAGGTCTTTCCACTTGGCGGCTGTTGTCGGTGAACACGAAAGCTTTTTTGCAATCGCTCGTGCTGAGAGTCCTGGGTGTTCTCTCAGTACTTCCCTGACCTGTTCGAGCATGGCGTTCTCTGCTCCCTCGCTCTGTCCACTCTTGCGCTTTGCACGGGTTGCATCTAGATCAATGACCTGTCCAGTGTCCACCTGTCCACCCTCTTGTCGTGCACTGGACACCTGGACACTGGACACCCGTCCACCCTGTTGCTGTCCACCATCCACCCGTTGTGAGAGACTGAAGAGACGTTCCTGTTCAGCGTCGAGCATCTCGCGTAACCTGGACACCGTTCTCTGTTCACTCTCCAAGGCTTCTCGTAAGGCTTCTACTTCACGCTGTTTCACGCTCAACTGTGCGCGCACTCCATCGGCTTCAGCTAGTACCGTGTTCAGGCGACTACGTAAGCTGTTGACCTCACTCTGCCCACTGTTGGCTTGTTGCTTGAGGCTGGACACTTCACGCTGTCCACTTTGCACCTGTCCAGCCAAAGTGTTCACCTGTCCAGTCAGGGTGTCCACTTCCTGCTGCTTCTCTGACAACTGGACACGCAAACTGGACACCGTGCGCTGTTCACTGTCCAGTTGTCGGCGCACACTGGACACCTCACGCTGTCCATGCTGCACCTGTGCTTCTAACTCTGCTATGCGGTCACGCGTGCTTTGGACCTGCTGTTTGAGGCTGTGAATGGCCTGTCCATAGAGCACCGTCATCACAGAACGAGCGATGACCAGGAGCACTTCTATCCAGGCTTTGACCTCATCGGGAACCTTGACGGCACGTTCGATCCCGGCTACCGTGACCGTGACGAGCGTGATCCCGATCAGGATATAGGCGATGGTCCGGCTATAGGACCAGCGATCTAACCCTTGCTGCTGAGCCATTCTGTTGAGGCCAAGCCCGCCGACATCCAGCGCGATAAATTGCAGGATGAAGGCAAACGAACTGACCTGTGGGGCCGGTTGGGTTGCACCAGGGATCAACTGGTAACAGCTAAAGACCATTGTGGCCCACAGCACCGCATCAACCGCTCGTCCAAGCAGGGTTTGAAACCAGTCCCAGGCGATGGTCACCCAACGAGAGTCTTTGAGCGCCTCTTTGACCTGCTCAGGAAGCCAGTCGTGCCGGGTACTTTCTGGTTGGTGCTGTGCTTCTTGCTGTTGCATGTTTTACCTCCTTTTTTTCTTTGCCTTGGATGGTTGGATGGATGGACGGATGGCGAAGATGTGCCACTTTTTCGGGAATTGTGCCCATCTATCCATCCAACTAACCATCCGTCCGTCCATCGGACCCGCTGACATCCATAAGCGTCATTAATTTGCCAGCTTGATTTTCAGCAATATCTAATGCTTTGGCTAACTTGGCACGACTGTTAAAACCGCCATTCCAGAGGGCTATCGCAACTTTCAGATCAATCTCTTCGGCTTTACGACGCTGGTCGCGCCTGGTCACTTCTGGCAATGGCTCTTTTTGTAGAGATGGTAAGTCGTCCTCACCTCCCAAGTTGGAATCAGCATCGAGAACGTTCTCCGCCAGCGGATCATCGTCTTGCAGCTGGGACTGCTCTCGTGGCTGATAGGTCGAGGGTCCAAGCAGCAGGTACAGCGATGCATTATCGGTAAATGCGGTGTATGCCAGCGCTGCCTTCTTGACCGCCTCACAACGTAGCATCACCGGTCCCTT
>Ga0070741_10020744_pt1 | contig 10304 bp, 8 predicted proteins | sample Coa_R1_4_FD_66440 | JGI IMG/M metagenome (GOLD analysis project Ga0070741, IMG submission 66440) | Surface soil microbial communities from Centralia Pennsylvania, which are recovering from an underground coalmine fire - Coalmine... | ecosystem: Environmental > Terrestrial > Soil > Unclassified ...
GTCTTGGAATAGTCCCAATCGTCTTCGACGGGGAATTCATGGACGGGATTGATGGCGAGGATAAGGAGCAAAAAGGCAATGACGATGACGCCCGCGCCAAGCCATTGCGGATGCCGCGCGATGCGCGCCAGAAGGGATGCTGTAGGCGTGGTGGTCTGCGCCTTTTGTACTTCAAGCTCCATTACTTGATGTCCATCGAATAGAACTCGACTGCTGAACAATGCGTCGAAAGAAACAAGCGACTTTATTCAATAGTTCGGCGGAAAAGTTTATTGAACTTTAATTTTCATTTCGGGCGGGACGACTTCAATCCAGGTGTTGCCGGGTTTCAGTGGAATCATTTGACCGTTGGCATTGGTGAATTGCCAGAGCGCGTGGGGGTCGTTGCGCGACCAGGTGACATCGAACGCCTGTCCATCGCGGAGAATTGTGGCATTGCCGCTGCCGCTGATGGTGATCTTGATAGAACGCGAGCCGAGCGAGTCCTCGACAATCGTGGTGGTCTCGTGCGGCGCGTAGAGGACGATAACATTCGCGGTGGTGAGTTGTTGATTCGTGTCGGCATCCACGTGCGGCGTTGTGCCGATGCTGCGGCGATAGAGTTTGCTTTGCCCGTCGTAGGTAAAGACCGCGTCGGAAAGAGTGGGGCGATAGGGAACGGTGACTTGATTGCCCGTGTGCCCGCCCGAAGGAACATTCGACGTGAATTGAAATGCGGGGACGGGAATGTTGGTGAGCATTCCTTTTTTCGCGGCGAGATTGTACATTTCTTGCGTGCTGGTGTAGCGATTAAAAGGGCGCTTGCGCGCTTCGATTTCGCGGAAGATAGGGGTGCGTCCGTAATCGTCAAAATCGTCGGGCGCGATTTCGGATTCGGCAATCAATTGGCGCACCGGCTCGCTGCCGCCGACGTGCGCGAAAATCGCGTCGAACATTGGCACGAGCTCTAAATCAATCAGTCGCGCGGAGCGAATCGGACCAATATCATTCGCATCGGTGCAATAAAAAATTGCAGAGAACCGAGTAATTGCGCCTTCAGTCAAATGCTCAATGACAATATCCGCTTGCGCGAGACCCGACTGCGGGCGTTCGGGCGGCGAATTGCCAATTTTGACGAGCAGGGGACGACGCTGCGCGAGTTGTATGCCATTCAGCGGCAGACCTGTAAAGGGGCAAACATTCGTCGCAACCGAAACGGTTGGAATCATCTGCGCTTGTGAGGTCGGAGGCACGTTTGCCTTGATTGAGGATGGCGCATTGGTCGCGGTCGGATTTGGTCGTGGCGCAATGGGTCGCGCAGTGGGTTCTACATCGTTTCCACCGCAAGCAAGCAAAAACGCGATGAGCAGGAAAAAGGGAAAGAGACGGATAGGAAGATTGGAAAGAATGCGAATGGTCAATGCTCCTCAAGTAAGGATAGTGAGTAAAACGGTGATGCTTAGAGGTCAGCCCTCGTTGTTGCATTTACCTTGGGAGCAGGTCGGACGAGATTCTTGAGAACGACCCACGCAAACGCCGCGCTGCTGTACAAATAATAAAACCAGTGGAGTGGAATCGCGCCGAGCGCGAACCAGAGACCGCGCTTGATGAAAAAGAAATGATACAAATCAAAATTGAGCGCGACGAGTCCCACGATGCTAAGTAGAACAGCGAACCAGAGCGGCGGGATGAACAGTGCGGCGGCGATTGTGATTAACAAGAGCCAGCACAAGCCCGCGCTGATACGATGCGCGGATTGCAAGTTCAGGTCGGCGGGTAATTGGCGGTCGCGCACGATGAGCTCCGCCCACGGCAGCGCGCGGTCACGAATGTCGGTGATGAAAAGTGAGCGCCACGTCCAACGTTTGAGATGCTTGACCTGCAAATCTTTGATGAGGCGAATTTGCCCGCCTTTACTCGCAAGCCGAATGCCCAATTCAATATCTTCAATCGAGGGGCGCGTGTACGCCGTTGAAAAGCCGCCGAGCTGTCGAAAGGTCTCTCGCCGAATTGCGCCGCACCCCGCCCAAAAGGTGTTGGCTTCGGTACGCGAGTGTTGATGGACAAAGTGATGCGTGAGATTTTTGTATTGCGAAACAAAGGAAGAATCATCGGGCGTATCATCGTACGAGCCAAAAATGGCGCTCACGGTTGGATCGCTCAAGGCATGTGTAACGCGTTCCACTGCATCGGGATAGACTAACACATCGGCGTCCACAAAAAATAAAATATCGCCGCGCGCGTGTGCCGCGCCGAGATTGCGCGCCCGCGCGGGGCCGCTTTGGGTCTGTTCGGTCTGGAGTACAGTTACTCCGCGCTGCTTGGCCACGTCTGCCGAATCATCGGTTGAACCATCGTCTATGACGAGGATTTCTAGCGGCGGTGGATTGAGCGCGCCGAGCGCGTCGAGGCAGCGCGACCAATTTTTGCCGCCGTTATAGACGGGTACGATGATGGATACAGCAGAGGGCGTGGTCATTCGTCCTTTTCCAAGCGTGTGCCTTGCCAGCGCGAGACGTGCCTTCCCGTGAGGTCGTGCATAAATTTTCGCAAGCGGTCGCGCGTGCGCGGCTTGGGGTCGTGGATGGACATTTCTTCCTGATATTCCATATCGGTATTGACTGCCCAAACGTCGTGCTGCTCGCCCAGAATGTTCCGAGCCGCTAACAGCGCGGTCATCATGGAATGGTCTTGATTATTGTACTTGTGCATCCCATTGCGCCCGACGGTTTGAAAATTGTCGAACGCGTCGAGATAGCCGCGCACGATGCCGACATTCTGGCGATAGGTCGGGTCATAGACGGGGTACGCCTTTTCCATCCGCTTGACCGTGCCATCAATCACTTGGGAGGCGCGCGCGAGACCGATGAGCTCCAACTCGCGTTTCGCCAGAGCAATCAATTCGTCATCGGGCATGGACCATAATTCGTCGCCGACGTTCACAAAATATTCCATACCCAGACTGGTCTTGGTCGGGTCGGGCAGCATCTGCTTGGACCAATTTTTGAAATTTTGAATTCGTCCCACGTACACGCGCGGGGTGTGAATGTAAATCCAATTGTCGGGGAAAAGATTGGGCGCGTCCAAAATCAGGACGACGGTGAGAAAATCGCGGTATTTGAGTTCGTTCGCAGCTTGAATGACATCGGGCGGCGCGGGTGGGTGCAGCGCGTTGACCAAATCCCGAATCGCCATCGTCGAAATGAAATCGCTGCCCGCTATATCACGTTCGCTGCCGTTATTCCGAATCGTCACGCTCGTGATATGTGTGCCTGCGCGGTTGATACGGACGACGGGCGCGTTAGTGAGGACTTGGCCGCGATTGGCTTCGACCGCATTGCAAAACGCTTCCCACATCATGCCCGGCCCTTGGATGGGATATTCAAAGGACTCAATTAGCGATTTGATTTGATTTTGTCCATTGCCAACGAGCCACGTCTTGACGACGGAGCTAAAGGAAAGTCCGCGAATGCGCTGCGCCGCCCATTCTGCGCGAATTTGATTACAGGGAATGCCCCATACTTTTTCGGTGTACGTTTTGAAAAAGAGGTAATAGAGTTTGCGCCCAAAGCGATTTGAAACATAGTCCTCAAAACTCTCTTCGGGCAAAAGAGGAAAGAGCTTGGTGCGGATATAGCTCAAGAAAATCCAAAAACTTTGATAGAGTCCCAGCACGCTCAAGACATTGCCGAGCCGCAGCGGATAATAAAAGAATTTGCCTTCGTAATGGATGCGTGAAAGGCGGGGAACGGTAATGAGTTTTTCGCCGAGAACGTTGTGCCAGAGAGCAGTGACCTCTGGCATCTTGGTGTAAAAGCGATGCCCGCCGATGTCATAGCCATAGCCTTTATAAAATTCTGTCCGCGCAATCCCGCCGACAATGGGATCGCGTTCCAATACGGTCACAGGCATTCCATTGCGCGCGAGTTCGTACGCGGCGGTCAATCCGGCAGGGCCTGCCCCAATAATGACAGCGTTGCGGTCGGTCATAGAGTTGCCATCGAAAGTGGATGTGACCCATCGGCGAGCACCTCAAGGGTAGTAGGAGACCGGGCATCAGGAATGATGCTCGCGGTGGGTGAAGTGGAGTGGGGAAAAGTATAACATACTCCACTTGGAATACGTGAAACCGAATGTGGCAGATTTATCGCGCGCACAATACAGTTTCTAATGAACAGTCACATCTAAAATCTTAGAGACTGTGTTGGAGAGTAGGCATACCTGCAATGCCTCGATGTTCCCGCAGTGAGATTCGCACCTCCTTTGCCAACTCGATTCATCGAGTTTTCAACTGATGAGCCGTCGAATTCATTCGATGGCGTCGTGCGATTACGGAATTTCGCCGTTGAGAATTTTTTTAAGTTTCGTTGAATCAATGTTGCCGCCAGAAATGATGCAGACCACTTTGCCGTTCCCTGCTTTGCCCGTAAGCGCGGCGGCAACGGGTGCAGCGCCCGCGCCTTCGGCGACAATGCGATTGCGTTCCACTAACAAGCGCACCGCATCGGCAATTTCTTTTACGCTCAACACAATCGAACCATCCAGCAGTTTTTGCGCGAGTGGGAACATTTCTGGTAAAACCGTTTTCGCGCCCATGCCATCTACGAACGTGGGTGTAAAGCTCACCTCTTGCGGTTTTCCCGCAGCGAGCGAAGGCGCAAAGGCGGCAGCGGTTTCTACTTCGCACGCGTAAATTTTGGTATTTGGTTTCAGGGCGCGCACCGCCGAAGCGATGCCGTTGCTTAATCCGCCGCTGCCCCATGGAATAATGACCGCATCCAAGTCTGGCAAATCTTCTACAATTTCGAGACCAATGGTGCCGTTGCCCGCCATCACGCGCGGGTCGGACGAGGGATGAATGAATAACGCATCCGCGAGCGGCGCGTAATAGCGCGTCGTCATAATGTCCCACCATTCATCGTACGGCACTTTAATAATCTCTGCGCCATACCGCCGAATCGCGTTGAGTTTGGCTGCGGGCGCATGTTCGGGGACGATGACAGTGCATTTCAACCCCAAACGACGCGCGTTCCACGCCACACCTTGCGCCATATTCCCCGCGCTGGAAGTATAAACGCCGTGCGCGAGCTGGTCGGGCGTCGCTTGGGCGATGAGATTGGTCGCGCCGCGAATTTTGAAGGAATTGACGGGCTGCAACGTTTCGAGCTTGAGCCAAATTTCGGCGGGCGTGTCGTCGAGATTCAAGCGAACGAGCGGGGTACGAATGGCCGCGCCTGCGATGCGCTGCTGGGCCGCGCGAATTTCATCCAGTGGAATTTGTTCATGCGGTTTCATCGCGCCCTCCTCCCAGCTCGACGCTCAAGCCAATCCCTTTCTCCAACGCTTTCGTGTAAATATGCTGCGCCGCCGCGAGGTCTTCAATCGCCAAGCCCAGCGATTTAAAGAGGGTGATTTCATCAGGGGATGTGCGCCCGTGAATTTGACCAATCAGTAGCTCGCCGAGTTCGCCGCGAATATGGTCAGCGCCCAGCGCGCCTTCTTTTTTCGGAAATAGAAAATCGCCCGCTTCGTTCACGGTGGACTCGCGGCGGTCCACAAACAATTTGGATTTGAGCATCGCGTTCGTGTCCAGCTCGCGCGCGTGCGCCACACTCGAACCTACCGCGTTAATATGCGCGCCCGGCGCAATCCATTCGCCGAACAGAATCGGTTCGATTGCGGACGTGGTTGTGCAAATCAGGTCTGCGTCTTGGACGGCGGTTTGTGCGGTAGGCATTACTTTAATGGGGATATTGTGCCGTTTGCTTTCGCGTTCGGCAAAGGCGCGCGCATTTTCTTCGTGCCGACTCCAGACGCGCACGCGGCGAATGGGACGCACGCACAGCATGGCGTCGAGATGGGTGCGTGCTTGCGTGCCAGAGCCGAGAATTGCCAAATCATCCGCGTCTTGGCGCGCGAGCAGTTGCGTCGCTATGCCACTGACGGCGGCGGTGCGAATCGCAGTAATCGAGGTGGCATCTATGATTGCCAAGAGCTGACCGTGTTTTTCTTCAAAGAGCAGCACGACGCCTTGATGCGAGTCGTACGGTGTGCCGTGATTGCCGGGCATGACGGTAATGACCTTGACGCCCAAGCGTTGAATGTTGGCGAGATAGGAGGGCATCATGCCGAGCGCGCCGACCTTTTCGGGCAGCCACATGATGGGACGCAAGGGCAGAATCGCTTGACCCCGCGCCAGCGCCGCGAATGTATCTTCCATGACGGCGATACATTCGTTCATCGGCAGGAGGGTTGCGACTTGAGTTTGGTTGATTATCAATACTTGCATGGGATTTCTCGGTGTCCATCAGCTATAGCTGTCATTTCGAAGCGGAGTTGCGACGGAGTTCGTCCCCGAAATCTCTCTTTGGCAGCCGAGATTACTCGCCGTATTCGAATTGACCGCTTTAAGAAGAGATATTTCGGCGATGCAAAACATCGCAGCAATCCCTTGACTCCGCTCGGGACGGCTCGAAATGACAGCTCCGGCGGTGATTACTCACTCTTCTGTTCGCGCGGGTGATAAATGTCGGCGTTGCAGAGCTTGCCCCAAAAATTCACCGATTCGACCAAATCGCGGGAGCCGAGTCCTTGCGCGCGCATCATTTGATAAAACTGGGTGGCGAGGTCGTTGAACAAAAGCGGCACGTTCAGCTTTTTGCCCAATTCGCCCGCGAGCCGATGGTCTTTGTACTGCAAGTCCACGCTAAAGCCCGGCTCGAAATCTTTGCGTAAAATGCGCGGGGCGAAATAGTCGGTGAGCCAAAAACTTTTCGCGTCGGTGCCGTCAAACACTTCCAGGAGCGTTTCGGGCGCAATGCCGCACGCTGCGCCGAGTACAAACGCTTCGGTGGCGACGAGGTTATGAAGTCCTGCCATCAAATTGCTGATGAGCTTGACGGTGCTGCCGCTGCCTGCTTCACCCAAATAGAACCAGCGTTTGCCCAAGATTGCCATGATGGGCTGCGCGCGTTCAAACGCGTCCTTGTCGCCGCCGACCATGAAGGAAATCGTCGCGTTGCGCGCCCCGTCCGTGCCTGCGCCGCCTTTTGCGCCGCCGCTGACGGGCGCATCGAGATAACTCACGCCGCGTTCTTTTGCAGCATGATACATTTTTACGCTCGTGTCAGGGTTAATGGTGCTGACATCGAGGATTAATGTTCTCGCTCGTGCGCCTGCGAGAATTCCATCGGTGTCGCGCATGGCATGTTCTACCGCTTCGGGCGAGGGAAGGGCAAGGATGATTACATCGGATTGCTCGGCTAATTCACGCGCGGATGAGGTCGCGGCCGCGCCGTTCGTGACTGCTTGATTCATTCGTTCCGGTTTTTTGTCAAACACGTAGAGCTGATGCTTGGCGCGCAGTAAATGTCCCGCGTAAATTTGTCCAATCGCGCCGAGGCCGACGAGTCCAATTTTTTCAGTCATATGTTCCTTTGTTTATCGCACCGCCGAGGACGCGGAGCACGCGGAGACTGCCAGCGGATACAAAGCGGATAAGCGGATGGGGGCATGCCATTTCGAGCCGTTCCCTCAATCCTTCCGGACATGCCTTGCGAGAAATCTCGCTTTCGCAAAGAGATGATTTCGGCGACGAACTGCGTCGCAACTACGCTTCGAAATGACAATTCCTTTTCTCTCCGCGTCCTCTGCGCCCTCTGCGGTAAATTTATTTATCGGGTATGTCTTGGGTCGAGGACATCGCGCAGACCGTCGCCGAGCAGATTGAAACCCAAGACGGTAATGGTAATCATCAAGCCAGGGTACAACATCTGTTCGGGCGCGAGCTGGAAATAGGGCCGCCCTTGGTTGAGCATCGCGCCCCATTCGGCGGTAGGCGGTTGGACGCCGAGACCCAAAAAGTTCAAACCCGCAATAATCAAAATTAGCGTACCCATTTCGAGCGAGGCGAGGACGATGATGGGCGCGATGATGCTTGGCAAGATGTGACGCCAGAGAATGCGCGGGGTTTGCACGCCGATAGAGACTGCCGCTTCGACATAAGGACGCTCACGCACTTCGAGCACGAGACCGCGCACAAGCCGCGCATAGCTCGCCCACCAGATGCACACCGCGCCGAGAATCACATTGATCAAGCTCGGACCCAGAATGCCAACTATCGCAATCGCCAAGAGCAAACTGGGAAGCGCGAGTAACGTGTCCACGATTCGCATGATGAAATCATCAATCAAACCGCCGCTGTAGCCCGCCCACGCGCCGAGCGTGATGCCGATGCAGGTAATCAAAATGGTAGCGAGTGCGGCGGAACCGACGGAGGGCTGCGCGCCATACACGAGTCGGCTCATCATATCGCGTCCGAGTGAGTCTGTGCCGAGCGGAAACTGTGCGCCGGGGCGGGCAAATTTTTTTCCCGTGAATTGCTCGTTGGGGTCGTGCGGGGCGATGAACGGCGCGAACAGCGCGAGCGATGCAATCACGAGGACGAGAAACAAACCCGCGACGGCGCTGCGATTCTGCCAAAAGCGCCGCACCATGCGCTTGCGATACAGTGAACTCTCTTCCGCCGATTCCGCTGCCGCAGGTAACGGCGCATTCAAGGCGAGCAGCGTGGAATCGGAGACGCGCGGCGATTCAGCCACTCTTGATACCGCCTTTGCCGCCCAAACGAATGCGCGGGTCAATCCACGTGTATGACAAATCCACAAGTAAATTAATCAAAACAAAAATCGTCCCGCCCAACAAGACGACGCCCTGAATGACGGGATAATCGCGGAAGGAAATTGCGCTGGTGATGAGACTGCCGAGACCCGGACGCGAAAAGACCGTTTCGACCACGACCGCGCCCGCGAGAAGCGAACCAAACAGTCCACCGAGAACGGTCAGCGCGGGGATGAGAGAGTTGCGGAGCGCGTGGCGGAGAATCACGCTGCGCTCCTTGAGACCTTTGCTGCGCGCGGTGCGAATGTAATCTTCATGCAAGACATCGAGCATCGTGGAACGCAGCAGGCGACTCAAGACCGCTGCGCCGCCAATCCCCAACGTCAAGCTCGGCAGTATCAACGCTTGCCAGCTGCCAGTCGCTTGGACGGGCAGCCAACGGAGCTGCACCGCAAACAGAAGAATAAACAGATACGCTAACCAGTAGGAAGGCATCGCCGCGCCCATCAAAGCAAAGACGCGCATTCCAAAATCGGGCAAACTGTTGTGCAAGAGAGCGGCAAAGATTCCGAGCGGAAATGCAATTAGGATAGCGACGAACAAGCCGCCGAGCGCGAGCTGGAGCGAAGGGATAAAGTTATTGCCAATCTCTTGAAGAATCGGACGACCACTGCGATAGGAGTAGCCGAGGTCGCCGCGTAGCGCGGAAGCTGCCCATCGCAGATACCGAATCGGCAGCGGGTCGTTGAGACCATATTCGACGCGGAATTTTTCGATTGCGGCAGGGTCGGCGGCGGGCGAGCCGGTGATTTGTTTATAGAGCGCGGGCGCGGGGTCGCCGGGCGCGAGGACGCCGAGCAAAAACGCGAGCAGAGAAATCCCAATGAGTACGGGAATTAGGGAAACGAGGCGACGGGCAATGTATAACGACACGGTGTCTTGCCTGGATTAGCATGATACCGCATTTTGGGAGGTTTGGGCGTAGGGGCGGGGTTACCCCGCCCCTACATGATAGTTATTGCGATAGGGAAACATTCTCCCAGCGAGTGTGGAGGAAGACAGGCGGAGGTGTAAAACCTTGCACCTTGTCGCTCAAGCCCCAGATACGATACAAGCCGAGCAAGGGGATCGCGGTCTTGGACTTGTCAATCATAATCTGCATGACGTCCGCCGCGTCTTTGGCGGCTTGGTCTTGACTCGTCGCTACGGCGCAGTCGTCCAGCTCCTTGTTCAATTCGGGAAAGTCATGCGGATTGAACGCGAGTTGGTAATTGTTCAGATTATCGCCGCCGCCGTAATATAAAAAGCTCGGCAGGAAGCAGGGGAAGGCGGAATTTTGATTTCCGATTTCGAGCCACAGGTCGCCTTTTTGGTCGGTGAGACGTTGGTCGTACACAATGTCGTCGGGCATGTTTTGGATGCTCATGTCAATGCCGACTTTTTTGAGCTGCGCTTGCAGCAGCTCGCTCGTGCTGCCGTTCGATGGCGGATCAGGGAAGCAGCAGATCAGTTCCATCTTTAATTTCTTGCCATCCTTTTCGCGGATGCCGTCGCTACCCATTTTCCAACCTGCGTCGTCGAGCAGTTTGTTCGCTTTGTCGGGGTCATAAGTAAAGCCAGTGATTTCGCTGGCATATTTACCAAGAATCGAAGCGGGAACGATGGTCTGGTCGGCTGTGGCGCGTCCATCGAACGCGGTATCAATG
>Ga0070741_10020745_pt1 | contig 10304 bp, 8 predicted proteins | sample Coa_R1_4_FD_66440 | JGI IMG/M metagenome (GOLD analysis project Ga0070741, IMG submission 66440) | Surface soil microbial communities from Centralia Pennsylvania, which are recovering from an underground coalmine fire - Coalmine... | ecosystem: Environmental > Terrestrial > Soil > Unclassified ...
CTCATGGGCTTTATCGGATTTTTCGATTCGATTGACGATCAGGCGGTTGCCAATGCGCTGTTCGTTGCCGCGGAAGATTTCCTGCGTTCGCAGGGCATGAAGTACGTACGCGGGCCCGTGAGCCCATCGATCAACGACGAAGTGGGTCTGCTTGTCGAAGGTTTCGAGTATCCCCCTGCCGTGATGATGCCGTATCATCCGGCGTACTATAAAAAATTGTGGGACCACGCCGGATATAAAAAAGAACAGGACTTGCTGGCCTGGCGCATTACCGAGTCGAAATCGTTCTCGCCGAAGATCGAACGGGTCACGAACGCATTGCGCGAGCGATCGAAGGTAACCATCCGCTCGCTCAATATGAAAAATTACGATGCGGAAGTGAACCTGATCCGGGACCTCTACGAGCGAGGCTGGGAAGAGAACTGGGGCGCGGTGCCGCTCGATGCAGATGAAATTACGATGCTCGCGACAGAACTAAAGCAGATAATCGATCCCGATTTCGTCTTGTTTGCGGAAGTGCCCGGGACCAATGGCACGCCGCAGACGATCGGCTTTTCACTGTGCATTCCGGACATCAATCAGGCGTTCCTCGCCGGGAAACCGATCCCGAAGGGTGCGATGAACCTGCCCACCGCGATCAATAACCTGATGACGAAAAAGAAAGCGATCGATAATCTTCGCATCGTACTTCTTGGCGTCATGCCGGAATACAGAGGTCGTGCGATCGATGCGATGCTCTATCGTGAGATCATGGAGCGAGCGAAAAAGAAGGGGATCAAATATGGCGAGGCTTCGTGGGTCCTCGAGAACAATCAGATGATGTCTCGTGCGGCACAAGTGATGAACGGCGAGCCGTATAAACGCTATCGCGTGTTCGAAAAGCCGCTCTATCAGGGGGAGGAAAAAATTTCGATCTGACGACCGCAGAACGGTCCTATTATATTTTGCCGCTGCTCACGAACAAAGACGGCCTTCTGATCGAAGGCCGCCCAAACATTAAAGGATCGGTTGTTACCGAAAGACCGCTCTATTTGGTGATCGTCCCAGAAATCGACGTAACGTTAAGCGCGGTCACTCCCAGAGTAAACGTTCCATCGGTTGAGAATGCAAATGGTGCCGACGTTACCGGATTCTCGTTTATCAGTAAAGCATTGGTCGCAGAAGTAAAGGTCACCCATGCGGTAAACGTAGCGGGTGGACTTCCTCTACCGGAGCTGTAATTGGCCGGGCCCGGAGTGAGGCTGAAAATGTACCCTCCCTTCTCGTTCGGAACGGTCAGCGTGAAGTTGCCTTTGGAGTCCGTCATTGTAGTTGTGACCAGCGGGTGAACCCCGTCACGGGTCAGGCGTTTGGATAACAACGTTATCTTAGCGGATACAACCGGCGTGGTCCCTGCGGCTGGATGAAACGAGCCTTTACTCTCCGCATTATGTGTGTGTGTTGCCAGAACGACAACGAAAAGTACTGCAATACCGGCCAATGCCGACACACTCTTCGGGATCGAATCAATCAAGTGTTTCATGGTTTTTTAAATGGACATGTGAAAAAGTTTATCCTGCGCGGTGGAATTTTTCCACCGCGCGATCACCGGTTTTTGCATGATCATGAGCCATTCGCTACGTTACTACCGATCGATGCATTGTTGATCCCAGGAACGTATTTCGTCCCCTGCCGAATTATCGGGAGATCGCCACCTTTTGCATGGCACTTTGCCCATTGGCCTCGATACGCACAAAATATGTTCCCGGTTCCAGGGACGTCGCATCGAATGCAACGGTGTTCTCGCCGGAGTGCATAAGGCCGTTCTGAAGCATCCGAACGTTCCGGCCAAGTTCGTCCATCAGTTCTACTTTTGCCATACCTTCGGCGGGTAACGTGAAGACAACGTTCTCCGAATTCTCCGCCGGATTCTCTAAAACGGATATCCGGAGCTCATTCCCCACCTCCGGACCGGGCGTGACATCCAAGACCCCAAAATCGGAGAGCGGGCGGTACCAGATCCCGGAATCGGCCGTTCCGACCACCAGGTTCCCACCGGAAACTTGCATCGCCGTCGTATAGAATCCATTTCCATCGTACGCCGGAAGACCGCTGTTACTCAGCGTCCAGGTTGCTCCATTGTTTTTGGAAACAAAGACCCCGCTATCGGTTGAGAAAAATATCGTCTGACCGCTCCCGGCAAACCAGACGGCGTTCGCATCGTTGCCGCCATTGATCGGCGTGGAATTCGCCAATGTCCAATTCTGGCCATTGTCCGAGGAACGATAGATGTCCCATGCTCCGGTCACCATGGGATCGAGTATCGCTGCAAACACAGAATTTCCTACAACGCCGAACTGCCAGACGGTCGGCCAGCCATTTGGCGGTCCACCCGGTATTCCATTGACAGCCAGATTCCAACTTCCGCCATTATCGGTCGATGCCAAAATGCCTGCCACGAGTGCTCCTGCCAGGATCGTAGTTCCCGACATCGTGATGACCGTAGTGGGAACGATCACTCCTCCGATGCTCGCTCCGACCGTATCGATCGACCACGGGGTTCCAGGCGCGGTCTGCTTAAAAAATCCATAATATCCGGCCGTCGCGATAAGCGAGTTTCCCGCGACGACCATTCCACCCGGATAGCCTCCCGTTGGGTATCCCAGGGAATCCGGAGTCCAGTGCTGTCCCTGGTCTGTCGAATAAGCGATCCATCGAGTGACGAAGCCGCTCGAGAAACTATCGGCGATCCCTATGAGATTCGACCCTAAACTAATCAAGGGCATTCCTCCATTCGATGAAAAAGGTGCCCAGCTTACACCGTTATCGGTCGAGACGAACAACGAATCGGGGGTGCCGTTGGTGAGCGTGGCACAGTTAACGTCCGCTAAAAGCTTCGTTCCAAAAGGAAGAAACCCATTGACCTGACTTAACACGCCGCTATGGGCCTCGAGGGACCAGCCACTCGCTTTCTTCCATTGGGCCGATGCGGTAGAAACGAATGTGCTAAAAAAACACAGGGTGATCGTAACAAGCAGAAACGACTTAGCAAATTTCATTTTAGTGATGGTTAACTTTTTGTGATGATTAACATTGAAATCGAAGATCTAACAGTCCATCGATCGGTACGAAGACCGGGCTCAAGCCCGCGGAGATCTTAGTTTAAGGGAATTATGATCACAATTCACAACTCTATTAAACATACAAACATACGAAATTCTCGAGCCGAATGCAGAAATTCTCTGAGTGCTTTTTGGCTGTATGTACCCGCGTTAGGGTTTTGCGGCGTCCGCCCAGTAGGAGCCTTGTTTGATCGCATCCTCGGCTGACGATTGAAGAGCCAGAGGCCCGCCGAGTGCATAGATAACGAGCCAACGGTACGAATTCCTCACAGGATCAGAATGCAGGTCGTTCCCGTCGTGGAGTTGCATCTGGTACTCATTCACTTTATTCACCAGCGGCTGGAACTGAGCGCCAAACGCCTGGGATGCCGCCGCCACTTTCGGCAGTACTGCATTTTCCGCATCCCGATGTTCCTGTCGCGCTCTTCGATTTACTTCCCCTAAGCAGGCGGTATCCCCGTGGCATGCCGAGTCACGTACGGCTACAACGGAATCGATCGAGTGATGGATCGATTCCGTGGAGGTAAGAATGGCGCTTGTCGAATCGGAAAAAGCTTTCACCATTTGCTGCATCACTGCCGAGAGAGAATCGAAGATCGGCTTGAGTTTTATGAACGTGTCGATGACCGGTTGCATCGCCTGGTTCGAATGGGCAGATTGTTGAATTGTCTGATTACCCATTAATTGTTGAGCGAACTTCATTTTATCCGCCATCGACATATTTTGAAGCGCCTCTGGACTGATGTTCTTCATCTGCGCTTGAACGGTTTCCGCCGTTGACTGGGCTTGCGAGATCTCCCGTCCCTCTTGTTTGGTCGGGTTATTGGCATGCGCACCCTGATTGATAGAGGAGTCCGTTTGACCGAACGCTGCCTGTGTTTGCTCTTTCAGGGCGGAATCGCTTTGGGTGACCTTCGGACTCAGTTCGATCCCCATGTACTTGTTGAGGACCATGAGGGCCCGTGCAGCGGTAATATTCGTCGGGCACGCCGTTACGGCGCCATACGCTTTTGCAAAATCGACATGTTGGAACCTATCCGTTTGCTGAGCGGTCGCAGGCCGAGAAAAGAAAACGGCAACGGAAAGATATAGTATCGCCTTTGTTCGGTGTGTCATGGTCGATGGGTCACGGTTACGTGAAGTTCACAAACGTCGCTGATCTGTTGCATCATATCCGACGAAAACTTTTGGTCGATAAGCTGCGCCTGCCTGTTCTGATAGGTACTGGGAGCGAACATGAAGTTCGTTCCGGTCGTGTCGCTATACTTGGCCATGAACGTATTCGACAAACCGAGCAGAGACATCGGCATGGAATATTCGCGCTGATGGCCGTTGTCCTGAGCGAGCCATTTTTCATTTGCTGCGCCGAGATCTCGAATAACGAATGCACAAGGGGTCGAAGAGGAGGGACAAGGATCAACGACGAGACTGATGGGAGTATCGAAGCTCATTCCCGACGAACCGCCGCCCGTGTTTGCATCGCCGCCAGAAACTTGCTCGATCTGCATCGTCCCATGTTCGGAGACAACCTGCCCTTTCTGGTACGTAAGCGTGATGGTGCAAGCCTTCGGCGAAGCCCCACCGTACTGGTAATCGGATGAAACCCAGCCCCCCTGGCCTAATGGCATATACTTAACATCTTTATGCCCACTTAGCTGATAGGTGAACGTCGAACTGCTATTCTTGGCTTGAAAATCATACTCGATCTCGATATGGCATTTCGTGCAGTCCATGAAGGTATTGACAGCATCGTTATCGTTCTCGTATCCGAGCAGCTCTGCCGTTCTCAGAGCTAGTGAAAATGCAGGGGCAAGGGCAAAATTGTGATCTCTTTTGACCCGTTTCTCTATATCTTCCATCCATTTTGAATAAAGGTCTCGGAGATCGTTCTGCACACTGGATAGGTCCGAAGAGCCGCCAAGGAGCTGATTCTGACGAATGGCGGTCAGACCTTTCGTCGCTTCATACGCCCCCTTAGGAAATCCACCGTTCCTTGCCAAACATGCGTGGATGAAATTTGTAAGCTTTGCGACAACGCGACTGCTGAGCTGTATCGCAACATTCATCGCTTCCTCGCTCCGTGAACTGCCCTGCCAGCAGTTGAATGTGTCGAGGACATGCACGTCGGTCATCAGCGCTTTTATGATCGTGAATTCGGGGTCCGTCAGTTCTTTCAACCATTCCGAAACGATAGCCTCGCGAGCGGATGCGCTTTGCGGATCGTTCCAGCATTCATCGTTGAAATCGGCCGGAGCGACCGGTGGCGGATCCCTCACCAGTAAGAGATCTCTTGCCTGAGCCATTTCGGCAGGGAAATCGTCATTCGCAGCAGCGCACTGGTCGGAGCTCGGTTGAGCAACGGCCCGAACGGGAATACATGCCAAAAAACCGAGTCCCATAAGGACCGCGTAAAGGACTATCGGGTATTGCTTAGACCTCATCCCTCAATTTCTATTTTTGGTTGAAAGTAGCGAGACAGGATTTCAACCTTTATGCGATGCTGAAGAGTATTATAAACGCTCGTCAGTCATACCGATCGTTGATGATATTCAATCGATGAAACAATACAAAGATACTACATTTTTTTTCGGTTGCAAGAATGTCAACAGCGCGCGGATGCGGTGGAAGCGCAGCTTGTATCGATGGGGATCGATGCGTCGCGACTGACAACGAAAGGTTACGGCGATAAAAAGCCGATCGCCGCGAACGACACACCGGAAGGTAAAGCGACGAATCGGAGAGTCGAATTCGTGAGAATGTAAGCGGTGAACGATTTAAAAAGTCGTGGCAGTCCTCGTGGGTTGCCACGCTTTTTTCGAATCTTTCCCTTGCGTTGTGCGGTTAAACAACCTATGATCGCCCGAGCACGAATTTGCCATGTTGTCTTCGGAATTGTTTTCTTGTCTTTGCCCGTGCTTCTTTATTCGCCGGCGTTGCGGGCGCAGCAAACACCGGAACAGCGCTCCAGGCTGGCGTATGAGAACCGGCTGAACCATGTTATTAAGAACATGACGACGCGCCGCGATGCCGAAAATGCGGAATTTAACGCGCGGCTCAACCAGATGAACGCGGCCGCACCGCTCGAACTTAAAAATTTCGATACGACCATCGTCACGCAGAATGTTTCCAGGATCCTCGAATTCCTCGACTACCTGAAGAGGGAACGTATCTCCAGCGATTCGCTCGCTCGAGCCTTTGAGGACTCCCTTTATATTTTTTCGGCGGAACTTCCGAAGGATATCGAGGCCGAAGGTCTGAACGAAATCAAGACCGATTTCGAGACCGACCGCACGGCCTTCAATAACTTTCTCGATGTGATGACGAAGCTCTATTCGGATGTGCTGGACGTACTCCTGCATTTGCAACACCATCCGTATCGCATCGCGCACAATCAGCTGACGTTCGAACTCAAAGCCGACGCGACCGAATACCGCCGGTTGATGAAGATCGTCGATGCCGATACAAAGGACCTCAACGCGGCCAACGAAAAACTGCGCCAGGCAAATGCGCAATCGAACCGGCAGACGAAAAAGAAAGATACGTTGGACGGCAAATAATATTTTCCATAGCGAATTCCGGAATGAACGACTCCCTGACCATCCGTCAAATTTCTTCCAAAGTCGATAAGCTTCGTTTCGTGCGCATGCTCTGGGACATTTATGCGAACGATCCGAACTGGGTGCCACCGCTCGAAATGGACCGGATGAAACTCATCGATGAGAAGAAAAATCCATTTTACCGCCATGCCGATACCGCATGGTGGCTTGCGGAACGGAATGGGAACGTCGTGGGAAGGATTGCGGCCATTATCAATCATTCGTATAACGAAGTACAAAAGGAACAGGCTGGATTTTTCGGATTTTTCGAATCTGTCAATGAGCCGGCGGTTGCGCGTGAATTATTTCGCACCGCAGAAGCATGGATCAAAGATCGCGGAATGAATATCGCGTATGGTCCCGCGAACCCGTCCTCGAACGACGAATATGGATTGCTGATCGATGGCTTCGACCGTCCACCGGTATTGCTTATGACCTACAATCCGCCCTACTATGCGTCCCTGATCGAGCAAAATGGATATGTAAAAGGACAGGACCTCTTTGCGTATCTGCTTTCACAGGATACGGCCCGTTCCGAAAAGCTTGTGCGAGTTTCAAAAGCTTTGGCGGACCGAAACCGCATCACCGTCCGTCCGATGGACCCAAAGCGGTTCCAGGATGAGGTCAATACGATCAAGCATATCTATAATACGGCCTGGGAAAATGAAGGATTCGTTCCCTTCACCGATGCCGAGATGGACTTTATGGCGAAGGACCTGAAGCCGGTGTACGATCCGGAACTGGTGTTCTTCGCCGAAGTGGACGGCCGGCCGGTGGGGTTTGCGCTTTCGCTCCCGGATATCAATCAGGCCTTTCACTCCGGTGCGAAAATCCCGCGCGGCATGGCAAATTTGCCGGTGGGACTCTGGAAACTTTTTACAAAAAAGAAAACGATCGATACGATCCGTGTGATCGTGCTCGGCGTTCTCCGAGAATATCGCCATCGTGGGGTCGATGCGTTGCTCTATACCGCGACGATGGAGCGCGCCCAGCAAAAAGGGTACCAATACGGGGAAGCCTCATGGGTCCAGGAGACCAACGTTCCCATGAACCGGGCCGCTCAAATGATGAACGGCGAACAATATAAAACGTATCGTGTTTACAAAAAAACTTTATCCTGACGTTGGAATCGGAATCCGTTCGGCAGTTGTACGACCGTTACGTCAGCACGTTCAAGCCGGAGAACGCAACGCTGACGGCGGCGGAACTTGCGCATTATTATCAATGGTGTAATGCGCGCTATCTCCCTTTCCTGAAAGACGTTCCGAAATCCGCACCGATTCTGGAAATCGGCTGCGGTCATGGCCGGATGCTGCAATATCTCCATCAGAAAGGGTTCCAGAACGTTATCGGTATCGATATTTCCCTCGAGCAGATCGAACTCGCGACGAAAAGCGGCTTGAACGCCGAATGTGCCGATGTGTTCGAATACCTTCACGGGACCGAAGGGGCATTCGATTGTATTATCGCGATCGACGTGGTCGAGCATTTTACAAAGCAGGAACTGCTTCGCCTTTTCGATCTGATCTCGAGGTCGCTGACTCGCAATGGAATGCTCTTATTGCAGACGGTGAATGGGGAAGGGCTTTTTCCAGGTCAGATTATTTATGGGGACCTGACCCACGAAACCATCCTGACCCCAGGTTCCATGAAACAACTTCTCACCGTGTCGGGATTTCGAACGGCGCGATTTGCAGAGTGTGCTCCCGTTGCCAACGGAGTGACGGGGATCGTACGGTCCATGCTTTGGCGTGCGATCCGCTTCGGGGCCGACCTTGCCCGTCTGATCGAAGTTCGAAAAACGCAGGACATTTGGACCGAAAATTTTATTTGTTCCGCGAAAAAATAACATCGAAAAATCGGAAGCACGGCCCGAGCCCGATTGATGTTTGTGTGGTCTCATGACGACTGCCGATCTCGCCACTCGCGTTTCCGAAGGTGACCGTCGCGCCATTGCTCGCGCCATTTCCACGGTAGAAAACGATTCCCAAAACGCCGGTGCATTGTTGCACCGCCTCGTGAAAAAGATGGGAAACGCCTACCGGATCGGGATTACCGGTCCGCCCGGAGCCGGAAAATCAACGCTGACGTCGGAACTCACGAAACTGATCCGTTCGCTCGGGAAGACCGTAGCGATCATCGCCGTCGATCCGACCTCGCCGTTCACCGGCGGTGCGTTACTTGGCGACCGAATTCGCATGCAGGATGTTTCGATGGACGAAGGCGTCTATGTTCGTTCCATGGCGACGCGCGGGTCGCTGGGCGGATTGTCCGCCAAAGCCAAAGATGCCGCCGATATCCTGGATGCGGCCGGCTTCGATATCGTGATTTTCGAGACCGTCGGAGTCGGCCAGTCCGAACTCGATATTGCGAAAGCGGCCGATACCACCATCGTTGTACTGGTGCCCGAGTCCGGGGATGCGGTGCAGGCAATGAAATCGGGCCTGATGGAGATCGCAGACTTTTTTGTGGTCAATAAAAGCGATCGGGAAGGCGCCGAACAAGCGGTGCGAGCGTTGAAAACGATTCTCACGATGCGCGTGACGCATGCGGCGGACGAATGGATTCCGCCCGTGATTCAGACCACCGCCAGCAAGAACGTTGGGATCGAAAAGGTCTGGGAGACGGTGCAAAAACATCGCGAATATCTCGACTCCACCGGACAGTTTTTGGTGCGACGCAAGTCGCGCGAGCGGGAACGAGTGCGGGAACTTGTCGAAGCCATCCTCCACTTCGATTTCTGGACCCCCGAACGTACAAAAACACTCGAAACGGAACTCGACCGTATTATTTCTCGCGAACGTACGAGTTTCGATCTCGCACAGGAACTCGTCGGCAAGCTAAAACCGGGATGAGAACTCGAATCCCAAATTCTCGTTACAGTGCACTTCATGGTAGCGATCGAGAATTTGGAATTAGGTGAAAAGCTGCTCCTGCTGGCCCCGATGGAGGACGTTACGGACGTTTCCTTTCGGCTGATCATGCGGGAGCATGGCGCGGATGCGGTGTACACAGAATTTATTTCGTCTGAAGCGCTCATCCGGCAGGCTGCGAAATCGATCAAAAAGCTGGTTACGGACCCCAAGGAGCGTCCCGTCGCTATTCAAATATATGGGGGCGATCCGGAAGTGATGCGCGATGCCGCACAAATTTCTGAAGCTGCCGGTCCCGATTTTATCGACATTAACTGCGGTTGCTGGGTGAAAAACGTTGTCGGCCACGGGGCCGGGGCCGGCCTGCTCAAAGATCCCGATCGCATGGAGCGAATGGTCCGCGCGGTGGTCGATGCGGTCAGGCTGCCCGTCACAGTCAAAACGCGGCTGGGATGGGATCAAAATACCATCAATATCCTGGAGATCGCACCCATGCTGGAACAAGCCGGAGCGAAAGCGTTGACGATCCACTGCCGGACGCGTTCTCAGGGCCACAACGGTGAAGCGGACTGGACCTGGATTCCCAAAATTAAGAATGTGGTCTCGATCCCCGTGTTCTTGAACGGCGATGTAAAAACACCGGAAGATGCCGAACGAGCATTTCGTGAGACGGGGTGCGATGGCGTTATGATCGCACGCGGCGCGATCACCAACCCATTTATTTTCCAGCAAAT
>Ga0070741_10020746_pt1 | contig 10304 bp, 6 predicted proteins | sample Coa_R1_4_FD_66440 | JGI IMG/M metagenome (GOLD analysis project Ga0070741, IMG submission 66440) | Surface soil microbial communities from Centralia Pennsylvania, which are recovering from an underground coalmine fire - Coalmine... | ecosystem: Environmental > Terrestrial > Soil > Unclassified ...
CTGAACGACGTCCCTTCAGCGAGGAGCGCCCGGCGGAGGGTGCGCGTGGTGACGTGGAGGTCGGCGGCGATCACGTCCATCGTGGGGATGGTGCCCTGCGCCCGGGTGAGGCGATCGCGGACCAGGCCGGTGGTGCCGACCTGGCGCTGTCGGCGGGTGAGCAGTTCGCGGCAGCCCTGCTCGCAGAGCCGCAGCGCGGTGGGATCGGCCTTCGGGCGGGGAGCTTCGACGTCGCGGTTGGCGAAGCCGATGCGGTGCCGGGGCTGCCCGAGGATCGGGTGGACGCCGAACACCTCGCGGTAGCGCTCGGCCTCGCTGACGGATTCGTAGGCCAGCTCGAGGCGGGGTCGCGGTGGGGATTCGCTGAGGTCGCTGATCGTGGCCCACACCGTGGCCAGCGCCTGGTCGACGACGAAGCGTTGGACCGGGACCGGCAGGTGGGAGACCGCGACGGCGACATAGGTCCGGTCGGGTTCCCGGACGGCTTCGGCACGGGCGAGGGTGAAGGTCAGGTCCTGGTAGCGCAGGGAGATGTCGATGATGTCCCGCAGCCTCGGCGCGCTCATGCACGCGAAGCCGAGGATGCCGAACAGGTCGATGTGGTAGCGGCTGCCGGCCTCCAGCCCCAGGTTCGGCCGCGTGTCCAGCACACCGGCGAGGTTCTCGATCAGGCGTAGCTCCTGCGCGATCGTGATCTCGCCGAGCGGATCGCCGATCGTGTCCGGACGCAGCTTCGTCCCGCGCAGGCAATCGGCGGTGGACAGACCGTGCTCCTGGCCCAGCTCCAGCAGGATCCGGGCGCTCGCGGTGCCGCGCGGAACGTGTGGCTCTCGCACGGCGCCAACCTAGGGCGAATGTCCGGAATCATCAATATGCGGTCCCCGATGCGCATGGTCTCGCAACCCGACGATCCCTAGCGTCGGTCGACGAGGGACGAGGAGGGCGAGGGTGATGGGTCAGAAGGACACCGCGCGCATGTGGCTGGAGGCTGTTGGCACCGGTGACACCGCCCGGTTGCTGTCCCTGATGACCGACGACGGGCGTGTTCACACGGTCGGCACCAGCGTGCTGTCAGCCGACCGGGACCTGGACGCCCTGGTGGCCCTCGTGGGTCAGCTCAAGCAGTTCACGGTGGACGGCCTGCACTTCGAGTTCCGCCACTTCACCGAGGAGGACGACCGGGTGGCCGTCGAGTTCACCGGCACGGCCGAGCTGGTCAACGGCACCCGCTACGACAACGTCTACCACCTGCTGTTCCACTTCCGCGGCGGCGGGATCGCCCGCGTCACGGAGTACCTGGACACCCAACTGGTGAACGACACCGTCGGCCCGTTGATCCTCGAAGCCACCCGGTCATGAGCCGCTACCGGGTCATCCAGTGGGGTGCCGGCTACCTCGGCACGATCGCCCTGCGCTTCCTGCTGAACAGCCGCGACCTCGAACTGGTCGGGGTGAAGTGCTTCACCGAGGAGAAGGCCGGCCGCACCGCCGGTGAGCTGGCCGGGCTCGCCCCCGCCGGGGTGACCGCGACGACCAGCGCGGAGGCGGTCCTGGCGATGGACGCCGACTGCGTGCTCTACATGCCCCGCGACGCGCTGATGGACCCCTCGGTGCCCGAGAGCCCGTCGTCAGCGTGGGTGGACGACCTGGTGGCGATCCTGGCCGCGGGCAAGAACGTCGTCACCCCGCTGTGCTCGGGGACGCACTATCGCCACCTGCGCAACGGCGACCGGTTCCGCGAGCGGATCGACGAGGCCTGCGTTAAGGGTCACTCCTCGGTGCTGTTCTCCGGGTTCGATCCCGGCTTCTCCGACCTGCTCGCCTACACGATGTCCAGCGCGGTCGGTGAGATCAAGCGCATCGACACCTGGGAGATCGTCGACTACAGCACCTACCCGGTGCACGAGACGCTGCGGATGCTCGGATTCGGCATGCGACCCGACGAGATCCCGACCGAGCTGCTCGACCAGGTGCGGCACGCCACCTGGGGCGGCGTGCCGCACCTGATGGCCGAGGGCCTCGGCGTCGAGATCGACTCGATCGCGGTCGACAGCGACCACTACCTGGCCCCGGGGGCGTTCACCGCGCCGGGTGGCCTGCGGGTGGAAGCCGGCACGATCGCCGCCATCCGCTTCAGCGTCAGCGGCATCCGCGCGGGGCGTCCGCTGGTGGTCGTCAACCACGTCACCCGACTCGGCGCCCACACCGCCCCCGACTGGCCCACGCTGGGGACCGACGGCGGCTACCGGGTCGAGATCGACAGCTACCCGCCCTTCCGCGGCGACTTCCCGATGGGCCTGCCCGGCGGTGGTGGCTCGACGCTGGTCGACGCCATGACCATGTCCTCGGCCCGGTGCGTCAACGCCGTCGCCACCGTCGTCGAGGCCGCACCGGGCTACCGGTTCCCCCACGAGCTGCCGGCCTTCGGCGGACGCCACTGCGTGCAGTCCCGCTGATCACGCCCCGACCCCAGGTGAGGACATCATGGACGATGCGTTCGCCAAGTTCGACCTGACCGGACGGGCCGCTGTCGTCACCGGCGGCGCGACCGGGCTCGGGTACTACATGACTCGGGGGCTGGCCCGCTCCGGAGCCCGGGTCCTGATCGCCGCCCGCCGCGCCGACGTGCTGGCCAAGGCGGCCGACGAGCTGAACTGCGGCCTCGGCGCCGAGCGGGTGTTCTGCCATCCCGTGGACCTCGCCGAGCGCGCCAGCGTGCAGGACCTCGCCGAGTACGCGACCGGACCCTTCGGCGGGGTCGACATCTTCGTCGGTAACGCCGCCCAGGACTTCCTCGAGCCGCTCGACGACATCCGCGACGAGTCCATCGACCAGATCCTGCAGGTGAACGTCACCGCCAACGTGCAGCTCTTCCGGGCCTTCCTGCCGGGCATGCGTGCGCGGCGGTGGGGGCGGGTCCTGTTCAGCTCGTCGGCGGCCGCGGTGTGCGCCCCGGCCAACGACAACATGGCCATGTACACCGCCACCAAGGGTGCGCTGAACGCGTTCACCCGCGCCGCCGCGAACGAAGCCGGCCCGGACGGGATCACGGTCAACACCCTCATCCTCGGGCTGTTCCTGACCGACATGGTGGCCGAGGCGATCGAGGGGTACACCCAGACCTACGGTGCCGAGGCCGGTGCGGCGTTCAACCGCAGCTTCACCAACATGACCTCCCTGGCCCGTCTCGGCGACTGCGAGGACGTCGAGGGGCTCGTCCAACTCCTGGCCAGCGACGCCGGCGGTTACATCACCGGGGCCAACGTGGCCATCGACGGCGGCCTGAGCGTCATGCTCCGACCCCGTATCTGACCCGGACAGGACCAGACCATGACCGCTGCCCGTGAAGTCGAGCCGTTCCGTATCCAGGCCGAACCCGGTCGACTGCTCGCGGCGGTGAACCGCCTGCCGAGCCTGATGTTCCGTCTTCGACTGGGGCGCCTGTTCGGTGAGCGGCTGGCCGAGATCGTTCATCGGGGACGCAAGACCGGCCTGCCCCGGACCGTGATCGTGGAGCTGTGCGACGGCAGCGTGGCCAGCGGGCGCCTCGTCTACGTGGCGGCCTACGGCGGGAACGCGCAGTGGATCAAGAACCTCCGGGCGTCCGCGCCGGTCAGCATCCAGGTCGGCGGCGCGACGTTCGACTCACCCCGCTGCGAGTTCCTCGACCCGGACGCGACCCGCCAGGCGGTCGCGGCCTACTGGCGCCGCTACCCGAAGGTCGCGGCCTTCCTCGCCAAGCGGAAGCTCTACCCCTACCCCGGGCAGCCCCTGGCCGACGACCCCGGCGCCCCCGTCGGCCTCGTGATCCATCTCTGACCCACCTGCGAGCCACGAGGTGGCGTCGGCGGCAGTCGTGTCGACAACCCCTGGCGGGACGCTCGTCTATGCGGGCCGCCACTGGGGGTGCAAGGATGCCTTATCGTCGAGGTGAACGTGATGGGGGCCACGTTGACCTGCGCATCGTGCGGGCAGGAGAACCGGGAGCAGGCACGGTTCTGCGTGCGATGCGGTGTCCGGCTGCCGCAGCCGCTGGGATGGGACGGTCGCGAGGGTCCTGCCGATGCGCGGTTCTGTGACCTGTGCGGCGCCCCGGCCACCTTCGTCCCCACCCGGGTCGCGGGCCGCAAGGTGGTGTCTGTGGTCTTCGGCGACCTGGTCGGCTCGACCGCACTTCAGGAAGTCCTCGATCCGGAGTCCTCGCGGCGGCTGATGGCGCGTTTCTACGACGCCATGCGGACCACGGTGTCACGCCATGGCGGACGGCTGGAGAAGTTCCTCGGCGACGGCGTGGTCGCCGTGTTCGGTGTACCCGTGGTGAGTGAGGACGACGCCGTGCGCGCCACGCGGTGCGCCGCCGACATGATCGCCGCCGTGGCGACACTCGGTGATGAGTGGGAGCTGCATTGGGGGGTCCGGCTGCGGATGCGCGTCGGGGTCAACACCGGCGAACTGGTCGTCAGCGGGGACGGGGAGCTGGTCGGGGACGCCATGAACACCGCCGCGCGACTGCAGGAGGCCGGCGGCCCGGGCGACGTGCTGATCGGCGAGGCCACCTGGCGGCTGGTCCGTCACGGAGTCAAGCTGGCGCCGGTCCCCGCAATGGCGCTCAAGGGGAAGGCCGCGCCGGTGCGCGCGTGGCGGTTGCTGGCGACCGAGCTCGGGCCGGAGGGACCTGACGAAGGATCGCTGGAGGCGTCGTTCGTCGGGCGCTCCGGCGAGCTGTCGAGGCTCGGTGCCGTGTTCGCGGAGGCCGTCGAGGCCCGCTCGAGCCGGCTCGCCACCGTGATCGGGTCGCCGGGGATCGGTAAGACCCGGCTGGCCGCGGAGTTCACCGCCAGGTTGCCCTCGGAGGTCACCGTCCTGCACGGACGCTGCGAGCCGATCGGCCGCGGCCTCACCTTCCTGCCCGTCGCCCACGTGCTCCGGGAGGCCGGCGGCATCACCGACACCGACCCGGCGGAGGCCGTCCGAGCCAAGCTGCACGAGCTGGTCGCCGGGGATCCGGAATCGGACCGCATCGTCGCCTTGACCTCGTCGTTACTGGGCGCCGGCGAGCCGGCGGCGGCCGAGGAGACGTTCTGGGGGGTGCGCAGGGTGTTGGAGGCGCTCGCCCGGCGCCGACCGCTCGTGGTGATCTTCGATGACGTGCACTGGGGACAGCCGACGTTCCTCGACCTGGTGGAACATCTCGCGGAGTGGGTCCGCGACGCGCCGCTCCTGCTGGTCCTTCTGTCCCGTCCGGAGTTGCGCGATCTGCGGGACGGGCTGACGGGCCGGGACGGGCACGCCTCAGCGGTGATCGAGCTCGCGCCGCTCGGACCGGACGAGAGCCATGCGTTCATCCAGGGTCTGTTCGGTCGGGTCGAGCTGCCCAGCGGGTTGTTGAGCCGGGTCGTCGACACCACTGAGGGCAACCCGCTCTTCCTGGGCGAAACGTTGCGCATGCTCGTCGACGACGGTGTGCTCAACGAGCGGGGCGAGGTGCGGGAAAGCGCCGGGGAATGGGCGGTGGAAGTGCCGCCCACCATCCAGGCGCTGCTCAGCGCACGCATCGAGCGGCTGCACTTCGAGGAACGGAACGTCCTGCAGCGGGCGGCGGTGATCGGCAAGCAGTTCGACCGGGGTGCGTTGGCCGAGCTCGTCGGGCCGCAATCAGAGATCGACGCGCAACTCGACGCGTTACGCCGCAAGGAGCTGGTCGAGTCGGCCGGAACCTACTGGGTCGACGAATCCGGATACCGGTTCCAGAACATGCTGATCCGCGACGCGGCGTACGGATCGCTGCTGAAGGAGACGCGTGCTGAGCTGCACGAGCGGTTCGCGTATTGGCTGCTGGCCAAGGCCGCCGACCGGATCGGGGACCACGAGGTGGTCATCGCGTACCACCTCGAGCAGGCCCACCGGTACCTGCGCGAACTCGGTTCTCCCGACGACCGCGTCGACGCCCTCGGCCGTCGGGCGGCGTCGATGTTGCACTCCGCCGGCCGCCGCGCGCTGGCCCGCGCCGACCTCCCGGCGGCATCTGCGTTGCTCCTGCGAGCTCTCGACCGCCTCGAGACCGACACCCCCGACCTGCTGTGGGATCTGGCCGACGCGCAGCTGTGTGCGGGCGAGTCCGCGGCTGTGAGCAAGACGATCGCCCGGTTCGCCGCCGTCGCGGGTGAGGACGGGCGGTTGCGCGCGCGGGCCGAGGTGCTCAGCGGGCACCTCGCGGTGCTGACCGGGGACGCCGCCCCCGATACGGCCGTGGAGATCCTCGCCCGGGCGGCTGACGTGCTGGCGGCCGAGGGGGACAGTGCGGGAGCGGCCGAGGCGCACCACGTCATCGCCCGCCGACACCGTCAGCAGGGCCGGTTCGGGGCCGCGGAGGCAGCACTGGATCAAGCTCTGGCGGCCGCGCGCCGGGCCGGGGACCAGCGCAAGGTCACCGCTGTGCTGGCCGCTGGACCGCGGACCACGGTATGGGGTCCGACCAACGTCCCACGGGCGACCGGTCGCTGTCTCGACGCGCTGCGGATCATGCGGTTGACCCCGGGCAACCGCCATGTGGAGCCGATCGCGCAGCGCTGCCAGGCGGTCCTGGAAGCCATGCGCGGTCGCTTCGAGGCCGCTCGGGAGGGTCTGGCGGCGGCACGGGGGTCGTTGCGCGAGCTCGGCCACACGGTGGAGCTCCAGGAGCTGACCACCTTCGCGGGAATCGTCGAGCTGCTGGCCGGTGACCCCGCCGCGGCCGAGTCGCACCTGCGGCAGGCACACGAGAAGTTCTCGTCGCTGGGGTTCGGCGTGCCCGCCGCCCGAGCCGGAGCGCTGTTGGCCCGGGCACTGCTGGAGCAGGGGCGCGAGGACGAGGCTCTCGCGCAGACCCGATACGCGGAGCGCCATGCCGCCGGCGACCTCAAGGCCACGATCACCTGGTGCGGTGTCCGGGCGGAGGTGCTCGCTCGTCGGGGAGACCACGCCGCCGGCCTCGCGCTCGCCGATCGCGCGGTCGGGCTGACCGAGCCCACCGATGCGTTGGCCGACAAGGCGGATGCGGAGATGGCGCTCGCCCGGGTGCTGCTGGTGACCGGCCGACCCGACGAGGCCAGCTCGGCCGTGGAACGGGCCCGTGCGCTGTACGGGGCCAAGGGGCACACCGTCGGTGTCGGCTGGACCGAGGAGTTCACCGTCACTCCCGGCCCGACCCGGCAGCGGCTGGCGGCGGCGCTCGCCGCTCTCGGGGACCGGGCGCCCGGACGGTTCGTCGCCGAGCTCATCCGGCGGTGGGCCACCGGCGACCCGGACGCGGTGATCGAGCTGTACGCCGAGGACGTACGACTGGTGGACCACAGCAGGAACGGCTGGGGCGAGCTGTGTGGCCTCGAGCAGGCCCGCGGCCTCGTCGGGCAGGTGATGGCGGCGATGCCGGACAGCCCCCTCGCGGTGACCGAGAAGCTGGACGGGGACGAGCGCGTGCTGGCGTTCACCGGCATCCTCCCCGGCTCGCCGGGGGCGGCGGCTGACCTGTCGATGGGCTTCGTGATCGTTGTCGAGTCGGGGCTGCTCGTGGAGGAACACATCTACGACCCTGACGATCACCAGGAGATGCACGCGCAGTACGCGCGCCTGGACGGGCACCCGGCCACGCTCGCCCACCGGCCGCCGGAAAGGGCTGTCGCCGCTTTCTGCCGTCCGTGGAGCGCCGGCGACCTGGACGAGCTCGTCGAGCTCCTGCCACCCGACATCGTCGCCGTCGGGCACGGTGGTCACCGGTGGGAGGCGCGCGGTCGCGACACCCTGCGTGCGGCGTACGGTTCGGCGCTCGACAAGTTCCGATACGTCCACATCCGGCCGGCTGAGGTGCTCGCCTGCGACGACCGGGTTCTCGCCGTGCGGGCCACCGTGAACGGGCTGGGCAGGGACGGGCACGAAGAGTTCAGCGCGGTGATCAACTACGTCGTCGTCGTCGAGGCGGGTCGGATCCGGCGGCTGGAGCAGTTCGGGAGGGACGACGGGGCAGCCGCCCTCGCCCGGTACGGCGCATTGGGCGGCAACTATGACGGGCTGGGCAAGCGCGTGCCCGAGCGGCTCGTCGCCGAGGTCCTGCGCCGGTTGGCCGCCGGCGAGAACCTGCGGGAGCTCTACCGCGCCGACTTCGACATGGTCGATCACCGCCGCCTGGGTTGGGAGGAGTTGAGCGGGCCGCAAGCCGCGGCCGACCTGCTCAGGTCCCTGTTCGGCATGGTCACCGAGATGGGGCTGGCCGTCGACGAGGTGATCGCCTGCGACGATCGGGTCATGGCGGTGACCGTCACCGTGCACGGCACAGCGCGCGAGGGCGGGGGTGCGCTGACGCTCCCGCTCGGCTACGTCATCCTCGTCGAGGACAACCGCCTCGGCCACGCCGAGATCTACGAGCCCGAGGATCGGCTGGCGATGGTGGCCCGCTACGCCGCGCTCGGTGGCGGGCAGGGACCGTTGGGTGACCGGCCCCCCGAGCGGGTCTGGGCCGAGTACGTTCGGCTGGCCGCCGCACGCGATCTCGACCGGCTCGCCGGTCTGCTCGCGCCGGACTGGGTGCTCATCGACCACCGGACGCTCGGCTGGCAGGAGTTCCGGGGCCATGACGGGGCGCTGGGGCGGATCCGCTCCGGGTACGCGGTCGCCGCCGACGTCCGTCTCGAGGTCGACGAGGTGCTCGCCTGCGACGACCGGGTCATCGCGATGCGCGCGACCGTACACGGCACGAGAAGCTCCGGCCGGCGCCCGTTCGACCTCCCGGCCGGTATCGTCAGCGTCGTCGAGAACGGCCGGATAATCCGGCGCGAGCAGTTCGACCACGCCGACGTCGAGGGCATGCTCACCAGGTACGCGGAGCTCGGCGGGCACCGCGAACCGTAGGCGGTTCACGCCGACCGAACGTGACCGTGTTGGAGGAGCCATCAGCCCACCCACCGGGGAGTTCGTCCGGGACTTCGCCGCCCGCTTCACCGGCGCGTGGAACGTTCGCGACCCGGAGCGGGTGCTCGAGCTGATGGACCCGGAGATCGTGTACGACGACTCCGGCTGGCCGACCGTGATGCACGGGCACGACGAGGTGCGCCCGTTCATGGACTACTGCTGGACGGCGTTCCCGGATCTGCGCTTCGACGTCGACCAGGGCCCGTTCCTGCACCCGAGCGAGCCCGAGGCGACGTTCACCTGGACCTCGTCGGCGACGTTCACCGGCCCCCTCGATCCACCCGGGTACGCCCCCACCGGCCTGCGCGCCGAGTTCACCGGTGTCGACGTGCACACCTACCGCGAGGGCCGCCTGATCCGGCTGTCGGTGATCTTCGACGCGGCGGACTTCGCCCGGCAGCTCGGCGTGCTCCCGGCGCCCGGGTCGCGGGCGGAGGCCACCCTGAGCCGGCTGCAGCGCGTGCAGACCCGCCTGACCCGCCGGACCCGCCCGCAAATGCGCTGAGATTCCCCGACCGGATGCGTATGCTTGGAGTAACGGACTCGCCGTGACGTGCGACCGTTCAGGGTAATAGCTCTGACCCGTTTGGCTGACGACGACCACGCACAGGGGTCGAGTCGGGACGCGAAGGGAACAGCGGGCGCATGACGTCGCAGATGCCGGCCGGTCCATCGGCGCCGCCTCAACCCTCCGCGCCGTACCCACCGGGGCCCGGGCACCGGCTCGTGCCGCGACAGCGCACCACGTCTCCGCCCGCCCCGCCGCGGCACGCGGCCCGCCCGCTGGCTCCGGCCCGCACGTTCGTTCCGACCCACCCGCCCGTTCCGGCGCAGCCTCCGGCGGGACTGGAAGTGCCTCCGGCGGGACTGGATGTGCCTCCGGCGGGACTGGATGTGCCTCCGGCGGGACTGGGCGACACGGCGACCCTCGCGGTGATTATCCGGCGCGAGGGGATCCGCGCCAAGTTGCGGTTCATGGCCGGGGCCGGCGCGTTCGTGCTGTTCAGCGGCGTCGTCCTGGCGCTGGCGTCCACCTCGTTCCCGCTGGTCGGTGGCGCGCCGCCGACGCCGGCCGTCGCCCTGAACGGCTGGTACGACGACGGCGGCGACCAGATCATCACCGCCCTGCAGACCGACCTCCAGAGCATCAACGACGCCGTGGCCGACGACGACCTGGCCGGGGTCGCCACGGCGTGCGGCAAGCTGCGTGACGATGTCGCGACCGCCCAGCGGTCCACCCCGATGCCCGACGCGCTGGCGAGCTCGCACTTCTCGGGCGCCCTCAGCCACTTCGCCCGGGGCTCGCTGAGCTGCGTCGACGCGATCCGTACGAAGGACACCACCCTGATGTCGAGCGCGGG
>Ga0070741_10020747_pt1 | contig 10303 bp, 10 predicted proteins | sample Coa_R1_4_FD_66440 | JGI IMG/M metagenome (GOLD analysis project Ga0070741, IMG submission 66440) | Surface soil microbial communities from Centralia Pennsylvania, which are recovering from an underground coalmine fire - Coalmine... | ecosystem: Environmental > Terrestrial > Soil > Unclassified ...
GAAGCGTGGCGCAAGAGCGCGGAGCGCGAAGACCCGAAGCGGCTCTTCCTCTCGCGCCAGGACCTGATGCGCCACGACGCCGCGGGCATCACCACGGGCAATTTTCCGCCCGAGCTGCGGCTGGGCGCCAACCGGCTCGCGCTCGAGTACCACTTCGAGCCGGGCTCGCCGCGCGACGGCGTGACGCTCGTCGTGCCGCTCGCGCTGCTCAACCAGGTGCCGCTCGGGCGCACCGAGTGGCTGGTGCCCGGCCTGCTGAAGGAAAAGGCGAAGGCCCTTGCGCGCTCGCTGCCGCAGCGCCTGCGCCACAAGCTCGGCGCGCTGGATGAATTCGCCGCGGAGTTCGCCCGCCGCGTGGAGCCCTCCGACACGCCGCTCGCCGGGGCTCTCGCGCGCTATCTGCGCGCCGAGCTCGGCCTGGAGGTTCCGCTGGATGCCTTGCGTCCGGACGCCGTGCCGCCGCACCTGCAGATGAACTTCCGCGTGCTCGACGAGGACGGGCGCCAGCTCGCGCAGTCGCGCGATCTCGCCGCGCTCAAGCCGAGCCTCGGCGAGAAGACGGCTGCCATCCTGCGCGAGGAGGCACCGCTGCCGCAGACCGAGCGGGCTCGCGCGTGGAGCGTCGGCGACCTGCCGGAGATCATGGAGCTCGAGCGCGACGGCCAGACGCTGGTCGGCTTCCCCGCGCTCGCGGACGCGGGCGACGGCGTCGCACTGCAGGTGTTCGATTCGCCGGAAAAGGCCCGCGAGGTGCACCGCGCCGGCGTGCGCCGGCTCCTCGCGCTCGCATTTCGCGACCGCGTCCGCGATCTGGAGCGCACCCTCTCCAGGGATCCGGTGCTCGGGCTGCTCAAGGACGACATCGTGGCCGCGGCGATCGATCGCACGTTTCTTGCGGAGTCGCTGCCCGTGACCCAGGCGGACTACGAGGCGCGCGTCGAGGCGGGGCGCAGCCGCTTTACGCTCATCGCGCAGGAGATCGCGCGCGCCGTCGCGGCGATCCAGGCCGAGCGCGCCGCCCTGGAGAAAAGACTCGCCGCCGCGCAGAAGACGGCTCCGCAGGCCGTGAACGAGATCCGCGCCCAGGTCGCCGGGCTGCTGGAGGCGGGCTGGGTCGCGCGCACGCCGTGGCCGCGCCTGCAGCACCTGCCGCGCTACCTCAAGGCGGCCGGGCTGCGCCTGGACAAGATGCGCGCCGATCCGGCGCGCGACGCGCGCCTCGCGGCGGAGCTCGCGCGGCTCGAGCAGCCCTACCGGCGCGAGCTCGCCGCGCGCGGGCGCCAGGGCGGCGCGGGCGCCGAGCTCGAGCAGTTCGGCTGGCTGCTGCAGGAGCTGCGCGTCTCGCTTTTCGCGCAGGAGCTGCGCACGCCCGTGCCGGTGTCGGTGAAGCGGCTGGAGAAGCTCTGGCGCGCGCTGCCGCGATGAGCCTGCCGCGTTCGCTCCTGTTCGGCCTGCTCAACCTGCTGCATCCGCGGATGCTCTGGCTCATGGCCTGGCCGGTGCTCGTGGCGCTCGTCCTTTGGGGCGCAGTGGCGCTCGCGTTCTGGACGCGCACGGCGCTGTGGCTCGCGGGCGTGCTCGCGCACTGGCTCGATGCCTCGCGCTTCCTCGCCAGCCTGAACGTCGGCGATGCGACGCTCATCGCCGCAAACGTGCTGCTCTTCCTGCTGTTCGTGCCGCTCGTCTACATGACCGCGCTTTTCATCGTCGGCGTCTTCGGCATGCCGGCCATGGTCGAGCACGTGGCGCGGCGGGCCTATCCGGCGCTCGAGCGCCGCCACGGCGGCGGCGCGCTCGGCAGCGGCTGGAACGGCCTGGTCGCGCTCGCCGGGATGGCGCTCCTGGCGCTCGTGACGCTGCCGCTCTGGCTCGTGCCGCCGCTCTGGCCGCTCATCCCGGTCGCCATCCTCGGCTGGGGCAACCAGCGGCTGCTGCGCTACGACGCGCTCGCCGAGCATGCCGATGGCGAGGAGATGCGCCGCCTTTTCCGCGAGCGGCGCGGCGCGCTCTATCTGCTCGGCCTGCTCCTCGCGCTCTTCGCCTACATCCCCTTCGTCGGGTTTCTCACGCCGGTCTGGTTCGGGCTCGCTTTCATCCACTACCTGCTCGGCGCCCTGCAGATAGACCGGCGCTATGCGAGCCATGACAACAATGAATTGGCCCGCCGAACGCCCGCTCCCTAGACTGGGATTTTTTGCGAGAGGTACCAAGCGATGCTTCAGAACAGAGAAGGCCAGAAGGTGCCGCAGGCGACCTTCCGCACCCGCACCGAAGGCGGGGACTGGAAGAACCTCAGCAGCGACGATATCTTCAAGGGCAGGACGGTGGTCGTGTTCTCGCTTCCGGGCGCGTTCACGCCGACCTGCTCCTCGACCCACGTGCCGCGCTACAACGAGCTCGCGCCGGCGTTCTTCGCCAACGGCGTCGACCGCGTGGTGTGCCTTTCGGTGAACGATGCGTTCGTCATGGATGAATGGGCGCGCACCCAGGAATGCGGTAACGTCACGCTGCTGCCGGACGGCAACGGCGAATTCACGGAGAAGATGGGCATGCTGGTCGACAAGTCCGACCTTGGCTTCGGCAAGCGCTCCTGGCGCTATTCGATGCTGGTGAAGGACGGCGTCATCCAGAAGATGTTCATCGAGCCCGAGAAGCCCGGCGACCCGTTCGAGGTCTCGGACGCGGACACCATGCTGCGCTTCATCAATCCCAACGCCAGGAAGCCCGACCAGGTGGCCATCCTCACGCGCGAAGGCTGCGGCTTCTGCGCCAAGGCGAAGGCGCTCCTGAAGGAGCTCGGCTACGGCTACGCGGAAGTGAAGCTCGACCATAGCGATCGCTCGCGCGTCGTGGGCGCGATCACCGGGCGCGGCACGGTGCCGCAGGTCTTCGTCAACGGCAGGCACATCGGCGGCCTGGAAGAGCTGCAGCAATGGGCTAAGAAAGCGGCGTGAGGTTCGGTGCCTATATCGTCGGGGACGAAATCCTCGTCGGGAAAAGGCAGGACAAGCACCTCTCTTTCATCATCGAAGCCCTCGGCCGCCGGGGGCTTCGCCTTTCCTGGGCCCAGTACATCGGCGATGAGCCGGCGCTGCTCACGGCGGCGCTGAAACGCAGCTTCGCCTCGGGCGACGCGGTGTTCAGCTTCGGCGGCATCGGGGCGACGCCGGACGACCATACGCGCCAGTGCGCCGCGGCGGCCTTGGACGTCGAATTGAAATTGCATCCGGAAGCGGAGCGCGAGATCCGCGGCCGCTTCGGCGGCGAGGCGACGCCGCAACGGCTCGCGATGGGCGAATTTCCCCGCGGTGCGAGCGTCATTCCCAACCCGGTGAACCGCATCCCGGGCTTCTCGGTGGGCGAGCACCATTTCGTGCCCGGCTTTCCGCAGATGGCGCAGCCGATGGTCGAATGGGTCCTCGAGACGCGCTATCGCACGCTGTTCGACTCGCAGCGCTGGGGCGAGGCCTCGATCCTCGTTTACGAGGCGGGCGAGAGCCAGCTCATCTTCGCCATGGAGGCCATCGAGAAGCGCTTCGCCGGGCTCAAGGCCTTCAGCCTGCCCTCCATGGGCGCAGACGGCAGCCGCATCCACGTCGAGCTCGGCGTGCGCGGCGCCCCCGGCGAGGTCGCGCCGGCGATGGAAGCCCTGCGCGCGCTCGTGCGCGGCGCCGGTTTCCCGTACAAATGAAAAAGCCCGCCTAGCGGCGGGCTTTTTTCTTGTTGCGCTTGACCGTGCGCTTGATGGGGACGCGCCGCTTCGCGGCGCGTCTCGCTTTGGCGCTCAGGCGGCCTTTTTTGCCTTGGCGAGGCCCTTCACCGTCTCGGTCGCGGCGGCGACGTTCGCTTCCGCGATCTCGGTCGCCTGTTTCGCGACCTTGGTGAGGTTGTCGTAGGCCGAGTTCGCGGCGGCGAGCATCGACTTCACCGCGGCGACCGCGACGTCCGACCCGGCAGGGGCGTTCTTCGACACCTTGTCGAGCAGGCTGACGAAGTTCTCGTTCCACTCGGCGACGCGGCGCTCCGCGACCTTGGAGAGCTCGGCGTTGGTCTCGGTCGCGACTTCGTAGACGCTCTTCGAGTACGCGATGGCCTTCTCGATTGCCGGCTGGGTAAACGAGTTCTGCAGGCTCACGAACTCCTGGACGTCCTTCGCGCCGAGCAGGGCGCGCGTGTTGCTGAGCGAGTCCTCGAACGCGGTTTTCATCGCGCCCGAGCTGAGGTTCGCCAGCTTCTCCAGCGCTGCGAACTGCGCGTTGGCGACGGCGAGCAGAGTCTCTACATTGGCCTTGTTGGCCGCTTGGATTTGTTCCGGGGTCACGTACATTGTCGGCTCCTTCCCTTCAGGGATCTGAGTTAGCTGTTCGGTTGGGCTTTGTTGCACCGCACAAAACGAATTCTATGCCTCCAGTGTAGGAAGTCAAGAAAATTGTGCGTAGCAACAACATGGATTGATCTATAGCAAATACGACTACTTAATGTAAGTGAACGCTAACTTGTAAAATGCCGCTCGAATTCCGCCCCGACGCGCCGAGCTTCCTCGCCGACCCCTTCCCGCTGTTTGGTCGGATGCAGGACGAGGACCCGGCGCACTGGGCGCCAAGCCTCAAGGCCTGGGTCCTGACGCGCTACGAGGACGTGAAGCGCGCGTGCCTCGACCCGGCGATGTCGTCGGACCGGCTGCGGCCGTTTTTCGCGGCGCTTCCTTCGGCCGAGGCGGCGCGCATCCGGGACGTGATCCGCTATCTCACGCTGTGGATGGTGTTCCGCGACCCGCCCGAGCACACGCGCCTGCGCCGGCTCGCGTCGAAAGTCTTCAACGTGCGCTCCATCCACGCGCTCAGGCCGAACGTCGAGGCGCTCACCGCCTGGCTCCTGGAGCAGATCGGCGACCGGGAAGAGCTGGACTTCATCGCCGAGTTCGCCGGTCCCCTGCCTGCGCTGGTCATCATGGACATGCTCGGCGTGCCGCGCGGGGAGCTCGCGCGCCTCAAGCGCCTGTCGGACGAGATGGCGCTTTTCATCGGCAGCGCGCGCGACACGCCGGAGAAATACCCGCGTGCCGAGGCCGCGACGCACGAGATGGCCGGCATTTTCCGCGAGCTCATCGCCGCGCGGCGCGCGCGGCCGGAGGCCGACCTGCTCACGCAGCTCGTCCAGCTCGAGGACCAGGGCGAGCGCCTGTCGGAGGACGAGCTCGTCGCGACCTGCATCCTGCTCCTTTTCGCCGGCCACGAGACCACCACCCACCACATCGCGAACGGCCTGGCGGCACTGCTGCGTTTTCCGGCCGAGCTCGAGCGCCTGCGGGCCGACCGCGCGCTCGCCCCCGCGGCCGTGGAGGAGCTGCTGCGCTACGACGGTCCCATCGGCGCCCAAGTGCGCATCGTGCAGGAGCCCCAGCAGCTCCACGGCAAGGAGCTGCGCCCGGGCGAGCGCGTTTTCCTCATGATGAACGCGGCGAACCGCGACCCGCGCGCCTATCCCGATCCCGACCGCCTCGACCTGCGCCGCAACGGCGTGCCGCACCTCACCTTCGGTTTCGGCGCGCACCTGTGCCTCGGCTTCCCGCTCGCGCGCCTGGAAGGGCAGGTGGCGCTGCCGGCGGTGCTCGCGCGCTGGAGGCGCATCGAGCAGGTCGGCCTGCCGTGCGAGTGGCTCGACTCCATGGTCCTGCGCGGCATGAAGACGATGCCGTTGCGCGTGGGCCGGTGACGCGCGAGCCGGATCACCTTCCGGCGCGGCTCTGGGGCGTGCTCGCCGGCCTGACCCTCGCCTGGGGCTTCAACTGGGCCGCCATGAAGATCTCGCTCTCGCAGATCCCGCCGTGGACATTCCGCACGCTGTGCCTCGGGCTCGGCTCGGCGGTGCTCTTCGCCGTGCTGCGCGCGGCGCGCCAGCCGCTTGCCGTGCCCAAAGACCAGTGGGTGCGGCTCGCCATGCTGGCCTTTTTCAACATCACGCTGTGGAACGTCCTGATCGCCTTCGGCCTGACGATGACGAGCTCCTCCCGCGCCGCCATCGTGGCCTACACCATGCCCGCATGGGCGATCCCGCTCTCCGTGTGGCTGCTGCGGGAGCGCATCACGCGGCGCAAGGCGCTCGGCCTGCTGCTCGCGATGGCGGCGCTCGCGCTCCTCCTGCGCGACAGCATCGCGCAGTTCTCCGAGGCGCCCGTCGGACTGCTCCTCATCCTGAGCGCCTCGTTCTCCTGGGCGCTCGGCGCCGTGCTGCAGAAGCGCTACCCGGTGCGCCTTCCCGTCGGGGCGTACACCGCGTGGATCATGTTCCTGGGCGGCGTCCCGATCTTCGTGTGCGCGCTGCTCTTCGACGACCTGCGCCTGCTCGCACAGCTTGAGCTGCGTCCCGCCCTCGGCCTCGCCTACAACGTCCTCATCGCGTTTGCCTTCGCGCACTGGGCGTGGATCAAGATCGCGACCAGCGTGCCGGTGACGGTGTTTTCCCTCAGCATGGCAGTGATTCCGGCGATCGGCGTGCTGAGCGGGATGGTTTTCCTCGGCGAACGGCCGAGCTGGGCCGAGTACACCGCGCTGGTCCTCGTCCTCGGCTCGCTCGTGACGGTCGTCGTTCCCGCGCGTCAGGCGCGGTAGCGGCGCAGGACCTCCGGGTCGGGATCGGCCCCCAGGCCCGGTGCCTGCGGCACCGGCAGCGTGCCGCGGCGCGGGCGCAGGGCATCGCCGAAGAGCGCCGCCTCGCACTCGCCGTAGTAGAACTCGAAGCGCGCGTCCGGCAGCGCAGCGAGCAGATGCAGCGTCGCGAGCGCGCCCGGTCCGAAATAGGGCGAATGCGGCGCGAGGGTCATGCCGCCGAGCGCCATGACCTTGCGGAACTCGCTGATGCCGCCGATCTTGGTCACGGAGGGCTGCGCATAGGCCGCCGCCCGGGACTCGCGCAAGGCCTCGAACTGGGTCGCAAAGCAGAGGTTCTCGCCGGTCGCGATCGGGATGCCGCCCGCCTCGCCGACCTGCTGCAGCCCGGCGAAATCTTCCGGCGGGAACACCGGCTCCTCGAGCCAGGCGAGCGAATGCGGCCGCAAAGCCCTCGCCATCTCGCCGGCCGCGGATCGCGTCCACGCGCAGTTCACGTCCAGCATGAGCGGCGTGCCGCTGCCGAGCGCGGCGCGCGTTTCGGCGACGGCCTCGACCGTCACCTCGTGCAGCTTGATGGCGGCATAGCCCTCCTCGACGGCGCGCGCGGCGTGCCGCGCGGCGCCCGCCGCATCGCCGTAGCGCAGCAGGCTCGCGTAGCAGCCGACGGCCGTGCGCCGGGCGCCGCCCAGGAGCGCGCAGACCGGCGTGCGCTGCGCCTTGCCGGCGAGGTCCCAGAGCGCGATGTCGAGGCCCGAAAGCGCGAACGCGGTGATTCCGAAGCGCCCGAAGATGTGCAGCTTTTTCTGCAGCTCGAGCATCAGCTCGTCGATGCGCGCGGGCTCGCGGCCGGGGTCTCGACCGACGGCGAGCGGGGCCACCATGGTGTTGACGGCCGCCGCCACGGCGCTGCGGCAGCCATAGGAGAACGCTTCGCCCCAGCCGGTGAGCCCCGCATCGGTGTCCACGCGCACCAGGCAGAACTCGAGCGGCCGCGCGCGGTCGCGCGCATAGGCGAAGGGGATGGCGAGCGGGATCGCCTCGACGGCGGTGATCCTCATTCCGCGGGGATGGTACGCCTGGCGGGGATGCGGCGCGCATCCCAGTTGCGCAGCGCCTCGCCGAGCTCGGCGGTCTCGGGCTGGCCGAGAAAGGCGAGCGCGCGGCGCAGCGCGAGGGGCGACGCCGCCACCGGCTGCGCGCCGGTCTGCTTGGAGAGCTTCTCTCCGGCGACGCTCACCGCCGCGGGAAGGTGAAGGTAGCGCGGCTGCGGATAGCCGAGGAGCCGCTGCAGGTAGATCTGCCGCCCGGTCGATTCCAGCAGATCGCAGCCGCGCACGATGTCGGTGATGCCCTGGTCCGCGTCGTCCACGACTACGGCGAGCTGGTAGGCGAACCGGCCGTCGGCGCGCAGCAGGACGAAATCGCCGACCTCGCGCTCGAGGTCCTGGCGCTGCGCACCCTGCGCGCGATCGTCGAACTCCACGAGCACGCCTTTCGTGCGCACGCGGATGGCGCGCGCGCTCTTGCCGGCCGGTAATCCCGCCCGGCACGTGCCCGGATAGATCTGCGCGCCATCGGCCGCGAGGCCGAGCGAGGAATCGGCGATCTCGCGCCGGCTGCAGCCGCAGGCATAGGTGTGCCCGGAAAGCCGCTCCAGCGCGCGCTGGTAGAGGGGCGCGCGCCGGCTCTGATAGAGCACCTCGCCGTCCCACTGGAGCCCCAGGCGCTCGAGCGTGCGCAGGATGTCGGAAGCGGCGCCGGGCTGCACGCGCGAGGCATCGAGATCCTCCATCCGCACGAGCCAGCGCCCGCCGGCGGCGCGCGCGTCGAGCCAGCTCGCGAGCGCGGCCACGAGAGAGCCGAAGTGCAGCGGTCCGGTGGGCGAGGGCGCGAACCGGCCGACGTACATGCGGTCTAGAGTACACTGCCCGCCTTTTGGAAGGACGCCCGTGGCGACGCTCGATCTGACGCAGGAAAACTTCGACCAGACGATCTCCGACAACGCCATGGTCATCGTGGATTTCTGGGCGCCGTGGTGCGGCCCCTGCCGCGGCTTCGCGCCGGTGTACGACAAGGCCTCGGAGGCGCATCCCGACGTCGTCTTCGGGAAGGTGAACACCGACGAGCAGCAGGAGCTCGCCGGCGCGTTCGGCATCCGCTCGATTCCGACGCTGATGGTGTTCCGCGAAAAGGTGATCCTCTTCCAGCAGGCGGGCGCGCTTCCCGGCAACGCCCTCGAGCAGGTCATCAGCCAGGCGAAATCGGTCGACATGGCGAAGGTGCACGAGGAGATCCGCAATCAGCCGAGCCAATCGGCCTGATTGAAAGAATCGTCTGGCGCGCCGGCGTCCGACGCGCCTAGACTCTCCCTTCAACCCAGGGAGAAACCGATGGACACCGGAATCCCCGCCAGCCGGCGGGCCGCGATCGCGAAAGGCCTCTCGCGCCTGCTCGCAGACAGCTACGTCCTTTACCTCAAGACGCACGGCTTTCACTGGAACGTGGAGGGCCCGATGTTCCAGACGCTGCACCAGATGTTCATGGTCCAGTACACCGAGATCTGGAACGCGATCGATCCCATCGCCGAGCGCATCCGCGCTCTCGGCCACTATGCGCCCGGCAGCTACAAGGACTATGCGAAGCTCGCGAGCATCAAGGAGGCGAGCGGCGTGCCGAGGGCGGAGGGCATGGTGCGCGAGCTGATTGCCGGCCAGGAGGCGGTGGCGAAGACCGCGCGCTCCGTGCTGCCGCTCGCCGACGAGGCGAACGACCAGCCGACGCTCGATCTGCTCACGCAGCGGCTCGACGTGCACGAGAAGAACGCGTGGATGCTGCGCAGCCTGCTGAAGAAGTAACATAGGCGCCGCCATGAGCGGCAGCCGCGTCGAGAAGGACAGCTTCGGGCCGATCGAGGTCCCGGCCGAGCGCCTCTGGGGCGCGCAGACCGAGCGCAGCCGCCGCTTCTTCCGCATCTCGGGCGAGCGCATGCCGCTCGCCGTGATCCATGCGCTCGCGCGCGTCAAGAAGGCGGCGGCGCAGGTGAACGCCGAGCTCGGCCTGCTCGACAGGAAGAAGGCGGACGCGATCGGGCGCGCGGCGGCCGAGGTGCTCGAGGGCCGCCACGACGCCGAGTTTCCGCTGGTCGTGTGGCAGACGGGGTCCGGCACGCAAAGCAACATGAACGTCAACGAGGTGCTCGCCAATCGCGCCTCCGAGCTGCTCGGCGGCGAGCGCGGCGAGAAGCGCCTGGTGCATCCCAACGACGATGTGAACCTCGGGCAGTCGTCGAACGACGTATTTCCCACGGCGATGCATTTGGCCGCGGCCGAGGCGCTCGAGCGCGACGTGCTGCCGGCCGTGGCCGCCCTCGCCGGCACGCTCGCCGCGAAGCGCGACGCTTTCGGCGGCATCGTCAAGATCGGCCGCACCCACCTGCAGGACGCGACGCCGCTCACGCTCGGCCAGGAATTCTCCGGCTACGTGGCGCAGCTCGGGCACGCGCAGGACGCGATCCGCGCGGCGGCGCCGCAGCTCCTCGAGCTCGCCCTCGGCGGCACCGCAGTGGGAACCGGCCTCAATACCCATCCGCAGTTCGCCTCAAAAGTGTGCCAGCGCCTCGCTGCGGAGACCGGGCTCGCCTTCGCGCCGGCGGCCAACAAGTTCGCCGCGCTCGCCGGGCACGAGGCGCTCGT
>Ga0070741_10020748_pt1 | contig 10302 bp, 5 predicted proteins | sample Coa_R1_4_FD_66440 | JGI IMG/M metagenome (GOLD analysis project Ga0070741, IMG submission 66440) | Surface soil microbial communities from Centralia Pennsylvania, which are recovering from an underground coalmine fire - Coalmine... | ecosystem: Environmental > Terrestrial > Soil > Unclassified ...
CGATGTCCGGGCGCGAAAAATACGGGCGTGTAAATTCGGCGTTCTCCGGAACGGTCACTTTGAATTTCAGATCGAGCGGTTTGTCATCAGCCAGCGAGCTTGGAAGTGTGGAATGCGAACCGGTTTGTTCAGACGACCACTTCTCTTTTTGCTCGTAAGACTCGACACTGGCGCGGCGCAGCGCAACAGGAGTTTTGCTCTGATTCACAACGTGAACGTTTACGCCAAATGTCTGATCGGGAATTGCCGTGCGGAACGTCTCGGGAGTGCCGAGAAACCTCACCATCAGTGGATTTGGCTCTGGGCTGGGGGCGACAGTGCTTTCAAGCGCCAGACTTAACGCTTCCGACAGCGCGTCATTGAATTGAACACGCTTAATTTCAAGTTCATGACGAATGTTGTATTTCGCATCTTCCGACAAGTCACTTTTTTCAACTTGATTGAGCAAAGCGATAGTTTCTTTAAGACCGGCGGCGAGAGCTGGAGCCGTTTCCTCGGGATGCACAGCGGAAAATTTCGCAGTCGCGTCTTCCACGGAGGCGTTGATTTTAGCAAGGCTGGCCGTGAGGAAGCCGGTATTGCCGCCGCCAGCAAGAGAGGCAATCCCAGCAAGGGATGTATCGATGCCGTCAAAGAAACTTTCTTCCTTCTCTCCGGACTGAACATTTGACGCAACGCGATGATAGGGGGCCAGAGACTGCCCGGCTTGCGGGATGGAGCTTCCACCATTCTGAGATTTTTGATACCCGAGGCCTTCACGCGAAATCTGAACATACGACATGCCGAGTATGGGATCGTACGTTCCTTCGGGGACTTCCACGTTCGCCGTCAGGTTACTGGAGGCGCTGCGACGGCTAAATGGAACGCGTTCATAATCTTTGAGCGGCGTCCACGGTTTCAGGCCGGCCTTGATTTGATCGGAGAAAACATTCGGATCGCCCGCGGCTTTGAATACTTCTTTAGCCATGGCACCGGCGGTTTGATGATTACCGTGTCCATCGCTCGGGCCGCCGACAAAAACCGAGGTAACCACCAGAGGGCGAACCATTCGAACGACGCGTACGACGTCATAGAGGACACGATCATGAGTCCATTTACCGATGGATTCAGCCATGGTTTTGGAAAAGCCGTAATCGATTACGCGCGTCCAGTATTGATCGACACCGTAGTAGCGGCCGGCGGAGAGCAATTCCATGGTGCGAACAAGCCCGAGGGCATCGAAATAATCGGGCGACATGACGTTAGCGCCGCCTTCGCCACGATTGAGTGTTAACAGCGCAACGCGCGTACCTACACCGCGAGACTCGTAAGCCAACATGCCGCCGTCTTCGTCATCAGGGTGGGCAGTAACCATGATGAGGCTCGCGCGAGTATGCAATTTCTTGAGACTCTGCCAAAGCGCGGTTGAGCCGCGATTGATTGGAATCTCATGAGCAATCGGTGTGGGCCGGATGGATGTCGAGTAGGGCGCCTGCGCGAGAGCGCAGCCAGCCACGAAGAGAACCCAAAGGCGGTTCATGTATTCAAATATTCCGATCTTTATTTAAAAATACAGTTTAAACGCGAATTGAATTTCTCGTGGGTCCGTAATCGTGTCGCCCGTGATTTTCCCAAACGAGGCGATGGCCGATGTGGCGATGTTCGAGCTAGGATTCGGGAAATTGGGATGGTTGAAGGAGTTGAAGAACTCGCTTCGGAACTCCAGCTTCCAACGTTCCGTCAACAGGAAAGATTTGAAGACGCTGAAGTCCACCGTTTCAAGACCAGGTCCGTGAAACGCTCTTGGAGCACAGGTGCCGAAATAGCCGAGCGCGGGAATGGCGAAGGCGGCCGGATTCAGGAAAAAGCCAGGCGCGTTTCCACCAAACAACCGCGATGTATCTGTCGTCGCGCCAACGTAGGGGTTACTAATGCAGCTTCCACGGCTCGCGTGACTACCGCCCGTGTTGCTTACGTCTGGCGCGGTCACGGTAAAGGGCAAACCGGTTTGAAGCGTAACGATACTGTTCACCTGCCAACCACCAAGAAATCTGTCTACTGCGGAGTCGCCATTGAGAACCATTCCGCCCTTTCCAACTGGCAGGCTGTAGAGTACGTTGCCCACAAAACGATGAGTTTGGTCAAAGGGGGAGAAGCTGCGCTCCAAATTGTAGTTGTAAGCGTAAGCGGGGGTAGAGCCACCGGTCAGGTTGTCGACGTAGTTCGAAAAGTTCTTGCTAAATGTGTAACTAATGCCATAAGCGAGACCGTGCGAATAGCGCTTTTTCAAGGAGACTAAGAGCGCATTGTAGTCCGTATTTCCGTCGTTGGTTGCCAGTTCGAGGAACGCGTGGCTACCACTTGTAGCGTTGGTTATTGTATTCAGATTCGGATAAGGAAAGAGAATAATCGGCGCGCCGGCTGACGTATAGCCCTGTATGATCGCCTGATTGGCATTTCTAAGGCGATTCTCCTTGCGCCCGAAATTTCCTACATACGAGAGGTCCAGAACCGTGCTTTGAGAGAATTCGAATTCGGGACCGAAACTGACCTGCTCGACATAGGGCGTACGCTCGTTTGGATCTTGCGCACGCACTTGCACCTTGGGAAGGCTGACTGCAGCCGGAGTAAATTGCGCGGCCGGGAAACCGTTCCGAAGAATAAAGGCCGGAGTACTGCTAGGAAAGCTTTGAGAAAGCGATTCATCGAAAAAGAATGGCGGATTTTCACCGAGCACGCTTTCCGATCCAATACGGACATCATGCTGGTAGAAGATGCCATAGCCGCCGCGAAGCACGATGCGCTCGAACGGCTGATAGCTAAAGCCGACACGCGGCGCCCAGTCGTTTTTGTCCGGATGGACAAGCGCACGCTGGGACCAATCGCCATCCGTTGCAGAGACGAAGCCTCCACCGTTGGCAGGAGTAAAGTTGGAAAATGCGTTCTGATGATTCAGCAGCGGCGACCATAGTTCATAACGGACACCGTAGTTGATAGTCAGGTTCTTTGTTGCACGCCAACTATCCTGTATGAAGAAATTGCTTCCATACTTGTAGTTGTGGACAACCGTGGGTGTCGTGAACGAAGCGGTACTAACGTCGCCTAGCAGAAAATCGGGAACGCCCAGGCCCGTATTGCCGCTGTAGATTCCGCTGGAAGTAATCTGGCCTTGGAGCGACTGAGCGTCGAGGAAGTTGTCGCTTTCGTGGCGAAACTCGTAGCCCATCTTGATGCTGTGATTGCCCTTGAGCCAACTGAGCGTATCGAGAAGCTGCCATACCTGCGCGATTTGTACTTGCGGGCGCCACGGCGCCGTTCCTAATCGCTGCAAGCCGGTAATGTTGATGGGGGGCAATCCCGCATTAAACGGGCCCGCCGGTATACCAGTTAATCCATAGTCGCCGGCTGCCGAAGTACCAAGTTGGACACCAATGGGATTGCTATGAGCGTTATCCCGGCTGAAGCCACCGCGCAGCTCATTGACCAGAGACGGAGACAGAACGTCAGTCCACGACAGAGCTACAGACTTGCCTCGAATGTAGTATTGAGTGGCAAAATTTCCATTACCGGCAAGGAAATTGCCGGTCCAGGGCGCGTCTTGACGGTCCACTGAATAATCGCTAAAGCGCCCGAAAATCCTATTGTTCGCGTTAATTGTGTGATCCACGCGCACATCGTAAGAATAGGTATTGTTGGGCACCGAATAGACATATTGATAGTTATTCGCACCAGTCCAACTTCCTGGCCTGCCTTCATTGGCGACTGCCGCGGGAATGTTTGGGCTGGGGTATAAATTCAACAGCTTGACGCCCACGGGATCGAGACAAGAGGTCGCGATGATGTTGCCCGCGATACAACCGCTTTGACCGGCAACTGGAGAGTTTGCGAGCGTCGGCTTTAGTTCAGTAAAATTGCCGGTCTGCATCAGCGGTGTGGGAACTGTGGACAGCGTGGTGGTCGCTTTGCGGCTGATCAGACCTTGAGAATCGACAAAGAAAAACGTTTTGTCTTTGATAATCGGGCCGCCTAAGGTACCACCAAACTGATTCTGACTGAAGTGACCTCTGGGGATGCCACCCGCATTGTTGATAAATCGATTCGCGTCAAGGTCATTGTTCCTAAGGAATTCCCACAGGTCGCCATGGAATTGGTTGGATCCGCTCTTGATGGAAGCGTTGATGACGGCGCCGGCAGACGTTCCGAATTCAGACGAGTACGTGCGCGTCTGAACGCGAAATTCCTGCAATGCGTCGGGCGGGGGTTGGACGGTCTGGACGGAGCCTTCCTGCAAGTTTGTAGAACCGGAGTTGTTGTCTACGCCATCGAGAGAGAAATAGTTTTGCGTCTCCAGATTACCGTTGGAACTGAAGCGGTCCGGAGCGGCATTGGCCACGGAGGGATCTTTGAAAATGCCCGCTTCTAATAGCGCGAGGTCGGCGTAACGCCGGCCATTCAAAGGCAAGTCCACAATTTGCTGCTGCCGCACAACGCCACCGAGTTCCGCGGTTTGTGTATCCAGGAGCGGCGTAACCGCTTGTACCTCCAGCGTCTGTGTAACGTTTCCAACTTGCAAGGCGAAATCCCGCGAGACGCGGGCCGCCACATCGATCTCGATATCCTGAAATTCCTGCGCGCCGAACCCGCTGACTACAGCTTTGACAGAATAAGCGCCCGCGTGGAGCGAATTGAATTGGTATTCGCCCGCATCGTTAGTGGTTGTACTCTGACTTTGATTAGTCGCCTTGTTCGTTAGGGTGACAGTGGCCTTTGGAATGGCGGCGCCACTGGAATCTCGAACCGTGCCAACGATGGACCCGGTATCGATCTGCCCGAAAGCAATGCTTGATGTTGAAATGAGACAGGCGAGAAACGCCCAGCGTTTTAGCGACGTTACTGCCGACGAAGATGAAAATGACCCGAGCTGTCGCAACATGCGTTATCCTTTCGCAGGCCCGTTACTTACACTCCCAGGCTCCAGTTGGCGGCATCGTAACATAGTTGTGCAATCGTGTGCAAGAATTTCGTCAGAAGTTTCTCCGTGGCGGCATTTTGCGCGACGTTGATTGCGGCGTCCAACAATTCGAAGCCAGTTTGCGCAACCTGTCACCCAACGGAAACAGCTCGATTCCTGGCTTCGGCGATGGGCCGGTCGATTGGCCCCCCTGAACCGCTTCCTTCGGCACAGATCACGCACGAAGAATCGCAAAGCACGATCGCCGTCGAATTCAAGAACGGTCGCATGATTCATCGTCTTGTGGAGCGTGGTCTCAGCGCCGAATATCCGATTGCTTATCAAATTGGCAGCGGGCGGCGAGGCCGCACGTTTGCCGCACAAATCGGCTCATATTTGCTGGAATCACCAGTGTCATGGTATCGGGAACGCGGCTGGGATGTTTCACCTGGCTATGAGAAATTACAATTAATTGACTTCGATCGTCCGGTAACCGACAACTGCCTCTTCTGCCACGCCGGAGAAGCGAAATTTTCAGACGCGGACGGACGAAAGCTCGCCGCATCTAACGTTAACGCGATCACTTGTGAGCGGTGCCACGGGCCGACTGAGGCTCACGTGCAGCATCCTTCCGCGAAGAACATTGTGAATCCAGCGAAACTCGACGGGCCACAGCGAGACGGTATCTGCGAGCAGTGCCACCTCGAAGGCGAAACTCGGATTGTAAATCCTGGGAAAACGATGCATGACTATCGCGCCGGCCAGCGTTTGGAGGACACCTTAGTCACCTACTTATACAGGCAGCGCGGCGATGAAAGACCCGCGGTGACTCAGGTGGAAGAGTTGGCGGCGAGCCGCTGCGCAAGAGCAAGCGGCGGCAAGTTGTGGTGCGGAAGTTGCCACGACCCACATGGCCAAGTTGCAAACCGAAACCAGCAGATTCGCGAAGTCTGTACGGCGTGCCATGCCACGCTTTCCAGGGCCGCTCATCCTGCAAGCCAGACGGAATGCGTGTCGTGTCATATGCCGGCAAGGTCCACATCGAACATTGCCCATGTAGCCGTGACAGACCATTGGATTCATCGACCGAACGAAGTCTGGAAACCAACAGAGACTGCGGACGCGGTAGTGGCATGGCGCGACCCACCGGATCGGTTCAGGCAGCGAGACTTGGCGCTTGCCAAGCTTGAGATCGGCAACGAACAGCATGTGCCCGCAACGATCAGCGAAAGTGTGAAGCTGCTTCAAACGCTTCCAGCCGAGCAGCAGACAAAGGATGCAGACGTGCTGTCAAATTTGCAAGCTATTTATCTGCAAACTAGCTCGCCCCAGAAAGCGGTAGCGCTGAGCCAGTGGGCTACCGAGGTCGAACCCCGAAGTGCAACGTTCGCGATGAACCTTGGGATTGCTTTGAAGCGAGCGGGAGAAGCGGCGAAGGCCGAGCAGCAACTAGAGCGTGCGATCGAGCTTGACCCTTCCCTGATGCAGGCGTATGCGGAGTTGGCTGTTTTATACGACACCGAAGAACGAACCGAAGACGCGCGAAAAACGATTGACCGTTTTCTGCAGTGGAATCCGCAGAGCATTCAGTTCCGGTTGGCGCGCAGACAATGACTTGTGTGTTTTCGCCGGCTACTTCGAGCGTGACTCGAACGACTGAAGAGCACTTAGCCCAAGTGCGGTTTGCTCCGACATTCTTTGCAGAATTTCACTTCGTAGTTCCAATTCCTTTCGAGCAAGTTCCGTCTGGCCGAGCTTTTTATACAGCAGCGCAAGCCGGTAGTGATTCTGGGGTAGTGGATCGAGATTTACGCAGGCTTCCATTTGTTCGCGGGCGCTATTGAGTTGTCCAGTCCACTCATAGGCGCGGGCTAGTTCGCAACGGCCAACCACGCTGTCGGGGCTGGCGCGCTTAAGACCAATGATGGCGTTCTGCTCAGCGGCTGCATCGCCGTTCTCGCGAGCTTCGCGAAGCTTGAGTGCGCTACAAACAATGTCGTTCCAGGCGCACAAAGACTCAGTGACTGATTTAGATGGCGCGACGGAGGACTGAAGAACGATCTCGGCCATGCAACGATACGGCGATTCCAGGCGTGGGTTGGCATGGATCGCGTCTTCAAAAGCGGCCTCCGCGTCTTTGATTTCTCCTTCGGCATAGTCGGCGATTCCAAGCAGAGTTCGCAGCTTGGCAGATCTGGGAAACAACTGCGCCGACTTTTCAAGGAGATCGATGGCAGGCCTGAAGTTCTGATGCTTGATCCATTCGAACGTTAGATCGATGCGGAATTGTTCCGTAGCGGCCTTTCCGGCCTGTTCGGTGTGTCTAAGAGCGTCATCTACAAAACCGGCCTGCGATTCCGCAAGTGCAGTGGCCAACAGCAAATTTGGATCGGTAGGAGCAAGCGCAAGAGCGGACCGCATTTCCTGCGCGGCAGCCAGGTTTTCGCCTAGACCCGACGCAATGGCGGCTTTCAGACGATGAAAGGCGATCCGCTGGTCAAGAGGCGCAGGCTCTTTGATGCCTTCGATCAGTTTGCTGGCTTCGCCGAAGCGTTTTTGTCGCGCGAGAGTAACGGCTTCCTCTAGCGGCGACTGCGCAAAGGCGCTCGCGTACGGCCCTATCCACATCAATGCTAACCACAACAAAACGCCGCGCAAGCACCCGTATGATAACTTATGCGTTGTCCAACAATGAATCCCCGACCTTAGTTCGCAGGCTCGGCATCTTCGGGGCCACTTCGGCGAACATGCTCGAGATGATCGGGGTAGGACCGTTCATTACAATTCCGGTTTTGCTGGCGAAAACAAACGGTCCCCAAGCCATCCTCGGTTGGGTTGTAGGCGCTATCGTTGCTCTGTGTGACGGCATGGTGTGGGCCGAGTTAGGAGCCGCAATGCCCGGCACTGGCGGCCCTTATCGCTATCTTTCGGAAGCGTACGGCCCTGAAAAGTTGGGGCGACTGATGAGCTTTCTGTTCATCTGGGAGACAATTTTTCTGGCTCCCCTCTCAATTGGATCAGGCGCGGTTGGATTTGCGCAATATGCGAAGTTCTTGTTTCCTCACATCGTTTGGTGGCAAGAAAAGCTTATCGGAGTAGTCGTCTGCCTGCTAATCACCGCACTGCTCTATCGCGAAATTCGCTCAGTCGGACGGCTTTCGGTAACGATGTGGGTCGTGGTACTGGGCACTGTGGCATGGATCGCGATTGCGGGAATCGGCCACTTTAATCCCCACCTCGCATTTAACTTCCCTCCAAACGCGTTTGCACCTTCGAAGGCGTTTTTTTTCGGCGTAGGCGGCGCAACGCTGATCGCGATGTACGACTATGGCGGTTACAACAACGTCTGCTTTTTTGCGGGTGAGGTGCGCGATCCGGAGCGGGTAATCCCGCGATCCATATTGTTGTCCGTGTTAGCGGTTGCGATCTTATATCTCACGATGAACATCACCATCATCGGTGTGGTGCCATGGCAACAAGCCATTCACTCGAAATCTATTGTTTCTGATTTCCTTCAGCGAATTTATGGCTCCGGCGCGGCAAATGTTGTCACCGTGTTGGTGCTGTGGACAACGTTTGCATCCGTGTTTGCCGTCCTGCTTGGCTACTCGCGCGTACCTTACGCGGCCGCAGCGGATGGACGATTTTTTCGGGCATTTGCGCGCCTGCATCCCGCCAAACAATTTCCAAGCTTTTCTGTCCTATTTATAGGTATTGCGTCGGCAGCGGCATGTTTCCTTGAATTAGATGTTCTGATTAATGCATTGATTGTGATTCAAATCATGATTCAATTCATGGCTCAGATAGTGGCTATACCTTTGATTAGAAAAAGACGGCCTGAAATTAGGCGGCCCTTTGAAATGCCGCTGTATCCATTCACCGCGATCGTCGCGTTTTTAGGCTGGCTATATATCCTGATCGCCAGCGATATTGCATACATATTGACGGGGATGCTGTTGCTGGCAGCGGGAATCGGCGCGTATCTCTGGCGAGCACGCCTACGGCGCGAGTGGCCATTTCAGTTGGCCGAAGCCAGCGTGGGATGAAGATGATTCCGGATGTTGTTGTAGCCGGCGAGTTATTTGCCGATCTAATTCTAAGTGGCTTTTCGGAATGGCCTCAGCCCGGCAAAGAAATATTCGCAAAAGAATTTCGACGCGAAATCGGCGGCGGAACGGCCATCACGGCATGCGGATTGGCAAAGTTAGGGTCACGCGTCGCAGCGTTCGGAATCGTGGGAAACGAGTGGGGAGATTGGGTTAGAGAAGAGTTAACGCGGCGCAAGGTGGCAACGGAATGGATCGAATTCGACGGGAACGAGCCGACGGCGTTTACCGTCATTGCCACCACGCCGCAAGATCGCGCTTTTCTGACCTACTGTGGCGCCAATCGAGGATTTGAGCCCTCGTTAAAAAAGGCCTTGAAGGAAAATCGATTTGCGCAGGTACGGCACATACACTTGGCATATCCGCCGGCAATAGAAACGGCGATGGAATTATTTGAGCAGCTTCATCGGAACGGATCCACGCTTTCGCTCGACGTTGGCTGGCGGGAAGAATGGATTAAAGGGCGACGCGTGCTCGAATTGCTTCGCCAAGTGGATTTTTTTTTCCCGAACGAAGTAGAAGCGCGGCACTTGACGGGCCAAGATCAACCACAACAAATTCTAGGAGTTTTTCGGAGCGCGGGACTGAAGCGAGTCGCGCTGAAGCTAGGCGCGCGTGGAGCGGCACTACTTTGGGACGACGAGATGCATTTTGTGGAAGCTCATCAGGTAAGAGCCGTCGATACCACCGGTGCCGGGGATTGTTTCGATGCCGGATTCCTGCACGGCTGGCTGAGTGGCAAGACGCCACTCACATGTTTGTACATGGCCAGTATATGTGGTGCTTTGTCGACAACAGAATATGGTGGCATTGCCGGCTTTCCGGCTCCCGCACATCTGAACCATGAGCTACAAAAACTGAACCTATGCGCAAAGTAACGGTAATTGGTGGCGGCGGTATACGGACGCCCTTGCTGCTTTATGGATTGGCACAGAAGCAGCGCGAACTCGAAATAAAAGAGGTAATGCTTTTTGATGTAGATTTGGAACGTACCGAAATCATCGGCCGCCTGGGACGCGAAATTCTAAAGCAATTTGGGACGAAATTTGAAATCAGCACCAGTTCGCAATTGGAAAAGGCCGTCAAGAAATCGGATTTTGTAATCAATAGTGTGCGAGCCGGCGGCATGGCGAGGCGCGCCCGCGACGAGCGAATCGCGATTGAGCACGGTTTGGCGGGACAAGAAACCACCGGTCCGGCGGGAGTTGCGATGGCCTTGCGCACCATACCAATAGCACTTCTATGCGCCAAAGTCGTGGAGCGCGC
>Ga0070741_10020749_pt1 | contig 10301 bp, 10 predicted proteins | sample Coa_R1_4_FD_66440 | JGI IMG/M metagenome (GOLD analysis project Ga0070741, IMG submission 66440) | Surface soil microbial communities from Centralia Pennsylvania, which are recovering from an underground coalmine fire - Coalmine... | ecosystem: Environmental > Terrestrial > Soil > Unclassified ...
GATTTGCACGATTGATATTCCGGCGGTTTCGCAGCGCGTTGTCTACTACCAAGTGATGTATCGCGACAATGCGAACAAAGTAGTTGCGACAACTCCGATGCAGGCCGTGACGACTCCGTAGCGTGCGCGGTACGGCTCCGAAAGCACGGGCATCAACAGACGAAGCCGTGTTGAATCTGGCGCAATTCGCGCTTAACCCGTTGCATGCCGGCGGCAGTATCGAGAAGTTTTAATGGCGACTCGCCAGCAAGGGCGCGGCTGGGCCTCTGCATCCATCGGGCCGCCTTCTGGTCATCGCCGAAAATCTCGGCAGCCAGGTTGTAGATGCGATCGTTTGGGGAAATGCGGCCGGACGCCGTAGGGCTGAGAGGCCCGGCGCACTGGGTGCCGGCCGTTGGTTTCCGTCGTACCATGCATCTACAGTTATCCGCCAATTGACGCCACGCGCACAAGGGGATTCGCCGCAGGTTGCGCCGGTTCACGTGGCAGGCGTTGAGGATCGGATACGGGTGCGCGATTCAGGGCGAAATGGGCGCCTATCGCTTCGCGGATACGGTCGGAGGCATGACCGTCACCGTACGGATTGTAAAGGCGTGCCATGCGGGCGTACGCGGCGGGATCATTGAGGAGGCGCGCGGCTTCGCGCAAGATGCGCTGTGGATCCGTGCCGACCAGTTTCACGGTACCGGCCGCGACAGCCTCGGGACGCTCGGTTTTTTCGCGCAGGACAAGGACAGGTTTGCCCAGAGACGGGCCTTCTTCCTGAATGCCGCCGGAATCGGTGATCAGGAGATAGGCGCGGCGCATAAGGTCGACAAAGGGGACATAATCCAGCGGATCGAGCAGACAGACATTCGACCGACCACCGAGCCGGCGGAGGACCGAATCCATTACATTCGGGTTGCGATGCACGGGATAGATCAGTTGTACATCCGGGCGGGCCGCGAGGGTGGCTAGAGATTCACAGATGGATGCAAATCCCTGGCCGAAGCTTTCGCGGCGATGAGCGGTCACGACGATCCACTTCCGCGAGGGATCCAGGCCGGGCCATAGTTTCGTCGCCAGGGAGCCCGATTCCAGCGCATCGCGCACGTACAACACCGCGTCGATTCCTGAATTACCGGTGATCCAAATGCGGCGGCGTTCCACACCCTCGGCCAAGAGGTTCCGCGCTGCACCGGTCGTTGGGGCGCAGTGGAGTGTCGCCAGGCGGGTGACGACGATGCGATTCATCTCTTCCGGAAAGGGCTGGGCGAGGTCGCCGGTTCGCAGTCCGGCTTCCACGTGGACCACCGGCACGCGCTGGTAGAAGGCCGCCAAAGAAGCTGCAAGTGTAGTGGTCGTATCACCCTGCACGAGCACCATGTCCGGGTGCTCCGTCCGGATGACCGGCTCCAGTGAGGCCAGGATGCGCGTTGTGATTCCGGACAGGGTCTGTCCCGGTGTCATGACGTCCAGGTCGTAATCCGGGCGGACATGAAAGGTGTCCAGCACCTGGTCCAGCATGGACCGGTGCTGAGCGGTTACGCAGACCCGGACGTCGAAGTGCGCACTATGCCGGCGCAGGTTCAGGAGCACCGGGCAGAGCTTGATGGCCTCGGGCCGAGTGCCGAAGACAAGAAGGATCTTTCGCAAGGCGGCTCTCAATAAGGGTTAGCCCAGACAGGAAAGTTTCTCTGAATTCTGCAGCGGCCCCGTTTTCCGTCGTCGCTTCGGTTACAGGAACTGCGGCAGGAGGAATAGGCCATGCGGGAGATACATACGATCGCATGTCGACGCGCGAGAAATTGTGGGCACGCAGTAAGAGGCTGTCAAACCGTTGAACTGGCGTGGCGGAGTTCGCGGCGCATTTCTTTGAGCACCTTGCGGTACTTCAAGTAATCGCTCAAGCCGGGATGGGTATAGTTGTAGCTTTTGCGGCCGGTGGTGGCTACGCGTGGCTGCTCGCCCGCCTGCAATTTGCGGAGCGCCTCAATAACGCCGGGAAGGCCTTCCACGTGGGATTTGTGTCCCAGGAAGACGTGCGATTGGGTGAGTGGGTCGGGATTGCGGGTACTGGCCTGGGCCAGCACGGTGCCGGTATCGACACCGGCATCCATCCGCAGCAGCGACCAGCCGACACCCCACAGTTCGCGGTTCAGAACGGCCCAAAAGGCGGAATGGGGGCCGCGGTATTCGGGTGTAAGTCCCGGGTGGAATACCAGCATACCGAGCGGCGGTATGGAGAAGATCTTCTTCTTCACGATGGGCATCACCATAAGGACGCAGACGTCCGGGGCGAGCCGTTTCAGCAGCGCTTCGGATTCGCCGGAATTGATGTCATCGACATAATAGACGGGGGGGCGCCGATAGCCTTCGGGTATGTCGCGGCGGACCTTTTCCATGTAATCCTGCAGCATGCCGCGGTCGCGACGACCCTGGGTGAATACGTAATAGAATCGCAGCAATAACTCGTCCGTCACTTTTGCGATTCCGAGGCGGCGCGCCCGGCGCCACAGAAACGATCCGAACCACGCACGGGTTTTCCTGATGACCACGAAACCCTCAAAGGGGAACCGGGCGGCCGCCCAGTCTGCTTTGATGTACTCGGTCCATTTATCGTGAAACAGAAAGTAGGTCTTCATTGGGCGATGTGTGGATTCGGGAAGAGATTTTGAAACGACTGTTGAGCGAACGCGACCCAATCATAGGCCCCGGCAGCCTTGGCGCAGGCGTCCAGGCCGGTGTCCGGATCAACCAAGGGAATGCGGGGTAACAGCCAGGGTCCAGTGCCTACGGCGGCGCGGCCAATCTCGGAAACGAGTGAACAGTGGTACCCGGCTTCTCGCACCATGGCCTCCGTACGCGCGGAATACGCTCCGTGGCGCCGCACGCCATAAGGATAGGAGAAGAACGGCACGGCAATCCCCAAGCGATCCTCCAGAAGTTTCTTGGAATCACAGATCTCGCGGCGAAGTTCAGGTTCCGGCAGTTTGCCCGCGAGGTAATGATCGACGGAATGGCTGCCCACGCGGACACGGCCACCGGCGAGCATTTCGCAGAGTTGAAACCAATCCAGCGGATGAAAGTGGTCGCCGCTCCGGGAGTATTCACGGAGCAGGGCAGCGTCCCGCGAGTGCCAGGGGGGCCGGATCCGCCCCTCAATAAAGCTGACGGTAACGAAAACGGTGGCGGTGAGGTTTAAATCTTCCAGGATTTTCAGGCCACACTCATACAGGTTCCGATAACCGTCGTCGAATGTGAGGCAAAAGGCGGGTTGAGGGAGCGGTTCCGGCGCAGTCAAGGCGCGCAGGGCGTCGGGAAGATCCATGCAGCGGTAGCCGGCTTCGAGGAGCGCGTACAGTTGCGATCGAAAACTCGCTTCGCTGACGGCCATGTCACTGGCGGTCTTGGCGATGCTGTGCAGAATGAAAATAGGCAGTTTGGTAAGTGATCCGTTTGGGAGCCATTGCATGCAAAGCCGCGCAAACCGGCGTTGGCCCTCATAAAAGGTTTGTTTGAAGAGGGAACGCATGACCGGTCAGCGGCGGGCCCGCATAACCCTGATGCGCCATAACGAGCGGCCTCCTTCGTCCGACACTGAGATGCCAATAGGCACCCGATCCAAGGTCTTCGGAACGCGGCGAGTGATGAGGGGATCAAACATAGAGACGATCAGGACGCTATCCGGCTTCAGTGCACGTGAGGGGTTCTGCCTGACGCCAAGCTGTTTGCATTTTAGCGTCGGCTGCAGGTCTGGTTCAGTGGTGAACCCGGAATAATTGTAAAAGCGATCACGGAGCCGGCCAAAATAGGACCACGGCAAAGGAGAAAATGCACGGTTTATAGCCGGGCACGGCATAGTAACTGAGCCGCCTGTGCCTGCAAAACGGCTACCGGGATGGATGAGAACCGGTTCCACAGACTGAGTGTAAGACCTGATCAAAGTAGGCGGCGACAGAAGGCCAGCCATAATTCCGTTCTACCAGTTGCCGAGCGGCGGAGCCCAACTGCCGACGACGTTCAGGATCACCGAGGAGAGAGACAACCTCCCTCGCGAAATCGGCGGGATCGTCTGCCAGAATGATATTTTCTCCATGGCGCACCGGCAAGCCTTCCGCGCCGAGCGTAGTGGAAACCACGGCCTTGCCCATAGCCATGGCTTCAAAGATCTTGATGCGCGTGCCGCTGCCGCTTCGTAACGGTACGACGCAGACGGCAGCCTTTCCCAGATAGGGGCGGATATCGTCCACGGCGCCGGTCACCATGAAGCTGGAGGAAGCCAGGGCTTGAATGCGGCGAGGCGGCCGCCGACCAACGGCCCAAAAAGCGACCTGCGGCAATTCACGTTGAATGAGCGGCAAGATCTTGTCGACGAAGTAGGCTACGCCATCTTCGTTGGGCATCCAGTCCATGCTGCCGGTGAAGACGGTGGTATCGGGTTGTTCGGGTTGACCGGACGGCTGAAAATATTCGGTATCCACCCCTGTAGGGATCACGGACAGGCGGTGGGGATCGACGTACCGCGCAAAGAAGGCGCGGTCGTTTTCGGAAACGGCGAGGACATGGTCCGCTAACTTGACGTAGGACGTTTCGGCGCGGGCCAGCGCCTGCGATTCGAGCCGGTAGACGAATTTCCAGAGTGGATTGGTGGTGACTTTCAGGTGGCGCTCCCATACCTGGGATTCGACGTTGTGAGTGAAAAGAATCTTAGGGCAAGGTGATGCCCAGTTGATCAGGGGGGCCGGGAAAATGAAGTCGCAAATGATCCCGTCAAATTCGGTAGACCGCATCAAGTCTTCGAAAGTGCGACGGAGTTCAGGGTAGGCGAAGTATTTCTCGATGCTGTAAGCGTGCCCGGTGAAAAGCAGGCGGCCGTAATTGGCGTATTCGGCCACGCTGCGATAAGCCGGAAGGGGCAGGGGCACGGTCACAATGCGCGAGAAGAACCCCGGACCGCGGAGATGCTCGTCGCCGGCATGCCTGGAGTAATAGGTGAAGAGCGTAATATCGTGATGGCGTGCGAGTTGTTTCAGGATCTGATAGCTGCGAATCTTTCCGCCAGTGTCTGGCGGAAGCAGTCCTCCGGTCTTGACCCACAGAAGCTTCATAAAGAAATCTCTTCGACCCCGGCCGCGGTTTGCGTGCGCCAGGTGAAATGTTCCTCCTGGAATTGGAATTCGTGAGATTCCCCGGCCAGTTCGTAACGGTAGGAACCCGGAGCGGCCGAGGTAAACGTACCGGCGGCGTCGGGGGCGCTCAGAATGACGGCGAACTCGGCGGGCAGAGTTGCGTCTTTACTGAAGTTCAGGACGAAAGCCGGCTCCGTTTTGCCGTAAACGGGGGACCAGTCGAAGGGGTCGACAGATGTGGCCCAATCGTGACCGGCAGGCGGCAGGATTGCGATGTCGTCTGCGTCCAGATAATGCCAGTGCAGGTCCAGACGATGGCGTCCGGGGCCAAACGCAACGTCTCGCACCAGCCAGAACTTGTGCCTGAGCCCGAACACCCATCGGTAGTGGATCACGGGCGAGTATCCGTCGTGGCGCCCGGCGAAGAAGTCGAAACCTTCGGTCGTCACCCACTTATCTACGGTGGCGTGCGGCATACCGGTCCAGGCGAAAGGCCCGAGGGGACCGGTCTGGTCCCGGCCATCGACCTGAAGGGTGTTGTGCGCGGCAGTCCCGCGGAACCGGTTTCGCTCCGGGCACACGTAGCAAAATGTGCCGGGATCGATCAGGACGCGGCGGCGGGCCTTGACAAGTTGAATGCTGAGCGCATCGGCATGGCCGTGGCCGCCGGCAAACACACCATGCGGTCCGGCGTCGATAAATAGCTGGGTCCGATCTGCTGTCATGGCGTAAAGGCCGAAGGACTTGAACGCGACGGAGCCGGCGATCGCCGGTTGAGAGTGCGGTAGGGCCGGCATGAGGACGCGGCCGCCATCGTCGTCGCCGAAGTTCGGCGGCACACCAGCCTGTGAAACAGTGGCGAGCGCCGTGGACATCCTTTCGATGACAGCATCGAATTCAGGCGGGATGGCGATCCCATTACGGGAAGCCAGTGCCCGGGCATAACGGAAGAAGTCGAGCGCGTAGACGTGATAGTAGACCGACTGTTCGAAGTGAAACCCGTCGGGAAGAACCTGGGCTTGCGATTCGTGCTGGACGATATTCCAGCCGCGATCCTGCCAGCGGCGCGCTTTGGGGAACTGCGGGCAGAGCAGGCCGATGGCGAAGAGAGCCACGCCTTCCCCGAGCAGGTGCGTATTCGGGGCGAAATAGGTCGAGAGATACCGCTCGATGTACCACCCGTGCTGGTGGAGCGCGGCGAGCAATTCTATGTGGAAGGAGGCCGGTAGCGCCGGGCAGTCCGCGAGGAGGAAACGGATCCACAACCACGAGAGCGCGCGAAATGCCACCTCCAGGGTGCTGGCCCAGTTGATGCCGAGGGGATACGGATTTTCGCGTTGCCAACTGTCAAACTGTGCGAGCAGTTCGGTTACGAATCGGTCTTCCTTTGTGAACCACCAAGCCTGGGCGAGGATAGCCAGGTGTTGGTGGCGATTCAACTCCCAAATGATTTTGTGATCGCCGACCCGTTCAAAATCGAGGAATGGGATGCGATACCAGGGTTCACGCGGGGCCCGCTTCTGATGCACGGGGTCGAGATGCCAGTCTATGTCGAGGCCGAAATCGAGGCCTTCGTATCCGAGTAGATTGAAGCGGCGCCGGCAGATGTTCTCGGCTTCAGCCAGCAGGCCCGGTGGGGAGTTAGCAGGCAGATCGAAGAAGTGCCGTGAGGGTATAGGTGAACCTGCACCGCGGGGCAGGCACGGTTTGGCAGGGGATTGGCGCGCATCGATGCGCTGCAAAATCGCCTGGCGGGTGCGGAAACCGATTTCGTGCGGCCCCATGCGGACCAAGCGCGTCACCATCTTCTTGATGCGAATTGGAACGCCTTCCAAATCTCAGATTCCCCTTCCGGTAATGATTTCGATTGCTTCGGCAAGGGAAATCATCACTGTCATCGGCTCGATTGGCGAAATACGAAAGCCGTATTTTTCATAGAAACGCCTGGCCTGCTCTGAGATAGCGTGTACCAGAATTGCCCTGATACCCGCGATTTCGGCGGCCTGAGCCGTTCGGATGACGGCATCCCGCAGCAACCCGGTTCCTAAGCCCCGGCCCTCGTAAGTCTTAGTTACGGCCAGGCGGCCGAGCACCATAACAGGCATCGGGTCCGCCATGTTGCGCTTGATGCGCCCGGATGCCGCTGTGTGCGTGACCGCTCCGACAGCCAGCGTGTAATAGCCTATTACCGTCCGGCCTGCGCACAAGACATATGTGCGTGACGCGCCGCTTGCCTCATTTCGAAGGGCGCGGCGCCGTAGCCACTCATCCAGGGCCGGCTCACCGGAATCAAATCCCGAGAGATCATTGCCAGCGGACAGTTTTTGTGGCGGTTCAATTTCCTTCGCGGCTTCGTTCATCGGTCCCAAGGTGCTTTGCTACGCATCAAGCGGCGCAACTTCGGGTTATCTGCCGGTGGGCGATCGAGCAGGGCGGTGAATTTCTTGAATGCTTCTTCCGGGACGACGAAGTACCGGCGATCGAGCAGCACTTCCTCGGCTTCGCGGCATGCGGCTTCCAGCATAAAATCAGACCGGCTCCTGCCGAGCGATGCGGCCGCCCGATCAATGAGGGTTTTCTGTTTCCCCGTGGCACGCAAATTGATCATTTCGCCTCTCGGAGTAGTATGGTTGGTTCGCGCAGCCGACATGGCGTATACACAAACACTATACAGGATGGTATAGACGACGTATGTACGAATTTTTACCGGACGGTAAACTTCAGGCGGGTGCGCCCACGTTATTCGTGATGAAAATGTTGCCCCAGATCTGCAGATTCAGGAGGCGCCAGATGCGGTCGGTGGCGTCCTCCAGTCCGCTCTGGTGACGCACGAGGAGGTCGTTCAAGTAGGTGGAATCGATATAGGGCGCGAGCAAGCCGTCAGGATCCTGAAGCTGCGCGAAAAGGGAACCGGCACGAGAGTCCATCAGCCACTGCCGGAGCGGGGTAGGGAAGCCCATTTTCTTGCGATACACGATCTCACGCGGCAGAATATTCTCAACGGCGCGCTTCAGGATGTATTTGGCTGTCTTGCCCCGGAGCTTCATGTGTTGCGGCACTCCCGCGGCAAACTCGACCAGCGGATGGTCCAGGAAAGGGACACGGCTTTCAATCGAACAAGCCATGCTCATCTGGTCCTGTTTCATAAGAAGTTCGACCAGGTACGTCTTCTGGTCGGCATAGAGCATACGGGAGAGTGCCGAGGCATGCGGCTGGGAGTTCCAGTAGCGGAGAAAAGAATCGTAGGCGCCCGGTAACGGGGAGGAGAGTAGCCGGTGCTGGTCTTCGCTGGAAAAGGCGGCGTAGAAGTTATCGAGATACAGCGCTTCCAGTCCGGCGCCGCGTCCCAGGACGGAATGCTGCAGTTTGCGGCGTATGTTCCCCGAGAGAAGTGGTGAGGTGGCGATCAACGATCGGACAGAGTCACGCATGAAGCCGGGCAGTGTCCCATAAGCCTTCATCCAACGCTGGTTGAGAAGATAGAAGCGGTAACGGCCGTAGCCGGCAAACAGTTCATCGCTGCCTTCGCCCGTGAGAACAACCTTCACCTGCTGGGAAGAGAGTCGCGACACGAAGTAGAGCGAGACACTGGAGGGCCAGGCGATGGGCTCGTCCTCGTGCCAGATTAGATTGGGAAGGGCGTCGAAGAAGTCATCGCGGCTGACGACTACCTCGTGGTGCTCCGTGCCGATCGCACCGGCGACCTGGCGGGCATAACCCAGTTCGCTGTACTGCTGCTCCTGGTATCCGACAGAGAAAGTCTTCACCGGCCCGTTCGACATCGGCTTCATGAGCGCGGCGATGGCACTCGAATCGACTCCTCCGGAGAGAAACATGCCCAGTGGAACGTCACTCATTAGGCGCGTGCGCACAGCCTCTTCCAGACGGGACCGGCACTCCGCGATCCAATCGGCGTCCGAGCGCGTTTCGAACGAGGTAGGGCAGGGAAGGTCCCAATACGGCTGGATTTCGAGCTGATCCGGTGTGAGCCGGAGCCAATGGCCCGGCATCAGTTTGCGAATACCACTGAAGAGAGTCTGTTCGCCGGAGCAGTAACCGAAGTGCAGATATTCGGACAGGAGCGACTCTTCAAATCGCGGCGAAATCTCTGGGTGTTCGAACAGTGCTTTGATTTCCGATGCGAAACCGAACAGCCGGCCGTCCCAGTAGTAATAGAAAGGCTTCTTGCCGAGGCGGTCACGGGCACAAAACAAGGTTTGGCTTTGTTTGTCCCACAGAGCGAAGGAGAACATACCGCGGAAGCGAGTCACACATTCGGTTCCGTACTGTTCGTAAGCGTGCAGGATCGTTTCGGTATCACAGCGCGTGCGATATCGATGGCCGGCTTTTTCCAGTGCGGGACGCAGGTCCGAGTGATTGAAGATTTCGCCGTTATAAATAATCCACAGGCGGCCATCCTCGTTGGACATGGGCTGCTGGCCTGAGTGGACGTCGATAATACTGAGGCGCCGATGACCCAGCGAGGCGAATGAGTCACGATAGTGGCCGGCTGCGTCGGGACCGCGATGATGGATCGCATCCGTCATGCGGATCAAAACCGACTCCGGTGTAGAGCCCGGATCTCTCGTTACATATCCTGCGATTCCGCACATTTTAAGAGCGCAGCAAATAGAAGGCAGTTACACTATTTGAAATTCTCACACAAAACGCGTGGGAACCGCGGGTTGGGAATGGGGGCGTGAGGCAGGCACGAAGTGCTGTTTCAGACTTTCGGGGACGGCCCCCGGAGTTTTGGCTTCAGCCGCGAGATAACGTTCTAACGCAGCACATAATCCGGCCACCATGGGGAAATAGAAGTAGTAAGCGTTGCTCGCAAATATAGCGGTGATCGTGAAGGCTAAAAGGGACAGGCGCAAGCAAAAGGCCATTTCCGCCAAATAACGGATTTCCGGATGGGCCTTCGCGTATAGCCGGGCTCGGCGGATCGTAGTGAAGCAGAAAACGAGCGCCACCAGGTAGAAGAACAGGGCAGGTAATCCTTCCTCCGAAGAGATTTGAGTGAAGGTGTTATGGGTCTGGTGCCAATTGGCCTGCTGCTTCCTATCGGCGGCATCCTGGGCGTCGGCGACCTGGAACATGCCGGGGCCGACTCCGAGTAGCGGATGCATAAACGTGAGCCGGATACTGTTCATCAGGAGTTCCTTTCGGCTCTGCGTCGAAAGCACGGCC
>Ga0070741_10020750_pt1 | contig 10300 bp, 8 predicted proteins | sample Coa_R1_4_FD_66440 | JGI IMG/M metagenome (GOLD analysis project Ga0070741, IMG submission 66440) | Surface soil microbial communities from Centralia Pennsylvania, which are recovering from an underground coalmine fire - Coalmine... | ecosystem: Environmental > Terrestrial > Soil > Unclassified ...
TGATGCAACTCGGGCTCGCTTTGCCGATGGCCTACTACTTTCATCGGGCAACAGTCGTCGGCTTGCCGGCAAATCTCGTTGTAATTCCCCTCACGGGCATACTCATGCCCGCGGCTGTCCTAGCGGTCGCAACGTCATACGTATTGCCCGGACTGGCGAGGGTCGCGGCTATGGTGGCGGGAGTTTCTGTGGATGTGATGAACGGCACAGTTCGCTATCTCGGCAGCATGCGCACCGCCGACGTACGCGTCGCTACGCCTGAGGTGTGGGTCATCGCTGTCGCAGTTGTTGCATTGGGCCTGGCCATGGTCGTCTCCCGACGGCGTCCAATATTCGCGCTGGGCGGCTTAACCGCACTCGCACTCAGCGCCGCCTGCATTGCGGTTGCCCCACCACGTCCGCAGCTTACGAGAGGAGTACTTGAGGTTACCGCGATTGACGTCGGCCAAGGCGACTCCACGCTGGTGGTGACTCCCGAAGGAAAGACTTTGCTTATTGACGCTGGCGGTCCGCTTGGCGGTCAGCGCTCGGAATTCGACATCGGAGAAGCCGTGGTTTCTTCTTATCTGTGGTCGCGCGGAATCTCACGCCTCGACGCCGTGATGGTGACGCACGGACACTCCGATCACATCGGCGGCATGCCTGCCATTTTGAACAATTTTCGCCCCCGCGAGCTGTGGATCGGACCGATCCCGAAGAGCACTACGTTTTCCGAATTGCTGCAACAAGCGCGCGAATTGGACATTACTATCAAGAACAGAGCGGCAGGGGATCAATTCGATTTTGGTGGAACGAACGCCCGCGTCTTCTCGCCGCCCGCAGATCGGACAGATGGTGCGGAACCCAAGAACAACGATTCACTCGTGGTGTTGTTCCGATACGGAAACACGTCTGTACTCATCGAAGGTGACGCTGAGAAGCAGATCGAACGAGCTATCGCGGCCAGCATACCGCGAGCAGATCTCCTCAAAATTGCACACAACGGCAGCAATACGTCGAGCAGTGCCGAATTCCTGGAAGCCGTCCGCCCTCACTTTGCGATCATCTCGGTCGGAGCAAGAAACACTTTCGGCCACCCGCGGCGCGAGGTGCTGGCACGCTTGGGCAATTCAGGTACAGCCACGTATCGAACGGATCTCGATGGGGCAGTGACGTTCTACCTGGACGGCCGCAAGGTCACGCCTCAGGTGTCTCCTCGCTGATATTGAATTCCGCGGTTTCGTCCTGCGCAGCCGACTGGCGGAACTCGTTGATGACCTGGCGCGCGCGGTCGGCATCTTCTTCGCGGACCAGAATGACCGTGCCGCCGACGCCCGGAAGAATGTCCTGCGGCGCGTCGAGCGCAGTCATATCGGCGTCGATTCCGGCGGACTCCAGCAGGCCACGTACGACCATGGCTTCGGACTCCTGCTCTGTATCGAAGACACGCACCAGCTTCTCGTTGGGATCTGGACGCTGGTCTTTTGTGCTGCGAGGCTCTGGCATGGCTCCTCCGGGGCGCGAGTTGCGGTAGGGTGATTCTACATCTTGAATGGACGCTTGGCGTCTCAGCCCCAATCGCTCAACTTTCGCGAGTGTTCGCGCGTCCAAGTCACAGCATGTAAAATCAGATCATAGATGGCAGGGGCATTCCAACTGGTGCAGATCGCAGTCGGCCCGCCGCTCCGGCAGCCGAAGCCGGAATGGCTGCGCGCCAAGGCGCCCGTGGGAGATAATTTCCATCATCTAAAAACCCTTGCCCGTGGACTGGGACTGCACACGGTGTGCGAGTCCGCCCAATGTCCGAACATTGGCGAGTGCTGGAATCACCGCACCGCGACATTCATGTTGCTGGGCGACATCTGCACCCGGCGCTGCGGTTTTTGCGCCGTACCCAAAGGCAAGCCCGGGCCGATTGATTGGGATGAGCCGCGCCGCGTCGCAGAGGCCGTTGCCAGGCTTGGCCTCAAGCATGCCGTAATAACCAGCGTAAATCGGGACGACGACAACATCGGCGGGGCTCAGGTGTTTGCCGAGACGATTCGCCAGGTTCGCGAACTCATACCCGACTGTCGCGTCGAGGTGCTCATCCCCGACTTTCAGGGCCTTGATGAGGCTTTGCGCATTGTGCTGGATGCACGCCCTGACGTTCTCAATCACAACACCGAGACCGTGCCGCGGCTTTATCGCGCGGTTCGCTCCGGCGCGCGTTACGAGCGAACGTTGCGCCTATTGGAAAATGCCAAGAAGTTCTCGCCGGGAATGGTCACCAAGTCAGGCGTTATGGTCGGTCTGGGAGAGTCAACGGACGAACTGGTGGATGTGTTCCGTGATCTTGGATCCCGTGGCGTGGATATCCTTACGGTGGGCCAGTACCTGCGGCCGTCACGAGATCATCTGCCGATTGCGAAGTTCTACACCCCGGACGAGTTCGCCGATCTCAAGCGCGAGGCGCTGGGCTGCGGCTTCCGGCACGCCGAATCCGGTCCGCTGGTCAGATCCAGCTATCACGCCCACGAGCAGGCCGAGGCAACCTCGCAGCCGCTGACATCCTAGGTACGCCAGCGGGGAGGCGCGATCCAGCGTAGCCCAGCGGCCCTCTACCAAACCCTGCAAGCGTTCTGACGCACCATCGGTGCGTCTGCCTTGCAGTGATACGCCTCGCGGAATTCCGGCATGTTCGAAACCGTGCCATTCACCCGGAATTTCCCCGGCGAATGCGGATCAATGTTGGCCAGCATCCGAGAATACGCATCGCTCCGGTTCTGGCACCACACATTCGCCCAGCCCAGAAAGAATCTCTGCTTGGCCGTCAACCCATCAACCGGCGGAGGTTCCTTTCCCGCATACGTGTCCATCAGCGCCATGTAAGCGATGCGCAGCCCGCCGTTATCGGCGGTGTTCTCACCCAATGTCAGCTTTCCATTGAGCTTCACATCCTCGATGGCGGTGAAGCCCGAGTATTCGTCTGCGACGCAACCGGTACGCTGATCGAACTCTTTCTTGTCCTGCGGTGTCCACCAGTCGCGCAAATTGCCCTGCGGATCGAACTGGCTGCCTTGATCGTCAAAGCCGTGCGTCAGTTCGTGTCCGATCACGGCACCGATCCCGCCGAAGTTCATGGCGTCGTCGGCTTTGTTGTCATAAAACGGCGGCTGCAGAATCCCCGCCGGAAAGGTGATGTTGTTCTGCAGCGGGTTGTAACTCGCGTTGACGGTCATCGGCGGATACGGCCAGTCCTGCTTGTCCACCGGCTTGCCAATCTTGTTCAGATCGTGCTGGAACGCAAATTCATTCGACCGCAGGGAATTTCCTAAGGCGTCCCCGCGGACAATCTTCAGCGGCGTGTAGTCCCGCCACTTGTCGGGATAGCCAATGCGGTTGGTGATTGCCTGCAGCTTCACCATCGCCTGCTTTTTCGTGTCAGCCCCCATCCACGACAGATTCTGGATATCGTCACCAAGCGCCTTTTCCAGCGCATTCACCATCTTCAGCGTTCGCTCCTTGCCGCTGGCTCCGAACGTGAGGTCCACATATTTCTGCCCGATCGCTTCACCGAGGTCATTGTCGGCATATCGCACGCAGCGCTTCCATCGCGGACTTAATTCTTTCGTTCCCGCCAGCGTCTTGCTGAAGAAATTGAAATTCTCGTTCACGAATTTGGAAGGAAGCACGGGGGAAGCCGCGTGCACCACCTGCCAGCGCAAATAGGTTTTCCAATCATCGAGCGAGGTGTTCTTCAGAGCCGTGTCCATCTGCTTGAAGAACTCCGGCTCGGTAACGTTCAGCGCCTGCGTCGGCGGAGCGCCGATCCCGTCGAAGTACACGGTCCAATTGAAGTCTGGAGCAAGCGCCGCCAGTTCCGTGACCGTCATCTTGTGATAGACCTTGTTCGGATCGCGACGGCTCACCCGGTCGAGCGCGCCTTTTGCCAGCGCGGTTTCGATGTCCATCACCGTCTTTGCTTCTGCCGCGCTCTTCTGCGGGGTATCGCCGAGCAGTTCAAACATTTTCTGCACGTGCTCAACGTATTGCTTGCGAATCTCGACCGACTTCGGGTCGTCCTTCAAGTAATAATCGCGGTCGGGCAGGGCCATACCGCCCTGATCGGTCTCCGCGATCACCTGCGTGGCATTCTTGAAATCCGGGGTCGAATCGAAGCTGAACAGCACTCCCACGCCTTGGCGCTGCAGGCGGATGGCCTCTTTCGTGATGTCCTGCTTTGATTGCAGCGCGGCAATCGCATTCAGTTCGCTTTCGAGCGGCTTAGTTCCCGCAGCTTCAATAGCGCTTTCATCCATACAGGTCTGGTAGTAGTCGCCGATCTTCTGCTCGATCGCGTTCCGCTTGGGGTCATTCGCCGAATACTTTTCCAGGATGTCGCGGACTATGTATTGTCCGCGCTCCTGCAACTCATTGAACCGCCCCCATCCCGGCTGATCGCTCGGAATCGGATTCTGTGCCTGCCATTTGCTGCAGGCGTAAGCGTAAAAGTCCGTGCATGGGTCGACATTCTTGTCCAGCAGATCGGGACTGAACGTGACCGACTCGGTTTTCGGATTCTTGGCAGTAGGTTGCTGTGGAGCTTGAGCGAAAGCCGCGATTGCGGCGAGCGCCAGGATGATAGCGATTCTCAAAATACGCATGACTCCTCGAATAAAAGCAACGATGGATGACCAGAAAGTGTATCAGGACGAATGCACAACCGGGGAATTGGGCTATCGGCACACGCGTCCCATAGAGTTGGACGGCGCAGCATCGGACAGGTAAGCAGCGCGTCGGAAGCTTTTCACGCCGGGATCGCCGGGCACGCCGAGGCTTTTCTTCGCGACCTTTGTGGTTACGGGGAGGTTTATCTGCATTCACCGCCGAGCACCGGCTCAAAACACGTGCAGGCGAATGGTCAGATACCGCTTGGGATTTTCTCGAATGGATTTGATCAGCTCGCGGCTCTCGATCAGCATCTGGTCGGCATTGTTGAACAGTGACGGGTCCCTCAACAACTTGCCCGCGGTTCCCTCGCCAGCCTCCAACCGATCGGTAAGGGCGGAAATCTTGTTCATGGTGTTTTGCAGCTTGTTGGCGAACTCCTGGTCTCGTGTGAGTTTGCCGAGGGCACCCTTGCCGGCATTCACGTCATCGGTAAACTGCTTCACGTTGGCGATCGTCGCATTGGCGTTGTTGTACAGAGTCGGGTCCTTCAGCAGCTTGCCCGCGGTTCCCTTGCCTTGATTCAGGTCGTCGATAATGGCGTTCAGACTGTCGACCGCGGTGTTTGCCTTGCGGTAGAGTTCGTCATCGGAAATGAGCTTTCCAATCGTTCCATTCCCCTGGCTCACATCGTTCACCAGCTTCTGAAATTCATTCACCGTCGTCGACAGTCGGTTGTACAGCGTCGGGTCGTATATCAGCTTGCCAACAGAACCCTGGCCGCTTTCCACGAATCCCACGATGCGGTCCAAACGCCGGACCAGCGCGTCCAGGTTCTGTAGCGTGCCCTGGCTGGCCCGAACCACATCCTGAATGTCCGGCTGCGACTGCGTCTGAAGCGCATCACCATTCTGAACAATGGGTCCACTCGCGTGCGAGCTGTCGATATTGATGTAGGTTTCGCCCAATACACCTGCCGTCGCAAGCGTCGCCATGGAATCCTTGCGCAGAGCTTCCTTGTACCTGCTGGTGACCTTCATGGTCACTTCAACCGGCATAGACTTGCGGTTCGGATCCGACACTATACGGATGGCGGTCACGTTCCCGATATCGACCCCGGCCAAACGCACCGGAGCTCCGTTGCGGAGTCCGCCGGCATCGTCTAAATACGCCCGCAATATTAGTTTTGGAGTGAACCATCCGCCGGTACCGCTCATGAGGAAGATCAGCACAGCAAGCGTGATGCTCGCGGCCAACACAGTGATTCCGACCTTCAGTTGAGACCACTTCAACTGTTTCTGACTAGGCACGGATTCTCCCGAGCACGGTCATGCGTCAGCAGCACCTCACCATCGAGAAGCGCGGATTGGCTGCATCATATCAGAGGCTTAGGCGCACTTCACGCGATGTGCGCCCGTAGCGTGGGCAGAAGCAACATTGCAAACAAGTAGGCAGCAGCGCCGCACGCCAGCGTAATGGTAAGCCCGAACTGTATGGCGATGACGATCGCCAGCACCGATCCGAGCACGCTGGCCGCAGCGTTCAATGCCCAGGCCCACTCAATCGCATGATCCGCCGACGTCGAGCTGCCGGTCAGCAGGCGTAACCCGCTCGGAAAAGGCATTCCCATAGCGAATCCCAAGGGGACCAGCACCGCCGCGCTGACCAGCAACTTGGCCAGAAATGGCCATCCCACCAAACCATTGAGCAGCACGGGAAGGAGAAATACATATACCGCGAGTGCCGCAACGATCACCGTGATCGAAACCAAGGCTGCCGAGGTGCTCCATCGGCGCGAAGCAAGACTCCCCAGCCCGCTCGACAGCAGCATGAGGAAGATGACGACCGTCAGCGCGTAAGTGGGGTGTCCGAGAAAAAGCACGAATCTCTGGATGAACGCGATTTCAACCAGAATGTAGGCCAGTCCGACCGCAACGAAATATAAAAGCCTCACCGGGCGGCGGCGGACGCCACTGCGCAGAACCAGCGGAAGAATCAAAAAGCCGAGCACCGCCGCGACTGAAATCAGCAGGACCATGCCGAGCACCGCCACGCCCAGATTGACTTTCCAGTCCATGCCCTGCTCTTCTGATCCGCTGCCGAGCACCTGGCTGAGCTTCAGGGTGAAAAAGAAGAACGGCGCATTGTCGAATACTGGAGCGACGTTGTACTGGTACTGCTGCGCGAACGCTGCCGGATCGTTGCTGGCGATCAATTTTGAAAACGCATTGTCTCCGGGCTCGGTTGGCAGGTGCTGGGCAACCAGATCTGGATTGTTGTGGATATGCGCTCGAACGGCAGCTTGTTCTTCTGCTGTAAAGGGTGTCTTCTTCGCCAAGACCACCACCGGAATTCCGTCATCGTCCAGGGCGCCTTCTGATACGACAATGAAGTGCCTTGCAGGATCGCGAACCCCCAACCGGTGCAACGCCTCCATTGCGACAGAAACTACCCGCAATGCCTCTCGCGGGTGGCGAAATTCCCAGCGGGTGATGACGACCATTCCGTCGGGACGAAGGTGCTCGAAGTACTCCTCGAACGCTTCGACGGTGTACAGGCTGTTCTCGCTGAGCGCGAACGCACCGGCCGCAGTTGATGCCCAGGTGTCCACCAGAGTCATCTGAACAACGTCGTAAAGGTCGGAACTGTTGCGGACAAACGATCGGCCATCAGTTACGTGGATGTGCACCTCGGGACGGTCATAAAGGTGATATGCGAAATCCGCATACCGCCCCCGCATAATCGTATTCGCGATAATCGGATTGATTTCGATACCAGTGACGCTGGGGCTGCCATTCGCAACCGCGCGAAGCACATCCACTCCGCCACCCGGGCCAATGATTGCGTACGTCCCCTTCGGCCGAAGCACATTCGCCAGCGCGGGCGGCGCGGCCATCAGGTTGCGTTCCCACTCTGTCCCATGCCATTGCTTCGGGTCGGCGTTCATGATGTACGTCGAGGCATCGGCATCAATGACAATGGCTTTCGCTCCGCCTTGCCGATCCACTTCCACGCGCGAGATCGCATTCCATCGTGCGAACTCGACCCAGGCACGGTCGCGGAGCACGCCTTTTGCATAAACCACGTCGATCAGGCGTCCGGAGAAGTTGGCGGCCATGATGAGCATGACCACAGCCGCAAGAACCAGGTGGCGTCTGCGCACGCGTCCTGGCCCGCTCCACACCGCGCCCGCAATTGCGGCCGCGACTGCCGCGAACAGGATGGCATTGGGGCCACCCAGCCAATTGAGCAGCGGCACAGTTGCGATGCACGCCAGCGCGCCGCCCAGCAGATCGGCTGCGTATAGTTGCGGGATCCTGGCGGCTTTGCGCGAAAAGATGACCGAAAACGCCAAGCCGGTCATGAAGAAGGGCACCGCTGCGGCAATGTACATGGCCGTCAGTCTCAGGAAATTAGCCGGCGAGAGCGCGAGCGAAACCGGAATCCGCAAGACCACCAAGAGAACCAGAGGGATGGCAACTGTGTTGATCAAGCACAGTCGCGACAGAAGCCGCGAGGTCGGAATGCGGCTGAGTGCCTCCTTCCGGATGTACGCGAACACGCCGCCTGCGCCCAACCCAAGCAGCGCAATGGAGATCGCGAGAAAGGCGAAGTGATAAAAGAGGACAACCGAAAAAAGCCGGGTTAATCCCAACTCCAGTAGAAGAGCCGAGAAGCTGCATATCGCAACGCCCGCAACCAGGCTACCGGCCCCGGATTGCGATTCAGCAACACTGGAAGCTTCCAGCAAAGTTTGGCTCATGGAACGGATCCGATAACGAAAGGCGACAAGTCTAACAGGCGCCCGCGACCCTGCCCTACTCTGTTTAGACGCCCTGTCAGTTCTCTAGAATGACCTGCGCGATCGCCTGATCGGCAGTGTGTGAGATCGAAAGTGCAACGTGCGCAGCGCCGAGCTGGGCAGCGAAATCGGCAGCTTTACCCGCAAAGACAATCGTTGGACGCCCTCCTGGCTGGCGGCGCACTTCAATGTCACGCCAGCGGACGCCATGGTTCCATCCGGTTCCGAGCGCCTTCATGGCAGCTTCTTTGGCCGCAAAACGCGCGGCATATCGCTCAACGCGATTAGCCTTCGAATCGCAATAGCGGATCTCAGTTTCGGTGTAAATGCGTTGTATGAAGCGCTGCCCGAAGCGCGCAATTGCGCCGGCGATCCGTGGAACCTCGGCAATATCGATCCCGGTGCCGACGATCATCGGTCACGAGGCTCCCATGTTGATTTTCAATCTGCGGGACTTTTCCTCTACGCTGTTGGCGAGCTGCTCCTTGTGCTCATCCAGTTTCTTACTCAAGTGGGCGTTCGATAACGCCAGGATCTGAGCAGCCAGAATGCCAGCATTTGTTGCACCAGCTTTGCCGATCGCTACGGTCGCGACCGGAATGCCGGCGGGCATCTGCACGGTGGCCAGCAGCGAATCCAGACCGTTCAGCACTGACGGGATGGGAACGCCAATGACGGGCAAGGTGGTATGTGCGGCAATGACACCGGCCAGATGAGCCGCGCCGCCCGCGCCCGCAATGATCACGCGAATCCCGCGGTCGGCAGCTTGTCGCGCAAACTCCGCTGTCCGGTCCGGCGAACGGTGCGCGGAGGTCACATCTATTTCGTAGCCAATCCCAAAACCCTCCAGAGCTTTCGCGGCTTCGCGCATGATCTCCAGATCTGAATCACTGCCCATCACAATCGAAACCACCGGCTTGCTCATACGTTCCTTTCTACGGAATCGAATTACTTCTTCAATGCCCTGGCGGCAATATCTTTGCGATAATGCGCGCCGTCAAACTTGATTCTCTCCACTGCCCTGTACGCATTTCCCACTGCACTGCGCAAATCCGGAGCGCGAGCGGTCACGCCCAGTACGCGGCCACCCGCGGTGTAGTATGAACCGTCACGCTTGCTCGTACCCGCGTGGAAGACTTTCACCCCTTCAACTGCCGCCGCGGATTCCAATCCGACAATTGGCTTGCCCGCTTCGAAGCTTCCGGGATATCCGCCCGAAGACATCACTACGCAGACGGCCGCATCCGTCGACCAACGATAATCCCCGTCGCTCACTCGCCCCTCAATAGATGCCTCCAGTGCCTCAACCAGGTCGGTCTCCAGCCGCATTAAAATCGGCTGCGTCTCCGGATCCCCGAACCGGCAGTTGAACTCGAGCACCATAGGGCCACGGGCCGTCATCATGAGACCGCAGTACAGAACGCCCTTGTACTCCATGCCCTCGGCTTTCATTCCAGCGATCACCGGCTTGGCAATGTGCTGTACCAGCCAATTGCGCATTTGGGCATCGATGATGTTCTCGGTTGAGTACGCCCCCATGCCGCCCGTGTTTGGGCCGGTATCGCCATCACCCACGCGCTTGTGATCTTGTGCGGCAACAAGGGGCGCTACCCGCTCACCATCGCTGACCACAAGAAAAGAGAGCTCGTCTCCTTGCAAAAACTCTTCGAGCACGACACGCGAACCGGCATCGCCGACCAGTTTGCCGCTAAGCATCTCCGAGGCGACCGTAATCGCCTCCTCTTTTGACTTGCAGATCACCACGCCCTTGCCGGCTGCCAAACCATCCGCTTTGACCACCACCGGCGTGTGCAAATGACCTAAGGCGTCGCGCACCTCGTCGAGAGAATTGCAGATCGCGTAATGCGG
>Ga0070741_10020751_pt1 | contig 10298 bp, 5 predicted proteins | sample Coa_R1_4_FD_66440 | JGI IMG/M metagenome (GOLD analysis project Ga0070741, IMG submission 66440) | Surface soil microbial communities from Centralia Pennsylvania, which are recovering from an underground coalmine fire - Coalmine... | ecosystem: Environmental > Terrestrial > Soil > Unclassified ...
CAAGGTCAACAATATCCTGAGTGCGCGTGGGCTCAACCTGGCCAAGGAAGCGTTATCCAGCGAGAAGAAGTTGGCCGAAGTGCTGGAGTTGCCTTTCGACGAGATCGTTCGCATCGAGCTGCGGGTGATTGTCGAGCAGATCCGAAGTCTGAACAAGAGCATCGCCGAGTTGGAGAAGACGATTGGCGAGGAAGGCTCGAAGTTGGAGGGGCACAAGGGCCTGTCGAGTATCAAGGGGATTGGCAAAATCACCGGCGCCATTCTGTTGAGCGTGATCGGGGACGTGAACGACTTCGCCGATGAGGGCCGTCTGGCTAGCTACTTCGGGATCGTGCCCCGCGTATCGAACTCGAATGAAACCGAGCACAGCGGCCGGATTCACAAACAGGGAACGAAGCCGGGGCGGACGGCGCTGGTGCAATCGGCGTTGATTGCCGCCAACTACAGCCCGTACCTAAAGCGGTTCTATGAACAAGTCAAAGCGCGGCGGGGCGCCGGCAAGGCCATCATTGCCTTGGCCCGGAAGTTCCTTGGCATCATCTACCGGACCTTGAAAAACAAGCGGGTCTTCGAGGACTTTCCGAATTTCGTTTTGGCGGAGGCGTCATGAAGAGGCTCTGGGACCCACCAACGGAAATCCCGGCTTCTGGTTTCCGCTCCGCCGCCCGTCGTTTTGGGTGGATAGCAGAACGGTGCTCGGCGGCAAGGGTTCGCGACGGGCGGCTCCGACGGAAACCAGAAGCAGAGCAGTTTCTTCGTCGTCTTACGAAAGACGAGAACCAGTGTGTAGTAGACGAAACATCATAGGAGAACCCATGATCGAGCGATTCTTACCTTCATTGTGTCTAGCCTCAGTTCTCGTGTTCACCGCGGCTGCCGAGCCGCCCAGCCCGCCGCCGCAGGGGGCGGATAGCGTGCCGGCGCCTCTCAAGATCGGCGGTGTTACGGTCACCGGCAGTTTTCGGACCCGCGCGGAAGATTGGAATTGGTTCAAGGGTGATACCGGTGACGGCTCCTACTTGTATTCCGGTAATCTGTTTCGAATCGCCTTCTCCCAATCGAAGGAGTTTTTTGATTGGCAGCTGGAATTCGCCGTTCCCTTCCTCCTGGATCTGCCGAATAATGCAGTGGCCGCCGGCACCCAAGGACAACTCGGGCTTGGCGCTTCTTACTACGTCGCCAACAGCCGCTCGCAATATTCCGCGATGGTCTTTGCGAAGCAAGGATTTGTCCGATTTCGCAATCTGGGCGGCAGCCCGGGCCGGAGCCTTAAAATCGGCCGCTTTGAGTTCCTGGACGGCTCCGAGGCCACACCCAAGAACGCCACCTTGGCGGCAGTTAAGCGCGATCACGTTACCCAGCGGCTGATCGGAAATTTCGGCTGGTCCGACGTGCAGCGCAGCTTCGATGGTGTGCAGTACCTGGATAGCCGCCCCGGTGGTACGTTCACGTTTGTCGGCGCCGTGCCAACGCGAGGCGTGTTCCAGACCGACGGTTGGGGCGAGACCAATACGGCTTTCGGCTACGCCGCGTTTACAAAACCGTGGGGAACGGGCGCGCACGCCGCTGAAACACGCGTGCTGGCGATTTACTATGACGACTGGCGCTCGGTGCTGAAGACGGACGACCGCCCCTTACCCGTGCGTCGCGGCGATTTCGACAACATCCGAATCGGCACTTTCGGTGGGCATCACATGAGCGCCTTCGCGACGGGCGCGGGCACGCTGGATTTGCTGGCGTGGGGAGTGGGCCAGACCGGCCGGTGGGGCCGCCTGAATCAGCGGTCGTACGCGCTGGATTTCGAGGGCGGCTTTCAGCCGAACCTGTTGCCGAAACTCAAGCCCTGGCTTCGTGCCGGCTATACATACGGCTCTGGCGACGGCAACCCCAACGACAATACGCACGGGACCTTCTTCCAGCTTTTGCCTACGCCTCGCCCGTTTGCCCGGTTTCCGTTCTTCAACATGATGAACAACCGGGACATCATGGGGTCGTTGATCCTGCGCCCACACAAGAACCTCACAACATCGAGCGAATTCCACTCATTATCCCTGGCGAATGCGAACGACCTCTGGTACAGCGGCGGCGGCGTGTTTCAGCCATGGACGTTCGGCTACACCGGCCGCGCGACCGGCGGGGCCGGGTCGCTAGCGAATCTCTATGACACCCAAGTTGAATGGCGCATGAACCGACGCATCACGGCCACCGGTTACTACGGCTATGCCGTGGGCCGCGCAGTGATGGCGGCGATCTACCCGCACGGCAAGAATGGTTCGCTGGGGTACCTCGAGATCGGTTATAAGTTCTAGCCGCGGCGCCCAGACGGCTCCGTGCCGTGCTACGATCGCTCTGAATGTACGAAAGGATACGGACGAAGGCGATTCGCTGCCGGATTCCTGCTCCGATCCGATTTTCCCCTCTCGCCGTAGCAATGGCGATCTCGCCCTGGTCTTTCGCGGCGGTTGCGCCGCCGACCATCACTTCCCTTAATCCAAGTTCTGTCACGGCCGGTGGACCGGTCTTCCCGCTCGTGGTAAGTGGCAGCGGATTTGTTGCCGGCTCGCAGATCCAGTTCGGCGGTTTTACGCTGTCGACAGCCTTTGTTAGCTCAGCGTCGTTGTCCGCTCTGGTCCCAGCCAACGCCACCGCGACGCCGGCAAACGTTTTGGTCGAAGTGGTGAATCCCGGGGCCGTAGCATCCAATGTGGTCTCGTTCGCGGTCAACCCGCCCGGCCTAACCATCACCAGTATCAGTCCCAACTCACTTGCCGCGGGCTATCCGTTTACCTCGTTGAGCTTGACCGTGATCGGCGTCAATTTCGGCATTGGATCGGTAGTCCAGTGGAACGGTGCCGTGGAGCCCACCACCCTGGTAAGCACGACACAACTGACGGCCTCGATACCTGCCAGTCTGCTGGCATCGCCGGGCGCGGCAACGGTGACCGTTGTCTCCGGAAGCCTCAGCTCGAACGGTGTCATCTTCACCGTTGGGCCGCCCAATCCAGTGATTAACTCATTGAGCCCAGCATCGGTTGTCGCCGGCAGCGCGGGGTTCACCCTGACCTTGAACGGCCAGGGATTTGCTTCCGGGGCCACGGTGCAATTCGCGAGTTCCCAACTGAGCATAACTTTCGTCAGCTCGACGCAAATAACGGCTTCCGTGCCGGCGAACCTCGTTGCTAGTGCCGGCACTCCTCTGGTTGAGGTGATCAACCCGGGTGGCGGCGTGTCGAACCTGATTTCATTCACGATCAATCCGCCGGCGGCCAATCTCAGCATGATCACTTCGTCGCCCTTGCCCACCGGCACGGTAGGGCTCCCTTATTCACTGGCGCTGCAGGCGTCGGGCGGAACCACGCCCTACAAAGCATGGACGGTAGTAGGCGGAACACTTCCGACGGGACTCTCGCTAACCGTGCTTAACAGTGTCTTATCGGGTCTGCTGACCGGCATCCCGACAGCAGCCGGAACCTTTACCTTCACCGCTCAGGTGACCGACAGCGCCAATGCCACGGCGACCGCTCAGTTCAGCCTCGTCATCAGCGGAGGCAGCCTCTCGATTTCGGCCAACGGCATTCTCAACGCGGCCAGTTATGCCGGCGGCGCGGTGGCGCCCGGAGAGATGGTGACGATCTTCGGGTCGGGACTGGGCCCGGATACGCTGGTGGGCCTGCAAGTGGACAACCGGGGCTACGCCTCGACGGCTCTCGCCGGAACCCAGGTCTACTTCAGCGGCGTGCCAGCTCCTCTTGTCTATACGCAGGCAGGGCAGGTGAGCGCCCTGGTTCCGTATGAGGTAAGCGATAAAGGCTCGGCTCAGGTGCAGGTTGTTTATCAAGGCCGGAGTTCCAACATCGTTTCCATTCCGGTGACCGCGGCGCTGCCCGGGATTTTCACGCAGGATAGTTCGGGACACGGGCAGGGAGCGATCATCAATCAGAACGGAACGATCAATTCGCCGACGAATCCAGCTCCGGCCGGCTCCTTCGTCTTCATCTACGCGACGGGCGAGGGACAGACCAGCCCGGCCGGAATCGATGGAAAGCCGGACGATTATCCGGCTCCCGTGCCCGTCGCCGGCTCGGCCACCGCGACGGTGGGCGGTGTCGATGCCCTGGTAACCTATACGGGCGGTGTGCCCGGCCTGGTTGCGGGATTCCTGCAAGTGAACGTGCAGATCCCCGCACGGCTTTCGCCAGGTAACGCCGTTCCTGTGACTTTCACGGTGGGCGGCAAGTCCAGTCAGGATAACGTGACGCTCGCGGTGGGACCGCCGGCGAATTGAGCTACGGCTCCGGTTGCCAGTCGATAATCACGCCCATGGCCGCGCTCAACATTTCTTCGGTGCTCTGAAATCCGTATTTCACCGTCTTCGTGGGATCGGGGTTGTTCGGATTCGCTGCCGAGTTATCCCAATGCGCCGTCACTTCCACCCGCGTGCCCTGCGGCAACTGAAGCGGCTTGTCGAGGTAGTAAATGATCTGCCAGTGAAAATCGTAATGCGGCACACTCAGCACGGTTTGTGATTCACCGGTCGGATACACCAGGCGAATCGTCATGTCTTTGCCGCGCAGGTGCATGTGTGGCTGGATGAAGACCAGCTCGACCGGCTCACCAAAGGTCAGCCGCGCGTGGCCTTCATAGTTCGGATCGCCGGCGGGGATCTCCCAGTTCCACGAGGCCGCCACCGCCGACATGAACCGCTTGGCCGGCTCTTTCTGCGCCAGGGTGATGCCGACTCGCGTCTGATCCTGGACCACGCTCTTACCATTCGGCGTGTAATGTAGCTGCAGAACAATGTCGGACCCCGCCGGAATCAGCTTGGCGGAATGATCGATATCGAAGCGCTGCGGCTGCATTCCGGGCGAATAACCCGCCAGCAACTCATAGCTCATGTTGACGGGCTGGGCTTGCGGATCATTGCCATCTTCTGAGGGCAGCGGCGGAATATACGGCACGAACGGCTTGGCATCTTTCATCCACTGCGAACCAGGAGGACGAACGACAGCGAGCACGTGGTGCACCGCCGATCGCGCGCTTGGGCGAATCTCGGCGGCCGTGACCCAGGTGTCTTGGCGGAACCCGGTTGGTATGACGATATAGACGTAATCGAGAGTGCCGGTTGCCGGAACTGTAAACGGATCGGGCACTTGAAAAATCTCGTCAGCGCGGATGTTCCATCCTTCGGTCCACGTCATCGGCGCCGGCTTCTGGTTCGCATCGCCCTCAGGCGCGCCGGCGTCGACCCAGGCTTCGAGCGTCCGAACGTCCGCGGGGCTGAGCCTCCGGTCATTGGCGAAATGGCCGTAGCGAGGATCGGCAAACCACGGCGGCATTTTGCCGGTGGCGACCGATTGTTTAATGGCCTTGGCCCAAGGCCGCGTCCCCGCATAATTCAGCAGCGGCATGGGCCCGATTTCGCCCGGCCGGTGGCAGCTCTGGCAGTTTTTTTTCAGGATCGGCAGGACGTCCTTATTGAAGGTCGGGGTGGCGGCGAAAGCCGCTGCCTGCACCATCAATCCTGCGATCCACCGCCTCATACGCGCAAGGGCCGGCCGGCGAATGCCGCCGTCCCACCTAAAATAGCAGCTTCAGCCCCAACTGCACCTGGCGGGGCTGGCTGTTGGTGGCCTGAATCTTTCCCGCGCTGGCATTCAAAGCCGCGCCCGCGAAAATCTGCGTGTTCGTCGGCAGCAATTGGAACGAAGGGTGATTCATGATATTGAACGCTTCGGCCCGGAACTGGATCGTCACGCGCTCCGACGGCTTGAAATCCTTCGTCAGCGAATTATCCAGGTCCCAGAGGTTGGGCCCGATGATGGTGTCGCGGCCGGCATTACCGTACGTGCCCACTGGTTGTTCCGTGAAGCAGCTTGTGTTGAACCAGGCGCTGAGCGTCTGGAAGCCGTTGTACAGATCGCATCCCGCGACCGCGTTCGGCCGGCCCGCATTGCTGCCCGTCCCGGTATACACGCGGTTGGGCGCAGAAGTCGGATTGAACGGCGCTCCCGAAAGATAGGAGAAGACGCCGGTGATCTGCCATCCGTTTACGACGCCTCCGACAAAACCTTTGGCCTTTGACGGGAGACTGTAGATGCCGCTCACGCGCAGATTGTGCTTCCGATTGAAATTCGAAAGCCCGCGATCGACCGCCATGTTCACCGGGTTTGACGCGATGCCGCCTCCATCCAATCCGTATGTGCCCGATCCATTGTCGATCGACTTGGAAAACGTGTACGAGACCTGGGATTGCCAGCTATGCGAGAACCGGTGATCGATGCTCGTCTGCAGTGCATGATAGTGCGAGTCCGCCAGGTTGTCGGCGAGTTGGAGGCTGTTGTACTGCGGGTCCTGCCGCGGATTCGGAACCCCAGTCGCGCTCGAAAACGTCGGCGCTCCGTTATAGAAGCATCCGGCCGTCGCCGAGAGACACGGCTGCGGATAATTGAAATCGCGCTGGATGAACATGTGCAGGTTGTGGGATCCGATATAGCCGATGGTCCAGACCGTGTTCTCCATAACCTGCCGCTGAAGCGTGAAATTCCACTGCATCTGGTATGGCGTCGAGTGCACACCGTAGTAATCGCCGTTTGTGATGCTCAGGCTGCCGTTGGTGGGTACCGTCACTGTGTTGGTGCCCGGTCCCAGATTTGAATAGGGAACTGGATAAAGCAGCCCTTGCGCCGACGTCTGCGTGGCGGTGAGGAACGGCGGCTGCAGCCAGTAGTTGAGGTCGCGTGAGAACAGCACGTTGTGGAACATGCCGAAGCTGGCCCGAACCGAAGTCTTATGATCGGCAAACGGATCCCACGCGAGGCCGATGCGCGGATCCCAATTCCGCAACGACGGGTTCGACGCGCTCGAGGTGCTGACCGGCACAAACTTTCCGCCGGGCTGGAATGGATTGATCAGGTTGTACATCTGGTGCCGGACTTCGCCAATCATGCTGGTGGGCGAATAGCGCAAGCCTAGTGTCAGCGTGAGCTTGTTGCTCGTCCGCCACTGATCCTCGACGTACGGACTGAACAGCCAGTAGCGATAATCTTTGGTCGCATCCGAGGTCGGATTCTGAATGTCCGAGACCTGCCCTTGCACCTGTGACGCGTTACCTGTCAAAAACGCGCCGATGTTCGGGAACGTCCAGTTGCCGCCGACCACGAACGGCGCCCATGTGTTCTCCCGCATCCGCGTCACGGTGCCGCCGAATTTGACGCTATGCGCGCCCGACGTCCAGATCACATCGTCACCGAAAGAGAACTTGTTCGGAACCAGATAAAACGGCAGTGTCGTGCTGGCGCCAATTGCGCTGACGCCTGAAAACGTCGCGATGGTTCCGTCCTCGCGTCCCGACCCCGGCAGGAACTGCAGCGGATGAACCCCGGCGGAGGAAACGGTGCCCGGCGTGGCGACTCCATTGCTCACCGTCGGCGATCCGTACACCGCCGCATCTTCCCAGGTCCGCGAAAATCCGACGTGCGCCGTGTTCACCACCCGAGCGGAGAACAGCCGCCGCTCTTCGATGCTGACGAAATGATCCTTTGTCGTGTCCAGTTCCGGCCACAGCGGAATCCCGGTTGTGAAGTCGCGCTGGGCGTAGTCGAGCACGTATCGCACAAACAGCGAGTCCTTCGCGGAGATGTTGTAATCCATGCGGCCCAGGATATAGTTCTCGTGCCCCTTCAGCGGATCGAGTACGAACGCCTGCCCCGTTTCGCTCGGCGCTCCGGTTCCCGAAACGAGCTCGGCATTATAGTTGGGCATTGGCCACAGCGCCATCGTGTTCCGAATGGCCGTCTGCACCTGCGGATTGGTATTCTGCGCCACCGGCGCGCCGCAACCGCCCCCCGCCGTTGCCGTCGTCAGGAATTGATGCGCGCACGCGTCGGGAACCGTGACGATCGAGCTGGTCACCTGCGATTTGCGCAGCCCCTCGTAATTCGCGAAGAAGAAGATCCGGTCCTTCTTGATCGGCCCGCCGATGCTGCCGCCGAACTGATTCTGGTGATACGGAGGCGCGCCCTGTTGCAGGTCGAAGAAGTTGCGATCCTCCAGCTTGTCATTGCGGAGGAATTCGTATGCCGATCCGTGGAAGCCGTTTGTGCCCGGCCGGCTCGACGCATTGATCACAGCGCCATTGCCGCCAAACTGGCTGCTGTACGTGTTCGTCAGCGTCTGGAACTCCGCGATCCCTTCCACTCCCAGCGCCGTCCCGAGACCGCCGGCGCCAGGGCCGTTGTTCCAGAAGTTGGTCAGGTCCTGATCGTCGAGCAGGTATGCCTGGCCAGAGGGCCGCGAACCGGCAATCGAATACTTCTGACCATTCCCGTAGAACGTGCTGCTACCGCCCGGAGCATTCAGCGGAATTTGCGTCACCCCCGGCGCCAACGTCAATAGCTGTGTGAAGTTCCGTCCGTTGAGCGGCAGATCGCGGACTTGCTTGCCTTCCACCAGCGCGCCTACCGCCGTCGATTGGGTCTCTACCTGCGAAACCTCGCTCTCCACCGTGACGGTCTGCTGTGCCTGCCCGACCGGCAGCGCGAAATCTACCACCGGCTGGCTGCCGACCGTTAACGTAACGCTACGCCGCACGACGGTCTGGAAGCCGGTTTTCGCGGCTTGCACTTCGTAATCGCCAATTTGCAGATCCGGAATCCGATAGCGGCCCTGATCGTCGCTGACCGTGGCTTGCGTGATGCCGGTGCCCACGTTGCGCGCCTGCACCCCCGCCTGGGTAATCGCCGCGCCCGAGGAGTCAGTCAACGTTCCGACGATACTTGCTGTCGCCTGTGCTTCCAGTCGAGGCGCGTTCATCCAGCCGAACAGCAGCCCGAAGCCGACGGCAACGCCCGAAATTTTCCTGTAACACTTCCCCTTACTCAGCATCCCAGAACCCCCATCTCGACCCGCGGTCACCCCGGTCGTGTTCAGTTATGTAACGGTTTAGGCATCTCGGCGCGAACTCCGGGCCCACGCGAAGCCGCCCGAACTCCCTCTTGCTGAGGCGCTATTTTATGCGAGCCAGCAGACGGTGGCTTACAGAAACCCGCTTTTCTAAGCAGAATCCTGACCTCGTGCTGATTGTTTAGAGTTGTAAGCGCTTGATGGACACCCGGCGCATGTCAGGTTTCTGTTCGCGCGGGCGCAGTTTCTGCAAGCCGCGGAGCTCGCTCTTCGGCTACCTTAATCACTGATTTCCTGGTGTGTTTTGCAACGGGTTTGGCGATAGCAGGTATCCGAAAGGGTCATTCGTCACCCCAATTTAACAAGCTATAATATCCACACAGGAGAAAGCAGCATGAAAAGCAAGCTACTCGTTCTACTCTTTGCTGGTGTCACCATTCTCGGTGTCCGCGCCTATGCGCACCATTCTTTTGCCGCGACGTACTTTGAAGATAAAAAAGTGACGGTCGAAGGCGATCTGGTGCAGTTTCTGTACCGGAATCCCCACTCGTTCGTTCACGTCGAGGCGAAGGATCCGAACACCGGGGAGATGGTCCGCTGGGCAGTAGAATGGGGCGCTGGCGGGCAACTGGGACGGCAGGGCGTCACCCGCGAAACCCTGAAGCCCGGCGATCATGTCGTTGTCGTCGGCAACCCGGGACGTAATCCCGAAGATCACCGGCTGCGCATGGTCAGCATCACCCGTCCGTCGGACGGCTGGAAGTGGGGCGGCACGTTCGAGTAGTCAATCGCTTTCGTTTTGACCCGTCCGGGACGCGCGCTCCCGGACCCTGGAGGGGAGAGGATGAGTCGTCTGTGGCTGGGTAAGCGGGCCGTGTCGCCATGGGTTGTTGCGGCGGCGCTGGCGGTCGGAGCGTCCGCGGGCCTTTCAGCGCAAGGCCGGGCGGGTGCTCGGGGCGGTCCTCCGGGACCTCCGCCAACCGCTCAGGCGGCCGCTCCCGTTGACCTCACCGGTTATTGGGTATCCCTCGTTACAGAAGACTGGCGCTGGCGCATGGTCACTCCCGCCAAAGGGGACTACGCCAGTGTTCCCCTCAATCCCGAAGGCCGCAAGGTCGCCGACACCTGGGATCCCGCCAAAGATACCGCAGCCGGTAACCAGTGCAAAGCCTACGGGGCCGCCGCGATCATGCGTGTCCCCACACGCCTCCACATTACGTGGGAGAACGACAACACTCTCAAAGTTGAGGCCGACGCCGGCACCCAAACCCGGCTCTTCCACTTCGGTCCGCCCCAGCCACCCTCGGGTGAAGCGGGGTGGCAGGGATACTCTTCCGCCGAATGGCAGGTGGTCGGCGGCGGCCGTGGCGGTCGTGGACCCGCTCCGCCCCCCCAGG
>Ga0070741_10020752_pt1 | contig 10298 bp, 13 predicted proteins | sample Coa_R1_4_FD_66440 | JGI IMG/M metagenome (GOLD analysis project Ga0070741, IMG submission 66440) | Surface soil microbial communities from Centralia Pennsylvania, which are recovering from an underground coalmine fire - Coalmine... | ecosystem: Environmental > Terrestrial > Soil > Unclassified ...
TTGTCGAGCGTGCTCGGCGTCCCCGTGGAGGAGGCGCGCCCGCGTGACCACGTCGTGGTCGCGGACATCGGGTTCCCGCCCGAGGAGCTGCCCGCGCTCGACCCGTACCTCGTGGTGCCCATCGGGCTCGCGTTCGGCGGCATCGGCGCGACACGCCGGATCAACCTCACGACGGTCGTGCGTCGCGTCGAGGTGGACCGCCGTCTCGTCGGCGCGCTCGCCGCCTGTCTCGTCGCGCTGATCGTCCTGCTCGGCTTCCTCACCGTGAAGAAGTCGAACGACGTGTCGAACGCGAAGGACGACCTGAAGACCGTGCAGCAGTCGAACACGCAGCTGCAGGCGGAGATCACCCGTCTCGGTGGCGTGCAGGCCGACCAGCGCCAGGTCGAGGCGATGAAGGCACAGGTGACGCAGCTCCTGCAGAACGACGTGTCGTGGGGAACGCTGCTGCAGGGCATCGCGCGCGTCATCCCGGACGACGTCTGGCTGACGAGCTTCCAGGGCACGCAGAGCAAGACCGCGACGGCCGCGCCGTCGTCGGCCGCGAACACCGCGGCCGGCATCTCGGGCAGCGCCGCCACGACGACGACGTCGGGCTCGTCGGGTGCGACGACGTCGACGACCGCGCCGGGAGCCGTGCCCGCGGGCGGGCCGACGGGCACGCTCACGTTCAGCGCGACCGGCCTGGACTTCACGTCGGTCGCGTCGTGGATCCAGCGCATCTCGGACATCCCCGCGCTGTCGAACGTGTGGGTGTCGTCCGCGAGCCGCGGCGGACAGGGTCAGTCCGGCGCGGGCGCGGGCGCAGGCTCGACGGGCCAGAACCTCGTGACGTTCTCGTCGACCGCGACGTTCAACGCGAACGCGCGCTCGAACCGTCTCCAGCAGCTGGAGCAGGGGGACGGATGAGCCCGGCGATGACGAAGCGGATCGTCCCGATCGCCGCCGCGGCGCTCGCCGTGCTGATCGTGCTCGTGTGGTACTTCGGCTTCTACTCGCCGAAGAGCCACGACCTCTCGAAGGTCCATCAGGACACCGACGCCGCGCAGCAGAGCCAGCAGACGTTGCGCGCGCAGCTGAGCAACCTGCGCGGTCTCGAGGCGAACCGCACGAAGGAGCAGGCCCAGCTCCAGCAGCTCTCGGCCGCGGTCCCGGCGACGCCCGATCTCGCGAGCTTCATCCTGCAGGCGAACGACATCGCGACCCAGGCGGGTGTCAACTGGTTGCAGGTCTCGCCGTCGCCGCCGACCGCGGGCACCGCCGGCGCGCCGACGACGATCAACGTCACGATGCAGCTGCAGGGTGGGTTCTTCCAGGTGTTCGACTACCTGAACCGGCTCGAGGACATGCAGCGACTCTTCCTCGTCGACACGGTGAACATCTCGTCGAGTGGCGGCGGCCAGAGCGGCGCATCGGGGGGCGTGACGTCCGACCCGACGCTCTCGATGTCGATCACGGGCCGGATGTTCACGCGTGCGGTGCCGGCGGCACCGGGTGGTGCGGCGGGCGGCACCGGCGGGCCGGGTGGCACCGGCGGGACGGGTGGCACGGGCACGACGCCGACGACGCCCACGACGTCCGGGACGACCACGACCACGGCGTCGTCCACGACGACGCAGAGCACGCAGGTCGGCTGACATGGCGGCGACACGCAACGTCTCGTCCGACACGAAGCGGGTCATGATGATCGGCGGGGTCGGCCTCGTCGTGATCCTCGGCCTGCTCGCGTTCTCCCTGTCTCGCGGGGGCGGCTCGTCGTCGTCGCCGCCGACGACGACCGTCCCGTCGAGCCGGTCGGTGAGCGAGCGCGCGCTCGCGTCCGGCCGGCGCGCGCAGACGTCGCCGAGCACGACCACGACGACTACGACGACGCCCGTCAACTCGATGCCCGACAGCTTCGAGACGTTCACCGAGCGCAACCCGTTCCAGCCCGCGGTCGGCGTGTCGACGGGTGTGACGACGACGCCCGACACGAGCGGCACGACGGGGACCACGCCGACGACCGCGCCCGCGACGTCGGGTACCGCGAGCGGCACCGGCACGGGTACCGGTGCCACGACGGAGACGACGACCGCGAGCCAGAACCCGTCGGCGGGAACGGTCGTGCAGCTCGTCGAGGTCGTGCCCGGCAGCCCGCCGAGCGCGCGCGTGCAGGTCGCGTCCACCGTGTACACCGTGACGCCGGGACAGACGTTCGACACGAGCTACAAGCTCGTCTCGCTGAGCGGTACGTGCGGGCAGTTCCTGTTCGGCGACTCGCCGTTCCAGCTCTGCCAGGGCCAACAGGTCCTGAAGTAGCCCCGGGCCCTCACCGAGCCCGCCTTACACTTCGCACACTGTGCTGCGCTTCCTGACCGCCGGCGAGTCGCACGGCCCCGCGCTGACGGTCATCGTCGAGGGCCTGCCCGCGGGCCTGCCGATCCTCGTCGAGGACGTCGCGTCCGAGCTCGCCCGTCGGCGTCTGGGCTACGGGCGCGGTCCGCGCATGCGCTTCGAGCGCGACGACGTCGAGATCAACGGCGGCGTCCGCCACGGCCGCACCCTCGGGTCGCCGGTGTCGATGGTCATCCACAACACCGAGTGGCCGAAGTGGCAGGAGGAGATGTCGGCCGCGCCCGGCGTCACCGCGAAGCCGTTGCGCCAGCCCCGGCCGGGCCATGCGGATCTCGTCGGCATGCAGAAGTACGGGTTCGACGACGCGCGCGACGTGCTCGAGCGCGCGAGCGCGCGCGAGACCGCGGCGCGCGTCGCGGCCGGTGCGCTCGCGAAGGCCTTGCTCGCGCAGCTCGGCACGTCGGTCCTCAGCCACGTGATCCAGCTCGGCGCGGTGCGCGCACCGGGCGAGCCCCGCCCGACGCCGGACGACCTCGAGCGCGTCGACGACTCGTCCGTGCGGTGCTTCGACCCGGAGGCCGAGGACGAGATGGTGGCCGCGGTGAAGGCGGCCGCGAAGGTCGGTGACTCGCTCGGTGGCGTGGTGGAGGTGCTCGGCTACGGCGTGCCGCCCGGTCTCGGGTCGCACGTCCACTGGGACCGCAAGATCGACGGGCTCCTCGCGCAGGCGCTCATGAGCATCCAGGCGATGAAGGGCGTCGAGATCGGCGACGGGTTCGCGGTGTCCGGTCTGCCCGGCAGCCAGGCGCACGACGAGATCCTGTGGGACGCGGACGCGCGCGAGTACCGGCGCGCGTCGGACCGCGCGGGTGGCACGGAGGGCGGGATGACCACCGGGGAGCTGCTCGTCGCCCGGGTCGCGATGAAGCCGCTCGCGACGTTGAACCGTCCGGTGCTGCGCACGGTCGACACCGAGACGAAGGCCGAGACGGTGTCCTTCAAGGAGCGCACCGACGTGACCGCGGTGCCCGCGGCGGGTGTCGTCGCCGAGACGATGGTCGCGCTCGTGCTCGCGAACGAGGCGATGCGGAAGTTCGGTGGCGACTCGCTCGACGAGCTGCTCCGCAACCACCGCGGGTACCTGGCGTCGCTGCGCGAGTCCTGACCGAGCGAGCCGTGAGCATCTCGCGTGGCCCGCACCTCGTGCTGATCGGGTTGATGGGTGTCGGGAAGTCGACCGTCGGGCGTCGCTGCGCGACCGCGCTCGACCGGCCCTTCGTCGACACGGACGAGCTCGTCGAGACGATCGCGCGCATGCCCGTCCCGACGTTGTTCGCGACGCGCGGCGAGGCGCACTTCCGCGCGCTCGAGAGCCGCGTGCTCGAGGACGCGTGCGCGTCGCCCGTCCCCGCGGTGATCGCGTGCGGCGGCGGTGCCGTGGTCGACGCGAAGAACCGTCGCCGGCTCGAGCGCGCCGGGCTCGTCGTGTGGCTGCAGGCGCCGCCCGCGGTCCTGACCGAGCGCGTCGGTCGCGGCGACGGCCGCCCGCTGCTCGCGGGCCCGGCGGGTGCGCGGCCACGGCCGCCGCAGGTGACGGCCACGCTCGAACGGCTCGCGCTGCTGCGCGAGTCCGCGTACGCGGACGCGGCCGACGCGGTCGTCGACACCGTGGGCCGCAACCCCGCCGAGGTCGCCGACGTGGTGCTGCGCGTGTACCGCGCGACGGTCCCGTGACCGCCTCCGAGACCGTCGTCGGCAACGGCGTCCTGCGCGACGTCGCGCGCGTGCTGCGCGGGCGGCGTCGTGTCGTCGTCGTGACGCAGCCGGCGGTCGCGGCGTTGTATGGGGACACCGTCGCCGAGGCCCTGGGCGGCGTGGGCGTCGCGTGCGAGACGGTCACGATCGGCGACGGCGAGGACGAGAAGTCGCTCACGACGGTCGAGACGCTGTGCCGCCACTTCGCGTCGTCGGGTCTGCTGCGCGCGGACGCGGTCGTCGCGCTCGGTGGCGGCGTGGTCGGCGACACGGCGGGGTTCGCCGCCGCGGTGTACCACCGTGGTGTCGACGTCGTGCAGGTGCCGACGACGTTGCTCGCGCAGGTGGACTCCGCGGTCGGCGGCAAGACGGGTGTGAACCTCCCCGAGGGGAAGAACCTCGTCGGCGCGTTCCACCTGCCGGTCGCCGTCGTCGCCGACACCGCGACGCTCTCGACGTTGCCCGAGCGGGAGTTCCGCTCGGGATTGGGAGAGGTGGCGAAGTACGCGCTCATGCCCCAGGGTGCCGAGGTCGCGGACATCCTCGACGCGCGGCGCGACGACGTCCTCGCGCGTGATCCCGACGTCCTCGGCGACCTCGTGCGCCGGTGCATCGCGATCAAGCAGGCGGTCGTCGACGCCGACCCGCAGGAGCGGACCGGTGTACGCGCGACGCTGAACCTCGGACACACGCTCGCGCACGCGCTCGAGACCGCCGGCGGCTACGACCTCCGCCACGGTGAGGCCGTCGCGGTCGGCCTCGCGTTCATCGGCGAGCTCGCGTACGCGACCGAGCGCGTCGATCGTGACACCGCGGCTCGCTTCCGCGACCTTCCCGCGGCGCTCGGCCTCCCCGTCGACGTCCCCGACGGTGACGCGCTCACGCCCGCCGCGCTGCTCGCGGTGATGCGCCGCGACAAGAAGGCGAAGGGTGGGTTGACGTTCGTCGTGCCCGCCGACCGCGGTCGCGTGCTCGAGACGGTCGACGACCCGCCGGCCGCCGCGCTGGAGCACGCGCTCCGCGCCGTCGGCGTGCGAGGCTGAGCACCGATGCCGACGATCTTGTTGCTCTCGGGCCCGAACCTGAACCTGTTCGGCGAGCGCGAGCCGTCCGTGTACGGGACCGACACGCTCGACGACATGGTGCGCGACGCCCGTGAGGCGGCCGCGGCGCGTGGGTACGAGGTCGAGCACGTGCAGTCGAACCACGAGGGCGACCTCGTCGACGCGGTGCACGCGGCGCGCGGCCGATGCGACGCGATCGTCGTCAACGCCGGCGCGCTCACGCACTATTCGTACGCGCTCGCGGACGCGCTCGCGACGTTCGAGGGCGTGAAGGTCGAGCTGCACGTCTCGAACCCGGCGGCGCGCGAGGCGTGGCGCGCGGAGTCGGTCCTCTCGCCCTTCGTGACGGGCGTCGTCGCGGGGTTCGGCCGCGCCGGGTACCGCCTCGCGGTCGACGGCGCGCTGGCGAAGCTGGGGGAGCGCGCGTGACCGATCTCCCCGCCATGGACGTCGCCGCTCGGACCGACCGGCTGCGGGCCCGCTTCGACGACGACGGTCTGGACGCGCTGCTCGTCACGCGGCTGCCGAACGTCCGTTACCTCACCGGGTTCACCGGCTCGGCCGGCATGGTCCTCGTCGCGCGCGACTGGTCGCTGCTCGTCACGGACGGCCGCTACGCCACCCAGGCCGAGGAGCAGCTCGCCGCGGCCGGCGCGCGTGCCGACGTCGCGATCGGTGCGAGCGGGCTGAAGCAGCGTGACATCCTGCGCGACGCGGTGCGCGACGGCAGCCGGCTCGGGCTCGAGGCGCACGGCGTGACGTGGGCGCAGCAGCGCGCGTTCGCGTCGGAGTGGTTCGGGCACGCCGAGCTGGTCCCCACGGAGGGCATGGTCGAGGCGCTGCGCTGCGTGAAGGAGCCGGCCGAGGTCGCGCGGATCCGTGCCGCGTGCGCGATCGCCGACGACGCGTTGCGCGAGGTCAGCGCGTTGCTCGCGCAGGAGCCGAGCGAGCGCGAGTTCGCGCTCCGGCTCGAGCTCGCGATGCGCGAGCGTGGCGCGAGCGGCAACAGCTTCGACCCGATCGTCGCGTCGGGCCCGAACGGCGCGAAGCCGCACGCGCGCCCGACGGACCGGCGGGTGCAGCGGGGCGAGCTCGTCGTCATCGACTTCGGTTGCGTCGTCGACGGCTACTGCTCCGACATGACGCGCACCGTCAGCGTCGGCGACCCCGGTCCCGAGGCGCGGCGCGTCTGGGACACCGTGCTCGCGAGCCAGCGCGCGGGACGCGACGCCGTGCGCGCGGGAGTCGAGTGCGCGGCCGTCGACCGCGCGAGCCGCGCCGTCATCGACGACGCCGGATGGGGCGACGCGTTCGCGCACGGCACCGGTCACGGCGTCGGCCTCGAGATCCACGAGGACCCGCGGGTGGCCGCGACGGCCCGTGGTACGTTGGCCGAAGGTCACGTCGTGACCGTGGAGCCCGGCGTCTACCTCCCCGGCGTCGGTGGCGTCCGCATCGAGGACACCGTCGTCGTCACGGCGTCCGGTGCCGAGCCCCTCACCGAATTCCCGAAGGAACTCGTCGTCTCGTCATGAGTGAGCGAGCCGCCAGGCGAGCGGAAGCGTGGCCCAGCGGCCCGGCGCCGAAGGCGCCAGGAGCGGAAGCATGAGTGTCTCTACCAACGACCTGCGCAACGGGATGGCCCTCAACCTGCCCGAGGGCCTGATGACGGTCGTCGAGTTCCAGCACGTGAAGCCGGGCAAGGGCGGCGCGTTCGTGCGCACGAAGCTGAAGAACTACCGCACCGGTGCCGTCCTCGAGCGCACGTTCCGCGCCGACGAGAAGGTCCCGCTCGCCGTCATCGACAAGCGCGAGATGCAGTACCTCTACCGCGATGGCGCCGACCTCGTGTTCATGGACGGCGAGAGCTACGAGCAGATGAACGTGCCCGCGTCCGAGCTCGGCAGCGCGGTCAGCTTCATGAAGGAGGGCGACACCGTCATCCTGCCGATGTACCAGGGGCAGGTCGTCGGCGTGGACCTCCCGGCCGCGGTCGAGCTGACGGTGACGGAGACCGAGCCGGGGATCCAGGGCGACCGCGTGTCGGGCGCGCGCAAGCCGGCGACGCTCGAGACCGGTCTCGTCGTGCAGGTCCCGCTGTTCGTCGAGACGGGCGACACGCTGAAGGTCGACACCCGCACCGGCGAGTACCTGACCCGAGCCTGAGACGTGGGGTAGCGATGGCGACGCGGCGCGAGGCGCGTGAGCGGGCACTCGGGCTCTGCTACGAAGCCGAGCAGCGGCTCGTGCCCGCGGAGCGTCTCCTCGCCGAGCAGCCGGTCGCGCCGGACCCCTACGCGAGCGAGGTGCTCGCGGGTGTCGACGACCATCGCGAGGAGATCGACGCCGTGCTTCGCAAGTTCTCGGAGCACTGGGCGCTCGAACGCATGCCCGCGGTCGACCGCGCCGTCCTTCGCATCGCGTGCTACGAGCTGATGTACCGGCCCGACGTGCCGACGGCCGTCGTCATCACGGAGGCGGTCGAGCTCGCGAAGCAGTACTCGACCAAGGATTCCGGGCGCTTCGTGAACGGGATGCTCGGTCGGATCGCCGACCACGTCCGCGACGACGACACCCCCGCGAGCGAGGACACACCCGCGCCGTGATCGCGCGGCTCCGCTCCACCGGGACCGAGCTCGAGGAGCCCGTCCTCGACGAGCCGCTGCTCGACGAGCCGATCGGTGACGAGGACGTCCTCACCGACAAGCCGTGGATCGTCATCGTGTGGAACGACCCGGTGAACCTGATGTCGTACGTCGTGTACGTCTTCCAGAAGCTGTTCGGCTACTCGCGCCAGAAGGCGACGAAGCTCATGCTCGACGTGCACCACAAGGGCAAGGCGATCGTGTCGCACGGCAACCGCGAGAAGGCCGAGACGGACGTCGCCCGCCTGCACGCGCACGGTCTGTGGGCGACGATGGAACGCGACACACCCGCGTGACGGTGCGCGCGTGATCTTCTCCGCGTTCAAGCGCAACCGTCGGGGTGAGCTCGTGGCGCGTCTGCGTCCCGAGGAGGTCGAGCTGCTGCGCCGCCTGCCCGACGAGCTCCAGCCCGTCCTCGACGCCCCACCCGAGCCCGACGTCGCGGGGGAGGGCGACGCGATCCGGCAACGACTGTTCCCGCGCGCGTACCTGGACCCGACCGAGGAGCAGGCCGAGCACGACTGGCAGAGCGCCGTCCATCCGGAGCTCGTGCGCACGAAGCTCGAAGCGCTCTCGTTGCTCACGACGACGCTCGATCGCGCGACGACGACGCGCGGTCGCGTCGAGGTCGTCCTGTCGCCCGAGGAGTCGGAGGCGTGGCTCGGCGTGCTGAACGACGCGCGACTCGCGCTCGGCGTCGCCCTCGGTGTCACCGAGGACCTCGACTACGGGAAGATCCGTCCGGACGACCCGGCGGCCGCCGGGTACAGCGTGTACGGCTGGCTCACCTCACTGCAGGGTCAGCTCGTCGACGCGCTCGCGGGCGGATAGCCGGCAGTTCTCTGACGATGCGCTTCGAGGCCGAGCAGACGTTCCCGGGTGCGTCACCCCGCGACGTCGGCGCGCTCCTCGTCGATCCGGCGTTCGAGGCGAGCGTCGAGCTGCCCGACCTCTCGCCGCCGGAGGTCGTCGCGCGCGAACGCGACGGCAACGTCGCGCTGCTGAAGCTCCGGTACGAGTACACCGGGCAGCTCGATCCGATCGCTCGCCGGTTGCTCGGCAACCGGAAGCTCTCGTGGGTGCAGGAGCTGCGCCTCGACGTCGAGGCCGGTCGCGGTGAGCTGACGTTCGCCGCGGAGGCCGACCCGTCACGGCTGCACGGCCGCGCGGACGTCACGCTCACGGTCGACGGGGACGGCGGCACGCGCCGGCTCTTCGCGGGTGAGCTCGTCGTGAAGGCGCCCGTCGTCGGCGGCATGGCGGAGCGCAGGATCGTCCCCGGACTCCTCCGCCGCCTCGACGTCGAGGCCGACGCGGTCCGCGCGCACCTCTCCCGCCCCGTTCCGTGAAGCGTCACCGCGCCTATGTGGCGGTGCCGCTTCACGAAAGCGTGTCGAGCGCGTGCATCTCGTCGTCGGTCAGCGTGAAGCCGAACACGTCGAGGTTCTGCGCGATGCGTTCGGGTGTCTTCGACTTCGGGATCGCGACGACCTCGTGCTGCACGTGCCACCGCAGCACGACCTGCGCAGCCGTCACCCCGTGCGCACGCGCGATCGCGACGAGCCGCGCGTCGCGCAGGTTCGTGTGCTTGAACGGCGAGTAGCCCTCGACGACCATCCCGCGCTCCCGCGCCGCGGCGAGGAAGCGCGCGTCGAAGCGTGACGGGTCCCACGGGACCTGGTCGAGCGCCGGCGTCTCGCCGGTCGCGGCCGTGAGGCGGTCGACCTGAGCGACGCTGTGGTTGCTCACCCCGACGCTCGTCGCGAGCCCGTCGTCCCGGATCGAGAGGAACCGCTCCCACGTCCGCTCGAGGACGCGGTCGCGCGGTGGCCAGTGCACGAGCCAGAGGTCGACGTGGTCGGTGCCGAGCGCGGCGAGGCTCGCGTCGATCGTCGCCTGCTCGCGACCCGCGTTCTCGGGCGGCAGCTTCGTCGTGAGGAACACCTCGTCGCGCGCGATCCTGCTGTCGCGCAGCGCGCGTCCGATCTCCGCCTCGTTGCCGTACATCGTCGCGGTGTCGATCAGCCGGTAGCCGGCGTCGAGCGCAGCCCGCGTCGCCCGGTACGCGCCGCGACCGCTGAGCTGCCATGTCCCGAACCCGACGAGCGGCATGGCGGCGCCGCTGCGCAACGTGACGGTGGGGACGTCCATCCTCCGAGTGTTGCCCGACGGATACCTCCAGGGGGTATAGTGGCGCGCATGGAGCACCACGGCCAGCACGACGGGCACCACGACCACGGGTCGCACGCCGACGCGTTCCGGCGCCTGTTCTGGTGGAGCCTCGTGCTGACGGTGCCGATCGTTGTCGCGAGCCCGATGGTGGCGGACTGGTTCGGCTACCCGGTCGACGTGCCGGGAGCGGGTTGGGTCGGGCCCATCCTCGGCAGCGTCGTGTTCCTCTGGTGCGGCCGGCCGTTCCTGGCGGGCGCACGCGACGAGCTGCGCGCCCGCGCGCCCGGGATGATGCTGCTCATCGCGCTGGCGATCACGGTTGCATACG
>Ga0070741_10020753_pt1 | contig 10298 bp, 10 predicted proteins | sample Coa_R1_4_FD_66440 | JGI IMG/M metagenome (GOLD analysis project Ga0070741, IMG submission 66440) | Surface soil microbial communities from Centralia Pennsylvania, which are recovering from an underground coalmine fire - Coalmine... | ecosystem: Environmental > Terrestrial > Soil > Unclassified ...
TCAGGAGCGGACGCTCCAGCACGATCGAGGCGTTGACGGCGACCTTGAGGTCCTCGGTCGCGACGTAGTCCTTGGTACCCTGAAATTTCATCGAGCCTTTGCCTTGATGTGCTGAGCGCAAAACTTGCGGTCCGCCTTAGCAGGAAATGGCGGCCAGTACAGCCTTCGTTGCGGGAATGGGGGAATGCGTTTCAGGCGCGCCGGACCAGCGACAGGATGACGAGGATGATGACGGCGCCGATGGTGGCGTCGAGAATCTGGCCGAGCGTGCCGGCCGCCAGCACCACGCCGAGCTGCGGCAGCACCCAGCTCGCGACCAGCGCGCCGAGGATGCCGATCACGATATTGCCGATCAGGCCGAAGCCGGCGCCGCGCACGATCAGGCCGGCCAGCCAGCCGGCGACCGCGCCGATGATGAGTGCTGCGATGATGCCCATAGAAAATGCCCCGCCCTGAATGCCCTGTCGGACATAATTCTAAATGAAAATGCAGGGCGGTCTAGTACCGCCGATCTGAAGTCCCTGACTCACTCGTGGCGAAATCGGGTTCAGGGACTTCAGATCGAAAGCGGTACTAGAATCATAGATTTGCTAGTGCCCATAACTTTCCGAAGTTCTTGAACGGTAGCGCGGCGATGTAGCACGAACTTCGGAAAGTGGGCACCAGGCAAAAGCGGCCCTTGACCTTGGCCTGTTGCCGGGCAATCTAACAACCATGTTCCTGCAATTCTTCACCTCGCTGCGCGACGCGCAGGTCCCCGTCACCTTGCGCGAATATCTGACGCTGATGGAGGCGCTGGACGCCGACCTCGCCGACCAGACGGTGGAGAATTTCTACTACCTGTCGCGCGCCGCGCTGGTGAAGGACGAGCGCAATCTCGACAAGTTCGACCGCGTGTTCGGCACCGTGTTCAAGGGGCTGGAGAGCCTGCTCGATGCCATGGACAAGGCCGAGATCCCCGAGGAGTGGCTGAAGAAGCTCGCCGAGAAATATCTCACGGAGGAAGAGAAGAAACAGATCGAGGCCATGGGCTGGGACAAGCTCATGGAGACCTTGCGCAAGCGCCTGGAGGAGCAGAAGGGCCGCCACCAGGGCGGCAACAAATGGATCGGCACCGCGGGCACCTCGCCGTTCGGCGCGCACGGCTACAATCCGGAAGGCGTGCGCATCGGCCAGGAGAAGAACCGCAACAACCGCGCGGTGAAGGTCTGGGACCGCCGCGAGTTCAAGGACCTCGACGGCAATGTCGAGCTCGGCATCCGCAACATCAAGATCGCGCTGCGGCGGCTGCGCAAGTTCGCGCGCACCGGCGCGCCTGACGAGCTCGATCTCGACACCACCATCAAGGAGACCGCCAATCACGGCTATCTCGACGTGATCATGCGGCCCGAGCGGCGCAACGCGGTCAAGGTGCTGGTGTTCTTCGACATTGGCGGCTCGATGGATTCCCACATCGAGCAGGTCGAGGAGCTGTTCTCGGCCGCCAAGACCGAATTCAAGCACATGGAATATTTCTACTTCCACAATTGCCTCTATGAAGGCGTGTGGAAGCAGAACAAGCGGCGCTTCACCGACCGCACGCCGACCTGGGACGTGCTGCACAAATACCCGCACGACTACAAGGTGGTGTTCGTCGGCGATGCCTCGATGTCGCCTTACGAGATCATGGTGCCGGGCGGCTCGGTCGAGCACGTCAACGAGGAGGCCGGCTCGGTCTGGCTCGATCGCATCATCCGCACCTATCCGCATGCGGTGTGGCTCAACCCGGTGGCGCAGAAGCACTGGGACTATTCGGAATCGACCACCATCATCCGCCGCATTTTCGCCAACCGCATGTATCCGATCACCATCGAGGGCCTGGAAGGCGCGATGAAGGAGCTGGTGCGCTAACAAAGAACGTCATTCCGGACAGTCCGCTTGGCGGACTGATCCGGAATCCCGACATTGTGGATCGAGATTCTCAGGCGCGCGATTGCGCACCATAGTTCGCGTCTTCGACGCGCCCCGGAAAGACGAAAAGGGAGGACAAGATGCCCCAAAAGATTCATCGCGGCATCAAGGCGATGATGGACGAAGCCAATGCCGAGATCGAAACGCTCAGCGCCACGGAGGCGATCAAGGCAGCTCAGAGCGGCGACGTCGTGATCGTCGACATCCGCGACCCCCGAGAGATCGAGCGCGACGGCAGGATTCCGGGCGCGTTCCCCTGCACGCGCGGCATGCTGGAGTTCTGGATCGATCCCGCCTCGCCCTATGTCAAGCCGATCTTCCAGGAGGACAAGAAATTCATCTTCCATTGCGCCGGCGGTCTGCGCTCGGCGCTCGCGGCCAAGACCGCGCAGGACATGGGCCTGAAGCCGGTGGCGCATATCGGCGGCGGCTATGCCGCCTGGCGCGACGCCGGCGGCCCGACGGAAAAATGGGAACCGAGGAAGAAGGGCTGAGTGCCAAATACAACCACCGTCGTCATGCCCGGCCTTGAGCCGGGCATCCACGTCTTTACAGTCATATGGCGAGGAAGACGCGGATGGCCGGATCAAGTCCGGCCATGACGAAGCTGAAAGAGATTGAATGATGACAAACGACCCCCTCGTCTCCACCGAATGGCTGGCTGCGCACATCGACGACGCCAACGTGAAGGTGGTCGACGCCACCTTCAAATTGCCGGGCGTGCTGCCGCTGCCGAAGGACGATTATCTCGCGGCCCACATTCCCTCCGCGGTGTTCTTCGATGTCGATGCGGTGTCGGATCATTCCAATCCCTTGCCGCACATGTTTCCGAGCGCCGAGCAGTTCGGCCGCGATGTCGGCAATCTCGGCATCAGCAATTCCGATACCGTTGTCGTCTACGATTCCGGCGGTTGGGTTGCGGCGCCCCGCGCCTGGTGGATGTTCCTCTCCTACGGTCACAACGACGTTCGCGTGCTCGACGGCGGCCTGAAGAAATGGCGCGCCGAGGGACGCCTGGTTGAGAGCGGCGAGATCAGGCCAAAGCCGGCGACGTTCAAGGCGACATTCGATGCCAGGCGCGTGCGCAGCATGCAGCAAATGATCGACAACGTCGCACGCAAGGCCGAGCAGGTCATCGATGCGCGCGCCGCCGAGCGTTTCGAGGGTCGCGCGCCGGAGCCGCGGCCGGGGATCCGCTCAGGCCACATCCCCGGCAGCCGCAACGTGCCCTACAACCAGCTGTTCGATGCCGCAACCGGCGCGATGAAGCCGCTCGACGAGCTGCGCAAGGCGTTCGCCGGCGCCGGCGTCAAGCTGGACGCGCCGATCGTGACGAGCTGCGGCTCCGGCGTGTCGGCCGGCGTGCTGACGCTCGCGCTCTATCGGCTCGGCGTGGAGAAGTCAGCGCTCTATGACGGCTCGTGGTCGGAATGGGGACAGGCGGGCGGTCCGCCGGTCGCTACTGGGCCGGCGTAACCGACCTCGATTGAACCTGAGGCCTGCGCGCCGGCGTTAGCTGCTGCGTCTGGCCAAAGGGATCGGCGGCCTGCTGGGCCGCCAACTGCCGTGCGGCACGGGCGCGCTGCGCGGCCAGGCGGCGGCGTGCCTTCGCCTTCTTCTCCGCGCGCGCCTTCTCCTTTTCCGCGGCGCGATCTGCCGCTTTCCTTGCCTCGGCCTTGGTCGGCGACGGCTCTTCGATCTTCGCCGCTGGAGCGTCGAGCTTCGCGATCTTTGTTGCAGGCGTGGCCGCCTCGGGCGGAGCCGCCGCGGTCGCCTGCTCGGTCTTCGCGGTTTCAACCGATGCCGCTTCAGGTTTTGCGACTTCCGGCTGGGGTGGCTCCGCGTTGGCGACGTCAGGTTTGACCGGCTCGGGCGTTGCGGGCGCGCTGTCGCTCGTCTTCAGTGGCGCGTCGCCAGCCTCGGTCGCCGCCGCTTTCGCATCTTGTGTCGTGACGGGCTTGTTCTCCTGGTCGGACGGAGACGCGGTTTCGTTCGTAGCCGCAGCCGGCGACGGCGACGGCTCGCTCGATGGCGAGGGGAGCGCAGGCGGAGCTTCCGTTTTCATCGCGTCGGTTGCGGGCGCAGGCGGGGTCGCCGCGACCGGCTCGGGCGTTGGCGAAACCGTCGCCACTTGATCTGCGGGCGCTACCGCCGGTGGTGACGCGGTTGCGCTTGTCTCGGGCGCGGCACTCAACGGCACATCCGCGGCCTTGGCGGCAGGCGCCGGCGTTTCCACGCGCAACAGGGCGAGCGTCGGCGTCTCGCTTTGCGCAAATCTCGTCTCGGGCGTGACCCGCCATGAGGGATTGGAGGCAAAATCCTCATGCGCGGCGCGCAGCAGCGCGGCCGCGCCCAGCCCAAACACGACGATCGATATCGACAGCAGGACGGCGGCGAGCAGAAAGCGGATGCCGGGGAGCATTGCGGGACGATTCCGCCGTCGCAGGCACGCTGCGAGGGCCCTCGAGCCAAATGGAACGCGGTGACGTACTGGGATAGCAGGGTCAGCCGCGTTCGCCGCCGCGAATCAGGCCTCGCAATGAGGATACCGCAAGCGGTGATTCGCGACTCCTTAAATTGGTTGTCGCTGCTCCTGCGATCGCGCCCTGATGGTCATTTTCCCGCCGGATGAGGCATCGCTGCAACGCCCTAACCGCGCATCACAAAATACTGAAATTAGGCGCAAATCGGCCGGATTTGTCTTGAATGCGCCGCGATCTTCGGCCAAGCCCCGTTAACGGTCCGGTGTCGCTTGGGGACTATACAAGACCAATGACGATCAAACACATTCTGACGGCTTTAACTGCCGTGATGGCTGGCGCGGCAGCGGTTTCGCTCGCGCATGCCCAACAGGCCTATCCGGTTCAACAAGCTCCCGTTTATTCGCAGGCGCCGGCGCCCTATCCGCCGAACGGCTATCCGTCCGACTATCGCCGCGCTCCGCCCAATTTCGATGCGATCGAGGACGATGAGGCCGACGCCACCGCGCTGCCACCACCCGGCCCGGCGCGCGCCCCCGGTCCGATCCTCTCGCCCGACGATCCCCGCTACGCCAACGCGGTTCCGAGCGGTGCGGTCCCGAACGGCCCGGTGATGTCGCCGGACGATCCGCGCTATGGCCGCCTGCCGGGCCCGCCGCCGGTGATCTATGCCGATCGCCCGCCCGGCGCGCCGCCGGCCTATCCCGTCGATCGCGGCTACGATCCGAACGCGCCGCGTCCGCCGGAAGCGGTTGGGGCTGGCGTGCCGCCGGGCGCGCCGCCCGCCGTCACCGGTTCGGTACAAGCGCCGCCGTCCGCCGGTCCCGATGGCCGGCCGATGACGATCGCTTCGCTGCCGCCGGAAGAGCAGCCGGACGCCGCGCCCGCGCAGCTGCCGCCGAACCTGCGCCGTCAGGAAGTTCCGTTCGTCACCAAGGAACCCGCCGGCACCATCGTCGTCGATACGCCGAACACCTATCTCTATTACGTGCTCGGAGGTGGCCGCGCGATCCGTTACGGCGTGCGCGTCGGCCGCGAAGGTTTCACCTGGACCGGCGTGCAGAAGATCAGCAAGAAGACGGAGTGGCCGGACTGGTATCCGCCGAGCGAAATGATCGAGCGCCAGCCCTATCTGCCGCGCTTCATGGCGGGCGGCCCCGGCAATCCGCTCGGCGCGCGCGCGATGTATCTCGGCTCGACCGTCTACCGCATCCACGGCACCAACCAGCCCTCGACCATCGGCAAGTTCGTTTCCTCCGGCTGCATCGGCATGCTGAACGATGACGTCACCGACCTGTTCGAGCGCACCAAGGTCGGCACCCGCGTGGTCGTGCTGCCGGGCGGCCCGCCACCGGGAACCGCAACCGCTTCCGCCGCGCCGGCTCAGCCGATGCCGGGACAGGTCGTCGGTGCGGCCGCGCCGCCGCAGCAGATGTCGGCTTCGCCTCCGCCGCCCACGCCGCCGACGGTGGTGCCGCCGCTGCCCGCGCCGGTCACGGTGCGCTAGGACAACATCAACACCGGTTTGAAAAAGCGCGCCAATGGCGCGCTTTTTTTGCGCGCAGCGCGCCACATTCGCCGGCTTGAATTCACAATTGATCCGACTACCTGCCGTCGGTCTTTAGCGACAGGAGATCAGGACATGCGCGTTTTCGTTGCGGGGGCAACCGGCGCCGTCGGGCGCGAACTGGTTCCACAATTGATATCGGCCGGCCACTCCGTCGCAGGCCTCACCCGCTCGGAGAGCAAGGCGGCGGCGATCAAGCGCGCGGGCGCGCAACCGATCGTCGCCGACGTCTTCGATGCGCCGGCGATCCGGCAGGCTTTCATGTCGTTCCAGCCGGAAATCGTCATTCACCAGATGACCGGATTGAGCGGGATGACCGATCTCTCGCATTTCGATCGCAGTTTCGCCGCGACCAATCGCCTGCGCACCGAAGGAACCGACCTGCTGCTGTTGGCCGCGCGCGAAGTCGGCGCAACGCGTTTCATCGCGCAAAGCTACTGCGGCTGGACATTTGCGCGCAGCGGCGGCGCGATCAAATCGGAGAACGAAGAGCTCGATCCCGAGCCGCCGCAGGAAATGCGCCGCACGTTCGACGCGATCCAGTATCTGGAGGGCGCCGTGACCGACTCGGCCGCTCCCGAAGGGATCGTGTTGCGCTATGGAGGATTTTACGGGCCCGGCACCGGCGTGCTCGAGCCCTCCATGATCGACCTGATACGCCGCCGCCGCATGCCGTTGCTCGGCGATGGCGGCGGCTGGTGGTCGTTCGTGCATGTCGAGGATGCGGCGTCCGCGGCGGTCGCCGCGATCGATCGCGGCAGGGCCGGCCAGATCTACAACATCGTCGACGATGAGCCGGCGCAGGTCAGGGACTGGCTCCCGGCGTTGGCCGCGATGCTCGGCGCGCGGCCGCCGCTGCATATCCCGGCGTGGATTGGGCGGCTGGTCGCCGGCGAGCACATGGTCGCGATGATGACGCAGGTGCGCGCCGGCTCGAACGACAAGGCCAGGCGCGAGCTCGGCTGGCGCCCGGCGCATCCGTCATGGCGCGCCGGATTCGCCGAGATCATCCGGCAAATTTCTGCTCGACAATCGGCAGCGTAGATTTACGCCAGCCGTCGCACCGGCTCGCCCTTGAACCAGGCGTCGATGCCCTCGACCATCTGGACGTAGTGGCCGCGGAAGACTTCTTCGGTGGCGTAACCGAGATGCGGCGTGATCACCATATTGTCGAGCTTGCGGAAGGGATGGTCGACCGGCAGCGGCTCGACCGAGAACACGTCGATGCCGGCGCCCGCGATCTTCCTCTGCTGCAGGACCTCCAGCAGGGCCGTCTCGTCGATGATCGGCCCGCGCGCGGTGTTGACGATGTAGGCGGTCGGCTTCATGCGCAAGAGATCCTCGCGGCCGACCAGGCCACGCGAGCGCGGTCCCAACACCACATGGATGGTGATGACGTCGGCGGTTTTGAACAATTCCTCCTTCGAGGCGTAGATCACGCCCGCTTCCTTGCACTTCTCCGGCGTCAGGTTCGGGCTCCAGGCGATCACGTTCATGCCGAAGGCCTGCGCGAGCTTCGACACCTTGGTGCCGAGCTTGCCGAGCCCGATGACGCCGAGCGTGCGTCCCTCGATCTCGATGCCGAGATGCGCCTGCCAAGGCGCGCCGGCATGCATGCGCGCGCTCTCGCGGCCGATGTTGCGGGTGAGCTCCAGGATCAGGCCCATCGCCAGCGGTGCGGTCGGATCGCGGGCGAAGTTGGTGCCGCACAGCACGACGTTGTGCGCCTTGGCCGCCTCGAAATCGATCGCGGCATTGCGCATGCCCGAGGTGATCATCAGCTTCAGGCTCGGCAGCGCCGCGAACATCGACTTCGGGAACGCGGTGCGCTCGCGCATCGCCAGGATGATCGGGAAATCCTTCAGCGCGGAAGCCGCCTCAGCCTCGGACTTGAACGGCTTTTCGAACACTGTGAGGTCGACCCGGTCCGTCACCTTGGACCAGTCGGCTGAGGTCAGCGAGAGCTTGAAATAGTCGTCGAGGATTGCACAGCGCAGCCGCGTCATCGGAAGCGTCCATCATGGCGAGAGGGGCGGCGGAAGTTGGCCGCCGGGGGGATCGCCATGGTCGCGCGCAAAAAGGCTGCGCGCAAGCACCTCCAGGCTTCAAAAGCGCGTTGGAGACGGCCTCAGATATCCGACTTCAGGCGGAAGGCGGCCTGATCGCCGTGCTTCGCACGCCAGGCGGGTCCCGGGCCGCGCATATAGTGCAGCTCAGGCCGATAGGGGTGGAAGGCGGTGGCGAAGAAACTCCGCCAGAAGGCCTTGAAACCGGACAAGCCGGACTGTCCGGGGCGGCCGGTGGCCGGGGAGGACAGGGAGGTTGAAACCATCGTCGTCATGACGCGAACTCGCTGTTTTCGGTCGCGGCCTTCGCCGCGTTTGGACGCACGTTGGTGCGCCGAAAACGAGTTTTGGCGTCATTTATTAAAAGATGGTTTCAATTGTCGCGATCCGCCGCACACAGGGTATAGGACCCGTATTCATCCGTGGTGAACGGATGGAAAACATTGCCCTTTGGGACCGATGCCGCTACATGAGCGCCAGCAAATTTTCCTCAAATCCCAGGGTTTTCCAGGCAGCGCAATGGCCCGTCAGTTCGTCTATTTCATGCAGGGTCTGTCCAAGACCTATCCCGGTAACCGCAAGGTCCTCGATAACATCCATTTGTCGTTCTACCCCGACGCCAAGATCGGCGTGCTCGGCGTCAACGGTTCGGGCAAGTCGACGCTGCTGCGGATCATGGCCGGCATCGACAAGGAATATAACGGCGAGGCCTGGGTCGCCGAGGGCGCCCGCGTCGGCTATCTCGAGCAGGAGCCGCAGCTCGACCCCAAGCTCAACGTGCGCGACAATGTCATGCAGGGGGTGGCCAAGCAGAAGGCGATCCTCGACCGCTACAACGAGCTCGCCGCCAATTATTCCGACGAGACCGCGGACGAGATGACCAAGCTGCAGGACGAGATCGAGGCGCAGGGTCTGTGGGATCTCGACAGCAAGGTCGACCAGGCCATGGATGCGCTGCGCTGCCCGCCCGACGATGCCGATGTGACCAAACTCTCCGGCGGCGAGCGCCGCCGCGTTGCGCTGTGCCGCCTGCTGCTCGACCAGCCCGACCTCTTGCTGCTGGACGAGCCGACCAACCATCTCGACGCCGAGTCGGTGTCATGGCTGGAAAGCCATCTGCGCAACTATCCCGGCGCCATCCTGATCGTCACCCACGATCGCTACTTCCTCGACAATGTCACGGGCTGGATCCTCGAGCTCGACCGTGGCCGCGGCATTCCCTATGAGGGCAATTATTCCGCCTGGCTGGTGCAGAAGCAGAAGCGGCTGGAGCAGGAAGGCCGCGAGGAGGCCGCGCATCAGCGCACGCTGGCGCGCGAGCAGGAATGGATCGCCTCTTCGCCACGCGCGCGGCAGGCCAAGTCGAAAGCGCGCTACCAGCGCTATGAGGACCTGCTGAAGCAGGCGAGCGAGAAGACGACCCAGACCGCGCAGATCGTCATCCCCGTCGCCGAGCGGCTCGGCGCCAATGTGGTCGACTTCGAGGGTCTGAGCAAAGGCTATGGCGATCGTGAGCTGATCGACGATCTCACCTTCAAGCTGCCGCCCGGCGGCATCGTCGGCATCATCGGCGCCAACGGCGCCGGCAAGACCACGCTATTCCGCATGATCACCGGCCAGGAGAAACCCGACAAGGGCAGCATCACGATCGGCGAGACCGTGCATCTCGGCTATGTCGACCAGTCGCGCGACGATCTGGACGGCAAGAAGACGGTGTGGGAGGAGATTTCCGGCGGCAACGAGCAGATCCTGCTCGGCAAGCGCGAGGTGAACTCACGCGGTTACTGTTCCGCGTTCAACTTCAAGGGCGCCGACCAGCAGAAGAAGGTCGGCTCGCTCTCGGGCGGCGAACGCAACCGCGTCCACCTCGCCAAGATGCTCAAATCCGGCGCCAATGTCCTGCTGCTCGACGAGCCGACCAACGATCTCGACGTCGATACGCTGCGCGCGCTGGAAGAGGCGCTGGAGGATTTCGCCGGTTGCGCGGTCATCATCAGCCATGATCGCTGGTTCCTCGACCGCATCGCCACCCACATCCTCGCCTTCGAAGGCGACAGCCATGTCGAGTGGTTCGAGGGCAACTTCCAGGACTACGAGAAGGACAAGATGCGCCGGCTCGGCACCGACAGCATCATTCCGCACAGGCTGAAGTACAAGAAGTTCTCGCGCTGACGGGTGGGTTGCGCCAATCTTCTTCCTCATCCTGAGGAGCGCGAAGCGCGTCTCGAAGGATGA
>Ga0070741_10020754_pt1 | contig 10298 bp, 26 predicted proteins | sample Coa_R1_4_FD_66440 | JGI IMG/M metagenome (GOLD analysis project Ga0070741, IMG submission 66440) | Surface soil microbial communities from Centralia Pennsylvania, which are recovering from an underground coalmine fire - Coalmine... | ecosystem: Environmental > Terrestrial > Soil > Unclassified ...
CACGTGGTTACTGGCGAGCGCTTATGCACAGGAGCAAGAGCGCATCTTCCTCAGTAAGCGTCTTGCCGAGCTTCGGGTGGAGCACGGGATCACGGAGGGCAGATGACCACCGCCCCCTCCGACCTCTACACCATCCGAATCCCGCTGACCTCGATAACGAGTGAAGATCTCAGCGAAATCGCGGACTTGCGAGAAGAACTTATAGCGGCGCGGATCATGCGGGATATCTGGCATCGGATCGCCAGACGAGAGAGCGATAGAGCCGAGCGCTTGCGTACGGTGCATTTCGCTTCGCATGTGGCGCTGGTTGGAATCATCATTTTGCTGGCGGTTTGGGGGTGGAGTCGGTGACACGCCGCGAGGAAAGAACCGCAACCTGTAACGCCTGCGGTCTCCAGTTAGTGCTGGAAGCAAATGGCGCTTTGCCAACCCATTGGCCACCCAAATCGCAGCCATTCTCGTCGCTGACTGATCCGCCCTGCAAAGCCACAGGCTCAACCAACTGGCGCGAAGACAAGCGGGAGGGCAAGAAGAATGGGTGAAGTTTCAAGCAAATATACGGAAGCGCCGTGCTCTTCAGAAATCGCTAAGTTGCGAGAAGAAAACGCGCGCCTGTGGGTTGCACTAAAAAGCTACGCATACTGCCGTCATGGCTGTTCGTCCTGTTTCTGCACGAAGGAAGCGCGGGCGGCCCTATGGAAGCCGGATGAGGAAGAGAAGAATGCCTGACCTTGCCCGCCACCTAGAAGCCATCCTCGAGGAACACCGCAAGTACCAGCATCCCTGCCGACTCTGCGGACGGATGATCTACTACCTCATCTGTCGCGATGGTGGATTCAGGGCTTACACCGCGGACGGTGGAGTGCATTTCGGCAATTGCAGGCGGCAGAAGGAAGCGGAGGCAAAGAGTGCGTAGCATCGGATTCACAGTATTCGGAAAACCACAACCGCAAGGGTCAACCAAGGCATTTATTCCGAAGGGTTGGACCAAACCGATACTTACCAGCGATAACGCAAAGCTCAAGCCGTGGCGTCAGGACGTATCTTCGCTTGCCCTGGAGGCAATGTCAGGAGAGCAGCCAATCATCGGGCCAGTAGCGCTCACGGTTCGATTCTATTTCGAGAAGCCCAAGTCCTCAGGCAAGCGCGTCACCGCCAAAACCACTAAGCCGGACATCGATAAGTGCCTGCGATCAATATTGGACTCCCTCACTGGCATTGTTTTCAAAGACGATGCGCAAGTTGTACAGGTTGAGTGCTCTAAGGAATTCGGGACACCAGAACGCGCGTACATCGAAGTGTTCGACGCCGAAGCACAGTCGGAGCGGAGGACGGCGTGATGCGCGTTAAACCGTACACCACACTGAGCATCTGGGCTGATCCGCAATCCAACCGCGAGATTTGCAGAGAGCGTCAGCAGAGCCGAGCAGCCCGCGAGCAGCGCCGCATTGCGCGGCACCTTGAAGCGGAGTTTCAGAAGCGGCTCCAGTTTGAGTTCGACAGTATGATCGCTCGCGAGGAAGTTTTACCGAGTGAAGAAGCGAGGGTAATGTGACAAAAAGCGCCTCGTTTTCGGCAGACAGGAAGCGTCGATTTGAACTAATTCGAGATTGGCGTGACGAGATCGGAGCGCCGGATAAAACGCTTTTATTCGCGATGCTGAACCCCTCAAAGGCTAGCGAAAAGGACGATGATCCGACCGTTCGAAAGACGGTTGGCTTCAGCCGACGCTGGGGATATGGCCGGGTTGTGGTGGTCAATCTGAATCCAATCGTAAGCACTGATCCGTGGGAACTCCCGCACTTTAGCGGGCTCGACATTGAGAATCGCGCAGTCATCCAGCAGTGGATGGGAGAGGCCAATTTGGTTGTGGCCGCTTGGGGAAGTCAACCGTCCGCCGTTTCTCGAAAGATCGCATTGCCGGAGTTGGTTCATTTATTCCGTCAGACCGCCCCGGTAGATCTTTACTGCATCGGCACGACTAAATGCGGTGCTCCACTGCATCCGTCGCGAGCCCCATACACGGAAAGTCCGGTGCTGTGGAAAGAGGCAGTGGCATGAGCGGCCCAGACGCCGTCCGCGCGTTGCGGGATCGCCTGGAGCTTTGCCGTGAACAGTACTCGCCCAAGATGCTGCTGAAGATTTCGGCTGGACTTTGGCCACAAATCGACGCAGCACTTGAATATATTTCGGCGCTAGAAGAGCGTCTTGGGGTGCATAAAGACGCGTTGCCTTGTGAGTGCGACGAACTTTATTGGCCGCGTCACGGTGCTGTACCGAAAGACAGGTGATAAATGAGTGATCACAAAGAGGCCATTCCGCCTGAACCGGGCGCGATTGCAAGGACAGCGCTTTCCTATCGACGGCCCGAAAAAGAAAAAGTGACAGAGGGGTAAATGAGCGAAGAGAAAGATTTCGATGCTAAAGAGCAATTTCGCGCCGTATTTCGGCATCTCGCACGAGTTTCGTTTGAAGTAGGACAACTACAAACTTCGTTTGAAAGCAGAGTAAGTGGACTAGAGAAAGGTTTAGAGAAAGGACAACAAGCAACTATGGCAACACTTCTAGATGTACAAGCAGCAATCGCGAAGCAGCACACGGATCTGGCGACGCTTGTCGGATTGATCCCGCAACTGATCGCAAAAGTAGCCAGCGGCGGCCTGTCATCGACAGATGCGCAGGCATTACTAGATCAGATCAACCCGGACGATACCAGCATTGGGTCGATGATTAGCGCAATTCAATCCGCCTTGGGATCTGACAGCACAACAACCGGCAGCAACGGAACCACCACCACTCAACCGTCTGGAGATTCTTCCGCCCAGTAGCTCACAGCAGAGCGGCGGGGGCCTGGCGGGGTTTCCGCCGCTTAAACCAAAACGGATTCAAGAGATGACAATTGGCGACTTACTACAACGAAATCGACAAAGCTTGCTGTTATTGGCTCGAAGCGCTGATGAAGGCCGACGTAATTCCAGCCGGCCACATCGACAGTCGCCCAATTCAGGAAGTGAAGCCTGAGGACTTAGATGGATACACCCATTTGCATTTCTTTGCCGGGATTGGTGGTTGGGCCTACGCAGCTCGCCTTGCTGGATGGCCCGACGACCTCGAACTCTGGACGGGGAGCGTGCCCTGTCAGCCATTCTCACTTGCTGGGAAAAAGCAGGGTTTCGACGATTCACGGCACTTATGGCCCGACTTCTTTCGCCTCATCCGTGCCAGACGGCCATCTGTCGTTATGGGAGAGCAAACTTCGAGCGCGCCTGGCTACGCTTGGCTCGATCGAGTGGTCGCTGACCTGGACGGTGAAGATTACTCCTGCCGGGCGACCGATATCCCGGCTTGCAGCGTCGGCGCGCCGCACATCCGAAATCGGCTCTGGTGGGTATCCCACCCCAACGAGGATTACAGATACAGGCGGGGCGGCACTGTGCAAGTGTGGCGGCCAGGGTGCGCGAAAGCGATGGCGGGAAATATTCGGGAGCAAAGCTTTGAATGGCCCGCTGAATCCAGACCTGTGGCGGTGGCTCATGGGATATCCAGCAGAGTGGCTAAGTTGTCTGGATTCGGCAACGCAATTGTGCCACAACTCGCGGCGGAAGTCATGAGGGCCTATCTAGAGACGTTATGACCACATCCCAAAAATCCGAAACTCTGGCGCGGCTGGGGGAAGAGAAATAAGTCGATGGCATCGAAGCGCAGAATCCGGCGGCTCTCCTGTGAAGGCAAGCAGCGACACCGCAGCCAAACTGAAGCGGTCGCACACATTATCAGCCTGAAACGACGCAAGGGAGAAATTTCGCTGTCTGCTTATCGCTGCCATTTCTGTAAGTGCTGGCATGTGGGGCACCATTAATGCCAAGGTATTTCAGGCAGTCAATTAGTAAAGGCCTGCGCTTTCGAATTTTAGAGCGCGATCACTTCCGTTGCCGATACTGCGGGGCACGAGCGCCGGAAGTGGAACTACATATCGACCACATCCTCCCAGTGTCGCTTGGTGGAGGCAATGACCAGCACAACCTCTGCGCTGCGTGCAAGTCTTGCAACCTAGCCAAACACGCGAGGCTCGTAAAGCTTGATGAGATTGAGAAATTCGAAGCGCTCTGGTTTTTAGAGCCAATAAAACTAAAACAGCTTCGCGCGATGGTCGCTACACCGGAAGAGGAAGAGTGGCTCCTTGGCCAGATGGATGAAATAAATCTCCGGGAGCGTGACCCGTCCTGCTCCGAAATGCTCGAATTCGGCTTAAGTGAGTCGGCGGCCCAGATCGCAACAGACGACTACATGAGTCAACTTCTTTCGGATGCCTATTTCGACTCGTTAAGAGACGAGGGATATGGGGGATATCTACAGTGAACGTACTTCCGCTGTTTATCGACGATTGGTTTTCATCGCAGCCAATTAACGACATGGACGGAGATGAAGAGCGGGGATACTTTCGCCTTTGCTGCCATGCTGCGAAGCTCGAGTACGCCGGCCTGCCAAATGACCAGCGCCTTCTCGCAAACTGGTCCAGGCTTGAGTCTCAATGGAACAAGCAGACTCGCGATAAGCGTTTCCGTTCAAACCTAACCAGCGGGCAAAAGATACTGGCCAACTTCTACGAAAAGGATGGTCGATTATTTAACAAAAAAGTACTGGAACGAGTTGACGAATTCTACCGGAGAAGAGGTCATGCCCAAAGAGCCGCTCAGGTCAGATGGGAAGATGCTCGGGCATCTGATGAGCATGACCCTGAGCATATGCCCGATATGTGTCCGGGCAATGCTACGCGCGTTGGGGTTGGGAGTGGGGATCTACCACCCAAAGAAATTCCGAAAGTCGAAAGTATCTCTAGGCGCAGACGGTCTTCGGCTGGGGCCTATGACCTGCTAAGTCCAAGACAAAAAGGCAGATTCGACCGATTTTGGGCTGTTTATTGGCGGAAAGTGGGACGCGACGACGCCGCTACTGCATTCGCGACTCGTGTTCCCGATGATGATTCCGGCGAGTTCTACCTAGGCGTGATTTTGAAGGCGATTGAACAACAAACTCCAGAAATGCGTGCCCGCGAGCCAAGCAAAATACCGCATCCGGCGACATGGCTGAATCGGGGAAGTATGTTCGACGAACCGATTCAGCCTGGATTTGTGATGGAGCAATCACGCGGGCAAAAACGCCTAGCGATGCTCGATCAAGTGACGTAAAAAGGAGCCGAAAATCATGCCAATCTCAAGATCTATTGCGAAGGAACAACTTGAACGTTTTGTGGACTATCCGGGTTATCCCGAAACCACACGCGGGCTCACGGATTTACTGGATGCGTTGGTGGACGCCAGCATCAGCACTCGACACGCCGAACAGATCGGAAATTACCTCGTACGAACGTCGTCCAGGCGCTGCCCACTGCCCGCGAACATCTACGAAGCCGCAGAGAAGCTTGCCGAAGAGCATCGCTACGACAGATCAGAAAAGCACTGCACCCACTGCCAAGACACAGGCTGGATCTCAACCAATCGCGGGGCAGTGCGATGCGCGTGCATCAAGCCGGAAGCCGAAGCCGTGAAAGCGGGTGGGCGATGAATGAAGAAATTCACGCCGACTCGGTCTTCAGTTTCGATTACCCATTTGTCAAAGATTCTTATACCGAACGGGATGAAGAGGGCGAACATGAGGCCAAATGTTGGCGCCCAGGAGTAGTCGTAGTCGAGGACTATACGACTGGGAAGGTTGATGCCTTTGCTGACGGCGTAGGGAAGCAAATTGTGGCCGTGGTTGGGGTGTTTAAGCCCGGCAACTTCCCCCCGCGCGTATTTTTCACCCGCAAATGGCAAGACCCAAGCGGCAAGTTATTCGGCAACGGCAAGCTGCGTATTCTCGGCATCTCAGCATTCAGGAGAATGGTTCGCGGCTACAGGTACGAATATGCGATCCGAGGCGCCAAATGACCCCCTCCATCCGCACCGCTCTGCAATCGGCAGCCCGCATCGACGGCATGATCTGGGCCTGCTCGATCAACGATCACCATTCGCTAGAAATCTGCAATGCGAAAGGCGATCGCCTGCACTACTGGGAAGGCCTGACGCGCAGCGAGCAAGAGACAGCGGTTGATTATTGGCAGAAGATCGAATGCGGCAGAGTGTCGCAGCAATGGCAAGCACGCAAGGGTTTAGCGAAAGAAGTTTCTCGGCTGGAGAAAAGGCTCGCCACCCTGAAGCGGGGGATAGCGGCGGCGTGAAAACAGTTACTCGCAGAGAGATCGCTACTTGGCATTTAGCCGATGATTATAGCCCGCACGGACAAGCGTTCTGCGGTGCAAATGTGGGCGCGCGTCATGACTGGGGATGGGCCAGCGTGTTGGAGCAGGTCAATTGTCTTCAGTGTTTATCGGCGCGGATTAGATCGCTGGAATCGATCGCTGATTACTGGATCACTAAACACTTCGACGACACGATGGCTGCCAAGAAGTCGGGATATGAAGATGCCCAGGCCGAATTCGCCGAGCTCCGCAAAAACAAAGAGCGGCTGGATTGGCTTGAGTCCAAAGGCTTCGCTACGACGCGGAACTCCAAGGGTGATGGACCAGAAGACGACCCAGGTGTTCACTCCTGGAATGATTACAAAACAGGCGAGCGCGGATGGACGGCGGCCTGGATCTCCTCTGAATTCAAAAGTGCCAGAGAAGCTATCGACGCGGCAATGGAGCCCAAATGAAGGAGCACGGTGGCATGAAAACAGAACAGTCGGAAGGGCAAACTTGCTATGCATGCGGTGAGCCGTCGAGCCGCTGTACGTGTTGGTATGACGACGATGACTATGAGGATTCGCGTAGCTGTTACGAATGCGGTGGTCGTGGTTGGAAAATCGTGTGCCCCGACGATCTCTGCCACGGGCAAGACGAATGTATTCACGGGGACCCGCCGATACCTTGCCCGGTGTGTAACCCCAAAGGGGATCGATTTGAGGGCTACTTCGGATAAACCAATGAGCAGCCGCCCCGACTCCCGTCCAACCCGCTTCCCAATCTGCCTGCCCAAAACAGAACCAGGCCCATGCGCCTACGGGCCGATATTGCAAGCGAAAGATCCGACACAGAACTGCTTCAAACCCCGAAACCATGTAATCGGCTCGATGGCCTGCGACGATCACGCGCTGGCTCTTCAGAAGTATCGCCAGAAGCAGCAGAACGATCGGGCTCGCGAGCGTAGACAGGCTAAGGCGCGGAGGAAGGCATGAGTCTCGAAGCAGTGCAAATCCAGGAGTCCTTCTTAACTTCGGGAATTATATAGATGAGTACAGTAGGAAGAAATAACTCGTTATTGCTCAACGAACACCTAAGAGTAGGTGGCGATATGGCGGATTTGGAACAAGAGTTTGCTTCAAATTCTCCTGAGACATTTCAAAGCGTGGTATGCGCCGATGCTGTCCAGACGGGCACCGAGTGTAGCTCTAAGATCGGAATCGCAGTATCGCTGATCGACGCAATGATCGCAATAGCTAGGGTGCTGTGGCTGATGGATTTATCTTCGCGTGAGGTCCAAGAGGCTCTTAAAGACCTTAAGGATAACTACGAGTTATCGGGGCTTATTACGCAAGAAACTAAATCGCCACAGGGACGCCTGCATGACGAGGTCTGGCGAAAGAGAGATTGACTGGACTTTATGTATATAAGTCCCTTAACTTCCATGGCGCAAAGTATTGGACAACTAAAAGCCCAGCTTGCCGAGAAAGACAGCCAACTCGCCGAAGCGCGACGGGATGTGCAACGGCAATCAAAAGCCGTCGGTCTTAACTTGATAGATCAAATTTCTGATGCCTGGCCTAACGCCGCGCAAGAACTCGCGGCGCGATTGTACGCCGATCATATTCTCAGCGAAAGCGAATATAGCGAAGCAGTCAGGGCCATAAGACGCGACGTGGTCATTGAGCAAGCGAAATGAGACACGCCCTAATTTTGTTCTGCTGCCTGCTATCGGCCCAGGTCGTCGCTCCCCCGAGGCGCGCCACGCCTGCTCATCCCAAGGCAAAACAAACACGCGATTGCGACACGAGTGATCCCTCGGGGAGCGGGGTATTCGTCTGCGCGGGTGGCAAATGGGTCCACAATGCAGAAGCCGAGAAGGAAATCGCGGAGCGGACGCAGCACGTTTCCGAACTCTACTGGAACCTTCGCACGCGCGTTCTTACGCCTGCCGAAGAGAAGGAAGCCTATGACTTAGGCGACAATTTGCACCGTCCCTGCGCTAACTATCCCTTTGGCGGCTGTTCCTTCAGCTCCGAAGATGAATTGCTCTACGCCCGCGAATTAAACGACGCGTGGTATCAGCAACGTCGCCTGCAGATGCTTCAGAAATTGTCGTGTGTGGCGGCACAGAAGCAGGAGCAGGCGAAGTGAGCCACTGGTATTCATATCCACAAAGCTGGACGTTGACACGCAACGCTGAGGAGCTTAAAAGAGCCGGGCATTGCGTCTACTACCGCGGCGATGGTGCGCATCACGACACTGGCATTTGCTCAAAGTGCCGTGAGGAAGCGGCGAATAAACGGAAGGCAAAGGACGAAGCCCAATGACCGACATCCCAGCAAAGCGACTGAGCGAAGAAGAGTTTGCTGAAGTTCTTAATTGGATACGTTGGGAATGGTTCGAGTTTCCACTCAGGAGTCACATTGCCGCTCTCGAAGCGGAGCTTGCCAGCGCGCAGGTTGTCATCTCACAGCAAGACAAATTCATCAGCGAAGCGCTGCACGTAGCTCAAGCGTGGGATCAGTGGGAATACAAGGACATCGAGAAAAAGGCCGTCGAGCTTGGTTTGGGTCGCTGGGAAGAGTATGACCCTGACAAATACCCAGATGTGGACGCTAGCTTAATAAGTCCAGGCGATGAAATAGTTGTTCGCAATCCCATTGATACTTCCGCCCTTGCATCAGAGCTTGCGGCGAAAGACGAGCAGATCCGGGTAGCACGAGAAGCGCTGGAGACGTGCAAGCTTTCACTGAAGGATTGGGTCAGCACTTATGCCCCCGAGCTTTGTAATTACGAGTCCGTCGCAGAATCAAATGCCCGTATCGGAGAGTTGGGCGGACTCGGATATATCGCGACCGTTAATGCTTCGGTGCTTAAAGCGCTGGCCAAGCTCAGCACGTCGGGAGAAGCGAAATGTCCGAACTGACCATTATCCTGATCAGCGCCTGTGTTGGCGTCGCGGCTGGCCTACTTTTCCTGGCTATCTTTTGGGTTTCTTACTGGTACTGGTCAGCAGAACGAAAGAGACGGCACGCGCCGGGAGAACCCAAGTCATGACGAGGCGCTCGCTATTTTCCGCGCTGTTTGCGCAGCTTGCCGTGCTGCCTCGCACTTCGGCCGCCAAGCCACGGCTCCAAAAGTTCTATCTGACCGGCTTTCTGGTTGAGGGAAGCACGATACCAGACTGCGACATTCCGCCGATTATTGCGTACGGAACTAACCGACTAGACGCCTTGCTGAACAGTGCCTCTACTGTTTGGACCGAAAAAGAATACAAAGACATGCGCGCACGGATCGGGAAAGGATTCGATCAGGCGTGTGCGATTCCAGGCTTCAAGCATGCCCATACTCCAGGAGCACCCAAGCCATGATCGATCGCATTGATTTTGTAGTCCGCACCATCCTCTCATTTGTGATGTATACTTGCGCCCTAATTCAGGCGTTACTACTCATCCCAATGAGTATTCTCATTTCGTTTAGACCGCCAGTCGGAATGCCGTGGTGGGGAGTGTTTGCGCCGTTCATGGGAGCATTTTTGACAACCGCGTTACTCGCTCTCATCTTGGGCTGGAGAGCTTGTCGGCCTCGCAAGAAGGAAGCGAAATCGAGGAGCGATGCGAAATGACCAAAGAACAGGTAGAGCAACAGATCGGTGAAATCCAAGAGGAATTCGATTGGAAGCGGGTCAGCAGAGCCATGCACTTACTGAATTGGGAATGGGTTTGCAGGGATGGCGTGCCGGACATTAGAACAATGAAAGAAGAGGCAAAGACGCAGCTCAAAAGAGCATGGAATCTCTATGAGGAGCGCGGCGTAAGCGCGTCGTATGGAAGCGGCGGCTTTATGGCGACCTGTGACGGGAACTATCTCAGTTTGCAGTTCACGCTTGCGGAATGGTCTTGCGACCCAGAGGCATGATGCCTGACGAACTGCTGACGGTGGAGGAGGGAAGCGCATGAGCCAGGGCGACCAATTCTTCGAGAGCATGGCTGAGGCTATCGTTCAGCGCATACAGCAGAAGCTCGCGGTCAAAAAGCGCGTGCTCGGCCTGGACGAAGCAGCCGAATATCTT
>Ga0070741_10020755_pt1 | contig 10298 bp, 9 predicted proteins | sample Coa_R1_4_FD_66440 | JGI IMG/M metagenome (GOLD analysis project Ga0070741, IMG submission 66440) | Surface soil microbial communities from Centralia Pennsylvania, which are recovering from an underground coalmine fire - Coalmine... | ecosystem: Environmental > Terrestrial > Soil > Unclassified ...
ACGAGTGCTTGAATTCAACGAACAGGGGCCCGAAACCGGCAAGCACGAGCGGCCACGACGCCACATGCCGCCAGTACAGAATTCCAGCGCAGGCCAGCCACAGCAGCATAAGCACGATGGCCGCGCGCAGTCCGGCCGAGTCGCCGCCCTGGCCGGCCACGACGCCGTAAGCCGACCCCATCTCCATCGCAGCCCGGACATAGCGCCAGAGCCATGCAGGCGAGCCGTAGCAGAGCACGTGCGCGACGAAGATCGCTGCCGGCACGGCCGCCACAAGCGCAGTAGCTCGCCATGCCTTCCCCCGATTGGCGAGGAATAGAGCGGCCGTGAAGATAGCCATGGCGCCGCCCAGGGTCAGGGCGCTGCTGAATTTCACAAAGAAGACGAGAGTGCAGACGGCGGCTGCTCCGGCGAACCACAGCATCCATCGTGGCCCTTCGAGCGACGCGCCGAGCAGCAGCAATCCGAGACAGACCAGAAACATGTCCGGTCCGGCATAGCCGAACTCACGAAAGGCCGCGCTGCCGAGAAAGAGCCCGAGGGCGCAGAGCGTGACCGAGGAAAGCGGCGCCCGGCGGCCGATGATCATCCATCCGATGACGGCGGCGAAGATCACCCACATCCCGATCTGGAACCGGACGCCGTACTCGATATTGTGCGCCAGCGGCATCGGCTGGGTTAGAAAGGCGAGGGGGCCGTAGGTGAAGGCCACGTCACGTCCGAAGATCAGACCATGGGCGTGCGCGTAATTGATCATGAAGCTGGCGGAGTGATCGAGCCCGGCGACGATGGGATGGAAGCGGACCGCCAGCATCACGGCGCAGATCCAGAGCGCCAGCGCGACCCGGCAGGCAAGGGCGGCAACGGTCCGCCGGCGAGCGTTCGGGGCCCGCTGCTTGCCTTTCCGAAGAGTCTTTGGTTTCAAAGCTAATTGTAGCGAGGGGCCCCATAAAAGAGGTTGTACGTTATGCCGCCCCTTAGGCACGTGGAGAATGGCGCCGGACAACCGCCGTGGCCTGTGGCGTTGAGTCGCGCCTACCTCGGCGTTGCACCGAAAGTATCGCAGGCAGACACCTGGCCCGACTCCAGTCCGCGCCGGAACCATTGCACCCTCTGGGCGGACGATCCGTGCGTGAACGTCTCGGGGCTTACCCGGCCATTCGCCATCCTTTGGAGCCTGTCGTCGCCGATCGCCGCCGCCGCCTGCAGGCCCGCGTTCACATCCCCTTGATCTATGATCTTTCGCTGCTCGGTCGAGTGACCCCAGACGCCGGCCAGGCAGTCGGCTTGCAACTCCAGGCCGATTGAGAGCCGGTTCTGCTCCCGCGGATTCTCCTGCTGCAGGGCATGAACCCGCTGCTCGATTCCCAATATCTTCTGCACGTGATGGCCGACCTCGTGCGCAATCACGTACGCCTGCGCGAACTCGCCTGGCGCGCCGAAACGGTTCTTCAACTCATCGAAGAAGCCGAGGTCGAGGTACACTTTTTCGTCGACCGGACAGTAGAACGGACCCGTAGCCGCTTGTGCCGTGCCGCACGCCGAATCGAAAGAGTCGCGGAAGAGCACGAGTTTGGCGTGACGATAGGACCGGCCCTCTTTCGGCAGGACCTGATCCCAGGTGTGCTGCACGTCGTCGAGAACGAAAGAGACGAACTGGACGGTCGGCGCTTCGGCCTGGTCGCGCGCGCGGTCCGGCGTGCTGACGGTCTGGGGCGATGGGGAAAAGAGTGTGAAGAGGTTCTGTCTGAATAAGAAACTCAAGATCAGCAGGAAGAGCGTGCCTCCGATACCGAGGTGGATTCCTCCGAATCCGCCGAACCCTCCACCTCCGCTGGAATCTCTACGATCCTCAATGTCGTCGCTGGTTCCGCCCGGTATCCAACGCATAATCCTATCCCCTTTCACACTCTCTTCATGCTGCTGAAAGACAGGGAGACAGAGAGCCTGTTTCGCAGATGCGTTCCCGCCGGCAATCAGCTGCCGTGCGAAACAGGTGTCTGCCCCCGGTTTTCGGCAGTCTGCTACCGCCGCCGCATAATATGTTGCAGCGCGATGGTCAGGGCCAGTCCGCCCAGCGCCTTTACTACCTGCGGATGCTGTGCGTAGAAGTTGCTGACTTCATCGACAATGGACGGGTTTTGCCGCTGGGCTTGCTCCGCCATCTGCTGCACCTGGTTCGGCGAGACCTGGTTCGCCTGCTCGGGTGTGACGCTGCCACCGGATACACCACCCAGACCCGGTACCGCCGAAAGCACGCCCGGTCCGAGCGACGAAAGCAGCCGGTTCAAGAGTCCCGCCCGCTGGTTCGGGTCCGAGCGGCTGAACAGGTTCGCCAACATTTGTGGAAACGGCGGCGTCTGGTCCGAACGGAACGCTTGAGAGAGCCCGCTCGCCACCTCCTCCCGTGGAGCGGCCTCCGCAACCTGATGGAAATCCGCATGGGGATCGGCCGGCGCCGCGGCCGTCCCGCCGCTCTGTCCGGAGTATCGCTGCAAAATGTCGCCGACGGCGTTCATCCAGTTCATAACGCTACTCCGGAATCACCAACTGCTGGCCCGGCTTGATCTGGTTCGGGTCGTTCAGTTGATCGCGATTCGCCTCGAAGATTTTCATGTACTGGTTGGGATTCCCGTAGAACTGTTTACTGATCTTCGACAGGGAATCACCCGACTGGACCGTGTAAGTTCGACTGCTCTGGCCACCGCTGGCGCTAGCGCCCGCCGTCTGTGTGCGCGGCTGCTGCGCCGATTCGTTCACCGTGATGTCCGCAATCAGATCGGAATAGGAGGAATCGACCATCTTGATCTGGTCCCAGACTTTATTCTTCGCCTCCTGTGACGGGGCCTCGGCGCGCATGAAGAGCTTATCTCCCTGCATGTTCAGATTCTGAAGATGAACCTGCTGCTGCGCCATAGCGTTTTGTACGGATTGATATTTTTGTTTGAGCTGTTCGAAGCGTTGATCGTTCTGTGACATACGTTGTCCTTTCCCGGAGAATGAATTCGGGAGTTGGTCTGCAAGCAGACGGCCAATCCAGGGAGCGCGCGAACCGCTACTCTGTAACCATGGGAACATTGCTCGCGCTGATGCTCGCCGGCAGCCTGCCGGACCAGGCGCAACTGAGTCGGATGATCGCGCGCTTCGCGCCTGTCGAACTCAAAGTCGACCTCGCCGGACTCTCAAGCGGCGATCGCCAGGCGCTCGTGAAGCTCATCGAGGCCTCGCGCATCTACGACGAACTGTACATGCGCCAGTTGTGGTCGGGCAATCCGGCCCTGTACGCCAAGCTCCAGCAGGATACGACGCCGCTGGGCAAGACGCGGCTGCATTGCTTTTGGATCAACAAAGCGCCATGGTCGGAACTCGATGCGCACACCGCATTTCTCTCCGGCGTTCCCGCCAAGAAGCCGCTGGGCGCGAATTTCTATCCCGAGGACATGACCCGCGAACAATTCGAGGGTTGGGTGAAGACGCTCTCCGCCGCCGATCGAAATAAGGCTGAAGGCTTTTTCACGGTGATTCGGCGCGACTCCGGCAAGCTCACGATAATTCCTTATAGCCGTGAATACGGCGCGGAACTGCGGCGCTGCGCCGACCTGTTGCGCGAGGCGGCGAAGCTGACCGGCAACGAATCGCTGCGCCGGTTTTTAAATTCGCGCGCCGACGCATTTCTCTCCGACGATTATTACGCCAGCGACGTCGCCTGGATGGATCTAGATGCGCCGATCGACGTGACCATCGGGCCTTACGAAACCTACACCGACGAGTTGTTCGGCTACAAGGCTGCATTCGAGGCGTACGTTTCGCTACGCGATGAGAAGGAAACGGCACGTTTGAAATATTTCGCCGACCATCTGCAGGATGTGGAGAACAACCTGCCGATCGAGCCGCTGTACCGGAATCCGAAGCTTGGATCGCTGGCGCCGATTCGCGTCGTGAACGAAATCTTCGCCTCCGGGGACGGCGCACACAGCGTACGCAGCGCCGCTTATAATCTGCCCAACGACGAACGCGTGGTGAAGGAAAAGGGAAGCAAGCGGGTAATGATGAAGAACATCCAGGAGGCAAAGTTTCGCGCCAACCTGATTCCGATTGCCGCGCGTGTGCTGGCCAAATCCGCGCAGGCCGATCTCAGCTTCGAATCGTTCTTTACCCATATCGTGGCGCACGAAATGAGCCATGGGATCGGCCCGCACCAGATCCGGGTGGGCGGCCGCGACACCACCGTGCGGCAGGAGTTGAAGGAACTGTACAGCGCCATCGAGGAAGCCAAGGCGGATGTCACCGGGCTGTTCATGCTCGGCTACATGGCCGATCACGGTCTGAAAGAGGCGGCGCTGGCCGAACGTCCGCTGTATACGACGTTTCTGGCATCGACATTCCGCTCGGTGCGGTTCGGCATCCACGAGGCGCACGGCAGGGGCATGGCTATGCAGCTCAATTACTATCTCGACCACGGCGCGTTCCACGCCAATGCCGACGGCACCTTCACGGTCGATATTCCGAAGATGAAAGCCGCAGTCACGAGCCTGACGCGGGAGTTGCTGACGATCGAGGCGCATGGCGATTACGCAGCCGCCAGGAAGATGCTGGAGACGCTGGCGGTGCTGCGTCCGCCGGTCGAAGCGGCTCTCAAGCGGCTCGAGGACATCCCGACGGACATCGAACCGATATACACTACGGCTGATACCCTGACGCACGCGAGGAAACATCCATGGGCCGATTGATTGGACTGACGCTTGTTCTTTCCCTGACACTGGCGGCGCAGCGCGCACCGGATCCCGCGCTGACCGACGTGGATGACGTGGCGGGACTGCCTCGTGTCCTGTTGATTGGCGACTCGATCTCCATGGGCTACACAATCCCCGTGCGCGAACTGCTGAAGGGCAAGGCGAACGTGCATCGGATCCTGACCAACGGCGGTCCGACATCGAACGGTGTGGAGCATATCGGCGAGTGGCTCGGGTCGGGCAAGTGGGATGTGATCCATTTCAACTGGGGACTGCACGACTTGAAGATCGGAGAGGATGGAGTCCGGCAGGTGCCGATCGCGCGATATGAGAAGAATCTCCGCGAACTCGTGGGTCGGATGAAGCAGACCGGTGCAAAGCTTATTTTCGCCAGCACCACGCCGGTTCCGAATGCGGAGGTGCATCCGGCGAGGGTCAACTCGGACGTCATTCTATATAACAAAGTCGCGGCGAAGGTGATGGAGGAGTATGGCATCCCGACCGACGATCTGTACTCGCTGGCCCTGTCCAACCTGGCGACAATCCAACTTCCGGCGAACGTGCATTACACACCAGAGGGGTACAAAGTGCTGGCCGGCAGGGTGGCCGAGAGCATTCTGCGGGAGCTGGCGGGGAAACAGACCAGTCAGCGGTAAGCATCCTGCCGGTTTTTCGTCCAGGTCGATCGAGCGTTCATCAGTTAGTGCTTGCGGCAACCAAATCACCGCGATCCGCTCGGGTGCGTGCGGCGGATGCTCCATCTGCCCCTGCTACACTGATCAGAGGATGCCCGCGTCCACTATCAGTGTCGGCGAACTTGCGGACGAACGCCCCGTGCGCGAGTGCCTGCAATGGTTCACGCGGGAGAAGCAGTGGATTAATGAGATCCACCTGAGCCTGTGCCGCATCCCCGCTCCGACCTTCCTGGAACAGCAGCGCGCAGAGTGGATGGCCGCGCAGTTTCGGGCCATGGGATGCGAGGCGTCGCTGGATCGCGCGGGCAATGTCGTAGCGACCCTCGGCCCCCTGTCCGACGGGCCTTACGTCGCGCTGACGGCGCACCTCGATACCGTGCTCACGCCGCGCACCAAGGAAGAGATCACCGTCGAGCCCGATGGCCGCTTCCGCGGGCCCGGGGTGTCAGATAACGGCGCCGGATTAGCCGCCCTGCTGGGTGTCGCGCGCGCGCTGAAATCCTGCCAGCGGCTAGACGAGGCGTTTGCAAAGCTCGTCTTCATCGCGAACGTAGGCGAAGAGGGCGAGGGCAACCTGAGCGGGATGCGCTTCCTCTGCAAACAGTCGCCGCTGGCGAAGAAGTTCGGCGCATTCCTTATTTTGGACGGCGCCACTACTGACCACATCACCAACCGCGCGCTCGGCAGCCGGCGGTTCGAAGTGACCTTTACCGGTCCGGGCGGGCACAGCTGGAGCGACTATGGGGTCGGAAATCCCGTGCACGCGCTCAGCCGCGCCGTGGCGCTGTTCTCCGAGGTGCGGCTGAACGGCGGGCCGAAGTCGTCTATTAACGTCGGCTTGATCGAAGGCGGCACCGGCATCAACGCCATCCCCGCAATGGCTCGCGCCAAGGTGGATATTCGCTCCGAATCGAACGAGAAAATGGACGAATTGGTGGAGTTGCTGAACGGCTCTATCGAGCGGTCGCGCGAGGTGGAGAATCAGCGCGCCACCGGAGGCAGAGTGGCGGTGAAGATCCGGGAGATCGGCGCGCGGCCGGCCGCCTTCATGCCGGACGACGCCCGGATCCTGACGTTCCTGCGCGCGGTGGACTCTCACCTGGGGATCCGCTCGCATCTGGATTGCGCTTCGACCGACGCGAACATTCCTATGTCACTCGGGATTCCCGCGCTCTCGATCGGCGCCGGCGGACAGGGCGGCGGCGCCCATACCGCGCAGGAGTGGTTTAAACCCGAAGGCCGCGATCTCGGCCTCAAGCGGATCCTGCTCACTCTCTGGCTGCTTCTGCGCGCATGAGTCGCCGCCTGCGCGCCGACCTCGCGCTGGCCGGCAATACCATTGCCTGGGGCTGCACCTTCGTCGTCGTCAAGCAAACCATCGAAGGCGTCTCGCCGCTCCTGTTTCTGGCGATGCGCTTCTCCATCGCTACCGTGGCGCTCGCGTTGCTTTTCCCGCGCGCGCTACGAGCGAAGAAGGAGGGCGTGCGCGCTGGAGTCATGGCGGGAACCTTTCTATTCTGCGGCTATGCCTTTCAGACGTTCGGACTGCGGCTGACGTCGCCCGCGAAATCGGCCTTCATCACCGGACTCACGGTGCCGCTGGTGCCTTTGGTGGCTGCGCTCGTCTATAGAACCAGACCGCGTCTGTTCGAGATTTTAGGCGTCTGCTGCGCGACTGTCGGTTTGGGACTGCTAAGTCTGCAGGGGCCGTCGCTCGCGATCGGCAAGGGCGACTTGCTCACGCTGATCTGTGCGTTGTCCTATGCCGCCCATATTGTGACGGTCGGGCATTACTCTGGCGGCGTGCCGTTCGAGACACTGGCCGTGACTCAGGTGGGAACGTCGGCTCTGCTGTCGCTGGGTTCGTTTACATGGTTCGAGCCGCCGTTCGGTCACTGGAGTACAGGTTTGATCGCGGCGACCGTGTTCGCGGGATTGGTGGCGACGGCGGCCGCGTTCACCGTACAGGCGTGGGCACAACAGTACACGACAGCCACTCGTACGGCGCTGATCTACGCCTTGGAGCCGGTCTTCGCTTGGATCACATCGTTTATCGTAATCGGCGAAACGCTTTCCGCACGCATGGCGGGCGGGGCCGTGATGATTTTGACGGGGATTCTGTTGGTGGAGTTGAAACCTGCTCAGAATGCAGGACATCCCACGAAATAGGTACTCGGAAACGCGGAATTCACGATGTCGCGGGTTTATAATATTTACAGTTCAGGTGTGAGGGAGTGCCAACGAACATGAATCTCTTTGACAAAGCGCGCAGCCAGAAGCTGCTTTCTTTCACTTTGATTTTGTTTACGTTATCGCTCGGGGTGGTGATCGGGACATTGATCACCACGGGCGCCAAGGCGGCCAAGGATAACGTTGCCGCGCCCGGCGCGTCCCCGCTCGTGATCCCCAGCCCGGTGCAACTGTCGAATCAGTTTACAGTGATCGCTAAGCAGGCGGAGCCATCGGTGGTGAATATCTCGACCGACTATCTGCCGAAGCAGACGCAGTCGCGCACGACACCGCGTCGCCGCCAGCGACAGCAGCCGGACGATGAGGATAACGGAAACGGAATGGACGATTTCTTCTTCCGTTTCTTTGGTAATCCGTTCGGTAACGGCGGCGGAATGCCCGATATGCCGCAGCGGAAGAGCTCGGCGCTCGGGTCCGGTGTGGTGGTTGATAAAGCCGGGTACATCCTGACGAACAACCACGTGGTCGATAAGGCCGACCGCATTAAGGTCAAGTTCACAAATGACCCCACCGAATACGACGCGAAGGTGGTGGGCGCCGACGCCGCGACGGACCTTGCCGTGATCCGGCTGGAAAACAAGAGAGATTTCGTGCCCGCCAAGATCGGCAATTCCGACGCCGTGCAGGTGGGCGATTGGGTGCTTGCGATCGGTTCGCCGCTCGGCTTCCAGGAGACCGTCACGGCCGGCATCATCTCGGCCAAGGGTCGCGATCTCGACCCCAGCATGCAGTTCCAGCATTTTCTGCAGACTGACGCGGCCATCAATCCCGGCAACAGCGGCGGTCCTCTGTTCAACATGAACGGAGAAGTGATCGGCATCAACACGGCCATCGCGTCCCGGTCGGGCGGATATCAGGGGATCGGGTTTGCGCTGCCCGTCAACATGGCCGCCAATGTCTACAACCAGATTATTAAGACCGGCAAAGTGGTGCGCGGCGGTATCGGCATCCGTTTCCGCCAGACCGATGATTCGCGCGATCTGCTGCGGGCATATGGCGCGAAGAACGGCGTTTTCGTGAATTCCGTGGCCCCGGGTGGACCGGCGGACAAGGCCGGCATCAAGGAGCAGGATATCGTAACCGCCATCAACGGTAAGCCGATCCACGACGGTAACGAGTTGCTCGACAAGGTAACGGCGACGCCGATCGGCAGTTCGCTCGATCTGACCGTCCTGCGCGACGGTAAGGAGCGGCATTTCAACGTCGTGGTGGCCGACCTGGCGCAACTCTTCCCCGATCAATTCGGCGGCAAGACCGAGGAACCGAACACGCCGACCGAGGGCACGCAGGCGCGCTTCGGCATCAGCATCGAGAATCTGTCGCCTGACCGGCAGAAGAATATGAACCTGAAGGAAGGCGGAGTGCTGATCAGCGACGTCATCACGGGCTCGTTCGCTGACGACATCGGCATGCTGTCGGGAGATGTGCTGACGGCCATCAATCGGCAGCCGGTGAAGTCGGTGGATGACGTGAAGCGGATTCAGGGAACGCTGAAGCATGGCGACGCAGTGGCGTTCCGGGTGTTGCGCAAGACGCGGGGATCGCAGGATTGGCAGCCCATATTCCTGGCCGGCACCCTTCCGGCAACCGCGCAGTAAACACTCTCCAAAGTGGTAAAATGGGGCGTCGGATTGAGATCCGGCGCCCTTTTTTATTTCGAATGCGCTATTTCCGCCACGCCCTTGCCCTTGCGACTTTGGCCATCCTGCCGTTGAGCGTGGTCGTCGCCGAGACGGCGAAGACGACGAGCACGACGGCAAAGAAGAAATCCACTGCTACGGCCAAGAAAAAGACGGCCTCGGGTTCGGCTGCGACTTCGGCGACGCGGCACACTTCGACGACGAAGCGCCGCACGGCCACCAGTGTCTCGACTTATCGTGCGCCGTCGCGGGCGCGACAGATGCAGCCAACACCCGAACGGTACAAGGAGATCCAGCAGGCATTGGCCGGCAAAGGATATCTGAAGAGCGAACCGAGCGGGGTTTGGGATCAGGAGTCCGTGGATGCGATGCGGCGCTTCCAGGAAGACCAGAACATCAATCCGTCCGGGAAGATCGATTCACTTTCGCTGATCGCACTGGGGTTGGGGCCGAAGCGGCCGACCGGCGCCACGCCTCCTCCGCCGCCCGCAGAACCGAAGCCGGAACCGCCGCCTCCCGCCGGAAACTAGTTTCTCCCTGCATCTTCGCGGCCTCTGCTTTTTCAATCATTGGTTGTCTCGACCCTGTGTTTCACGTAGCGCGCGGAGCCGCAGACAAATCCAATCACAGCCTCACTGCGGGCCGAAAGCGCCGGGGTGCCCGATTCCGCGCATGCTACCATGGGACTTGTCAGGTCTCGGGCTCCGTGCAACGTGCGGCCGCAAACCCCGCCAGGTCCGGAAGGAAGCAACGGTAGTGGTTTAGTTCGTGTGCCGCGGATCACCCGGGGCCTGGCATTTAGCCCGCCCATGTATCAGGTCATCGCACGCAAATATCGACCCCAGACGTTTGCCGAAGTGGTCAATCAGGAGCACGTCAAGGGCACGCTGGAGAACGCCATCGCGCAGGGCCGTATCGCCCATGGGTATATCTTCTCGGGCCAGCGCGGCACCGGTAAAACTACCGTGGCGCGGATTCTG
>Ga0070741_10020756_pt1 | contig 10298 bp, 7 predicted proteins | sample Coa_R1_4_FD_66440 | JGI IMG/M metagenome (GOLD analysis project Ga0070741, IMG submission 66440) | Surface soil microbial communities from Centralia Pennsylvania, which are recovering from an underground coalmine fire - Coalmine... | ecosystem: Environmental > Terrestrial > Soil > Unclassified ...
GGCGGTACGAGAGGTCGACCTTGAACCCGCGCGCGACCAGGTAGTGCACGTAATCCGCCGCCGAATCGCCCCCACCGACCACCAGCGCCGACTCGCCTTCCAGCTTGTCGGAGGTGACGTCGAAGTGCACGCGGCCGCGCAGGCCCGCCTTGGGGATCTCGTAGTCGGGCAGCTTCGGCTTCCCGAGGATGCCGATGGCCACCACCACCACCTTGGCCTCGTACTTCTCCCTGCTGGTGATCACCTCGAAGAGCTCGCCGTTCTCCAGCTTGCGGATGTACTCCACCCCTTCGTCATGGTGAACGTTCAACTGCCAACGCTGGATCGTCTCCTCCAGGAAATCGAGCGTCTGCTGCTTCGTCCCGTCCTGGAGCGTGATCCGCCCCTCCGAGATGGCCGGGATGCCCTTGTAGACGGCGTCCACCCGCTTGTTGTCCGGGTAGTACTTGCGGATGGCGTAGGAGTGGGCAGGTCCCTTCTCCAGCACGAGGATGCGGTCAGGGGCGATTCCAGCCTCCCGCGCCTCCACGGCCGTGGAAATCCCTGCCGGACCGGCACCGACGATGAGCAGATCGAGCATCACGGGGCGATGTTGACGCTCGGCGGGCCGCTGCGCAACCTCACCCGGCGGGCGGGTGCGTTCCGAACGTATTCTGGCGCGCAGGGCCCACCCTCTATAAGTTTACCTACGTCCAGGGACGGACGAGGTTGCCCGGCCGGCAGCCCTCTGCGTAGACTGTGAATGGAGGTGACATGAGCCGGAAGGACAGCCATCACCACGGCAATCTCTCGTGCTCTTTCTGCGGAAAGGGTCAGAGGGAAGTCCGGAAGCTCATCGCCGGCCCCACCGTCTACATCTGCGACGAGTGCATCAAGCTCTGCAACGACATCATCGCCGAGGAGAGCGAGCGCGAGGAGAACCGGCCGGCGGTGGCGCTCCCGGCGCCGATGGAGATCAAGAGCTTCCTCGACGACTACGTCGTCGGGCAGGAGCGGGCGAAGAAGATCCTCGCCGTCGCCGTCTACAACCACTACAAGCGCATCTACTCGAAGAAGCCCGCGCGCCAGCGCCCCGGCATGCAGGCGGCGCGGCAGCAGGGCGACGCCGACGTCGAGCTGCAGAAGTCGAACATCCTCCTCCTCGGGCCCACCGGCTCGGGCAAGACGCTCCTGGCGCAGTCGCTGGCCCGCTTCCTCAACGTCCCGTTCACCATCGCCGACGCCACTTCGCTGACCGAGGCCGGGTACGTGGGCGAGGACGTGGAGAACATCATCCAGAACCTGCTCCACGCCGCCGACTACGACGTGGAGAAGGCCGCCCGCGGCATCGTCTACATCGACGAGATCGACAAGATCGCGCGCAAGGGTGACACGCCGAGCCCCACCCGCGACGTCGGCGGCGAGGGCGTGCAGCAGGCGCTGCTCAAGATCATCGAGGGCACCCGCGCGAACGTCACTCCGCGCGGAGGCAAGAAGTACAACCAGCAGGAGTACATCCAGGTCGACACCTCGAACATCCTCTTCATCTGCGGCGGCGCGTTCTACGGGATCGAGAACATCATCAAGCGGCGCGCCGGCGAGAAGGGGCTCGGGTTCGGCGCCGCGGTGCAGCCCAAGGACAACCGCGGGGTCGGCGAGATCCTCCAGCTGATCGAGCCGTCCGACCTGATCAAGTTCGGGATGATCCCCGAGTTCGTCGGACGCCTGCCGATGATCGCCACCCTCGACGATCTCACCGAGGAGGATCTGGTCACCATCCTCACCCAGCCGAAGAACGCGCTGGTGAAGCAGTACCAGAAGCTCTTCGAGATGGAGCGCGTGAAGCTGACCTTCACGCGGGAAGCGCTGCGCTCCATCGCCCACGAGGCCATGCGCCGGAAGGCGGGCGCGCGCGGCCTGCGGGCGATCATGGAGAACGCGATGCTCGACATCCAGTACGACGTGCCGTACCGGGACAGCATCAAGGAGTGCAAGATCACCGAAGGCGTGATCCTGCGCGGCGAGGAGCCTGCGCTGCTCTTCGAAAAGGATCGGAAGACGGCGTAATAAAGTCGCAACGTCCCGCGGTGAACAGATACTGGTGGCGGCAGTCCAAGCTGCAGGGAGGCCGCCATGAACCGCATCCTCATCGCCGTTCTGCTCGCCGCCGCGCCCGCGTTCGCGGATCGCTACGATCGACCCAACGACGACCCGTCCCTGCGCCAGGGGGACTGGTCCGGCGGCTACGACGAGGAAGTCTCCGAGGCGCCGCCGCCCGACGAGGGGAACTATCAGCCCGCGGAGGATCCCGCCTACACCGAGGATCGCGGTCCCACCTTCGACGACTTCCGCAACGACCGCGAGCTCTCCTGGAACGGCGAGTGGATCGACACCGGCGAGTACGGCAGGGTCTGGCGGCCCACCCGCGTGAGCGACGACTGGCAGCCCTACCTGTACGGCCGCTGGGTGTGGACGCGCGCCGGGTGGGCCTGGGCGAGCGACGAGCCGTTCGGATGGGCCGTCTATCACTACGGCCGCTGGGCCTGGACTCCGTCGGTGGGGTGGATGTGGGTTCCTGGCCGCACGTGGGCGCCGGCGTGGGTCTCGTGGCGCTGGAGCGACGGCTACGCCGCATGGTGCCCGCTCGGACCGCGCTCGGCGGTGGTGGATCGGCCGGCGCTCTGGGTGGTGGTGCCGACCCGCCACTTCCTCGAGCCGGTGCGCCACCATGTCGTACCGCGGCCGCAACGCCAGGCGTTGCCTCTGCCTTCGCGGCCGGGACCGAGCGCCGGCCCCGCGGTGACGGTCGTCGAGCGGGCGATCGGGCGCACGGTCCATCCGCTGGCCATCGGCCATGCCGAAAGCCCTTCGGCGGCACGCGCGGGATCGGGCAGCGTCGACTTCTATCGCCCCCGCACCGCGCCCATCGCCGTCGAGCCCCGCGGCGGGCCCGCGCAGGCCGATCCGCGGCAGCAGAACCCGCGCGCCGTGAGGCCGTATTACGGCTCGCCCGCTTCGACGCAGGAGCAGCCGCAACCGGTCCGGCCGCATTATGGGCCGCCCGCTTCGACGCAGGAGCAGTCGCAACCCGTGCGGCCTTACTACGGGCCGCCGCAAGGGGAATCGAGGCCCGGCCAGGGCGTGGGCCTCGGCGCGAGGCAGCGCCCTGCAGAGGCACAGCCTCCGGCGCAGGCTCCGCAGGCGCAAGGACCGCGCGCTCAGCCTCCCGGGCAGGGACCGAAGGTCGTCATCCATCCTCCGTCGGACAAGCACCCCGACGAGGCGCACCCGGCCGATGCGGGGCCGCACGCGGGCGCGCCCAGGTCGAATCCCGAACAGCCGCTCGTCAAGGAGCGGTGAGTAGATTGCACCCGGCATGAAGCGTGATCGGCTGTTGCTCGCGGTTCGCATCGCGGCCTGGGGGCTGGTCGCGGCCTGCGTCGTCGTCTTCGCGCGCAAGCTCGACTGGCACCAGGTGTACCGCGCGTTCGAGGGCGTCGACCTGCCGCTCGCGGCGCTCGCGTCGGCCCTCGCCATCCCTTGCGTCGCGCTCCAGGGCCTGCGCTGGTCCGCGGTGGTGAACGGCGTGCGCCGCGTGCCGCGCTTCACCGCCGTCGCGGCGAACTACGTGGGCCAGGCCTCGGCCGTCTTCCTGCCGATGCGCGCGGGCGAGGCGGTCCGCGCTGGACTCCTGGCGCGCGCCACCGGGATGGGCCGCGCGACCGCGCTGGGAACGGTGGCCCTCGACCACAGCGTCAACGGCCTGGTGATGTTCGCGTTCGCCGCGGTGCTGCCGGCGCTTCTTCCCGTGCCCCGCTGGGTGGCGATCACCGCCTGGGTGGGCATGGGCGGCGCGATCTCGCTCGTGGTCACCTTGCTCTGGCTGGCGAAGCACCCCGAAGCGCACGTGGTGCCGGAGAAGGGCCGGATCGCGCACGCGGTCGCCCGCGCCCGCTCGGGGCTGATGGCCGCGCGGAATCCCCGCGCGGTGGCCCAGGCCGCGCTCTTCTCGGCGCTCGCCTGGAGCGTGGAGATCGTCGTCACCATGCTGGCGCTCTCGGCGTTCAACCTCACGCACGATCTCCCGCACGCGATGGGCGTCCTCTTCGGGCTCAACATCGCCCTGGCGATCCCCGCCCCGCCGGCCTCGCTGGGCAGCTTCGAGCTCGGCGCCGGCAGCGCGCTGGTGGCGTTCGGCGGAGACGCCGGCCATGCCGCGGCGTTCGCCATCGGGCTGCACGCGATCCAGCTCCTCCCGGCGCTGGTGATGGGCGGCCTGATGCTGTCGGTCTTCCGCAGGCCCGTAGCGGCGCTTCCGCCGCCGGGTGCTCAGGAAGCGTAGCTCTCGCCCAGGACGCGCAGGTAGTTGCCGCCGAGGATGCCGGAGAGCTCCTCGCCGGTGAATCCGCGCTGCACGAGCCGCTCGGTGAGCGCCGGGTAGCGGGTGGCATCGCGGATGCCTTCGGCGCTGAACACCCATCCGTCGAAGTCGGTCCCGATCCCGACGTGGCGGGCGCCGGCGACGCTCGCGCCGTGCACGATCGCGTCCGCCATCGCCTCGAGCGAGTCCCCGCCGAGCAGGTCCTTCCAGGTGATCACGCCGATCAGTCCGCCGCTGCGCGCGATCTCCTTCGCCTGCTCGTCGGAGAGATTGCGCTCGAAGGGCGCAAAGCGCCGGAACCCGGTGTGCGTCACGAGCACCGGCCGGGTGGCCATCCCCAGCACGTCCGCGAACGAGCGGTCCGCGCAGTGGGTCACGTCCACCAGCACGCCGAGATCCTCGCACCGGCGCACCAGCGCGCGCCCCCTGGCGGTCAGCCCGGGCGCGCCTCGAAGCAGGGTGAACAAGGACCCGGTGCGCGGGAGCTTCGCGGGCTGCGCGATCCCGTTGTGCACGAAGTGCGTGAGCGTCAGATAGCGAAGCCCGCGCTCCGCCAGCGCCGCAAGCTTCTCCAGCGAACGCTCGCAATGGTGCGCGCCCTCTGCGGCGTGGATCACCGCGATCTTCCCGCTGCGCAGGATCGCAGAGACCTCGCCGCGCCGCCGCGCGACCTGGGCGAGCGCGGGATTTCTCGCGCAGAGCTGCTCGAGCGCCGCGAATCCCCCGAGCGCCGCGCGGAACGGGCTCACCGGCAGGACCGACGGAGCGTAGACGCAGTTGGTCAGCACCCGCAGTCCTCCGGCCCGGGCGCGCGGCAGATCGATCTGCTGCCGCAGCGGATTCCAGCGGAGCGGCGCGCGGTGCTCGCGGCCGAGGTCGCGGCGCAGGTAGTAGGCGTTGAGCGCGGGATGGGCGTGCAGATCGGCGACCGGCGCCCCGGCGTGGACCGCCGCCGGATCGAGCATCAGTGCTGGGTGACGCGGACGGTGGTCTTCATCTGCTTGCCGGTGTCGAGGTCCTTCGCGGACATGGTGAGGATCCCCTCGATGTTCACGTCGAAGGTGATCTCCAGGCGCGCCTTGCCGGCCGGTCCGGCCTTGAGCCCGCTGAAGAGGAAGTCGCCGAGCAGCTCGTTCTGCGCCACCTGCGGGTTGTCGCCCTGGAAGATCCGCATCGCCACTTCCGTCTGCCCGTTGTAGCTGGTGGTCGCCTCCACCGCCTTGGCGTTCGGGATCGCGGCGTTGCGGGGAAAGACCGTGTGGAACTCGCCGCCCGCCTTCTCCAGCCCGATGGCCATGGGGATGACGTCGAGGAGCTGCAGGCGAAGGTTGGAGTTGTCCTCCAGCGAGTTCGCGTAGAGCGCCGCCCCGATGGCGACCGCCTCGTCGGGGTGGACGCCCTTCGACGGCGCCTTCCCGAAAATCTCGGTCAGCCGCTTCTGCACCGACGGCATGCGCGTCTGCCCGCCGACCAGCAGCAGCTCGTCGACGTTCTTCGGCTCGAGCTGCGCGTCGTCCATCACCCGGGAGAGGATGGCGACGGTGCGGTCGATCAGCTCGCGGGTGATGTCCTCGAGCATCTTGCGGGTGAAGACGAAGTCGATGTTGAGCGGCTGGCCCTGCGCCGTCATGGTGACGAACGGCACGGAGAAGGGCGCCTGCTCGCGGCTGCTGAGATCGATCTTCACCCGCTCGGCGAGGTCCTTGATCCGCTGCATCGCCACCGGATCGGTGGAGAGATCGATGCCGTGCTTCTCCGCGAAGTCGTGCAGCACGTGCTGGATCATCGCCTGGTCGAAGTCGAGCCCGCCGAGGAAGATGTCGCCGCCGGTCGCCTTCACCTCGAACACGCGGTCGCGGATCTCGATGATGGAGACGTCGAAGGTGCCCCCTCCGAGGTCGTAGATCACCACAGTCTCGTGCAGGTTCTTGCCGATCCCGTAGGCGAGGGCGGCGGCGGTGGGCTCGTTGATGATCCGCACCACCTCCAGCTGGATCAGCTTCCCCGCGTCCTTCACCGCCTGGCGCTGCCGGTCGGTGAAGTAGGCGGGCACGGTCACCACCGCGCGCGACACCTTCTCTCCCAGGTAGTCCTGCGCGACCACCCGGATCTTGTTCAGGATCTTTGCGCTGATCTCGGAGAGGCGAAAGTTCTTGTGCCCGACGTCGAGCACCACGTCGTTCCGCTCGCCCTGCTTCATCTCGTAGGCGACGGTCTGCTTCATCAGCTCCACCACGTCGCTGCTGTAGGAGCGCCCGACGAGACGCTTGGCCGCGTACACGGTATTGCGCGGATTGAGCTGCCATTGGCGCTTCGCCTCGTGGCCGATCAGCTCGTTGCCCTTGTCGTCGATGGCGAAGATCGAGGGGATGATGAACTCTCCCCCCTTGTAGGGAATGAGCTTGACCGCGCCGTTCTCGACGATGGCGGCGCAACTGTTCGTGGTGCCGAGGTCGATTCCGATGATCTTGCTCACGAAGTGGTAGAGTACACCATGGTGGATTCCCTCCGGTATTTAAAGTCCGTCGGCGATCAGGTCCGCCGCACGTTCGTGGCGAACAAGACCATCCTCGCCTTCCAGGAGTACATGGAGGCGTTCTTCGAGGCGCCGCGGGTGCACGCGCGCGACGCGGCCCAGTACATCCGCGACTGCTTCGATTTTTACGGCACCGAGACGATCCAGCGGCCGCCGGGCAGCGTGCGCCGGTTCAAGCTCTTCGATCGCCCCTTCGACCAGACGCCGGGGGTGCAGGAAGGCGAAGGCGGCGCTCCCGTCATCGGGCAGGAGGAAGTGCAGAACGCCATCTACCGGATCCTGCACTCCTTCGTGCGTGCCGGGCGCGTGCACAAGCTGATCCTCCTCCACGGCCCGAACGGCTCGGCGAAATCGTCCATCGTCGGCGCCCTCCAGCGCGCGCTCGAGGACTACTCGCGCAAGGAGGAAGGAGCCCTCTACCGGCTCAACTGGATCTTCCCCAACGAGCGCCTGGTCAAGGGATCCATCGGCTTCGGCGAGAAGCTCGGCGGCGTCGGCGCGGTGGAGACGTACGCGCATCTCGAGGGCGAGCAGATCGACGCCCGCCTCGTCTGCGAGATGAAGGACCACCCGCTCTTCCTCGTCCCGCGCGGCGAGCGGCAGCGGCTCCTGCTCGAGCACACCAAGCCGGACGCGGACTTCCAGCTCGCCGCCGGCGTCCTCGAAGGCGAGCTGTGCCACAAGTGCCGGCAGATCTACGCTGCGCTGCTCCAGTCGTACAACGGCGACGTCCTCCGGGTGCTCCGGCACGTGCAGGTGGAGCGGTTCTACCTCTCGCGCCGCTACATGATCGGCGCGGTCACGGTCGAGCCGCAGATGTCGGTCGACGCCGACTACCGGCAGGTCACCGCGGACAAGAGCCACGGCGCGCTCCCGGGAGCGCTGCAGAACCTCTCCATCTACGAGCCGTTCGGGCCGCTGGTGGCCGGCAACCGGGGCGTGATCGAGTTCTCCGACCTGCTCAAGCGTCCTCTCGAGCACTACAAGTATCTGCTCGGCACGGTGGAGACGGGCATCGCCCGGATGAACCACTTCCTCCTCCACCTCGATTCGATCCTGATCGCCTCGAGCAACGAGAAGCACCTCTCCGCGTTCAAGGAGATGGGCGACTTCGCCTCGTTCAAGGGACGGATCGAGCTGGTCCGGGTCCCCTATCTCCGCCGCATTTCCGAGGAGGAGCGCGTCTACGAGTTCCGGCTGCGCGAGAGCGTCGGCAAGCACGTGGCGCCGCACTCGACCTGGGTGGGGGCGCTCTGGGCGGTGCTGACGCGGCTGAAGAAGCCGGTGAGCGACCGCTACAAGGGCGACCTGCGCAAGCTCGCCGATCACCTGACGCCTCTGGAGAAGGCCCGCCTCTACGACGAGGGGCGCGCCCCCGACCGGCTCTCGTCGCAGCAATCGCGCGAGCTGAAGAAGCACCTCCAGGACTTCTGGAAGGAGTCGGACAGCTACCCGAACTACGAGGGGAGGACCGGGGCCAGCGCCCGCGAGCTGAAGACCGCGATCGGGAACGCCGCGCAGAACCCCGCGTACCGCTGCCTGACGCCGCAGGCGGTGCTCGAGGAGCTCGAGGCGCTCACCCGCGACAAGAGCGTGTACGAGTTCCTCCAGCAGGAAGTGGTGGACGGCTACCACGATCACGAGGAGTTCGTCCGGGTGGCGGAGGGCGAGTACCTGGACGTGCTCGACGAGGAGGTGCGCCAGGCGATGGGGCTCGTTTCGGAGAAGCAGTACCGGACCATGTTCGAGCGCTACGTCCTGCACGTGCTCGCCTGGACGCGCGGGGAGCGCCTGCGCAACCCGCACACCTCGGAGATGGAGCGGCCGGACGAAGAGATGATGGCGCAGACCGAGTCCATCGTGATGGCCGGCTCGGAAGATCGGCGCGAGTTCCGGCGGGGCCTGATCTCCGCGGTGGGCGCGCACCGGCTCGAGCACCCCGAAGGGCAGATCGACTACGCGGAGATCTTTCCCGACCTCTTCCGCCGGTTGCGCGATCACTTCTTCGACGAGCGCAAGCGCACGCTGCGCAAGAACGCGGAGCGGGTGCTGCAGTACCTCGGCGACGAGCGGGCTCAGCTGGCGGCGCGCGACCAGGCGCAGGTGCAGCAGACGCTCTCGGCGCTGGAGAAGTACGGGTATTGCGAGAGCTGCGCGAAGGACGGGATCGTGCTGCTCCTCGCCAAGCGCTACACCGACTGAGCGCGGCCCCCGACCGGGATCCGGACGCACGCCAGCGTCGCGGCGAGGAACGAGGCCGCGGAGACGCCCATCCAGAGATGGAAGCTGGTCGGGTCGAGCTCGACCATCACCCGGCCCACCAGCGAGAGCGCGACCAGCCCTCCGGCCCAGGCGAGCTTGCGCAGGGGAAACGCGGGCTGCTCTCCGGGGCGGGGAAAGAGGGCGCCGATCATCAGCGCGGTGAAGCAGCCGAGGAAGATCACGTGCAGGCCGGCGCGGCGGATCTGCGGGGCGATCGCCACCCAGGCGTTCCCCATCGCCAGCATCCAGAGGGCGAGGTGGGCGAACGAGCGGCGCAGGTTGCGCGGGCCGAATTCCCAGTCCGGACGGAGCGGGAGCGCGAGCCAGACCGTCACGGCCGCCCGGATGGCGAAGCCGAGATGCTGCCCGTAGCGGTGGCCGACCCAGAAGCTGGCGATGAAGACGGCGCCGGCCGCGACATGGAGCGCGAGGTGGCTCGTGCGCTCGCGGCGCATCACGCGGGCGGCGGCGACGGCCACGCCGGTGAACGAGCCCTGGATGACCAGGTCGCGGCCCATCTCGTGGAGCCGGAACCAGTCGCGGCCGTGGGCGGCGGCGATCTCGGCCAGCGCTGCGCCGCCGGCGCCCATGAGAAAGCCGAACGCGATCCAGATCAGTCCCGCAGGCCAGGGGCGGGACAGGCGGCGGAGGGTGAATTCGAGGAGGACGGCGAGGAGGAGGAGCGAGGCGAGTTGACCCACCTGCCAGTGGCCGAGGGCGGCGCAGGTGGCGCTGACCAGCGGCGCGACAGCGGCGACGGCGACCTGCCATGCCGCCGGAGGGGGACGGATTGCGGTGAGGAGGACGCCGGCGGCGAAGCAGCCGAGGAAGCCGTCCAGCTCCGCCAGCGGGTGCAGGAAGGAGCGGTAGGCGAGGACGTCGTTGACGGGTTCGTACACCTCGCGCAGGCGGAGGGCGAAGAAGAGCCAGGGGAGGACGCCGGCCCAGGCGAGGAGGGCGCCCAGCGGGAAGAGCAGGCGATAAGGCTCGCGGCGCAGCATGTCGTCGCTGTCGACGATGGCATGCGCAGCGGGGGTTGAAAAGACGCCCCGCCCTGGGGCTAGCTGTCGCTTCTCATGACGTTGTTCACGCGGCGCGCTCCAGTTTCTTCATCGGGGTGAGCGCGCCGCATCCGGCATG
>Ga0070741_10020757_pt1 | contig 10297 bp, 8 predicted proteins | sample Coa_R1_4_FD_66440 | JGI IMG/M metagenome (GOLD analysis project Ga0070741, IMG submission 66440) | Surface soil microbial communities from Centralia Pennsylvania, which are recovering from an underground coalmine fire - Coalmine... | ecosystem: Environmental > Terrestrial > Soil > Unclassified ...
CAAGGGCGCGCGGGACATCCGTGATCCTTCGGGATCTACGGATCCTTCGCCCCTCGCGGAACGAAGGCAGATGGGTAGTCAAACCGCAGGTCTCGTCGGATCGAGATATCCCGCGCGCGACGGGTTACGGCTTGCTTCGCGGACCCCCGGAGGCATGACCGTTGCTGACCTCCGCTGAAGGGGCTCTGAGAGCTTGCGCTCCGGATCACCCCCATAACGCCGAAGCGCTCGGCGCCAGGATCGTTGCGACTTGGGCCGCCGGTCTCCTACGGGCGTGTCCGCCCATCCTCAACCGGCCATCGCCACCCTTCCCGCATCAGTGACACTGCAGATGCCCCTTGGATTGGAAAGGGATAAACACTGTTATAGGCCTGTTTTGCGTGAACGGAAGCGAAAAGGCGAGTTGCCAACACCACACTCCCGATGTTCACAGCCCCGCCCCGTCATCCTGAGGTGCGCGCTCTTGCGCGCCTTGCAGGAGGACGGCCCAAGAATCCCGGGCCGTTCATCCTTCCCGCCTTCGCTCTTCGAGCTTCGTCGCGGTCTGAATCGGAGTCTCACCGAAGCGCTTGCGCGCAGGCGGACGAGGCTCGCCGCTCACGCGGCTTCGCACCTCAGGTGACGGCGTGAGGCACGTTGCGCGGCGTCGTCAAAAAAGCCGAAGGCGGCCATCCTTGCGGATGACCGCCTTCGCAAAGCGTCAGATGGTGCAGCGGGCGCGCTTCCAGATCCGCGCCTTCGCGGCGGCGGCGTCACCGAAGGTCGCATACGAGCGGCTCACCACCTTGTAGTCCGGCGGGATCGGCTTGAAGCCCCACCCGAAATCGTAGATCTGGCAGACGCCGGTGGTCGGCCATTTGATGATGCGGAAGTCGGCGAGGGCCGGCGTCGCGGCGAAAATGCTCAGCGCGACGAAACCGCCAATGGTGCAATGAATCAGGGAGCGCATTGGGATACCTCCTGTGGGTGAAATACGACAGACGCGACGTGAGTGCGGAACTTTAATGCGCAACGGGCGGGTTGGTTGCGCATCACCGGTTGTGGGACAGGGAAAGAAGCATGGCGATGCGACGGTGACGCGACAGGCGTTCACTTCCGGCAAAACATCGCGGCGTGCACGGCGCGCTCCCTCGCCCCGCTTTAGCGGGGAGAGGGTTGGGGTCAGGGCTCTTCTCTTTTGTGCTGGTCAGAATCGAGGCGACGCCCCCTCACCCGCTCGCTACGCTCGCGACCTCTCCCCGCGCGCGGGGAGAGATGAAGAGCGTGTGTGGCGCAGTCGAAGACTCACGAGCTCCGCTACACCCACTCCGGCTTCGGGATCGCATACACCGGGCTCGACCAGGCCTGATGGCCGTCCTCGGTGATGACGCTGACATAGAGCGGATTGTCGCGCACGGCATCGAGCGGGATGGCGAAATCGAGCTTCGCAGTGCGCGCCGCGTTGTCGTCGGGCAGCCGGTAGACTGCGAGCCGGCGGTCGAGCTTGCCGTAGTCGAAGGTCTTCGGCGCGAGCCCGATGTCGGCGACGGCAATGCTCTCCTTGCCAAGCGGCGTCTCGATCGTGAGCGTGCCGGCATCCGTGCGATCCAGCGTGGCGTCGAACCCGGAGAAATTTCCGGTGGTGATCGAGATCCAGCGCAGCGTGGCGTTGCCGTCGCGCACCAGCGGGCGATCGCGGTTGAAGAAGTTGATCGGCTCGGCGCGGGTGAACGTGTTGCCGTCGAGCGTGGCATGGCCGTCCCACGCGGTCATGCGGAAGCGGCCACGATATTCGGCCCCGCTCCAGACGACGCGGATGCGACGGCCGAGGTCCTTCGCCGCGTAGGGCCGCCACGTGTGCACCACCTTGCGGCCGTTGCGCACCTCGATGCGCTCGATCGGCGCTCCCGCGGAGACGTCGAGGGTAAGCCGCGCCTCCTTGTCCGTGGTGTGCACGATGGCGCCCATGGGCGCGCGCTCGACGCGGGTGCTGGCGCAGCGGCCGAGCACCGGGTCGGCGGCAAAGCGCGTGGCGCCACCGGCAAAGGCCACGTCGACGTCGAGCAAGATGCGCGCGCCGGTCGTGCCGTAATGCGCGCGCTCGCGCAGCGCCTTGAACACCGCGGCGCGTGAGAGCTCGGGAAGCTTCAGGCAGGTGAGCCCGCCATAGGCGCCGAAGAGAGACGCGCCCGGCCCTTCCGCGCCCGGCCGCCCCTTGTGGCCGTCGCTGTTGGCGACGATGCCGACGCGATAGCCGAGATCGAAGGCGTCGTTGACGATCCACTCGAAGGTGCCCCAGCTCGAATGCACCTCGACCGCGGTCTCGATCGCCACATCATGGGCAACGCCGATATCGGCATAGCGGCCGCCGACATGGGCGAAGGTGATCACCGCGTCGCCTTCGCTCTTGAGCGCCGCGAACAGGTCCTTCGCGGTGTGACAGTCGGTGGCGATGTCGTGATGGTCCGCCACCAGCGCGTGGCTGGAGCGGCGGATGATGCGCCTGGTGTCGGTAAAGAGCACGTTGCGATCGCCGCCGAGCGCGGTGTTGCCCGACCATTCGTAGCCGGGAATGGTGACGAAGCGGCCCGGAGCGTCGAAGGCGTCGTAGAGCCTGTTGAGCTTGTCCCAGAACTGCGGCGTGATCTGGAAGTCGTTGCCCTGGTGACCGACGATGTCGATGAAAGCGGCATCGCGGGCGAAGGCGAAATAGTCTTCCGCCGAATTGGTGCCGATGGTCTCCCCGCTCTGCGCATGGAAGTCGGCCCAGTAGAGCTTTTCGCGCGGCGCGCTTGCCGCGACGCGCATGGGATTGCTGCGGGCGAGAATTTTTCCCGTCCCGTCGCGAAGTTCGATGGCGAGATCGGCGCCGGCTTTGGCGCGCAAGCCCTCGATGGTCGCGGTGGCATCGCCATCCTTCAACGTGATCGACGCGGGCAGGCCTTCGACCGGCTGGTCGGCGGCAAGCTGCACGGTGGCAGCGCCCTTGCCCGACGGATTGCCCCATTGGTCTTCGCAGCGCAGCCGCAGCGAGAACGTTTCGCCGGCGCCGATCAGGCTCGGCAGCACCGCGATCCATTGCGCGCGCGCGCCGGCAACGATGGCGATGACCGGCGGATTGGGCACCGGCACGTAGTGGTAGCAGGCGATCGGATCGGCGAGCACGCGGAATTCGAAGAACGGCTCGGAGAAGGTCTGCGTGCGCAGGCCCGGCGAGCCCTGTCGCTTGTCGCCGAGACGGATGGTGATGGTGTCGCCTTCGCGCAGATAGCCGCGCACCACCTTGATGAACAGCGTGCGATCCCAGGGCCGCGTGTTCTGCTTGTAGTCGAAGCGCGTGTCGAGCACCGCCTTGTTGGAGGCCTCGACGCTGACGAAGCCCGGCGCCTTTGGATCGCTGAGCTGCAAGCGGCTCTGGTCGGTGGCGAAGCGGAAGCAGACCTTGAGGCTGCCGGAATCGTCGATGCCGAAACGCCCCGCGGTGTAAGTGAGCGTGAAGGTCTGCCAGGAGCCCGCTTCCGCCGGAGCGTCGGGGCTGAGTGTCACCGAGCCCGCAAGCTCCTGCGGGATCGGATACGGCACCGGCACCCAGTTGGGCATCGGTTGATGCGGGCCGTCTTCGAGGGGTGTGAGGGAGGGGTGTGTGGGTTTGTTCATGGACGTTACCGTTCTTTGTTCTGTGACGCAGCGGCGCGGCAGGGTCTTCCCTCTCCCGTTTACGGGAGAGGGTGGCGAGCGCGTAGCGCGAGCCGGGAGAGGGCGAGAGCCGCGCAGCCGGCCCCTCTCCCGCCCTCGCTTGCGCCTTCGCTCTTCGAGCTACGGCGGACAAGTCGCTCGGGCACCCTCTCCCCGCTTCGCGGGGCGAGGGAAAGAAAGGCGCTGCTATGCCAGTCGCTCACTTTCAACTCCCCTCACCGCCATGCAGCGGCGCGGCGAAGTAGTCCTTCCACGACGTCGGCTTGGTCTTGATCAGCCCGACACGTTGCATCAGCTGCGCCAGCGCGAGCGTCGACTGCGGCTCGACGCCGAAGGTGAAATCCGGCCGCGCCAGGATCTCCTCGAGCAGCGCGCGGTCGGTGCGCTCGTGCGTCACCTCGAGATATTTGCCGACCGCTGCCTTCGGGTCGGCGGCGATCGAGGCCATCGCCTCGCGCAGCGCCGCGTAGAAGGCCGCCGTGACCTTCGGATTGTTCGCAACGAAGGCGTCCTTGGCGTAGACGACACTGAAGGTGGAGCGGCCGCCGAAGGCCGCGAAGCTGTCGGTGATCTTGCTGATGCCCGGCTTCTTCAGCGCCATCTCCTGATAGGGCGAGCTCGACACGTAAGTGGAGATCGGCCCGCTGCGCACGACCAGAGCGGTGAGCGCGTCGGGGTGCTGCATCGACACCGTGCGATTGTCGAGCTCGCCGGCGTGTCCGGCGCCGAACTGCTTCTCGCACGCGGCCATCAGCGCCAGCGCCTGCAGGGAGACGCGCACGGCGGGCACGGCGATGCGATCGTCGGGCTTGAGGTCGGCGAGCGTCTTGATGCCCGGCTTGTTGGTGAGGATGTCCATCGGCGACGCGTTGAGCGCGGCGACGGCTTCGACCTTCAGGCTTCCGCGCGTCTTGTCCCAGAGCACCAGCATCGGCGCGGTACCGCCGGCAACCATATCGACGGAGCCGGAAATGAGCGCATCGTTGAGCGTAGCGCCGCCGCCGAGCCGCGCATATTCAGCGGTGATGGCCTGCCCGAGCGCCGCGGCCTGCTTCTCCCAGAGCTTGTCGTGCTCCATGACGATGAGCGGCAGATACGCGAGGCCGAACTGCGTGGCGACGCGGACTTTGGAGGTTTCGGCGTGGGCGGGAGTGAAGATGCCGGAGAATGCGACAAGAAATGCGACGATGAACAGTACGCAGTGCTGACGCGGACGCATATTCCTTCTCCTCTTACGAGCTCTTGGCCCAGCAGTTCGGCATTGGCAGCGCCTCTTTCCCTCGCCCCGCGAAGCGGGGAGAGGGTGGCGAGCGCGTCAGCGCGAGCCGGGTGAGGGGCAAATTCGATAGACTCGGGAGCCGAGCAGGCCCCTCACCCGGATTGCTTCGCAATCCGACCTCTGCCCGCGCAGCGGGGAGAGGTGAAGCTGGGGCGCGGCCGTGCCAAACCATCAGCCCTCACCTCGCCCCGCGCTGAAAATCCAACACCGGCGACACGTCGAGCACATAGCCGGTTGCCGGAATGTGGATGTGCTGGAACGACAGCGGCGCGCGGGCGAAGCCGCGCGCGAGCGCCTCGAGCAGCATCCCGGGACTGCGCTTGCCGACACCCATGCGCGCCGCGATGTCGGCCGGGAGCGCCAGCGCGCGCACCGACTGCTCGATCGCGAGGGTCGGCGCACCGAAGCGCTCGGCGAACACCTGCTTGAGATTGACGCTCTCGACGGCGGAGGCCGGCAGCTCGAGGATGCCGGCAAAGCGCGTTGCCGCGAGCCAGAGCCTGCTGTGGCAGGAGAACTTGCCGCCGATGTCCATCAGCCGCTCGATCTCGATATATCCCGCGGGATCGCGGCCGAGCTTGTCGCGCAGCACGTCGTCGCCGGAAAACTTCCGCCGCTTGATGAGCCGTGAATAGACCGGTAGCTGCGCGCCGGTCCGCGGATCGTTGAAGCGGTAGTGCCAGAGCTCGGTGACCGAACGGCGCGATGCAGCGATGAAGGTGCCGCGGCCGTGCTCGCGCGAGAGCCAGCCGTCGGCGGCCAAGCCGTTGAGCGCCTTCTGCACGGTGCCGAGGCTGATGCCGAGCGCCGTGGTGAGCTGCGTATCCGGCGGCAGCTGCGCGCCGCTTGCGAGATCGCCGGCGCGGATGAGGCCGGTGATGGCGTTCTGCAACTGCAGATAGCGCGGCAGCCCGGCCTCGAAGCCGCGCGCGAAGGCGGCGGCAATGACCCCGACATCCGCCGACCAGGACGGCGGCGCTACGGCTGCACTCGACGCCGGCGATCGCGCCATCGGATTTCTCCCGTGTCCGGCGCTATTCTTGCCAAGCTCATTTACATGTCAATAGCCATAGAGCTATATATCTCTCATACCCAATGAGAGGACGCGCCGATGCCGTTCGAGTTCGTCACCCTGCCCGCGCAGCGCTCAACCAAGAAGCCGCGGCAGCGCGGCCTCACCATGATGATCGACCAGGGGCTGCCGGCCGCGTTCGCGCGCGATCTCCTGGAAACCGCGGGGCATTGCATCGACCTCGCCAAGTTCAAGACCGGCACCTCGCGGCTTTATCCGGAGGCCAAGCTGCGGCAGAAGCTCGAGCAGTATGTCGCGCACCAGGTGAAGCCGTTCATCGGCGGGCAATTCCACGAATATGTCTTCGCCGTGCACAGCGAAAAGGCGCTGCCCGAATTCTATCGCGAGGCGAAGCGCACCGGCTTCACCACGCTGGAGATCTCCGACAATGTGGTGCCGCTGACGCTCGATCAGCGCCGCGACCAAATCCGCCGCGCGGTTGATGCCGGGCTCGAAGTGTTCGGCGAGGTCGGCGCCAAGGACCGCCGCAGCACCGCAAGCGAGCTGATCGAGCAGGCGCAGGTCGCGCTTTCCGCGGGCGCCAGCCTGGTGCTGGTCGAGGCCGCCGAGCTGGTGGTCGAAGGCAAGCCACAGGAGGCGATGATCGCCGAGCTCGCGCGCGGCCTCGACATGAGCAAGATCATGATCGAGCTGCCGGGCCCGTGGATCGCCGACGTGCGGACCTGCGACATCGAGGTTTTGAAGAAGCTGCTGGTGACCTCGCTCGGGCCGGACGTCAATGTGGCGAATGTGGCGCCGGATACGGTGCTGGATTTCGAAGCGACGCGGACGGGATTGGGGGTTGCGGGGCCGCTGGGGTATGGGGCGAGGTGAGTGCCATATAAGGCGCTATCCGGTGATCCATTTTTCTGTGCGGATCAGCTGCAGCAGACTGATGTATTCGACATCAAAATCTCGACACACATCCGGAATGTTCGGACGATTGAGATTTCCGGTGGGTCTTTCTTCAGTAACGATTATTAGATTGTGTTCGATAGCCGTCGCAATCACGAAAGGATCTGCAGCGAAGCGCTGTTTCTTCGCGGCAACGAGCCGAGGATGTCTTGCTAGAATTTCTTTCGCGCGCACTTGGATCGATTCTGCAAGAGCCACGAACATCTGGTCGCGCTCCTTCAGCCAAGCGTGAAGCTCAGCCGCCTTTGCTTCAGTCTCATCCAGCACGGCTTCTGGCGCGACGATCCTTCCATCAATGATTGCTTGGTCGAATAGATCCCAAAGCTTTGGGAAATTCTCCGGAGGATAGCGCTCCTCCCAGGCGGCGATCAGGCTGCTCGTATCGATGCAGTATGCCACCGGCACAAATCCTATGCCGGCACGCCAAATGCGACGCGTTCAATCGGAGGAACGTACTTGGCCTGTATACCCAGGTAGCCGGAGACCGAGCTAAGGGTAAGTTGATTATTGTGATAGCCCTGCAATACGAGCCGCGCAAAGCCGCGCCCAATGTAACCAAGGACTTGATAGCGATAAGGGGCAAATCCCCCGACGGCCTCTCCTGATTCGGCTTCACGCTGGCGCGCATATTCAGCGCGCTTCCCTTGAAAAAATGCATTCGTGATCTGGCGCAGCTCGATCAGCCGCACGAGCAGCGCTTCGCGACTAACACCATAGCGCCGAGCCAATGTTTCAATTTCTTCGTTACTCCATTCGGAGCGTAAAGGCGTTTTGGTCGCGAGCAGGCGTTCTGCGAGAAGATCGTCTCTGGGCATCAGCGCTGCAGCCGCAACCTGATTACAGAACCGCTCCATGGCACGGTCAGGCGCAGGCAACGCGTCGCCCGGCTCAATCGAATTCTCAAGCACGCTCTGGCCCAGCAGGATGTGCCCAAGCTCATGCAATAAAGTGAAAATTCGACCGCCGGTACGATCTTGGCCATTGACTACGATCATCGGAAGCGGCTGCTGAGCAATCGCAAAGCCTCGCATCTCCTCAATGTCGATCTGATGGTGCGCGCCGCCTACGACGGAAACGAGGACACCAGCGCCCTCAATCGCATCGCGCCACGCGCGAAAAGCTCTGCCGGTGTCGCCCCAACGGCTTTGCTTCGCTAGGTCGATACCGAGTCGCTGGCGAATGCGCGCGCCGACGAGTTCTGGGGCTTCGCGGAGATCCGCCACTAATCCCAATGCGATCGGTTGTTCGGCCAATGCCTCCACAACCTCGATCGCGACCAGCCGACGCTCATGGGCTGCCCTAACTTCGTAAGCTAGCTCGCTACTGAACTGCTGTGTTGCAGCACCAGCTAAGCGACGGAAGTCGCGGAGTGGCTGGAAATCTTGGGGAGGCTCCGGCAGATAAAAGACACTCAGCGGTCGCTTGCATTTTTTCGCAATGCGACGCAGTTGAGCGAGGGAAGGCCTATCCGTTCCACTTTCCCAGGCCTGAATACGCTCCAACTGCACATCGAGAGCGTCCGCCAACTCCTGTTGACCCAAGGAGGCAGACTCTCTCGCCCAAATCAACAGACCGGGCTCTACCAAGGCCTTTATACGCGCGGGCATGAACTTAGTACTTCCCAATACTCGTATCGCTGCCGTCAAGAGACAGCTGTGAATTGTCCTTGGTGTGGCCTAACAAAAGGTCAGTCCCGCGGTCGCTCTGGCACATTCTTGCGTCGCTTCACTCAGAAGCATTGCCGACGTTCATGATATGTTCCATCAAGCGCCTCTGCAAGGCTTCACCTCCGCACATGCCTCTTCAGCGCTGCAAAAATCTGCGCTCTGCAGCGACAACGCGACATTGAGCCGACCGCTCAAAACGGAAACCTAACACCCCGAACGATGAGGCCGGGCGGGTGGCTATACACCCGGCGCACCTGCGCGGGCGGCGGCGCGCCGGCGTCCGCGATCGGGCCGATAGCTTCGAACTTCGCCTTCTGCTCGTCGGAGAGCGTGGCATAGAAATCGTTGAGCGCGGCGCTCACCGTCTTGATCGCCGTCAGCATGGCGTCGAGCCGTTGATGCGCCGCGGCGAGCCGCCCCGTCGGCGTGCCCGCGCTTTCGCCGGCGCAGGCCTTGAGCAGCTCCGCGCCCGCCTGTGCGTCGGCGCTCTGCAGCGCTGCGAGACTCGCGCGCTGGGGATCGCTGAGCTGCAGCGTCCTGTCGATCTGCGGCACCGGCAGCTCGAAAGCGCCGGCCGGTGACGGACCGCAGTTCGCCTCCGCCAGGCCTTCCTGCCTTGGGCCCGGGCCTGGGCCGGGTGGGACCTGCCGCGCGGCCGCGGACAAGGCGTTCACCTTCGCCTTCTGCTCGTCGTTGAGCAGGCCGTAGAACTTGCCCAGCGCCGGCTGCACCAGGTCCACCGCCGCGAGCATCGCCTCGATGCGCCGCTGCATCGCGGCCATCCGGCCGGTCGCGGTGAGTGCCGGTTCGGGCAGGCAGGCCGTCCTGATGACCTGCGTGGCCTGAGTGACCGCCGCCCCGAGATCATTCAGCGCCGCGGCGAGCGCGTCGGCTGGATGCAGCGCCGCGCCGAACTGATCGATCGGCAGGCTGGCGATATCGGCAACGTCCTCGCCGCAGGTCTGCGCCAGCTGCTCCGGTGCACCGTAATAGGCGAACGGCCAGTAGAGCCAATACACCGGGTTGCGGTATGCGCCGGCGAAGCCGGGATACCATCGGCGGTGATCCCAATGACCGGCGTAGCCCCTCACCTCGTGGCGGCCGGCACGGCTGACCGGAGCGCTGACGGCGCGCGTCGTCGTGCGCGCGTTGCCGTGATTGGCGTGGCGATTGTTGTTGCTGGCGTGGTTGCCGCCACGATTGCCACCGTGGTTGTCGTGCTTCTTTTCAGCGTAGGCCGTCGTCGCCAGCGCGGTTGCAAGGACGACGATCGCAAGTCCTGTCTTGACCGACATGTGTCAACCCCCCGGTTGCCAGAAATGGTTGCACCTCGGCGGCCTTCCCGCAAGATTGAGGCGCGTAAATTTCGAGTATTCAGCGGCCAACAAGCGGAGTGCCGTGTGACAGCGAAATGACGCCATGGGTCAGCGCAATTGCGCTTCTCGCGCCGCCAGTGACGGCTTATCGTGCCGGACAGAGCAAACGCGCGATTCAGACCGCCGGCCCTGGACCTGCTGATGCAGCACGCCCTCGTCACACTCTTCCGGCTCTTGATCGTCGCTGTCGGACTATCGCTGTCGCCCGGAGCTTTTGCTGCGGAGCAGCCATCGAGCATTCCGGCCTGGCTGATGGCCCATGTCGGCGAGGGCGACGGTCAGATCGCCCAGGTGGTCCTGCAGCGGGCGCGCG
>Ga0070741_10020758_pt1 | contig 10295 bp, 10 predicted proteins | sample Coa_R1_4_FD_66440 | JGI IMG/M metagenome (GOLD analysis project Ga0070741, IMG submission 66440) | Surface soil microbial communities from Centralia Pennsylvania, which are recovering from an underground coalmine fire - Coalmine... | ecosystem: Environmental > Terrestrial > Soil > Unclassified ...
GTGATCGACGTGCCGGGGCGCCTGGCCGACGGGACCGTCCTCTGGCCCTCGGACCACTACGGGGTCCTCGCCGACGTCGCGATCTTCGCGGCGGCCCCGCGAACCGCCGGACACGGCGGCGCCCAGGGCGCGGCGGCCGGGGGCGCGACCGTCCAGGCCACCCCCGGTGTCCTCCCGGCGCCGAGCCCGCGACAGGCCGGCCCGACCGGACCGCATCGGTGACGGGCGAGCCCGCCGTCCTCCACCTGACCACGACGGGGCGCCGCACGGGCCGCCTGCGCGAGATCGAGATCTGGTTCACCCGCCGTGACGGCCGGTGGTACCTCCTCGCGGAGACCGGGGAGCACGCGCAGTGGGTGCAGAACCTCCGCGCGGACCCCCGCGTCTGGTGGCGGGTCGGCGACGATCGCATCGCCGGAACGGGCCGCGTGGTGGACCCAGCGCGAGAGCCCGACCTCGTGCGGGCCGTGCGCGCGCGGTCGGAGGCGAAGTACGGCTGGGGGGACGGGCTCGTGGTCGAGCTCCTTCCGGGCGGCGACGGCGAACGCCTGGCCCCGCCAGCGCCGCGGGCGTCGAACCGCAGCGGGTGACCCCCCGGACCGCCGCCGGATCGCCGCCCCGGGTCCCGTGGCCGTGGACCCCGCGCGGGACGCTCGGGCTCCTCCTGGCGTGGGCGGCGGGGCACGTGCTGCTGCGGCTCGCGCTCTCGTCCGCCCTGACGGTCGACGACGCGCGGGAGGCGGTGCTCGGCCAGAGCTTCGAGTGGGGCTACCAGGCTCGCCAGCCGCCGCTCTACGACTGGCTGGTCTGGGCCGCCTTCCGCCTGCTCGGGCCCGGCGTCCTGGCGCTCACCGTGCTCAAGTACGCCGTCCTGGTCCTCACGTTCTGGCTCGTGCACCTGACCGCCCGGCGCCTCCTGGCCGACCCGCGGCTCGCGACCCTGGCGACCTTCTCGTTCCTCCTCATGATCCCGGTGAGCTGGAACGTCCACGAGGCGCTGACGCACACGATCACGGTGCTGGCCGCGTGCGCCGGCGCCGCCTACCTCCTGGTCCGGCTCCCCGAGCGGCCGACGCCCGGGATGTACGCGACGCTCGGGGCGGCGCTCGGCCTGGGCGCGCTCTCGAAGTTCACCTTCCTCGTCTTCGCGGCCGCGCTGCTGGGCGCCGCGCTGCTGGTCGACCGCTTCCGCCCGCACCTCCTCACCCCTCGCCTGGGGCTCGCGCTCCTGGTCGCGGGGGCGCTCGTGCTCCCGTACGCGCTCTGGTTCGTGGGCCACGGGCACGACCTGGGCCGGCTGTACGCGCGCGAGGTGCGCCTCGACGAGGGCGACCCCTGGCTGGCCGAGGCAGGGGCGGGCCTCTACTACGTCGCGCGCATCGCCCTCTACTACCTGGGGCCGCTCGCGCTCCTCCTCGGCGCCTGCTTCCCGGGACTCTACCGGCGGCTGCCGCCGGGCGCCAGCGCGGGCGGCCCCGCCGGCGGGCGGCTCATGGGCGCGCTCCTAGGGTGCGTCCTGGCCCTCCTCGGCGCGGCCGCGCTGGCCGGGGTGCTGCCGTTTCTCAAGTTCCGCTGGCTCATGCCCGCCTTCGCGCTGGTCCCGCTCTACGCGTTCTGGCGGATCGAGCGTCAGCCCGGGGCGCCCCGCCGCGTGACCGCCTTCGCGGTCATCCTGGCCGTCGCCGCCGGCGCGCTGGCCGCGGCGCTGGCCGTCCGCGTGCTCGGGGCCGGCCTCTTCGCCCGGCCGTACAAGCTGAACGAGCCCTACGACCTCATCGCGGCCGGGCTGGTCGGCGCCGGCTTCCGTCGCGGCACCATCGTCGGCGGCTGGGACAGCCTGGCCGGCAACCTCCGCATCCGGTTCCTCGACTCCCGGGTCGTGCACGTCGAGTTCCCGGATTACCGGCCGCCCCCGCGTCCGCCCGGTGGGCCGGGCGGACAGTGCCTCGTCGTCTGGGACCGCCGGCGGGGCGAGGCGAGCGACCCCCGGCCGCGGCCCGAGGTGCCGGACGACCTCCGCGCGCTCGCCGCGACGCTCGGCGTCACCGTGACCGGCGCCGAGCCGGTCCGGAGCGTCGACGCCCCGTTCCGGTTCGACCCGCGCCACGTCCGCCGCGTCCACTTCATCCTCCTGCCCGGCGCCGGCGACTGCCGCTGACGCGGCGCCGGGCGCCCTCCCGCGGCGCCTGCGCCGGGCGACGGGCCGGACTCGCGGCGCGCCGCGGCGCCACGCGCCCCGCCGCGGCGCTTGCGCCCGCGCCGATCCTCCCGGACAATCGAGCCCGATGCGCATCGGCGGCGTCGAGGTCGGCGGGCCCGCGCGGCTGGCTCCGATGGCCGGCGCCACGAACGCTCCGTTCCGGCTGGTCGCCCGCGAGTGCGGCAGCGGGCTCACGACGACCGAGGAGATCGACGCGGCCTCGCTCCTGCTGGACAGCCCCCACGCGGCGGCCTGCGCCGCCTACCGCCCCGGGGAGCACCCGCTGGCCATGCAGCTCCTCGGCAAGGACCCGGAGCTCCTGGCCCGGGCGGCGGCGCGCTGCGAGGCGCTGGGCGCGGCGATCGTCGACCTGAACATGGGGTGCCCGGTGCCGAAGATCACCGGCAAGGGCAAGGGCGCGGCGCTGATGCGGGACGTGGCCGGCGCGGCGCGCATCCTCCGGGCGATGCGCCGCGCGATCCGGATCCCGCTCACGATCAAGATCCGGGGCGGCTGGGACGATACCCACCTGAACGCCGTCGAGGTGGCGCGCATGGCGGAGGCGGAGGGGGTCGACGCGATCACGGTCCACCCGCGGACCCGCGCCCAGCAGTTCACCGGGAAGGCGCCGTGGACCATCATCGCCGAGGTGGTCGACGCGGTCCGCGTGCCGGTCACCGGCAACGGCGACGTGCGCTCGGCCGCCGAGGCGCGGCGGATGATGACCGAGACGGGCTGCGGGTCGGTGATGATCGGCCGCGGCGCGCTCGGGCGCCCCTGGGTGTTCGACGAGGGCTTCGACGTCCTCCCGCCCGACGCGCAGCGCCGCTACAAGGCCCGGGTGATCGACCGCCACGTCGCGCTCGTGCTGGCGGAGTTCGGCCCCAAGTACGCGCTCATCCAGCTCAAGAAGCACCTGGCGTGGTACACGGAGGGCCTGGGCCACTCGCGCGAGTGCCGGGTGGCGCTCTTCCAGGCCCGCGCGCCCGGGGAGGCGCTCGAGATCTTCCGCCGCTGCTGGGAGCGGGCCGCCGACGAGGCCCCGGCGCCCGGGGCGCGCGCGGCGCTCCCGGTCGGGTGAGCGCGACCGGACGAGGAGGCACGGCATGGCGCGGATGACTGGCGGGCAGGCCCTCGTGGCCTCCCTGGTGCGCGAGGGCGTCGAGGTCGTGTTCGGGCTCCCGGGGGTGCAGCTCTACGGCGCGATGGCCGCGCTCCGGGCCGAGCCGCGGATCCGGTTCGTCGCGACCAGGCACGAGCAGGCGACCACCTACATGGCGGACGGCTACGCTCGCACGGGCGGCCGGTTCGGGACCGCGCTGGTCGTCCCCGGCCCGGGGCTCCTCAACGCCTCGGCCGGGCTCGCGACCGCGTACTCGGCGTCCTCCCCCGTGCTGGTCGTGGCGGGCCAGATCCCGAAGTCGCGGATCGGCCGGAACGTGGGGCTCCTCCACGAGGTCGATGACCAGCTCGACTGCGTGCGGCCGGTCACGAAGTGGCGGCAGCGGGTCCTCGAGATCGAGGAGATCCCGGCGGCGATCCGGGAGGCCGTCCGCCAACTGCGCACGGGTCGACCCCGCCCGGTGGTGGTGGACATCCCGCCGGAGACGCTCGAGGACGAGGGCGACGTCACGCTCCTCGATCCGGCGCCGGTCGAGCGCGCCGTCCCCGCGCCCGCGGCGCTGGCCGAGGCCGCCCGGCGGCTCGCCGGTGCGCGCGCCCCGGTGATCCTGGCCGGCGGCGGCGTCCACCTCTCGGGCGCGCACGACGTCCTCCGCCGCGTCGCCGAGCACCTCCAGGCGGGCGTGGTGGAGACCGCCGAGGGCAAGGGCGCGATCAGCGACGCGCATCCCCTGTCGCTCGGGGCCGCGCTCTGGGGGGGGTCGCCGCTCCGGGAGCACCTCGACCGCGCCGACCTGGTCCTGGCGGTCGGCACGCGCCTGGCGGCGATGACGACGCCGCGGGCGGACCAGCCGGTGGTCCAGATCGACGTCGACCCCGAGGAGATCGGGCGCAATCACCCGGGGACGACGCCGCTGGTGGGCGACGCGGCGGCGACCCTGGAGGCGCTGCTGCCGCGGCTCCGGGCCGCGGGCCCGCCGCACGCGTCCCGCCGGGCCGAGCACGACGCGGTCCGGGCGGCCACGGCCCGGACGGACGACATGGAGCCGCAGGCCGCGATCCTGCGGAGCCTCCGGGCCGGTACCCCGCCGGAGGCCGTGCTGGTCGCGGACATGACCCAGATCGGCTACCACTCCCGGCCCTTCTGGCCGGTCTACGAGCCGCGGACGTACCTCACCTCGTCCTACTCCGGGAACCTGGGGTTCGCCTTCCCGACCGCGCTCGGCGCGAAGCTCGCGCGGCCCGACCGGCCCGTCGTCGCCGTCGCGGGAGACGGCGGGTTCCTGTTCAACTGCCAGGAGCTGTCGACCGCGGCACGCTACCAGATCCCGGTGGTCGTGGTCGTCTTCAACGACGACTCGTACGGGAACGTGGCGCGGGACCTCGACGAGGCGTGGGGCGGGAGCATCGGCGCCGAGCTGGTCAACCCGGACTTCATGCGGCTTGCCGAGGCGTTCGGGGTCGTCGGCCTCCGAACCAAGGAGCCGACCGACGTGGGCGACCTGGTCCGGGAGGCGATCGGCCTCGCGCGGCCGGTCCTGATCGAGGTGCCGGTCGGCCGCATGCCGCGCCCCCGCTTCTTCACCCCCCGCCGGACGCCGAGGAAGCTTCCGTCGTAGGAACGCCGCCGCGCCGCGATCGCGGCCGGCGCGGGCCGTCCCGGGAGCCCCTACAGGAGTCCGGCTTCCACGAACAGACGACGAATCGCCGGACGGGCTCTCACATCGGCTCTCCTGATCGGCTGCACGGTCGCCATGGCCAGGCCATTCCACGCACCAGCCTCGGATGACCACTGGACTGCCGCGATGCGGTCATCGATCCCCAGGCCCAGCAGCGCCGCCGCCGGTCGCGTGTCGTGCCCGAGGAAGCACCCAGCATCGGGACGTTGTACCAGGCCGTGCCCCGGACGCCGACGTGCCCCAGCACGCGCGGCCGGCGGCACGCGAGGTACTTCGCGCCGACCGCGGTGACGGCGCCGGTGCGCATCCAGGTGATCAGCGTCCCGTCGACGATGGCGAACGGCGCCCCGGTGTCGCACCGGTAGAGCGTGATCAGCGCCAGCTCGGACGGCAGCCCCATGCGGTAGTTCTGCTCGAAGTCGCCGACCACCTTCACGCCGGCGACGTCGATCGGACCCACGTACCCCTTCAGGATGTTCCAGCCGCGCCGACCGGTCCAGGGCGAGGTGGTCCTTCGAGGGCATGACCACCTGCCGGTCACCGTGGGCGCGGAGCCCGCGCTCGATCGCCGCCATCGCCTCCTCGAGCCCGATCCCGAGCGCGTCGACGTCCTCCTTCGAGAGGAACAGGATCTCGAGACCGCTCATGGCACCTCCCGGTCGCCCCGAGGCCGGCGCCATCGCGGGATGGGCCGGGCAGAGTGGTGGCGGACGGCGCCCGCCGCGACCGCGTCCGGAGCCGCGGCCGTCCCCGCTCGGATCACGGCTCGCCCGCGCGGAGCGCGGCGTCGCCGCCGCCGGTGACCGGCCAGCTCGCGTCAGAACGCGGCGTAGCCGCCGTCGACGAGGAACGTGTCCGCCGTGTGGTACGCGCTGGCATCGCTGGCCAGGTAGACGGCGATCCCGCCCAGGTCCTCGGGCGCGCCCCAGCGCCGCAGCGGCACCCGCGGGAGCACGCGCTCGACGAAGCGGTCGCCGTGCAGGAGCGGCTCGGTCATCTCCGTCTCGATCCACCCGGGCAGGATCGCGTTCGCGCGGACGCGGTGGCGCGCCAGCTCGACCGCCAGCGCCCGCACCATCGCGATCAGCGCGCCCTTGGTCGCCGCGTAGTGCTCGCCGCGGGCCTGCCCCGAGATGGCGGCCAGGCTCGACGTGACCACGAGCGAGCCGCCGTCGCCGCGGGCGGTCATGTGGCGGGCAGCCGCCCGGAGGGTGAAGAAGGCGCCGTCCAGGTTCACCGCCAGGACGCGCCGCCACTCCGCGGTCGACAGCTCCATGAACGAGCGCACGGCCCGGCTCCCGGCCACCCCCGCGTTCGCGAAGCACGCGTCGACGCGCCCCAGCCGCGCCACCGTCTCGGCGAACGCGCGCTCGACCGCCGCCTCGTCCGCGACGTCGCAGGCGAGCGCCAGCACCGGCCGGCCGTGCCGCTCGAGCCGGGCCGCCGCGGCCGCGTTCTTCGCCTCCCGCCGGCCCCAGATCGCGACGCCCGCGCCGGCGGCGGCGAGCGCGTCGGCCATGCCGAGCCCGATCCCCCCGTTCCCCCCGGTGACCAGCGCCACCTTCCCCGTGAGGTCGAACCCCTGGTACGCCATCGCGCCCGCCTCCCTCGCCCGCGTCCGGGCGACGTGGCAGAGCCTAGCAGCGCCGCGCCGGTCTCGGCCACCATGCGCTGCGGCGCCCGGGCATCCCGCGCCTGGCCCTCACGCTCGCCGGATCGCGGGCCGAGGCCGTCCGCCGGGGCCGGCACGGCCCGCCGCCGCCGACACCCGGGAGCAGGCGGCGATGCCCGGGCGGCCGGCGCCCCGCCGCCCGCCGGCTCGGCCCGTCCGGCTACAATGACCGCGTGGCCAGCCCGCTCCGCGTCCGGTTCCTCGGCACGGGCGACGCGTTCGGGACGGGCGGCCGGCTGCAGGCGTGCCTCTGCGTGGACGGCCCCGGCGGGCGCCTCCTGCTCGACTGCGGCGCCTCCGCCCTGATCGCCCTCAAGCGCGCCCGCCTCGACCCGGCGTCGGTCGGCTGGGTGTGCCTGAGCCACCTCCACGGCGACCACTTCGGCGGGATCCCGTTCCTGATCCTGGACGGCCAGTTCGGCCGCCGCGAGGCGCCGCTGGCGGTCGCGGGCCCGCCCGGCACGCGCACCCGGATCACGGAGGCGATGGAGGTCCTCTTCCCCGGCTCCTCGCGGGTCGTCCGCCGCTTCCCGCTCGAGCTGATCGAAGTCGCCCCGGACACCTCCACCCGGCTCGGCCCGGCAACCGTGCAGGCGTTCCCGGTCGAGCACGCGAGCGGCGCGCTCGCCTACGCGCTCCGCCTCGAGTGGGCCGGCCGCACGCTCGCCTACTCGGGCGACACCGGATGGTGCGAGGCGCTCGCGGCCGCCGCGCGGGGCGCCGACCTGTTCGTCTGCGAGGCCTACACGTTCGAGCGGCAGATCCGATACCACCTGGACCACGCCACGCTCGCCGCCCGGCTGGGCGGGATCGGCGCGCGGCGCGTGATCCTGACCCACCTGGGCCCGGAGATGCTGGCGCGGCGGGCCGAGGCGGCGGCGGAGTGCGCCGACGACGGGTTGACCGTCGACGTGTAGCCGCGCCGCCCGTGTCGTACGACCTGGTCATCTTCGACAACGACGGCGTGCTGGTGGACAGCGAGCGCGCGGCGAGCCGGATCCTCTCCGAGCTCCTCACCGCCTGCGGGCTCCCGCTCGCCCCCGCCGCGTGCACGGCCGCATATCTCGGCCGCTCGCTGGCCGCGGTGCGGGCGGACGCCGAGGGACGCCTCGGGCGGCCGCTCCCGCCCGACTTCGAGGCCCGCTACCACGACCGGCTGTTCGAGGTGTTCCGGACCACCCTGGCCCCGGTCCCGGGCGTCCGCGCCGCCCTCGACCGGATCCGGCTGCCGGCGTGCGTCGCGTCCAGCGGCTCCCGCGCGCGGATCCAGCTGGCGCTCGAGGTCACCGGCCTCCTCGGGCGCTTCGCGGGGCGCATCTTCAGCGCGGAGGACGTCGGGCGCGGGAAGCCCGCCCCCGACCTGTTCCTCCACGCCGCCGCCGCGCTGGGGGCGGACCCCGGGCGGTGCGCGGTCGTCGAGGACAGCCCGCTCGGGGTCGAGGCCGCCAACGCCGCCGGGATGACGGCGTTCGGGTTCGCCCGTCTCACCCCCCCCGGCCGGCTCCGTCATGCGCGCGGCGGCGTCTTCCGGCGGATGGCCGAGCTGCCGGCGCTGCTCGAGCACGGTCCCTGAGCGATCCGGGCGGGGAACCCCGGGACTCGAGGCGCCCGGACCCGGCCACCCGGACGGCGCTCGACCGGAGCGGCTCATCACGTCGCCGCCCGGCCGAGGAGCTCGCGCCCGGGCCGGCCGGGGATGCCGCGTCAGGCGATCCGGATCACGCCCGGCTCGACGTGCTCGAAGCGCGCCGCCACCTCGGGGTCGTGCCCGGCGACGACCAGCTCGGGCCCGCCGGCCAGCGCCCGGATCGTGTCGAAGCCGGCGAGCATCTCGGGGAGGTTCGTGATGAGCTGCACCGGCTGGAAGCGCTCCACGTTCCGGTAGAAGTGGGAGGCATCCGACGTGAGCACCACCCGGCCGCGCGCCGTCTCGACCGAGACGATCTGGAGCCCGGCGGTGTGCCCGCCGATCCGGTGGAGGCGGAGGCCCGGCAGCACCTCCCGGTCGCCGTCGACCACCCGGACGCGGTTCCCGTAGTTCAGGCGGACCAGCTCCGCCAGCGCCCCGGCGCTCGCCGGCGCCTTGTAGACGTCGTAGCGGGCCGCCGGCCCGGTCCAGAACGCGACCTCGTCGCGCTGGATCCAGAACTCCGCCGCCGGGAAGTGCCGGAACCCGGCCCAGTGGTCCCAGTGGAGGTGCGTGATCAGCGCGAGCGGCACCTCGTCCGCGCGCACCCCCAGGCGGGCGAGCATCGCCGGCGGGCTCACGTAGCTCCGCAGCCCGCGCGCGGTCGCGTCCTCCTCGCCGAAGCCCGTGTCGACGACGACGGGGTGGGGGCCCCCGAGCACCACCCACACGAAGAAGTGGAGCGTGAGCCGCTCGTGCGACGGCTCGCGGAAGAAGAACTCGCACGCCGTCGTGTCCCGCTCCCCGCACTTCACGGCGTAGACCTGGTACACGCCTGACCTCCTCGGGATGGAATGGGCCCGGCTGGGCCGGAGGCCAGTCTACCCTCTCGGCCGCCGCGCGCGACCGGGGCTCCGCGACCCGCGCCGGGGCGGGCTAGAATGTGGACCGGGATGCGTGCTCGAGCCGGGCTCGCGGCGTGCTCGATCGCCCGGAGTCGTCCCGCGCGCCCCGCCGCCCACGGCCGGAGGGAGCGGGGGTGACGGCCGAGGCGACGGATGACGCCGGCGACCGCCCGACCGGGATGTTCCGCTGGGCGGGTCACTACTGGGGGTTCCGCCAGCGCGATCGGCTCTACGACCGGTACGGCCGCCAGGTCGGCTGGATCGAGATCGACCCGGGGGGACGGCGGGACGTGTTCGACCTGTCCGGAGGCTTCCTCGGCGAGGTGGTCGACGAGCACTACGTGCTGCGATACCTCCTGCGCGGGGAGCCGGTGCACCGGGCATCCCGGCCCGCGATCCCGAGCCGGACTCCGCCCGCGCCGCTCCCGGACCGCGGCCCGCGCGACCCGCGCGCCGACTGGTTCGACGCGCTCCCCTGGCCGCTGCCCCCCCCGAGACCGCCGCAGCCCTGAGGCGCCGGCGCCGATGCTGGCCCGGCCCACCGCGGGACGACGGCGACCCCTTCGGGGCCTGGGGGTCGCACTCGCCGCCGGCCTGCTGCTCGCCGCCGCTCCCGCGAGGGCGGGCACGTACCACGTCGATCCCGGGCGCAGCACGCTCCTCCTCCGGACGTACCGGGCCGGGCCGGCCGGCCGCCTCGCCCACGACCATGCCGTCCAGGCGACCGAGTTCACCGGGACGATCGACTACGACCCCGCGCGCCCTGAGGCGTGCGCGGTCTCCGTGGAGGTGCGGACGGACGGGCTCCGCGTCGACGAGCCGGCGGCGCGGCGGCGACTCGGGCTCGACGGGGACCTCGGCCCGGACCAGCGGCGGGACGTCGAGCGTGCCATGCGCGGGCCCGACCAGCTCGACGTCGCCCGGTTCCCGACGATCCGGTTCGCGTCCACGGCGATCCGCCGGGAGACCGACGGCGGCTACCGGGTGACCGGCCAGCTCACGATCCACGGCGTCACCCGCGAGGTGACGTTTCCCGCCGAGGTGGCACTCGACCACGACGTCCTCCGGGCGCACGCCACGTTCGGGTTCC
>Ga0070741_10020759_pt1 | contig 10295 bp, 8 predicted proteins | sample Coa_R1_4_FD_66440 | JGI IMG/M metagenome (GOLD analysis project Ga0070741, IMG submission 66440) | Surface soil microbial communities from Centralia Pennsylvania, which are recovering from an underground coalmine fire - Coalmine... | ecosystem: Environmental > Terrestrial > Soil > Unclassified ...
TTGACGACGTGCAATGGTTCTACATGGATGTGCTCGGATTCCGTATCTCCGATTACATCAATCATCCGTTCCGTGCATATTTCTTTCACCTCAATGGGCGGCATCATAGCCTTGCCCTGATCGAGGGCGGCAAGCGGAAGATCCACCACATCATGATGGAGCTGAACAACGTCGATGATGTCGGTCAGGGGTATGACCTCGCACTCTCGGAGCCGGGTCGTATTGCCACCACGCTCGGTCGGCACACCAACGACTTCATGATGTCGTTTTATGCGACGACGCCTTCGGATTTTTTCATCGAATATGGCTGGGGTGGGCGCGTAATCGATCCTGCAACCTGGCAGCCGAATGAGGTGGGTTACGGGCCCAGTCTGTGGGGTCATGACCGAACTTGGCTTCCGGCGGAGCAGCTCGTGGAGGCTCGTGCCATCCGCGCGCGGGCGGCCCGAGATGGACTGCGTCAGCCGGTGCAGGTGGCCGAGGGCAATTATCATACTGGCGTCTCGGGGTGCGCCTGGTGGGAGACTGTAAAAGGCTCAACGTCGGCCTAGCCACTTATTCCTTTCTTCGTTTTGAGTTCGTACAGCGGCGCTGCTTCGGCAGCGCCGCTTTTTTGCGTTTTGGGACCAACTATTGCGCGACCAGTGACGATGCCATTCCGCCACAGGCGCTCAGGACGACAACAACGAGCGGCGGTGCGCGCCAGACCTGAAGCAGGACGAAGCCGATCAACGCGATCGCGAAATCGGCCGGACCTCTAACCGAGGTGGTCCACACCGGGTTGTAGAGGGCCGCGCCCAGGATGCCGACCACGGCGGCATTAACGCCGCGCATCGCGGCCTGGGCGCCGGCGCGCCGACGCAATTCGCTCCACCATGGCAGCGTCCCCAGCAGCACCAGGATTCCAGGCAAGAAGATGCCGAGCAGCCCCAGCGCCGCCCCAGCCAAAGATCGTGCAGGCTCCGCGAGCGCACCGAGATAGGCGGCGAAGGTAAAGAGCGGGCCAGGCACCGCCTGGGCCGCACCATAGCCGGCAAGGAACCCCTCGTCGCTTACCCAGCCGGGCACGACGAAGGCCTCGCGGAGCAGGGGAAGCACGACGTGGCCGCCGCCGAATACCAGGGCACCCGACCGATAGAACGCATCAAACAGGCCGAGCCATTGCGAATCCGTGATGCCCTTGAGCAGCGGCAAGCCAACGAGCAGCAATGCGAAGCCGGCCAGCGCGGCGGCGCCGGCACGCCGAGAGACCCGAATTGGGAGGTCGCCCGAGACCTGTGCTCCCGGGCCGCGACACAGGATCAGTCCTGCGCCCGCGCCACAAGCAATTGAGACAATCTGGGCAATTGAGCTCGAGGCAAGCAGGACGATCAGAGCTGCGACGGAAGCAATCGAAGCACGCGGCCGGTCAGGGCAGAGCGTCCGCGCCATTCCGACCACGGCCTGCGCCACGATCGCGACGGCGACGAGCTTAAGTCCGTGCAGCAAGCCACCGCCAACCGCTCCGCCAAGGGATCCGGCGCCGTACGCGAACAGCACCAGCAGCACCGCCGATGGCAGAGTGAAGCCGGTCCACGCCGCGAGACCTCCGACATATCCAGCCCGCATCAGGCCGATGGAAAAACCAACCTGGCTGCTCGCTGGTCCCGGAAGGAATTGGCACAATGCGACCAGGTCGGCATAGGTCGTTTCGTCAAGCCAGCGCCGACGAACCACGAAATCGTCGCGGAAATATCCGATGTGGGCGATCGGACCGCCGAAGCAGGTTAGTCCGAGTTTCAGGAAGGCCAGCAGAACCTCTACAGGCGATCCCGCCGGCAGAACCGTTCCGTCGGTCGCTTCCCCTGTGCTAACCCTCATGTCACTGACCTCTGGCTCCCCACGTTATCGAATATCGCATGGATCAAGAAGACCGAAGCGGGGTGCATGAATTCCACTGGCGGACGCAAGCTGGGAGGCGACGAAGGCTGGTTTGAGGGTCAAATTCTAATGGATGTGTCAATGCGAATCAGAACCGACGATTTGAGTGGGGCTGAGATTATCGGACTGCTCAAGGCCCACCTCGACTATTGCAGGGCTTCATCGCCACCCGAAAGTGTCCATGCTCTGGATCTCGATGGATTGCGCGCGAAGAATGTCACGTTCTGGTCGATCTGGGATGGGCCCGACATCCTCGGATGTGGTGCGCTGAAGCAGCTTGATCCGAGTCACGGTGAAATCAAGTCGATGCACACCAAGGCGAGCGCACGCGGCAAGGGCGTGGCCGCCGCAGTGGTCAGACATATCATCACCGAGGGGCGGGCTCGTGGATATCGACGGATAAGTCTTGAGACAGGCGCGAACGCGGCCTTTGCTCCAGCTCGCGCGCTGTACGCGAGTTTTGGATTCGTCCCGACTGATCCGTTTGCCGATTATCGCCCCGATCCGAACAGTGTCTTCATGGCCCTTGATCTGGCCGGGTAGCCCTCGGCTTCAGGCAACTAATGGATTGCGCTTGCCCGTCTCGAACGGACGGATCTCGGGCTGCAATTCCGGGGATTCAACCTTCGCGCGGTGCGCGGCCTCAACGCCGCGGTGGTTCGGTTGCGCGCCGTGGTCGGGAGAGAAGAAGCGGAAGTCGTTCTTGCCCTCGGCCTTGGCAAGATACATGGCCATGTCCGCATGTTTTGTGAGCGTCGTGGCATCGCTGCCATCATCTGGAAACATCGCAATGCCGATCGAGGCAGTCGTTCGGCACTCGTGACCCGCAACGATCACAGCGGGTTCAAGGCTGGTCAGTATCTTGTGCGCAACGCCTGCGACTTGGTCGGTGTCCGAGATGTCGTTAAGCAGCACGACAAATTCGTCACCGCCGAGACGGGCCACGACATCGCTTGCCCGGAGGCTGGAACGCAGCCGGTCCGCAACTTCGACCAACAACGTATCTCCCGAGGCATGACCAAGTGAGTCGTTGACCAACTTGAACTGATCGAGGTCGACGAACAGCACCGCGCATTTTTTCTGATGTCGCGCCTCCGTTTTGATTGCTTGGACGAGCAGCTCGTTGAAAAGGGCCCGATTGGCCAGCCCGGTGAGACCGTCGTGAGTAGCAAGATACTGGATGCGCTCTTCGGCTAGCCGCTTCTCGTCCGCTAGCTCGAAACTTTCGAGTGCGAATGAAACGTTTTCGGCGAGGCGTTGCAGTAACTCGACAAAATCCGACGTGAAGGCGTCATTTTCTGCGCCCATGAAAAGCAACACGCCGCAGATTTTGCCGCGGCTGAACAGCGGCAGTGCCGCACCAGACCGGGAGGCACCCTGCATTGAATTGTCGTAGGGCCAATGCACCAGCTTTTCATTGGCCTGAATATCGTTGCGGATGCAGGGCTCCCGGGTTCGAAAGGCGGTACCGGTCAATCCTCGACCCTCAGGATGCTCCGCGCGCGGGGAATATCTACGCGAACGGATAATTTCGGCGCGTGGTCCGTGAGACGCCGCCAATGTGAAAAATTCTGAACTCTCATCGGCGAGTAGGATCGACGTTGAGGTGAACCGGCCGCCAGCACTGGCAGCCTTGGTCACCATTTGAAACAACTCCTCGCGAGATTTCGCCCGCATGATCGCTTCGTTGGTCGCGCTGAGCGCGGCGTACATCCTGGCTATGCTTTGCTTCTGCTCTTCGCGCTCGAACATCTGCAGGCCGAACGAGACGTTTTCTGCAATGTCCTGCATCAATTTCAGCAATTCGTCGTCACGAGTACCGGTCGTGCGACCAAAGAAGAAATAGAGAATGCCGACCGACCGTCCCCCAACGATCAGCGGTACCGCGGCGCCCGCGTACGGGCTCTGGTAGGGCTGTGAGGCGAGGGCTTTGGTCCGGCTGTCTGCCAGCAAGTCGTATGAAACTTTGAGTGTCTGCTCGCGGAACGCGGGTCCAGCAAGACCCTGGCCATTGGGATGGTTGGGATCCGTCGAGAGCTGCAGTTTGAGCAAGGAGTCCTTTCCGACTCCCTCCGCAGCCATCACCTTCAGAATATCGGTACCGGGTTGCGCGAGCAGCACCGCGCAGGCGCCAAGGGTCTTGCCGCCGGTCGCAATCGACTGACAGATGCCCTGAAACATCTCTTGCGCACTCTTGGCGCGAAGAATTGCTGTATTCGTAGTGCTCAACGCGGCGAACATGTCGGTGACCCGACGATTAGCGCGCGCCGCCGCCTTGTTCTGGCGCTCCCGTTCGAAGTTTTTCAGCGCGAAGGCGACGTTCTCCACCATGCGCTCGAGCAGGCCGATTGCTGCATCGTCCAGTGCATTGGCTTCGTCGAGCAGGAACATGAACACGCCGATGCTCCTGCCGTCCTTGACAATGGGGACGGCCGCCATCGCGCCAACGCTGGTCCCCTGACCCTGCCTTCGCCAAAGCTGGAACCGCTCGTCATTCTGAAAATCGTTGGCGATGCAGGAATGACCGGTTCGGTAAGCCGTGCCGGCGAGGCCTTGACCGTATGGAGAATTTGGATCGATCGAGATCTGAACCGCCGTCAGGGGCTCTCGCTCGTCATGGCCGCTGATCGCAGCGATCCGTAGCCAGCCTTCGGCGTCTGGCAGCAGGGCACCGGCCGTCTTGAAGCCGCCATCCCGCACAGCGGCGTCGCAGACGCGCTGAAACAGCTCGTCCTCCGCCTGGGTGCGCAAGATGGCTTCGTTCGTGGCGTTGGTCGCCGCGAGCATTCGCGCTTGGCTGATCTGCCAACCCATGGCCGTCCTCTGTGAAATTTGCCTGAAGATTGGGCGGCAGGTGTCAGGAGTGCGTTATGAGGGACGGTTAATTTTCTTGAAAATGCGATCGGAAAACCGCAAGCCGCGGCGCAACCACGTAACATGCGAAATTTTTCCTGAAGGCGTCGCGGTGGGCCGCTGATCGCCTCTGGAGCTGCGAACCGCGGCGCCGACGCCGCGCTGACGACAGCAGCCAGGAACCGCTGGCACACGGCGTATCGGCCGCTTAAATTGGCAAAAGCGTCTCTTGCAGGAAAGCTCGCGTGCCTCGGACACCACGAGACCTCGCCAATCAAATAGCAGCTCGCCGCAAGCCGGCGGACGGCTTCCGCCGCGAGACGTTCGCCTTGCCGTTGGAGGAGGCACGTGCCCGCGCGAGGTCAATCCTCAAGCGATACCCAAAGGCTGCCTATATGACCGAGGTGGAAAGCTGGCGCGATCTTGGCGACGGCCGCATCGAGTTCACGATGAAGCGTTTGCCAACGGCAGATTGACCGAGTGACATGGGTTCGCCGGTTTCAGCTAGTGCGGGCTTGTTAGACCGCGGAACTCTGGTCGGGGCAGCAGGATTCGAACCTGCGACCCTCTGCTCCCAAAGCAGATGCGCTACCGGACTGCGCTATGCCCCGACGTTCGAGAAATCTTCAGTATGGGTTTTGGCAGCCGTTCGCAAGATCCCGGTTCTCCGTCGGTAACAATTTCAGTCGTGATGCGAGGTGAGCGTTTCAATCGGCTGGGCAGCGCGCTAACAGGGTAGGTAGCCGACGATATTGTCCTTGGAGCCCGTCCGTGACCACCTCCAATATCGAGCCATTGGCTCGCGAAATGGCCGAGCGTATCTGTCGACGCCAGGGGATGATGGAAGCCGACATCGCCGATTGGGTCGAGCGCCACTGGCAGTGCGCGGCCGCAATGCTGGAAGCGGGTGCCATGGATGAGGCCGGAGAATGGATCGATGGCGGCAGTCTGTTGCGCGGCATCGAGGCCTATCGGGATCGCACCACGGCGTGCGTAAGCAACAAGTCTTGATCCAAGCGTCGCCGCAGATGTTTTGCTGAGACGCCGTGATCGGCTAGTTTTGCGACGTTGATATATTCAGCTCGCGAGGCAACTCCATGGAATGGGTCATTTTTGTCGTTGCGCTTGGCATTTTGTATCTGCTCATTTCGCTGCGGGTTCTGAGACAATACGAGCGCGGCGTCGTGTTCACGCTCGGTCGATTTGCCGGTGTTCGCGGGCCGGGATTGACTCTGGTTTATGTGCCGTTTCAGCAGATGGTGCGCGTCTCGCTCCGCACGGTCACCATGCAGATTCCATCCCAGAAGATCATTACCAAGGACAACGTCTCAATCGATATCGCTGCGGTTGCCTATTATCACATCACGAACCCCGAGAACGCCGTGATCGCGATCGAGAACGTCTACAACGCAATCAATCAGATCAGTCAGACTACCGTGCGCAACGTCGTCGGGCGCTTCAATCTCGACCAGTTGCTAGCGGACACCGCCGGAATCAATGATCAGATCAAGAACGTCATTGACCGCCACACCGAGCCCTGGGGCACCCAGGTCACGGCTGTCGAGATCAAGGACATCCAGCTACCTGAAAACATGCAGCGCGCAATGGCGCGCGAAGCGGAAGCGGAGCGCGAACGGCGCGCCAAAATCGTTGCAGCCGAAGGCGAGTATCAGGCCGCCGTCAAGCTTGGCGAGGCCGCTGATATCATCACTCAGCATCCGGTGGCCCTGCAGCTGCGAACCCTGCAGACCATGGCCGAAATCTCGGTCGAGAAGAATTCCACCATCATCTTCCCGGCTCAATTCATGACGACCGTGCGCGAGGCGATTGCGCAGATGTCAGGAGACAGCGCGCAGAAATAGCCATCAGTCGGACCGGTTGGACTGCGGCAAGCGGGCGGCGACCAGGGCAGGCTTTTTCATGGTTATCTCCGTAGCCGGTCTGTTAGACTCGCCATCACCTAACAATCGCGTGGCAATCAAGACTGGGATCAAGCTCACGCGTGACCGGCAGGGGTGACAGCACCATGAATGTGAATATCGGCAGCCCGATCGAGCCCGCGACAGCGAAGAGCTTTGTCATCGATGAGTTCAAGCTGCGAAGCGGCGTGGTCATGCGTGGCGTCGAAGTCGCTTATCGGACGCGCGGCAAGCTCGCACCCGGCGGCCGCAACGCCGTACTCATCACGCACGGCTATACGTCCGGGCCGCAGATGATCGAACCCGCGGCTGGCGTCGGGGAGGGCGCATGGAGCGAGATCGTCGGTCCGGGCAAGCCTGTCGACACTGACCGGTTCTTCGTTGTCTGTCCCAATATGCTGGGGTCGTCGTACGGCTCTACCAATGCGGCGAGCATAAACCCATCCACCGGCAGGCGCTACGCTGCGAGTTTCCCGGAGCTGACGGTCAGCGATATCGTCGCCAGCCAATACGCTCTGCTGCGATCGCTCGGCGTCACGCATCTTTTTGCCATTGTCGGTCCGTCCTACGGTGGTTTTCAGGCCTTCCAGTGGGCGGTGGACTATCCAGATTTCATGTCAGCGATTGTGCCAGTGGTGACGTCGCCGCTGGCGCAACGCGAGCGCTCGGAAGCCAACGTCGCAAACCTGAGGGCGACTTTCGGCAGGAATCCAAACTGGCACGATGGCAACTACTACGACCATAGCGGCGTCGTCGATACGCTGATCGACATCAGGACCGCGACGCTCAAGAACTACGGTATCGAAGCGCGGCTGCGTGAAACCCTGTCCGATCCCGTCGCGATTGAAGCGGCAATCCGTCGGGAAGCATCGCATTGGGCGGAAGAGTTCGATGCGCACTCCCTGATCATTCTCGGCAGAGCGATGGGAAGTTTCGACGTGGCATCGCGCTTCCGCGAGATCAAGGTGCCGGTGCTTTACATTCTCTCGCGGACCGACAAAATTTTCCCGCCTACACTTGCCTCGCCGGTCATGAAGGCTTTCAAGGACGCCGGCGTGGCCGCAGAATACTTCGAACTCGACAGTGAGTTCGGTCATTCGGCATCGGGCAAGGACGCGCACAAATGGGCGCCGAAGCTGCGCGAATTTCTTTCGCGAATTCCCGCGTAAGATCGGTCGATTGCGCTCGATCTCGTTGACCGTTCATTCATCACGACGGTCAAAGTTGCGAAACCGGCGATGTTTTGGCGCATTCTAATTGCACGAGTCGAATTGCGTTAAGCAGGAGCACCGGAGATGCCGGGTCGCTTCGCGGAGATGGTATCCATCGAGATTGCCCGCGCCGAATGTCGCGCGCTGGTGGCGTTGCGCGATGACCGACCGGCTGATCCCTTCGACCATTTGTCCGGCCTGCGGGCCAACTTCCTTGCTCATCTGATTGCAACGCGTGAGCGGCTGCCGCAAACCACAGCGCTGCGGCGAGATACGCCTGAAGCCGCAATTTTCGCTTACGCGCATGGACGCGAGGGGTCGGTCGCATCGAAGTCCCGCCTCGTTTGAGTGCCAGGATACCGCGCAACTGCAACAAAACCGGGCACTTAACGCTTCATTCACCTTGATTTCTAACCGCGCCTTAGCGGCCGATCTCCATCTTGGTCGGGTCAATCCGCCAGAAGGGGTCGGGGATGGATGGCCGGGAACATCTGGCCAGGATGTTTGCGGCGCTGAGCGCAACGAATGAAGCAATCCTGCGGACGCGTTCGCGCGAGGAGTTGTTTCAGCGGGTGTGCGACGCCGCGGTTCATGGTGGCAAGTTCGTCACAGCGCGAGTTCTGTTAATCGGCGCGGACGGTCGGCTGCACGCGACCACGGGATCTGCGATCGGCGCCGACCCGGCCGGTGATATCTCGCTCCCCGTCGACGAAACGAAGGGGGCGGTCGGCGCGCTGGCCGGCATCGCTTTTCGGACCCGACGGCCCTGTATCACCAACGATTTTCTCAATGACGAGCGGACCCGTCTCTATCACGACCTCGGTCGCCGCCATGGCATCGGCGCCGCGGCAGTTATTCCGATCGTGCGACAGGGGACCAGCGTCGGCGTATTCCAGTTCTACCTGGAGCGCGCGGGTGCGCTCGATGACGAGGTGGTCGGACTGCTCGAGCGGATGGTCGAAAACGTCTGCTTTGCGCTCGATAATTTTGACCGGGAGGATGAACGCCAGCGCGCGGCCCGGCTGAATGACCGCCTGGCGCGGATGTTTTCTGCGCTCAACGCCACCAACGAGGCCATCCTGCGGTCCAAAGACGCGGACGACATGTTCCAGCGCGTCTGCGAAGCGGCGAGCGGCGCGAGCGAGGCGGTCAGCGCGGCGATTTTCCTGTCCAGTCCGGGATCGCTCGAACTGGAGCGTGTGGCGGGCTCCGGCTGGCTGAATTTCGCCAGGACCCCCTTACTTTCGGTCGATCCCGCCAAGCCAGTGGGACACGGCCTTCATGGGCCGGCTTTTCACGAGCAACGGCCCGTCATCTCGAACGATCTCTGCAACGATCCGCGTGCGGAGCTGTGGCGGCGCAGCGCCATCGAGACGGGGACCGTTGCGTGCGCGGCCTTGCCGCTGCGCTCACAGGGGAAGCCCAGCGGCCTCATCATGTTCTTCTTCCAGAGCGCATTCGGGCAGATCGACGACGAGGTCGTACGATTGATGGAGCGTATCGCCGAAAACGTATCGTTCGGCATGGACGTTTTTGCGCGCAACGAGTCGCGGCGCCAGATCGAAAAATCGCGCGAACGCTTGTCGCAGATGTTTGCGGCCCTGAGTGCCACCAATGAGGCGATTATGCGGGCGGGCACTCGCGACGAACTCTATCATATGGTTTGCGAAGCGGCTGTGCTTGGCGGCACCTTCACCTCCGTGACAATTGCACTGCATGAGCCGGGCAACAGCCTTCTGAGCATCGTTGCTTGCGCGGGGCCCAATCGCGATCGCGTCATCGGCACACAGTTTTCGATCGACCCCGATCATCCGGCCGGCAAGGGAATGACAGGTACGGCATTTCGCACCGGCAAGCCGTGCATCATGAACGATTTCCAGACCAATTCCCGCAGCGTCTATTGGCGGCAGCAATCGACCAACACCAGTTCGGGTATTGGCTTGCCGATCCTGCGCGACGGCAATGTGATTGGCGTCGTGCTGTTCCTGTCGAGCGAGCCCGGCGCATTCATCCCTGAACTTGTCGAACTGCTGCAGCGCGTCGCCGCAAACGTCGCGTTTGCGCTGGAGAATTTCGATCGCGGCGACGAGCAGCGGGAGGCTAAGGCACGCATCGAATACCTCGCAACCCATGACGGCCTGACCGGACTGCCGAACCGGTTGATGTTCAGTCAGCTCCTGAACGCTTCGATCAGGACCGCGCTCCGCCATGGCCGGCAAAGCGCCGTGCTATTCATCGACCTCGATCGCTTCAAGATCATCAATGACACGCTCGGCCACGCCGACGGCGACACGCTGCTGATGGAGATGGCGCAGCGCTTGAAGGGTTGCTTGCGGGCGAGCGACGTTGTTGCTCGGCTCGGCGGCGACGAGTTCGTGGTGCTGCTCAACGA
>Ga0070741_10020760_pt1 | contig 10294 bp, 12 predicted proteins | sample Coa_R1_4_FD_66440 | JGI IMG/M metagenome (GOLD analysis project Ga0070741, IMG submission 66440) | Surface soil microbial communities from Centralia Pennsylvania, which are recovering from an underground coalmine fire - Coalmine... | ecosystem: Environmental > Terrestrial > Soil > Unclassified ...
GCCCTGATCGCCCGTCGCCTTCTCGCCTCCCGCGGCCCTGGTGCCGAGCACCGCGGCACGGCCGTTGCACCTTCGTCGCGTGTCGCGAGGAGGTGGCGCTGTGGCCCGGTCCCGGCGAACGTTGCCCGCTGCCGTCCTGGACGAGCTCGGCCGGCGCCTGCGCGAGGCGCGGCGCGAGCTCCTGCGCAGCATCGCGACCACTGACGAGGAGCTCGGGACGCTGACGGCGGATCGCGAGCCCGGTGCGCTCAGCGAGGGCGCCGGGCGGGAGCAGGCCCAGGAGGTGCTCTCGCGGCTCGAGGGGCGCGATCGGGACCGGCTCGAGGAGATCCACCACGCGCTGCAGCGCATCGTGGACGGCACCTTCGGCGCCTGCGGGCGGTGCGGCGGCGCCATCCCGCTGGTGCGCCTGCGCGCCCAGCCGAGCACGCGGTACTGCCTGACCTGCGAGACGATCCTGGAGGGCTGGAGCTCGTGATGGCGCGCGGCACGCCCCTCCGCGTGTTGGCCGCGCGCCCCCGGGGGGCGGGGCCGGCGCGCCTCACCGGGGCGCGGGTGGGCCACGTCTCGGGCCCACCACCTGGCGATCAGGGCGAGGGCGCGCTCCGGGTCACGCGCTGCGGCTCGCCGGAGCGGGAGCCGTGACCGCCCGCGTCGTCGTCGCCCGGTACCTGGTCCGGGGGGCTCCGGCTCGGGCAGCTCCCGCGCGATCACCCGTGCGGCCGGATCTCGAGCCCGCGCGCCTGGCGGGTAGCGCCACGCCCGCGGTGCGGCGACGGGAGGGCGGCGTCGTGCTTCGCGGCCGCGTCGGCCAGTCGAACCGGGCCGGGGCGCTGCGGTATCGTAGACTCGCCTGGTCGATCCGCGCGGGTCGGCCGCGCCGCTGGGAGGTGGCCATGAGCAGGCGCTGGGTGGTCGGGAGGACGGTCCTTGTTCTCGCCGCGGCGCTCGCCGCCGGTGGCGCCGGCGCGCAGCAGCGCGAATCGGCCTCGAGCCCGCAGCCGGGATCCGCGGGCTCGGCGAGGACGCCACCCGTGGCCGCCCACGGGGCGGGGATGCCCGCCGGGATGCCGGCCCCGCTCTCCGCCCCCACCGAGGCCGGCCAGGACGCGTTCGCCGCGATCGCGGAGGTCGTCCGGATCCTCGATGCGGACCCGCACACCGACTGGCGGCAGGTCGACCTGGAGCGCCTGCGACAGCACCTGATCGACATGAACGAGGTGGTGCTCCGGGCGACGGTGCAGGCGCACCTCGTGCCGGGCGGCCTCGCGATGGAGGTGACCGGCACCGGTCGGACCGGGGCCGCGATCCGATCGATGGTGATCCCCCACGCGGCGGAGCTCGACCGGATGCCCGGGTTGACGGCCACGGCGGAGACCATTGCCGATGGGGTGCGCCTCACGGTGACCGCCCGCGAGGCGGGGGATGGCGCCGCAGTGGCCCGCCTGCGCGGGCTCGGATTCATCGGGCTCCTGACGCTGGGCGCTCACCATCAGCGGCACCACCTCGCGCTGGCGCGCGGCCTGGCGATGCCCTCCGGCGGACACTAGCGGCATCGCCATTCGGGCGACCGGTGGCGCGTCCGCAGCGCCTTGCCACCCCCGCTGACCGCGGGATCTCGGCGCCGGCGTGGTGACGCCGGGCGGTCGCGCCGGGAGTCGCGCCTCAGCGGGGCGGGAGGGCGCGTCCGGCCCCTGGGCGGAGGTGGCGGCGCCGGCGCGCGGGTGAGCGCGAACCCTCGACGGCGGTCGCGTCGTCCAACGGTTGGGCTCGGTCCCGGGGTCGGGTAGACTGCGTCCGCCGAGCACGCGGCCGCCGGCCGCTGGCGTGTCCGGCCGGCGCGGTCCGGCGACACGCCCGGCCGCGGACCGTCCGGGGCCCTGGGGTGGCGGGAGACCGCCAGGCATGCCCTTCTCCCGCACGGGTCACGAGCCCGCGGCCGGATGGACGAGGCCTCGTCCGGATCCACGGCGGCCGGTGGCGGGATGGGGGGCGAATTGGCGTTCTCGGTCGGGATCGGCCTCACCAACGAGTGCAACCTCCGCTGTCCCCACTGCTACCGCCCGGACGCGGTCCTCGAGCGGCTCACGATCGCCGACGTTCGCCGGGTCTGCGACACCCTCGAGATCCGGTCGCTCAACCTCGGGGTCGGGGAGAACGGGCTCCACCCGGAGTACCGGCCGATCCTGGACATGGTCTGGGCGCGCGGGATCCGGACCAGCCTCACGTCGAACGGGCTCAGCCTCGAGGTCCTGCCCGACGATGCCGTCCGGCGCTTCCAGAGCATCGAGTTCTCGCTGGACTTTCCCACCGAGCGCGAGCACGACGTCTTCCGTGCGCCGGGCAACTGGCGCGCGGTGCACGCGGGCATCGAGCGGTGCCGCCGGCTGGGCGTTCCGACCACCGTCACCGCGGTCATGATGCGGCTCAACTACGACCGGCTGGGCGAGCTCGCGGGCGTCGCCGCGGCGGCGGGGGCCAACCTGCGGGTGAACATCTACCAGCCGTCGCGGAGCGACCGGTTCACCCTGAGCTACGACCAGTTCTGGGAAGGCTTCCGGCGCCTCCTGGGGGCCGCGCGGCTGGTCGCCACGACGGAGCCGGTCCTGGCGGCGGTGCTCGGGCTCGCCGAGTTCGCGGGACCGGGGTGCGGGCGCACCACCGTGCGCGTGGCCCCGGACGGACGGATCCTGCCGTGCACGTACTGGCCGAAGAGCGATATCGACCTGGCCCAGCTGGCCGCGCTGGGCTCGGCCGTCGTCGAGACCCCCGAGTTCGTCGCCGCGCGGCAGCGACCGGCCGGCTGTGCCGATTGCCCGTGCCGCGGCGGATGCGCGGGCCGTCGCGCGCTGGCGGGCCGGCTCGACGCGCCCGACCCGTACTGCCCGTTCGCGCGTGGGGAGCGCATCACCCTCGACTGGGAACCGGCGCGGGCCGCCGATCTCCCGAAGCTCGGGAGCGCCTGCACGACCATCGTCTCGGCGTGCTGACGGGCTGAGATACAAGCGATCGTGGCCGAGCGGGTCCTGGTCACCGGCGGGGCGGGGTTCGTCGGCTCCCACCTGGTCGATGCGCTAATGGTCCGGGGCGCCCGGGTCCGCGTGCTGGACAGCCTCCTGGACCAGGCGCATCCGGGGGGGCGCGCCCGCTTCCTGGCCCCCGATGCCGAGCTCCTGGTCGGCGACCTGCGGGACCGGAGCGCCGTGGACCGCGCGCTCGACGGCGTCAGCACCGTCTTCCATCAGGGCGGCATGGTCGGCAACGGCCAGTCGATGTACGACGTGCGGCGCTACGTCGAGATCAACGCGGTCGGCACCGCCACCCTGCTGGAGGCCATGCTGGCGCGGCGGGCCCAGTTCCGCCGCCTGGTCGTCGCCTCGTCGATGGTGGTGTACGGGGACGGCGCGTACCGGTGCCCCGCCGACGGCGACGTCGCGCGGGTGGAGCGGCCACTCGAGCGGCTGCGCGCGGGGTGCTGGGAGCCGGTGTGCGCACGGTGCGGCCGGGAGGTCGCGCCGGTCGCGACCACGGAGGACCATCCGCTCCAGCCGACCAGCACGTACGGGATCACCAAGCGGGACCAGGAGGAGCTGTGCCTCGTGCTCGGGCGGGCGCACCGGCTCCCGACGATCGTGCTCCGGTACCTGAACACCTACGGCTCGCGCCAGGCCCTCGGAAATCCGTACACCGGGGTCGCCGCGATCATCGCGACGCGGCTGCTGAACGGTCGGGCGCCCGTGATCTTCGAGGACGGGCGGCAGCGCCGGGACTTCGTCCACGTCTCCGACGTGGTGCGCGCGAACCTGGCGGCGGCCGCCGCCGACGAGTCCGCCTGCTACCGCCCGTACAACGTGGGGACGGGGCGGACGACGACCGTGCTCGAGCTCGCCCGGCTGATGGCCGCCGCGCTCGGCCGTCCCCTCGAGATCGTGCCGACCGGCGAGTTCCGCGTCGGGGACATCCGCCACTGCGTGGCGGATCCCTCGCGGGCCGCGGGCCACCTCGGCTGGCGGGCGGAGCGGCGGCTCGAGGACGGGATCGCCGAGCTGGTCGGCTGGGCGGCCGGCGAGCGCCCCGTGGACCGGACGGAGGCCGCTCACGCCGAGCTGCGGGACCTGCGGCTCATCGAGCCCGCGCAGCCGGCGGCTCGCGCGCACCCGGATGCCCGGGCGTCCTGACCCTCCCGTCCCGGGCGCGCCGGGGCGGCCCCGGGTGACGCTCATCATCCCCGCCCTCGACGAGGAGCCCGCGATCGGGGCGGTGGTCCGCGCGGCGCCGGCGGCGTGGGTCGACGAGGTGGTGGTCGTCGACAACGGATCGACCGATCGCACGGCGGCGGTGGCTCGCGCCGCCGGGGCCCGGGTCGTGGCGGAGCCGCGCCGGGGGTATGGCGCGGCGTGCCTGGCCGGGGTCCGGGCGGCTGAGGGCGCCGCGCTCGTGGCGTTCGTCGACGGTGACGGCAGCCAGGATCCGGGCGAGATCGGGCGCGTGCTGGCCCCTCTTCTCGCCGGCCGCGCCGATCTGGTCCTCGGCGTGCGCTGCCCCGGCGGCCGCGACGCCGGCCATCCGTTCCATGCCGTGCTGGGAACGCGCGCGGTCGCCTGGCTGGTGGGCCGGCGGTTCGGCGTCCGCCTCCGGGATCTCGGGCCGTACCGCGCCATCCGGCGCGACGTGCTGCTGGGGCTCGGGATGTCCGAGATGACCTACGGCTGGCCGGTCGAGATGGTGGCGAAGGCGGCGCGGCGGGGGCTCCGGATCGCCGAGGTCGAGGTGAGCCAGCGTGCCCGGCTGGGGGGCCGCTCGAAGGTGGCCGGGACCCTGGCGGGCAGCCTGCGGGCCGGCTATCGCTTCCTCCGGGTGGCCCTGCGGCACGGCTGATGCCGGCGCACGATGCGGGCGGGGCGGCGCGAGCCGGCTGGCTCGTGCTGGGCGGCGCGGCCGTCGCGCTCGGCGGGGCGTTCGCCGCGATGGCCGGACTGGGGGACCTCCACGCGCGGGCGCGCGCGTTCCTCGGGCTGTTCACCCTGGCCGGCGTCGCCTACGGGATCGCCGCGCTGTGGGTCGTCCGGCGCCCCCCGCCGGTGGGGCGCGGTCTGGCGGCCATCATCGGTGCCGGGATCGTCTTCCGGCTGATCCTGCTGCCGTCGGCCCCCACGCTCTCGACCGACCTCTACCGCTACCTCTGGGACGGCCGCCTCGGCGTGGCGGGCGTCAGTCCCTACCGGTATCCGCCGAATGCGCCGGAGGTCGCCGCCTTCCGCGACGCGCGCGTGTATCCGCGCCTGAACCACGTCGACTGGCGCACGGTCTATCCGCCGGGCGCCCAGCTCCTGTTCGCCGCGCTGGCGCGGGTCGCGCCGGACCGGGCCGGCGCCTTCAAGCTCGCCGTGATGGGCTTCGATCTCCTGACGCTCGGGCTGCTCGTGGGCTGGCTGCGGGCGCTGGGCCGGCCCCCGACGTGGGCGCTCCTGTACGCGTGGCATCCGCTCGTCATCGTCGAGCTGGCGGGGAGCGGTCACCTGGACGCCGTCCCGGTGGCGGCCTCGGTCGCAGCGCTCTGGGCCGCCACCCGCGGCCGGTCGACGCTCGCCGGCGCGCTCCTCGGCGCCGGCGCGGCCGTGAAGCTCTATCCCCTCCTGCTGCTCGCGGCCGTCTGGCGTCCTCGCCCGGTCCGGGTCGTCGCGGCGGCGCTGGCGGTGCTGGGGGCGGCATACGCGGGCTACGCGGGCGAGGGGTGGACCGTGCTCGGTTCGCTCGGACGCTACCTCGGCCACGAGGAGTTCAACGGGGGCGTGCGGGCGGGCCTCGAGCGGCTGCTGGGGTGGATGGGGTCGTCCGGCGCCGTCGCGGCGCGGCTCCTCCCGCTCGGCGGTCTCGCGGCGCTGGCGGCCGCGGTCGCGATCGCGGGACGCCGCGGCGAGCCGTCGCGCCGCGCGCTCTGGCTCGTCGGGGGCTACCTCCTGGCCATCCCGAACCTGTTTCCCTGGTACGCCCTCTGGATCGTGCCGCTCCTGGCCGTCCATCCCCTCTGGCCCTGGGGCTACCTGTCGTGCGCCGTCGCCCTCACGTACGCGGTCTTCTACCAGCCCGTCTGGGCGATTCCTGGGTGGGTCGTGGCGGCCGAGTTCGGCCCGCTCGTCCTGGGGCTCGGCCTCCTGGCCGGGCGCCACCCGGTCTCGTTCGCCCTCCGGCGGCTCGCGCCCGGGCGCCCCCGGGGCGCGAGGGCGGCGCGCCCCTCGGCGGCCGGTGTGCGGGACGGCGATCCCCCGGCCCCCGGGGCCGGGCCGGCCGGCGCTCCTGCAGCGTCCGGTGCCGGGGCCCCGGGCTCTCCGGCGATGGGGGACATGGCCGGGGGCATGAAGCCGAGCCGATGAGGGTCGCCGAGCGCTCGTCGCGGGTCGCGGTCGCGATCATGGCGAAGGCGCCGCGGCCCGGGCACGTGAAGACGCGGCTCTGTCCGCCGCTCGACCCCCCGGCCGCGGCGGCCCTCTACCGGTGCTTTTTGGGTGACAAGATCGCGGCCGTCGCGGGGCTGGCCGGGGCCCAGCCCGCGATCGCGTACGCGCCGGCCGACGCCCGCGGCGAGTTCGCGGCGCTGGCGCCCGGCTTCACCCTGGTCGCGCAGCACGGGGCGGACCTCGGCGCGCGCTTGCGGGCGACGCTCCAGGGCCTCCTCGCGGCTGGCCACGCGGCGGCGATCGCGGTGGACAGCGATACCCCGACGCTTCCGGCCGCGTTCCTGCAGGAGGCGGTGGACCGGCTGGCAGGGCCCGGCCCCGACGTGGTCCTGGGGCCGACCGAGGACGGCGGGTACTACCTGATCGGCATCCGGCGCGACTGCCCCGAGCTCTTCACCGGCGTCCCGTGGAGCACGCCCGCGGTCCTGCGCGAGACGCTCCGGCGCGCGGCCGCGGCGGGGCTCCGCGCCACGTGTCTGCCCGCCTGGTTCGACGTGGACACGGCCGATGACCTCGCTCGGCTGGGGGCCTCGCTCGACGGCGGGCCGGGCGCCGAGCAGGCCCCGCGGACGCGACGGTTCCTGAAGGAGGGCGCGTGACGTCGTCCAGCGACCAACCCTGGCGCCGCGTGTCCTCGCGACCGATCTACGCGAACCGCTGGATCACCCTTCGCGAGGACGTGGTCGCGCTGCCCGACGGCCGCACGACGATCTACGGCGTCGTGACCTGCGGCCAGTGCGTCGGGATCCTGCCGTTCCTCGACCCGGAGACGGTGGTCCTGGTCCGCCAGTACCGCTACATCGCCGGTCGGCCGACCTGGGAGATGCCGACGGGCGGGGTGCATCCCGACGAGCCGCTGGAGGATGCGGCGCGGCGCGAGCTGGCCGAGGAGACTGGCTATCGGGCCGAGCGGCTCGTGCCGATCAGCACGTTTCACACGAGCAAGAGCGTGGTCGACGAGACCGCCCACCTGTTCCTGGCCGACGGGCTGACGTGGGGGGAGCGATCGCCCGGCGACGACACGGAGTTCATCGAGACGCGGCCGTTCCCGTTCGCCGAGACGCTGCGCATGGTCCTGAGCGGCGAGATCGTCGACGCGATGACGATCATCGCGGTCCTGCTGGCGGCGCGCCGTCGAGACGAGGGCGAGTAGGCGCGCCGGGCGGGGCCTGAGGGCCGGGGCCAGCGCCCCGACGTGCCGGAGATCGCCCGCCACTGCCTGGACCGGGAGCCGCGGGCGCGCGCCGGGAGCTTTGCCAGCAGCCGCATCGCCATGACGCACCCGACCCGCGCCAGCCGCGATCGACTGGGACCCGGGCCCCGCGCCCCGGTCCACCGCGACGCCGGCCGCCGCCCGCGGCGGGGCGCCCGCGGCTGACGGCATCGGTCGGGGGCCGCTCCGCACCGCGAGCCAGCCTGGTCGTGTCCAAGACCCCGGGCGCCGATCCCGGGCGCGCCGCCAGCGGGACGACCGGGGAGGCCGCGATTCGCCCGGCGGCTGGAGCTCCGGATGACGAGAGGAAGGAGGCTTGCCATGCCGATGGAGATGACGACCGGGGAGGCGACCAGGGGCCCGGGCCGGGACGCGTCCCGGCCCCTGCACGGCCCGGGGCGGCAGCCGGGCTGGCTCGTCGCGACCGCGCCGCTGTGGCCGCTCGGCCTGGCGCGGATCCTCTACGGCTACCTCTGGTGGCAGCAGTCGGCCTGGAAGGTGCCGGCGGACGACTTCGGGCGCAGGTCCGGCGGGGGGCTCTGGTACTGGGTGCAGCAGGGGATCCAGCACCCGACGCTCGCCGCGTACCGCGACTTCCAGCTGGGCGTGGTGATCCCGCACTGGACGTTCTTCGGGTGGATGACCCTGGTCACCGAGACCTTCATCGCGGTGACCCTGATCCTGGGGCTCGCCACCCGGCTCGGCTCCCTGGCCGCGATCGGGATGGCGGCCAACATCACCCTCAGCATCCTGAACGTCCCCCACGAGTGGGGCTGGACCTACACGATGCTGATCGTCTTCCCGGCCCTCTTCCTGCTCACCGACGCCGGGCGGAGCTTCGGCCTCGACGGCTTCCTCGCGACGCCGCTCGAGCGGGCGGCGGCGGGCGGGAGCCGCCTCGCGCGCCTCGCGCGCTGGCTCGCCTGACGCGGGCGGTGCGCCCCGGCCGGACCCCCGCCGGAGCGGCCTGGCACGGGGCGCCGTTGGACGGCGGGCGTCCGACCTCCCTCGGGCCGCCTCCTGCCCGGCCGGGTGCAACGGGTGACGCCGCGCGGCGCCTGAGCACCGAGCGGCCTCGCCCGCGTGCTATCCTGCCGGCGATGCCGCGTCCCCCCTCCGGGGCGGTGCTCGAGTTCCTGCGAGCCAGCCCCGTGTTCGCCGGCCTGCCGGCCCGGGAGCTCGACGCACTCGCGCGGGCGGCGCGCGAGGAGGCCCACCAGGCCCGCCAGTACGTGTTCCACGAGGGCGATCCCGCGCTCTGGCTGTGCCTCGTGCGGTCGGGCCGCGTGCGGATCGTGCGCCACTCGCGGACGGGGAAGGACGTCGTCCTGGAGATCCTCGGGCCCGGCGAGGTGTTCGGCGGCGTGGCGGTGATCGAGCGCCGGCCCTACCCGGCCGCCGCCCAGGCGATGGAGCCGAGCGTGGTCGTCCGGATCCCGGCCGATCTCCTGATCGCCCTGGCGGACCGTCACTCGTCGGTCGTGCGCGAGATGGCGCTCCTGATCGGCCGCCGGCTGCGGGCGGCCCACGATTCGGTCAAGTACCTCTCGGTCGAGCCGGTCGAGGCGCGCCTGGCCGCGACCGTCCTGCGGCTGGCCGACCGGGAAGGGGTCCGGACGGCGGGTGGGGTCGAGCTCCCGTTCCACCTCACCCGGCAGAGCCTGGCCGAGATGTCGGGGACCACGGTCGAGACCGCGATCCGCGTCGTCAGCCGGTGGCTGCGGGAGGAGCTCGTCGAGGATCGCGGGGGGCGGCTCCTCGTCCGCGACCGGGACGCGCTCCGCGAGCGCGCCGAGGGGGAGGCCTGACGGCCCTCCTGGTGCGCTGGGTCCACGTGGTGTCGGCGATCGTCTGGATCGGCGGCATGTTCTTCATCGCGCTCGTGCTGGTCCCCGTCGCGCGCGACCTCGGCGACCCGCCGCTCCGGGCGCGGCTGGTCGACGAGAGCGGTCGCCGCTTCCGCCCCGTCGCCTGGATCGCGCTGGTCCTGCTCGTCGTGACCGGCCTGCTGAACCTCTGGTACCGGCCGTACCTCCTCCAGTCGCCACGGTTCCTCGCGAAGCTCGGGCTGGTCGTCGTCGCCCTCCTGCTGAGCGGCGTCCACGACTTCGTCCTGGGTCCCCGCGCCGGCGCCCCCGGGGCGCCCCCGTCGGCCCGCGTCCGGGCGTCCCGGCTGGCGCGGGTCAACGCTGCGGTCGCGCTGGCGATCGTGCTGCTGGGCCTCTCGCTCCGCGGGTGACGGGCCCCGCTCGGGCCCGCGGCGCGCGCCGGCCAGGATCCGGCCCGCCGCGGCGGCGGCCCCCATCGGGCCGGAGACGCGGCTCGCCCGTCGGCTCGGGCACGGTTCGGGCCGGCCCCGGCAAGTCGCGAGCCGCGTCCGGCCACCCCCCGATGCTCCGCCGTATGACCCAGATCATAGGGCGCGCACCCCGTCGATCCTAGGCTCGGGCGCGGGAGGAGCCGGCCTCCGAGCAGGCTCCCCGGGAGGTGCGCCGTGGCGGACAGAGAGGGTACATCGGTCCCGGAGCGGGTGCCGCTCGCGCAGGCGTTCTTCGACAACATCTTCCTGCTGCTGGTGCTCGGCCTCGCGGTGCCGATCGTCTTCTACACGATCTGGGGGCTG
>Ga0070741_10020761_pt1 | contig 10294 bp, 8 predicted proteins | sample Coa_R1_4_FD_66440 | JGI IMG/M metagenome (GOLD analysis project Ga0070741, IMG submission 66440) | Surface soil microbial communities from Centralia Pennsylvania, which are recovering from an underground coalmine fire - Coalmine... | ecosystem: Environmental > Terrestrial > Soil > Unclassified ...
AGGTCCGTCGCTGACCCCCGACGAGGAGGCGCACAGGCGCGAGCTGGAGGCGCGTGCCGACGGCGCACGCGTGAGCCTGTCGGAGGCGGTGAGCCGGGCGGAGGTTCCCGCGTTGCTCGGGGGCGTCGATGCAGTGGTCAGCCCCAACGAGCCGCGCGCGGGCGCGACGCTCGACAAGGCGGTTTTTGAGGCTGCTGCCTGCCGCCGGCCCGTCGTCTCGACGAACGACGCCTTCGCACCGCTGCTCGGACGGCTGTCCGTCGAGCTGCTCGCGCCGCCGCGGGATGCCCACGCGCTCGCAGCGGTACTCGACACGCTCGCGGCGGCGCCGCTCGCCGACCGCATCGCCGCCGGCGAGGAGCTTCGCCGCCGCGTGGTCGAGCAGCATTCCCTCGAACACTGGGCGCAGGAGGTCTGCCGGGTCGTCACCGAGGTACGATCGGCGCGTGGAACGGCCGGTTCGCGAGGTCCCGGCTAGACCGGCCGACGTGCTCGCACCCGCCGAGGACGTCCGCGCCGCGCGGCCGTACCTCTTCGCACCGACACCGCTGAAGGCGCTCGTCCGCCGCGCGGCGAGCACGCTCGTCCTCGGGACGATCGACGTCGGCGGACTCGTCCTCGGCCTTTTCCTCGCGCTTGCGCTGCGGGCCGAGGTCGTCGACCCGAAGCCGATCCTCTGGGGCCTGCTGTGGGACCAGGAGACGAGCTGGCTCGCCTTCCTCATCCTGCTGCAGGTGCTCGTCTTCTGGCAGGCGCGCCTCTACTCGCCGCGCGAGATGCGGGAGGGAGTCGGCCGAGTGGTGCCGAGCGTGTTCCTGGTCGCGGCGCTCGCGCTCGCGTTCGCGATCGGCACGGGGCAGCACTTCACGACGTTCGGCCTGTACATCGTCGCAGCGATCTTTGTCTCCGCAATCGTCGCGGCGCTGCGCGCGAGCTACGAGGCGCTCACCGAGGTGCTGCTGCGCGCCGCCGGCGTGCGCCGCCGTGCGGTGCTCGTGGGGGACCCCGAGCAGCGCGCGCACCTCCGCCGCTCGCTCGGCTCGAGCCGCGGCGGGATCGACTACGAGTTCGTCGACGAGGTCGGGCCCGGACCCGCGGTCGACGAGGTGCTTGCGCGCATGTCGCTCGACGAGCTGATCGTCGCCGACTCGGGCATCGCGGACGAGCGACTGCTCGAGCTCGTCGAGGCGGCGCATCGGCGCGCGGTCAAGGTGCGGATCGCCCCGCGCACGACGGAGCTCCTCGTCGAGCGCGGCGAGTACGTCCCCGGTCAGGGCGTCCCGCTGTTCGAGCTCCGGCCGCCGATCTTCGCCGGAACCGAGTGGGCGGTGAAGCGGACGTTCGACCTCGTCGTCGCCTCGCTGATCGTCGTCGTCGGTTCGCCGATCTGGGTCTTGATCGCGCTCGCGATCAAGCTCACCTCACGCGGGTCGGTCTTCTACGCCGACCCGCGGATCGGACTGGCCGAGCGCGAGTTCCACATGGTCAAGTTCAGGACGATGGTCGCCGGCGCCGCCGAGCAGCAGCAGGCGCTCGAGCGTGCGAACGAGGCGACGGGCGCGTTGTTCAAGATCCGCCGCGATCCGCGCGTGACGCCGGTCGGACGCATGCTCCGCAGGTACTCGCTGGACGAGCTCCCGAACCTCGTCAACGTCCTGCGCGGCGAGATGTCGCTCGTCGGGCCGCGGCCTCTGCCTCTCCGCGACTATGCGCTCCTCGACGACTGGCACCGGCGCCGCTACAACGTGCTCCCGGGCCTGACGGGTCTCTGGCAGGTCGCGGGGCGGTCGGACCTCGACTTCGACGATCTCGTGCGGCTCGACTTCTACTACCTCGAGAACTGGTCGATCTGGCTCGACATCTCGATTCTCGTGAAGACACCGTTCGCCGTCGTGCGGCGGCGCGGCGCGTACTAGCCTCTAGCTCGTCGGCGTCCGCTCGACGTCCCAGATCGACTGCCATCGCGTCCCGCCGTCGAGCACCACGGGTCGCTCGGGCTCCGTCAACCGGTAGTAGACGACCGTCAGCGCGTGCGCGGTGTACGGCCCGGTGACCGCGGACGCGATCGTCGTGGTGACTGGCGAGACGGTGCACTTCAGGGCGTGCGCATTGCGGTGGCCGCGAGGTGCTGGTGCACGAACTGCATGGCCGTCGCTCCCTCGCCGACGGCGGCGGCGCAGCGCTTGACCGATCCGGACCGGACGTCGCCGGCGGCGAAGATGCCCGGCACGCTCGTCTCCAGGAGGCCAACTGCCCCAGCCGCCTCACCGGTGAGGACGAAGCCGTCTTCGTGCCGCGCAATCGTCTCGCCGAGCCAGTCGGTACATGGGCGGGCTCCGAGGAAAAGGAAGAGGAACGAGAGCGGCAGGCGCTCGCCGCTCGTGAGCGTGACCGACACGAGGTCTCCTTCGGCCCCGTGAAGCTCGGCGATCTCGCTGCGATCGCGAACGGCGACGCCGTAGCGCTCGAGTTCGCCGATGAGGTAGTCAGACATCGTCTCGCGCAGATCGCCTCGGCGGTGCAAGAGCGTGACGAGCGCACCGCCGCGCGCGAGCCAGACCGCGGCCTGGCCGGCAGAGTTGCCCCCGCCTACGACGCCGACGCGAGAGGCGCCGCAGACTTGGGCCTCCGGCGGTCCTGCCGCGTAGAACACGCTCGTGCCCTCGTACTCGGCGAGATCGGCGAGGGGGAGCCGCCGATATTCGGCGCCCGTGGCGAGTACGACGGCTCGCGCCGTGATCTCGCGTCCCTCTTCCAGTTGCACGCGATGCCGTCCGTTCCCCGGTTCCAGTGCGATCGCGCGATAGGGAGTGGCAGGCCGCGCGCCGAACTTCCGGGCCTGTGATACGGCGCGACTCGTCAGCTCGAAGCCGCTGATCCCGGCCGGGAAGCCGAGGTAGTTCTCGATCCGACGGGAGAATCCCGCCTGGCCGCCGAGGGCGGTGCTCTCGACCACGAGCGTGGACAGTCCCTCGGATGCTCCGTAGACGGCGGCGCCGAGTCCTGCTGGGCCACCGCCCACGACGAGCAGGTCGACCTCCTCCCGTGACGCGAGCTCGCGGCCGATTCCGAGCGCCCTCAGGACTTCTCCTGGCGTCGGCCGGCTCAGCTCGTGGCCGCCTGGGAGCCGCACGAGCGGAGGCTCTTCACCGTGCGGTGGCGCCTCGTCGCGCCAGGTGGACGGGAGCCGGTTCGCGCGCGCGAATTCGCGCATTCGCATCGTCGCCTCGGATGAACGCGGCCCGACGATCTCGATGCCGATGCCTTCGACGCGCTGCAGGGCCTCGCGTCGCGCGATGAACGTCGACAACACGAGATCGCTGAGCGGGCCATCCTCGAACAGCAGCGAGCGGAGCACGTCGCGGTCGACCGCGACATAGCGAAGCGGCTGCGTCACCACGACCGTCCAGAAGACGGTCTGGCCGGAGAGGAGGTTCAGCTCGCCGAGGAAGCTGGAGGGGCCGTGGCGGACGAGCTCGTTCCCGCTCGCGTCGAGGACCGCCACCTCGCCGTCCACGATCGCGATGAACGGATAGCTCGGATCGCCGACCCTCAACAACACGTCCCCGACGCGCGCGCTGCGCTCCTCGCCTAGCGCGGCCAGCGTCGCCAGCTGGGACGCCGAGAGCGAGGGGTCGTCAGGAGGGTGCACGACACGACCCTAAGCCGTCTCAGGCTCGCCTGCGTCGTCCGGCGGGGCACGGGAGCTAGAGAGGACGAATCGCGTTCAGGGCAGTCGTGAGCATCGTGCGTTCCACATCGGCTTGCGAAAGCCGGCCGGCTTGCAGCTCGGTGCTCGCGACGTGAACGATCGCGCGGACGACGGCGATCAGCCACCCGGCGGAGACGTCGCGTCGGAAGACGCCCTCCTGTTGACCCCTTTCGAGGAGCGGGACGATCTGGGTCGTCACCGGCAGGTGTCGGCGGCGGAGTTCCTTCGCGGAGAGACGGTTGATGTTGATCTGGAGGATGTTGTGGAACTGGCTCAGTTGCCGCCAAGTCGCGAGCAGCACGCGCTCCAACGCGTCCTGCGGCTCGCCGCGTTCGGGCTCTGCTGCCCGGGTGGCGTCGGCGACGAGTGCGGTCGCGTGCTCCATCACGGCGTCGAGCAGTGCCTCACGTGTTGGGAAGTGCATGTAGATCGTCGCGCGCACGACGCCGGCGCGGCGGGCGATCTCGGCCATGCTGGCATCGGGATCCTCCGACAGCGCGTCGAGAGCTGCATTCGTGATGGCGGCGATGCTGCGCTCGGCGTCCGCCCTGCGGCGCTTCGGGGCGGACGCTTCGGTCCTTGTCGTCGTCTTGCTCATCGGTTCAGTGGACGGGCATCGCCTGCGGGTTGAGCCGCAGCTTCGCGATGAAGTCTTGCGCTCGAGGGAGGACGGCAAGCGCAACCAGGCTGGCGGCGATAGCGAGGAACGCGGAGATCAGGAACGCGTGCCCGATTCCAGAGGCTGCCTGCGGGCCGAGAATCGCTCCGCTCGCTCCGGCTGCGATCGTCGAGAAGATCGCGATCCCGAGCGTCCCGCCGATCTCGTGGCCCGTCGAGTTGAGCCCGGAGATCATCCCGCTCTCCTCCTGGCGGGCGCCGGTGAGGATCGCCACGGAGACCGATACGGTTGCGACACCGAGAGCGACTCCAGCGATCAGCATGCCCGGGAGGACATCCGTCAGGTAGCTACCGCTCTCGCCGACCCGGGAGAGCAGGAACATGCCGACGGCGGCGACCGCGAAGGATCCGGTCAGCGGGGCGCGGACACCGTGCTTGGCGATGACGTGACTGGCTCCGTGGGCGCCGATCGCTGCTGAGAGGGCGAGCGGAACGAAGGCGAGCCCGGTGGCGAGCGGCCCCATCCCGAGCACGTTCTGGAGGTAGAGCGAGGAGAGCAGGAAGAGCCCGAAGATCGAGCCCGCGACGGCGAGCATCAGTACAAGTCCGCCGCCAACAGCACGGTCCGCGATGCGCTCGACGCGAAGGAGCGGCGCGTCGATGTGAAGCTCGTAGATCGCGAAGGCTGCGAGACCCGCGAGACCGCCGATCCCGAAGATGTGCGTCTGAATCGAGGTCCAGCCGGCGGAGTTCGCCTGCGTGATCCCGTAGACGATCGCGGCCAGGCTCGTCGTCCCGAGGGCTGCGCCTGCGAGGTCGAGGCCGCGCCAGCGCGGCTTCTGCGTGTCTGCCGGAACGACCTTCAGCGAGGCGACGAGAAGCGCCGCGGCGACCGGAAGGTTGACGTAGAAGATCGCCCGCCAGTCGATGAACTGCGTGAGGACGCCGCCGACGAGAACGCCGATCGCCGCGCCCGCCCCGCCGACTGCGCCCCACGCTGCGAGCGCTTTCCCGCGAGCTGCCCCCTGGAACGCAGAGGTGATGATCGAGAGAGCTGCCGGGGAGAGGATCGCGGCGCCAAGTCCCTGGCCGGCACGGGAGGCAAACAGCATTGCGGCGCTGCCGGCCACCCCGGAGGCAAGCGAAGAAGCTGTGAAGATTCCCAGGCCGATCAGGAACATGCGGCGACGGCCCAGCAGGTCGGCGGCGCGGCCGCCGAAGAGCAGGAGGCTTCCGAAGATCAGCGAGTAGCTGGTGATCGTCCAGCTGATCCTCGAGCCGCTCAACTTCAAGTCGGCGGCGATGTGCGGGAGAGCGATGTTCACGGCAGTGATGTCGAGGATGACCATCAGCTGGGCGACGAGGAGCACGGGGAGCAGCCAGCGTGCGGCTGTCGAGCCGACGTCTTCGCCGTGACGCGCTTGCATCGCGGTCTCGTGCTTGGAGTGCTTCGGCGTGTGATGCATGACTCGACTCCTCTAAGTCGGACGATAATGTCTGAATTAATAAATCAGACACTAGTGTCCATGTCAAGGGGAAGGGAGCGAGATCTTGGTCGCAAGCGAGTCACCGGGAAGGGACGATCACGGCCTCGGCAGGCAGCGACTGCGAGCGAAGCCGCTGTACGGGAAAACCCCGTGGCGCGCAGGGTCGCGGAGGGGCTTGACTGTCACGACGAACGCCGTGCCAGATGCGAGACTCGACGCGACCCCGGAGATCACGGGAGGAGGCCACGTCGGCCTCGTCGTGGTCGGCTCGATCGCTGCCGGGCTCGTGCTCGGCCTGCTGCTCGTCCTCGCCGTCTTCGCCGGCGGGGATGAGCCGGAGATCATCGGGAGCGCGCTTCTCGCCCTCGGGGTCGGATTCACTGTGCTCGCAGTCGTCTCGACGAGACGTACGAATCAGCCCCAACGATGGGCGCTCACACCCGGAGGCGTCACGCTGCTCGCCGGGCTCGCGGTACTCGCCCTTGCGCCCAGCGGACGCGTCCTCGACCTCGCGGGCTGGGTGTGGCCGGTGTTGCTCGCGCAACTCGTCGTCTTCTCGTTTCGCGGCGCCCGGCGCTCGCTCGACAACTGGTCGCGGCGAGCAGTCCTCTACCCGGCCCTGGTCGTGCTGCTCCTCATCGCGCTCGCCGGGGCGGCCGGCACGATCGCTGCCGCACGCTCCTCGACCCCCCGTCCTACCACGGGCCGCACCTACCTCGTCAACGGTCATCACCTCTACCTGAGCTGCGCCGGCTCAGGAGCGCCGACGGTCGTACTCTTCAACGGCCTCGGCGAGTGGACGCCCAACTGGGCGTGGGTGCAAGCCAACGTCTCGCACACGACACGGGTCTGTGCGTTCGACCGCGCCGGCGAAGGATGGAGCGGCGGCAAGGCCGTTCGCCAGGACGGCTACCAGCTGGCGTCCGACCTGCACGCACTGCTGCACGCCGCGCAGGTTCCGGGACCGTATGTCCTCGCCGGCCACTCCGTCGGAGGCACATATGCCCTCGTCTACGCGGCGCAGTATCCGAGCCAGGTGGCCGGGGTGACGCTGATCGACTCGGCGACGCCCTATCAGTTCGACCTCTCCGACTACCGCTCGTTCTACTGGAAGTTCACACGCGCATCGGCGCTCCTGCCCGTCGCTGCTCGCACGATCATCGGGCGTTTGGCGTTGGGGAGCGGCTTCACGTCTCTGCCACCGACGGCCCGCGACGCCGCCCGCGCATTCAACTCTTCGCCCCACCAGCTGGCGGCGAGCCGGATCGAGTTCCTGCAACTGCGAACCGTCTTCAACCAGGCGAAAACACTTCGAACCCTCAACGGCAAGCCGCTCGCTGTCTTGACCGCCAGTGTCGGCGAAATGCGCGGATGGTCGGAGGCGCAGAAGAGGCTCGCGCAACTTTCGACCGCCAGCGCCCACCGGACTGTTTCAGGTGCGACACATGCGGCGCTGCTCGAAGACAAGACCTTCGCTCGGATGACGAGCCGCGCCATCATCGCGGTCGTCCACCGCGCGCGGTCGGCCGGTCACTGACATGGGCGAAACGATGAAGGCGGTTGTTCGAGACGCATACGGTTCCGTTGACGTGCTCCGTATGCGCGATGTCGCCAAGCCGGTCGCGGGCGAGGGCGAGGTGTTGGTGCGCGTGCTTGCGGCCGGCGTCGACCAAGGCGTCTGGCACCTGATGGCGGGGATGCCATACGTCATGCGCCTGGCGGGCTTCGGCGTTCGTGCGCCGAAGAACCCATTGCTCGGAAACGACGTGGCGGGACGCGTCGAAGAGGTCGGGCCGAACGCAGACCCATTTCGACCTGGAGACGAAGTATTCGGAACCTGCCACGGTTCCTTCGCCGAGTGCGCCGTTGCCCGTTTCGATCGTCTCGCAACGAAGCCAGGCAACGTGAGCTTCGAACACGCAGCCGCCACCCCGACCTCCGGCTACACCGCCCTGCAGGCGGTTCGGGACCACGGCAAGGTCAAGGCCGGCCAGCACGTCCTGATCATCGGTGCGAGCGGCGGTGTCGGAACGTTCGCGGTGCAGATCGCGAAAGCACGCGGTGCTGAGGTCACCGGTGTCTGCGGCACGGCGAAAGTCGACCTGGTCCGCTCGATCGGCGCGGACCACGTGATCGACTACACCAAGGAGGACTTCGCCGACGGAAGCATGCGGTACGACGTCATGCTCGACATCGCAGGCAACCGCTCCCTCTCCCAGCTCCGCCGTGCGTTGACGCCGAGCGGCACGTTGGTGATCGTCGGAGGGGAAGACGCAGGCAACTGGCTCGGTGTCCGGCGTCAGTTGCGGGCGACAGCGCTCTCACCCTTCGTCCACCAGAACCTCGGCTTCTTCATCGCAAGACAGCGCAGCGATGACCTCGAGGAGTTGCGGACGCTGCTCGAAACCGGTGCGGTCGAGCCAGTCGTCGACAGGACGTTCGCGCTCGACGAAGTTCCCGACGCGATGCGCTACCTCAAAGGCGGCCGCGCACGAGGCAAGATCGTCATTGCCGTTTGATGCCGGTCGCTGACGGATGCTTGCCGATGCGAGCGTCGTCCGTGCCCGCAGGAGCCGTGTAGCGGCCCGAGCTCCGACGCCGGCGTGTACCTATCTGGCACTCGAACGTGACGACGCTGGCGTCCGGCGAGCGTCCTCTGAGGTGGACGAATCGTGCCCGTTACGGGCCAGTCTTCGCGGCGACTGCTCAATCGCTGATGAACAGCGAATGCAGCAACAAGAACAGCACACCTCATCGGGGTTACCACGCATCGCTACCGACTCCGGCGCGCTTCCCGCACGCATTCGAGCCGGGCCATGCCGGATGCGCACGGCGAGCAGGTCAGTGAGCTGACCTCGGCCATCGATGCTGAAGCCATTCGCGCCAGTTCGCGAAGCCCTCAGGCGGTGGGCCAACCGGCTCGCTTCCGTCGAGCTCGGCCGCCGACGGGATGTCGAACTTCGCGGTGTACCCGACGAGCTCTTCGTCGGACATCGGCCACGTCTCATGAGGAGCATCCTCCACGCGCTGATCGAGCCGGGTCCGCTGCTCGTCGGGAGCAAGCTCGAAATAGCACATCACGACCGATGCCCCGACGTCGGCGGCCGCTTGCCGGAGCGCCGATCGTTCGTCTCGGCCCCAAAGGCCGAAATCGAGCACCACGTTGATCCCGAGTTCGAGAGCACGCAGAGCGATTCCGATGAGGCGGCCCTCGATGACGTCTGAAGCTGAGGACGGGTTCTCCGGACCGAAGAGCGCCTTCATCCACTCGTCCTTCGTCAGACGAAGAGCATTGTGTTCCTCTTCGAGGACGCGGGCGGCTGTGGTCTTGCCCGTGCCCGGCAGTCCAACCGTCAGAAACAGGGTGGGTCGCTGCATCGTCCGTAGATTGCTCGGCCGGCGACCGACTCTGTCCTCAGGCGTCGTTCCAGAACGCCGGCGCAAGCGTGCGACTCACTCGCTGTCGGTCAGCTCCTGGTAGGGGGGAAGGAGCTCCTTGAAACGCGCGGTCGCATCGCAGCGCTCGCGCCCAGCCAGGTGCGCGACGAGATCCTCGACATGCAGCTGGATCCCGGCTCCGTAGGCGGCGAGCAGGTTCAACGGCATCGGCCGCTCTTCCCAGACCAGGATGGTCTGGTCGCGATCGGCGGTCAGCGTCACCTCGATGACATGTTCGTCGGGCGCGTCCGGTTCGTCGGCGTCCTTCGTCAGCACCACTAAGCGGCGACGCGGCTCACACACCTCGACTCGACCCGTGCCCTCCCATCCGCTCGCGAAGAAGCGCGCGCGGAACGCTCCGCCGAGCCGCAGATCGCCGTCCACCTGCCCGAGCCAGGCCGCGAGCCGGCCGGGATCGGTGAGCGCCGACCACACCTCATCCGGCCCGGCGTCGACGCGGTCCTCCATGCGCACGACTCCGACGCCGTCCTCCGAATACAGCCCACCCAGGAGTTGCTCGCGTGCTGGCCCGCTGGACATCAGGTACCCCCTCGCTGGCGGTCAGAGTCTCTACTGATAGACCGAGCAGGAACCCTTCAATCATCGGTCGGCGCCGTTTACGGGTTAGGAGATAGGGGCCGGCGAAACGCCGCCTGCCGTGGACAGCTGGCCGCCGGTCGTTGCCGGTCGGGGCGGCCGGTCGCGCCAGCCGGGGCCTGCGGCCACAGAACGGCGGTTCGAGTTCCGCCCCGGCTAAGGCACCTCGTGCCGGAGTGGTCAGGAATCACTGGCGCTTCGCCGATGTTGTCTCGGTTGACATTGGGGTGGCTTGCGGCGGAGGATTGCCGGTTAGACGCCGGTGCGGCGTTGCCTGCGGGGGGAGACTTGGAGGATTTGGATGCCCCGCAAGGTTGTTCTTGTGGTCTTGGCGGCGGGATGTTTGGCGGTGTTGGTGTTCGCGGGTGCGTCGGCCGCTGTCCCGTCGGGTGGCTGCGCGTTTAGCTCGCCGACCGGGGCGACGACCTGCACGTATTCGTAC
>Ga0070741_10020762_pt1 | contig 10294 bp, 8 predicted proteins | sample Coa_R1_4_FD_66440 | JGI IMG/M metagenome (GOLD analysis project Ga0070741, IMG submission 66440) | Surface soil microbial communities from Centralia Pennsylvania, which are recovering from an underground coalmine fire - Coalmine... | ecosystem: Environmental > Terrestrial > Soil > Unclassified ...
CTGAAGTTTGACCAGTTGCTGATTACAGCGCGGCAGATTGGCGCTGACCTGCTGGCGACAGGGCATTATGCACGCTGCGAGTTTTCGCCGGGGCGCAATCGCTGGCTGCTGCGCCGCGCCGCTGACGAACGCAAGGATCAAACATACTTCCTCTTTGGTCTTACCCAAGACCAGTTGAGCCGCACACTGTTTCCGCTGGGACACATGAACAAGCCGCAGGTGCGCGAGCTGGCGCGGGAGCATCATCTGGCGTTGGCGGAGAAGCCAGACTCGCAAGAAATTTGTTTTGTCCCCGGCGGCGATTACAAGCGTTTTATCGATGCTTACCTGGCTGAGCAGAGTGAGCAATTGCCTGATACTTCTGGCGAACTGGTCACCACCGATGGCAAGGTGCTGGGGCAGCATGAGGGCGTGCACAACTTTACCGTTGGCCAACGTAAGGGACTGGGTGTGGCTACCGGTTCGCCTCTCTATGTGATTAACATCAACGGCGCTGAGGGCAAGGTAACAGTTGGGGGAAATGATGATTTGTTGTCGCGTACGCTGATCGCCCGCGACCTGAATTGGATCGCGATTGACGGCCTGCAGGAGTCAAGCCTTGATGCTCACCCGCCACTGCGTGTGCAAGCAAAGATCCGTCATCGCCACGAGCCTGCGCCTGCTCTGATTGAGCCGGCGCCAAATAATGAAGTGCGCGTCACCTTCGACGAGCCGCAGCGCGCCATCACTCCTGGGCAGGCGGTGGTGTTCTATGACGGTGATTTAGTTATCGGCGGTGGATGGATTGCCGAAACGCTGAAGAACTAAACCAAAGGTTGCCTGCCACTCACTACGAATACCTCTCGCCAGAAACTCTGCTTCATGTCACGTTCACATTGAAGCAGAGACCTCCTTTGCTTCTCATTCAGCTTCAAACAAACAGAGCGACTGGTTCTCCTGCTGAATAGTTGCCGATGTTAGATCCAAGACCGAGCCTGGAGTTCGTATGCGGCAATTTCAAGCCAGATGGTTTGCAGTTATAGCTTTATCGTGGATGCTAATAGGATGTGCCGGTATCTCTACGCATCAATCTGTAAGCGACAATCAACCGGGTAACCCACCAGGCAGCAACGCGCCGCCACCCAGCACCCATCCGCAGGGTAAGACATTTATTGCAGCCAACTTTCCCGGCGCTGATTGCGGGGCCAAGATCCAGGCTGCAGATAAAGCTGCCACCCAGAATGGCGTGATTGAGGTGACCCCGGCTTGCGGCACCAGCTGGAAAACACCAGTTGCTGTGGGGCAGACGCACACACTTCTTGTCGAAAACGGCACATACCAACTCGCCCACACTATTTTGCTCCACGATAACGCGTGTGTTGAAGGACAAAATGCCACGCTGGTGATGACCGTGGGAGCTGACATCATCAGCAATGCCGATGCCGCCAACAGTAATCTTTGTGTGAATGCCATTACTCTTTCAGCGGCGACAGTTACCACCGGAAGATCGCGAGGTATTTACTTCAAGAATGTTCAAGGTTTCACTATCAGCGGCGTTGACCTGGAAGCCATGCGGACCCACGGCATATTTATTGACGATGGGAGCGATAACGGCCAGATTTTGAACAATGCCTGTAATGGAGTGACTCTGGGCTCCTGCTTTCTCGTCGGTAATGGACCCGGCCTTGCCATGGTTTCTAACATAACCATTAGCAACAACACGGCGTCAAATGTTAAGGCCGGCGATGGCATCTTTGTGATTGGCAGTAAAAATGGCCAGCCCACAAACCACATCACTATCAGCAATAATGTTTTGCAATGCATTCGTGATACAAGCATTGAGATTGGCGAGGGAGTGCAATTCGCTACCGCTTCAAATAACCAGGTTACGCTGTGCGCCACTGGTTCAACCGGCATCAGCGTACGGTCTGCCCAGCACATTGTGGTGGAAAACAATACCGGCGGCCCGATGGCGCCAGATACAAATATGATTGGGATATTTATCTGGAACAACCAAGGCGATCCGCAGCCATTCCAGGATGTATCTGTTAACCAGAACACAATGAACGGATTCGCAGGCCAGTCTTCCAGCGGAGTTTCATGGTCGTCATTTTCGCCTTCTTCCAGCGACCTGTCTATTACCAACAATACAGCTACAGGGAATGCGAGTGATTTTTTTGCCCGCACAAACAACATCGTCAACCTTGTGTTCACTGGAAATAGTGATCCAGTATTTCAGCAGCAGTAGATTGCAATGCAAATCGACAATACCATGTTTAAACTATGCTTCTAAGCAGGTTAGAGTTGGCAAAGAGCCGCTAATTCGAACTGAGAAAGATGTGAGAACTGCCGGTGGAGCGGACCGGTCTCTCGGGTCCTCATGAATGTCCGTCAGATGAGACCCTGGTTCGGGGAGCTGCGCTATTCAGTCTTGCTGGGTTTTTCTGTTGCAGCATTTTGGATTGAAACTGTCTTGGTGTTCACAAACTCGCGAATGCCAAAGTGGCTTAGCTCACGTCCGTAACCTGATTGCTTGACGCCGCCGAACGGAATACGCGGATCGGAAGCCACCATGGCATTGATAAATGCCAAGCCGGACTCAATGCGATGGATAAACAGCTCCTGCTCGGCCTGATCATTGGTCCAAGCACATGCGCCTAATCCAAATTTGGAGTCGTTGGCTATATTGATGGCATCTTCCATACTCTTGACACGGAAGATGGAAGCTACTGGACCAAAAAGCTCATCATCAATTGCTGGCGAGCCTTTGGGGATATTGGCCAAGACAGTGGGAGCAAAGAAATTCCCTGGGCGATCTAATTTCTTTCCGCCCAAAAGAACTTTAGCGCCCATCTGCACGGTTTGGTTTACTTGCTCTTCCAGCCCGCGCAGAACGTCTTGTGTGGCCAGCGGGCCAACATCGGTCACGGGATCCATGGGATCGCCGACTTTGAGAGCGGCCATATTCTCAACAAACTTGCGCGTGAAAGAGTCGTAGATTTTGTCATCGACAATAAAGCGCTTAGCGGCAATACAGGACTGTCCGTTGTTGATGACCCGTGCCTGGACCGCTGTGGTTACAGCCCGGTCAAGATCCGCGCTGGGCATGACGATGAAAGGATCACTGCCGCCAAGCTCAAGCACAGTCTTCTTGATTTCCTTACCAGCAGTAGCAGCAACGCTGCTACCTGCGCCAACGCTGCCGGTAAGAGTTACCGCAGCAACGCGGGGATCGGCAATTACACGGTTCACACGGTCAGAGCCGATGAGCAGAGTCTGGAAAACACCTTCAGGAAAGCCAGCACGACGGAAAATATCTTCAATGGCCAGTGCGCACTGCGGAACATTCGACGCATGTTTGAGCAAGCCAACGTTGCCGGCCATGAGCGCCGGCGCAGCAAAGCGGAACACCTGCCAGAACGGAAAATTCCACGGCATGACGGCCAGTACCGGGCCGATGGGCTGGTAACGGACAAAGCTGTGCATGGCAGAAGTCTTAGCTTCTTCATTGGCCAGGAAGCGCTCGGCATTTTCAGCGTAATAGCGGCAGCCAAAGGCGCTCTTCTCGGCTTCCTGCACGGCTGAACGCAGGGTCTTTCCCATTTCACGGGTCATCAGCACGCCGAACGTGTTCTTCTCACTCTCCAAAATCTCGGCAGCGCTGGTCATCATCCTGGCGCGCTCGGCAAAAGGAACATCGCGATAAACGCGGAAACGCTCGGCGGCAAGCTGCAACTTTTGTTCCAGAACTTCGTCGGAATGCTGTTCGAATTCGCGCAGAAGCTCTCCCGTGAACGGGCTGATGCTGGCCATGGTGCGCTTGGGAAGCTTAACTACCTTTTGCATGCTCATTACTCGTCTCCAAATTTTTCGCTGCTTATTGTAATTTGATGCCATTAATGTGTGGATCGCTTGCAGGGAATGCGCGGCGCGTGGTGATTACAAACCGAGATAGGCGGCACGAACACTTTCATTGCTGAGCAGTGCTTTGGCTGCGCCTGCCAGCAATACCGCGCCGTTCTGTATTACGTAGCCACGATCAGCAATGCTCAGTCCGCTCACCACATTCTGTTCCACGATAAGCATGGTGATGCCAGTGCGCCGGACTTCCTGTATTTTCTCAAAAACCTCTTCCACGATCTTTGGAGCGAGACCGAGGGAAGGCTCGTCGAGCAACAACAATTTGGGTTGGGCCATCAGGCCGCGAGCGATAGCGACCATCTGTTGCTCGCCGCCGGAGAGCGTCCCTGCAAGCTGGTCCATGCGCTCCGACAGGCGAGGAAAGAGCGCGAGCTGCTCTTCCATGAGCCGCTTCATGTTTGCACGAGCGCGCGGCGTATACGCTCCAAGAGAGAGATTCTCTTTCACCGTCATGAATGGGAAGACCTGGCGACCTTCAGGAACATGACTCACACCGCGAGCGACCATTTCATGCGCGGGAACGCGTGAGACATCGTGCCCGGCAAAGCGCACCGAGCCTGCAGCCGCCCGCTTCATGCCGGAGATCACGCGCAGCAGCGTCGTTTTCCCTGCTCCGTTTGCACCGATAAGCGTTACGATCTCGCCCGCGTTGACCGCGAGCGAGATGCCGAAAAGAGCCTGCAGATCGCGATAAAAGGCGGTGACGTTACTGAGTTCAAGCAGCGGCCCGCCAGCAGGTTGAGCTGCAGAGCCGAGCGTGTCCGGCGAGGTCATTGCGTCAGCTCCCTGAACTTGGGACCAAGATAGGCTTCGATCACTTCCGGCATCTTCACCACGTCAGCAGGAACGCCTTCAGCGATTTTGGCCCCGTAATCGAGCACAATGACGCGGTCGGCAATCTTCATGACAACTTGCATCACATGCTCCACGCCGCCAACCACGCTTACACCCCACTCCGGCAGTCGCTTGATCAAGGCCGCAAGCGCCAGCGCTTCACTGGTGGTCAGGCCGGAGACCACCTCATCAAGAAGGACCAGCTTGGGCTTGGTGGCGAGTGCGCGGGCAATCTCAAGCCGCTTGAGCGCAGCCAGCGGCAGGCCGGAAGCGAGAAATTTGCTCAGGTGCGACATCTGGAGAAAATCCAGAATCTTCTTTGACTCTTCCACTGCTTTTTGCAGATTACGGGTGTGCATGAACGCACCGAGCATCACGTTCTGTAAAACCGTAAGACCACGCAAGGGCTTTACGATTTGAAAGGTGCGCCCGATTCCAAGACGAGCCGATCGATGCGGAGGCATGCGAGAGATATCCTGGTTCTGGAAGAGAATGATACCTTCATTGGGATGGAGAAATCCGCTGATGAGATTGAAGACCGTAGTCTTACCTGCGCCGTTCGGCCCGATGATGAAGAGGATCTCGCCCTCGTTCATCGTGAGCGAAACATTCTTTACAGCGCGGAGACCGCCAAAGCGCCTGGTAACATCGCGGAGCTCAAGAATGGGAGCCGCGGTCACTGCGCTGCTCCGCTGGTTGCAGGTTGTGCGCTGGCGGATGGCGACTTTGCTCGCTTACGGAACAACTGCTGCAAGCCGCCGACGATTCCTTCAGGCATGAAGAGCACGACAATTACGATCAGGACACCATATATAAGAAGGTGGCTTTCCTGAAACTGATTTTTGAAAACCTCTTGCGAACCCAACAGTAACGCCGATCCAATGATGGGCCCAAGCAAAGTTCCTGCCCCACCCAACATAGCAATGATAGAAACCTGAATGGAGATATCGAGCGTAAGAACGCTGTCAGGAACAATGAATTGAAAGGCGCTGGCGTAGAGTGCGCCTCCCAGCGCAGTAATAAACGCGCTCAGCAAAAGGCTTTGCAGCTTGCATCGTGGGGTATTGATGCCGACAGCACTCGCGGTATCTTCATCTTCACGAATGGCCATGAGATAGTAGCCGAACCGTGAGCGTGAGACCAAAAAGTTGATCAGGAAGGCAAGCACAACCAGAGCGACCGAAGCGAGATAGAACTGCCGCCAGAATGTCCTGCCGGTGAATAGCGAAGGCATGGTAAGCCCGATTGCGCCGCCGGTGACGTTAAGATTGGTAGCGACGAGGCGCAGAACTTCGCCAAAGGCAATGGTCGCCAGAGCAAAGTACGGTCCGCGAAGCCGGAAAGAAATGATTCCGATGACGGCAGCAACAAGCGTTGCGACCACAGCGGCTAGAAATAATGAGATCCAAACAGGAATGGAGAGCTGCGTGAAGAGCGCAAGCCCGTAAGCGCCTACACCAAAAAATGCAGCGTGGCCCAGCGAGAGCTGTCCGGCATAGCCGCCCACGAGGTCCCAGGCAAGTCCAAGCGCGGCAAACAGCGTGATGCGGAAGAGAACCTGCAATTGGTAGTTGTTGCTTACAAACCAGGGCATACGTGCCCAGATCAAAGCCGCGATCACAAGCGCCCAGAACTTCCAGTTCTTGATCAGGCTCATGCGCGCTGGCTCCCAAAGATGCCGCTGGGCTTGAACGAGAGCACAAGAAGAAAAATGATGAAATCTACGATCAAAGCCCATTCGTTACCGGCATAGAGGCTGGTGAGACTTTCTGTTATGCCCAGCACAAGACCGCCCAACGCTGCACCTTCAATCGATCCCATGCCGCCCAGCACGACCATGACGAATGCTTTGGTGGTGTAATCTTCGCCAACGCCGGGAAAGAGATAGAGTCGCGGCAAAAGCAGGCCGCCGGCTACTCCGGCCAGCGCGATCCCCAGAGCAAAGCTGAAGCCCTGAATACGGACGAGGTTGATGCCCATGAGCGGCGCAACCTCACGGTTTTGCGAGATGGCGCGCAAGGCCTGGCCGGTGCGGCTTTTGACAACGAACAGATGCAAGCCCATTACAAAGATGAGCGCAATCACAAATGAGACAACCTCCGCAGCGTTGGCACCGAATGGCCCCAGATGCACGCTGCGGTTTACCAGAGCGATGTTGGTCTGGCGATAGTCGGCTTTGAAGATAAGCTGCGCGCCATCGGTCAAGATGAGGCCGATCCCGATGGTCATTAATATCTGCATGAAGTCTGAGCGGTTGCGCACCGGACGGATCAGCAGCAGATAGCAAAGGTAGCCAAAGATGAATAAGCATGCCCCTGCCGGCAGAAATCCCCAGTAGGGGTTGAGCCTGAAGTAATCAAAGAGAACATAAGTGGCGTACATGCCCGCCATCATGAAAGCGCCATGCGCGAAGTTCACAATGCGCATGACGCCGAAGATGAGCGCCAGGCCCATGCCGATGAGAGCATAGAGAGCGCCGGTCAAGAGACCATCGATACAAGCTTGTAAAAAGCGAACCAACCCTGTTCAAGCCTCCTGCTTCGCGGCCAACTTTATCAGCCCAAATATTTACATTCTTTTAGCCGCAATCAATGCGAAAAACGCGAACATAAATTCTTCAAGTTTGATTCATGTTGATTCGCATGCATTCGCGGCTATGCTTTCATTTCATCATCCTAACGTTTTGACCACGCAGGAGCAGGAATAATGGGCTTGGTATCAGCGGCGTCCGCAGGAAAGACCACACGGTACTGCCCGTGTTGGATCTGGGTAATCAATACAGGATGCGGGTTCTGCCCGTTTTCAAACCTGATGGGGCCAAACGGCGTTGAGGTTAGGTTAATGTTCTTGATAGCGTCACGAATCTTGGCCGGCTCCGCTGATTTGGCGTTGTTGATGGCCGCCGCAGCTACCTTTAATGCTGCGTAAGCCTGAATCGCATGATAGGCCGGATGCGACTTGAAGCGCTTGAAATACTCAGCGTCAAATTCTTTGGAGCCGGGCCACTTGGCTTCAGGCAGCCATTGAGAAACTGAGAACGTATATTCTGCATTCTTGCCTGCACCTTTATCCGTGGGAAATTCTGCGGCGGCAAAGCCGGTGCCGGATGAAGTATAGAACCTGGGATTGAGATCCACTTCTCTTGACTGGCGCATCAGCGTGGTGGCATCTAGCAGGTAAGAGCAAAAATAAATCACCTCAGGATTGGCTAGCTTCACGCGCTGCAAGACAGCTTTGTAATCTGGCGCTTTGGCCTCATAAGATTCAACCGCAACCAGATTAATGCCCACTGCTTTGGCTTCCGCCACCATGGCCTTCATATTTGACTGGCCGAAGTTCGTGTTCTCATAGACGATTGCCATGGTCTTGGGAGCGCCGTTGGCCTTGAGGAAGGCGATGGTCTCTTTAGCGTAATCATTCGCACCGGCGCAGATGCGGAACACCCAGGGCGATTTTGAATCCATTACGTTGTCGGCCGTGGCGGTGGGGATGATGAGCGGGGTTTCCCGCTGCGTGACCGAGCCGACAATCGCCTTGGTGCTCTCACTGGAATATGAGCCAAGGATAATAGGTACGCCATCCTGATCCACCAGCTTGGAAACACCCTGCACTGCCTGGTCTGGCTTGCTCTGGTCATCGTAAAAGTCGAGTTCGACTTTCTTGCTCAGCACGCCGCCCTTGGCATTGATCTCATCCAGCGCAATGGCGTAACCGTTTTTGTGGGCTTCACCAAAAGCCGCCAAGCTGCCGGTAATAGAGGTGATCACACCGATCTTGATGGTGCCCTGGCCCCAAACCGGAGCGGTGAGCGTTCCCAGTGAAGTGATGGCTAACGCAAGAAGTGTTCTTAGACGCATATTCCCCTCATGTTCCCGCGCGAAAAGATGATGCTGAGCGAGGAATTATACAACTGCATTTGCAGGTGCTAAAGCCCATTGTTTAAAGGCATCCGAGCGCACGGCTGAACACCGTGCTCTACGATAGCGAAGCATTTTGTCGATTAAAAAGTTCAGCTACGCATGAGCAACCCGACAATTGAGGCCGACATGAAGTTGGCCATGGTTCCTGCGACCATGGCGCGAAAGCCGAGCTTGGCAAGCTGATCGCGTTTGTTGGGCGCAAGAGCGCCAATGCCGCCAATTTGAATTCCAATGGAACTGAAGTTGGCAAAGCCGCAGAGTGCGAAGGTCGCGATGGTAAAGGAACGTGGATCAAGAGCGGCTTTCATCGCTCCAAGATCAGAATAAGCTACAAGCTCATTGAGGACGGTGCGAATCCCCAGCAAACTGCCCACCGCGCCACAGTCTTTGCCGGGTACACCAAGCAGCCATGCCACTGGATACAAAACAGTTCCGAGCACTTTCTGAATGCTCTCCGGGAACCAGTGCCAATAGCCGTGGGCCCAGCCCATAATTCCGTTCACCAGGAAGATAAGAGCCAGAAAAGAGATAAGCATGATTGCGACGTTGAAGGCGAGCTGGCCGCCATCAATGGTGCCGCGAGCAATTGCGCCAAGGACATTGGAGTCCTTGTGCATTTCATCTTCTGCAATTTCCACCGTGCCGGCGGTCTTGGGTTGCTCAGTTTCCGGCACCAGCATCTTGGCCATTAGGATGGTTCCCGGCGCAGTCATGATCACAGCAGCAAGCAGATGCTTGGCTTCAATCCCATAAAGAATATAAGCGCCCATGATGCCGCCAGAAACATGCGCCATGCCAGCGGTCATAATCGTCATAAGCTCGGACTTTGTGCAATCAGGCAGCAGCGGACGAATGGTGAGCGGGGCCTCCGTCTGTCCCATGAAGATGGAAGCGGCAACGTTCAGCGACTCTGCGCCGCTCACGGCCATGAACCGGTTCATGAACCAGGCCATGGCGCGGATGATGATCTGCATCACGCCAAGGTGATAGAGCAAGGCAAAAAACGCAGAGATAAAGATGATGGTGGGAAGGACCTGAAAAGCAAAGATCGGGCCTAGCTGCGAAACACCGGGCGGCAGAAACGAATAGTGAGCATTGGGATCGGCAGGAAAGCCAAGATTGCCAAACACAAACGACGATCCGGCGTAGGAGTACGCCAGCATCGCCTTTACCTTGTCTCCCGCCGCGCTCATCACTCGTTGTCCCCAGTCATAGCGGACCACGATCCAAGCGAAAAAGAATTGCAGACCCACGCCCCAGAGAATGGTCTTCAGGCGAATGGCGCGGCGATTGGTGGAGAAGATGTAAGCAATCGACAGGAAAACAAGAATACCCAGCAAACCTGCAAATCGTGACATGAAGTCCTTCGCGGTTAAAAAATAGGTTGAGCGTTGGAAAATCTCGTCTATTGTAGCCGCAGTGTCAATGCGGATTGCCAGAATTGCCAAAATCGCCGAAATTGAAAAGCTAAAAAACCTTACCACGGATGACACGGGTGGTGCGGATCAACGGAAAGTTAAAGTGCAATCAGGCGAGCGCAGGTGATGCCGTTTAGAACCGGCTTTCAAAATCAGACAATTTCTTTTCCAGCAGCCATTGCTGGCGAGCCTTTTCACTGGCGTCAAGAAGATGAGAACAAC
>Ga0070741_10020763_pt1 | contig 10294 bp, 6 predicted proteins | sample Coa_R1_4_FD_66440 | JGI IMG/M metagenome (GOLD analysis project Ga0070741, IMG submission 66440) | Surface soil microbial communities from Centralia Pennsylvania, which are recovering from an underground coalmine fire - Coalmine... | ecosystem: Environmental > Terrestrial > Soil > Unclassified ...
GGGCCGGCACCGGAGGGCTGGTGAGCGCGGCGGGTGCGGCGGCGCTCGGCGCGCGGGTCGCGCTGGTCGAGCGGTACCTCATGGGCGGCGACTGCCTGAATGTGGGGTGTGTCCCGTCTAAGGCCATCATCCGGGCGGCGCGCTCCTGGGCCGAGGCGCGCCGGTCGTGCGGGGACTTCGGCGGTCCGCCCGCCGGGCGGGACGGCGACTTCGCGGCGGTGATGGAGCGGATGCGCCGCCTGCGCGCCGCCCTGAGCCGGACGGACAGCGCGGCCCGGTTCCGGGATCTCGGGGTGGACGTCTTCTTCGGCGAGGGGCGCTTCACCGGGCCCGACCTGCTCGAGGTGGACGGCAGCCGGCTCCGGTTCCGCCGCGCCATCATCGCGACCGGCGGCCGCCCGGCGGAGCCCCCGATCCCGGGGCTTCGGGACGCCGGATACCTGACCAACGAGACCGTCTTCACCCTGACCGGCCTGCCGCGCCGGCTGCTCGTGATCGGCGGCGGGCCGATCGGATGCGAGCTGGCCCAGGCCTTCGCCCGGTTCGGGAGCGAGGTGACGCTGGTGGCCCGGTCCCGCCAGCTGCTGCCCCGGGAGGACCGGGACGCGGCGGCGATCGTCGAGCGCGCCCTTGAGCGGGACGGGGTCCGCCTCCGCCTCGCGGGCGAGGTGACCCGGATCGAGGTGGTGGGAGCCGCGGGCGGGGCCGGAGGCGGGACCGCCGGGACGGGCGGCGACGCCGGCGGGCGGGCCGGGCGGGCGGTCGCCGCGATCCGGTGGGAGGGCGGCGAGGAGCGGGTCGAGGTGGACCGGATCCTGGTCGCCGCGGGCCGGGTGCCCAACGTGGAGGGGCTCGGTCTCGAGGCGGCGGGCGTGCGGTACACGGAGGCCGGGGTCGCGGTGGACGACCGCCTGCGGACCACCAACCGCCGGATCTACGCCGTGGGGGACGTGGCCTCCCGCCATCACTTCACCCACACGTCCGACTTCCTGGCCCGGATCGCGATCCAGAACGCGCTTTTCTTCGGCCGGGTCCGGGTGAGCCGATTGGTGATGCCGTGGTGCACCTACACCAGCCCGGAGCTCGCCCATACCGGGCTCTACGAGCGGGAGGCGCGCGCCCTGGGCCACGAGGTGGACACCCTCACGCTCCCGCTCGCGGAGGTGGACCGTGCGGTGCTGGACGGCGCGGACGAGGGGTTCTTCCGGGTGCACCTCGCCCGGGGGACCGACCGGATCCTCGGCGCGACGCTGGTGGCCGAGCACGCGGGCGACCTCATCAGCGAGATCACGGTCGCGATGGTCAACCGGGTGGGGCTCGGCGGGATCGGGCGGACGATCCACCCGTATCCGACCCAGGCCGAGGTGTTCCGGCGGGCCGCAGACGCGTGGCGGCGGGGGAAGCTCACGCCCGCGGCGCGGCGGGTGCTCCGGCTCTTCTTCCGGGTGTTCCGCTAGGCTTCCTTCGCGCGCTCCGCCCGGCCGGCGCGTGTCCCGCCCGGCCACCCTCGTCGAACGACCCGCTTGCCGGCCGCGGGGGGCCCGTCTTTCTTCCCTCGCTCCCTTGTCAAAGAGGCCGCAATGGCGGGCATAAGCGAAATCGCCCCCGACGTGTACCGGATCTCGGTGTACGCCGCCCCGGCGAACCTCCAGTTCAATCATTTCCTGGTGAGGGACGACGAGCCCCTGCTGTTTCACACGGGGCTCCGGGGGATGTTTCCGGAAGTGCGCGAGGCCGTCTCGAGGCTGATCGAGCCGTCCCGGCTGCGGGTCATCAGCTTCAGTCACTTCGAGTCGGACGAGTGCGGGTCGCTGAACGAGTGGCTCGCCCTGGCGCCCCAGGCCGAGGTCGTGTGCAGCGATCTCGGCGCGCTGGTGAGCGTCAACGATTTCATCGGTCGCCCGGCGCGGGGGCTGCGGGACGGGGAAACCTTCTCCACCGGGAAGTACCGCTTCCGCCTCTGCCGCACCCCCCACCTGCCGCACGGCTGGGACGCCGGCGTGCTGTTCGAGGAGACCCAGCGGACGCTGCTCTGCTCGGACCTGTTCCATCAGACCGGCGACGTCGAGCCGCTCACCGAGTCGGACGTGGTCGGCCGCTCGTACCAGGCGATGCGGGAGTATCAGGCGGGAGTCCTGGCGGACTACGTCCCGTACACGCCGCTCACCTCGCAGAATCTCCGGAAGCTCGCCGCGCTCGAGCCCCGGACCCTCGCCATCATGCACGGGTCGAGCTTCCGGGGCGACACCGTGCGGGCCCTGCGGGACCTGGAGGTGGCGTTCCGGGAGGTGTTCGGCCGGGCGGAGGCGTGAGCCGCGCGGCCGAGCGGCTCCGTCAGGGCGCGCGCTGAACTCCGGCCGCGGGCGAGGGGCGCGCCCCCAGGCGGCGGCTCTGCTTGTAGGGGAAGAAGTCGAAGATCTCGCCCGCGCGGAGCCGCCGCTGCACCCCGGTCCAGAACTCGACCGTGAGCAGGTCGCGGTGGGCGGCGAGGAAGGCCTCGCGCAGCCGGCCCGGCGGCACCAGGAACGGGTTGAACTCGTCGGGGAAGACGTCGTTCTCGCCCACGTGGAACCAGGGCTCGGCGGCGAGCTCCTCCTCCGGGGTCCGGGGCTCGGGCAGCCGCCGGAAGTTGCAGTCCCGGAGGAGCGAGAGCTCGTCGTAGTCGTAGCAGATGACCCGCCCGTGCCGGGTGACCCCGAAGTTCTTGAGCAGCATGTCGCCGGTGAAGATGTCCGCCCCGGCCAGGTCCTTGATGGCGTTCCCGTAGTCCAGGATGGCGTCGCGGGCGGCCGCCTCGTCGGCGCGCTGCAGGAACAGGTTGAGCGGGGTGACTCGCCGCTCGATGTAGACGTGCCGCACCAGCACCCGGTCGCCGTCGGCCTGCACGGTTTCGCCCGCCACCCGGAGCAGGTAGGCCAGGAGGTCGTCCGGGAAGCAGCGCCGGCGGAACTCGAGCTGCTCGAACTCCTGGGCGTCGGCCAGCCGCCCCACCCGGTCCCGCTGGAACACGAAGTGGTACTTGTCCATGACCGCCTTGCGGGTGGTGTTCTTGGGCGCCCCGAAGACGTCGCGGATGACCTTGAACACGATGTTGAACGAGGGCAGCGTGAACACGCACATCACCATGCCCTCGTCGCCCTCGGCGAAGGCGAACTTCGCGTCGGGCCGCTCGAGGTGGCGCATCAGGCTCCGGTAGAGCTCGGTCTTCCCGTGCTTGTTGTACCCGATCGAGGTGTAGAGCTCGTCCACCCGCTTGTGCGGCATGATGGACCGCAGGAAGGTGACCAGCCCGCGCGGGTGGGGCGCGTCCACGAAGAAGTAGGACCAGCTGAACCCGAACACGATGCTGGCCTCGTCCTGGGTGAGGAGCACCGCGTCCACCACCACGCCGTCGTCGCCGTGGAGCAGGGGGAGCACCAGCGGGATCGGCTCGCGCCCGCCGTGGATCCGGCCCACCAGATAGGCCCCCTTGTTCCGGTAGAAGGGGGCGCGGAGCACGTCGATCAGCAGGGTCCCGCCGGTCCAGCCGGTCTCGCGGAGCCGGGCGTCCACGGCGCGGGCCACGAGCTGGGCGTCGCGCTCGAGGTCCTCGTACGGCACCGCCCACCCGCAGGCCGCGAGGAGCCGCGCCACCAGCCCGCAGCTCGTGCCCTCGCCCCGGTAGGTGTCGAAGACGATCGGGCCGGTGCGCTCCACCGGGCCCGCGGCCGGGAAGCCGAGGAACTCGGTCTCCGGATCGGCGCCCACGGTGCCCAGCATCCGCCGGCTCACCGAGTTGAAGAAGGTCTCCGCCAGCTCCGGGTCGTGGCGCTCCTCGATCAGGCCGGCAAAGACCGAGCGGGCGCGGGTCCAGGTCGGCCGGTCGCGCCGCTCCGGGCCCAGGAGCCGCTCCAGCTCCGCCTGGACCCGGTCCACGTGGCGCTTGTAGAGCGCGAGACGCTCGGCGGCGTCGGCCTGGGTCCCGTGCCAGTCGCGGGTCTCGAAGCGCCGCTTGGCCCGCCGGGTGACGGCCGCGAACTCCGCCGAGTAGGCGTCGAAGGCCGCGAGCACCGCGAGCGCCGTCCGCTCGGCCCGGGCGTTGCCGTTCATGGGCGGCCCGCTAAGATTCGGGGCATTGGATCCTCCACATCCCGCGATGTCCTATGTCCCTCACCTCCGCTCCCGCATATAAGGAGCTCCGCGCCCCCACCGAGGGCGAGCCGATCGTCAAGCGCGGCGGCCGCCTGGAGGTGCCGAGTCATCCGATCATCCCGTTCATCGAGGGCGACGGGACCGGGCCCGACATCTGGCGCGCCGCGCGGCTGGTGTTCGACGCCGCCGTGCGCCGGGCCTACGGGGGCCGCCGCCGGGTCGTCTGGTTCGAGGTCTTCGCCGGCGAGAAGGCGAAGGAGCGCCTGAACAGCTGGCTCCCCGACGACACCCTCGCCGCGATCGAGCACCACCTGGTCGCCATCAAGGGGCCGCTCACCACCCCCGTGGGCGGCGGCTTCCGGTCGCTCAACGTGGCGCTCCGCCAGAAGCTGGACCTCTACGCCTGCGTCCGCCCCGTCCGCTATTTCGAGGGGGTCCCCTCGCCTGTCAAGGCGCCGCAGGACGTGAACATGGTGATCTTCCGGGAGAACACGGAGGACATCTACGCCGGGATCGAGTACCGCGCCCGCTCGGAGGAGGCCCGGCGGCTGATCGAGTTCCTCCGCCGGGAGCTCGGGGTCCAGTCGATCCGCTTCCCCGAGACGAGCGCGATCGGGATCAAGCCGATCTCGGAGGAGGGCAGCAAGCGGCTGATCCGGGCCGCGATCGACTACGCCATCGCCCACAAGTACGGGAGCGTGACCCTGGTCCACAAGGGCAACATCATGAAGTTCACCGAGGGCGGCTTCCGCGACTGGGGCTACCAGGTGGCGAAGGAGGAATACGGCGCGGTGGAGGTGGACGGCGGGCCCTGGTGCCGGCTGCCCGGGGGCCTGGTGATCAAGGACGTGATCGCCGACGCGTTCCTCCAGCAGATCCTGACCCGGCCCAAGGAGTACGGGGTGATCGCCACCATGAACCTGAACGGCGACTACATCTCCGACGCGCTGGCGGCGCAGGTGGGCGGGATCGGGATCGCCCCGGGGGCGAACATCAACTACATCACGGGCCACGCGGTGTTCGAGGCGACCCACGGCACGGCCCCCCGCTACGCCGGCCAGGACAAGGTGAACCCGGGCTCGGTGATCCTCTCCGGCGAGATGATGTTCCGCTACCTGGGCTGGCACGAGGCGGCGGACCTGATCGTCTCCTCGCTCCAGAAGACCATCGCCCAGAAGAAGGTGACCTACGACTTCGAGCGCCTGATGACCGGCGCGACCCTGGTCTCGACCAGCGGGTTCGCCCAGGCCATGGTCGAGAACATGTGAGGCTCGGGCCGCGCGCTACGCCCGTCCCCGGAGCCGATCGAGCGCCCGCCGGTCCCGCTTGGTCGGCCGGCCCTTCTCCCGAGAGAGCCACCCCGCGGCCCCCGCTCCCACCAGCCGGAGCCGCTCGGCCGCCCGCTCCCGCGCGGCGCGGCCGGCCGGGTCTTCCTGGTAGAGCGCGGCGGCCGCCTCGGCCGACCCGCGCCGCTCGGCCAGGCCGCGCACCACCAGGCGGTACTCGTAGGGGCCGAGCCGGAGCGCCACGAGGTCGCCCAGCCGCACCGGCCGCGCGGGCTTCGCGCGCTCCCCGTTCACCTCCACCTTCCCGCCCGCGGCCGCCGCGGTGGCGAGCGACCGCGTCTTGAAGAACCGCGCGGCCCAGAGCCACTTGTCCACCCGGACGCCGCCCGCCTCTCCGGCGCCTCCCCGCGCGCCCACCGCGACCCCGCTACGAGGCCCGCGAGAGCGAGCGGTCCACCGAAGCCGCGCCGCTCCCCCCGATCATGATCGCGAGCAGCGCCGCCATCGCGAGGAGGTGGAACTCGAACCCCTCGCCCGCCTGCTTGCCGCTCCAGTTCATGAAGAACCCGACCTTGGAGTGGATCAGCGCGACGGCGGCCACCATGTTGCAGAAGATGCCGAACGCGGCCACCCGCCCGAGCAGTCCGAGCAGGAGGCCGATGGACCCCAGGAACTCGGCCAGGATGGCGAGCACCGCGAGCCACGACGGGATTCCGAACCGGTGGGCGAAGCCGACGAAGCCCGCGAAGCCCGGGCCGCCGAACCAGCCGAGCGCCTTCTGGGCGCCGTGAGGGAAGAACACCACCGCGAGCCCGACCCGGAGCACGAGCAACGCCACCTGGTCGCCGGTGCGCGTGAGCCGCTCGAGGAGTCCGGGTTCGCGCGCCCCCGTGGAAGCCACCGCTGTCATAGGACCGTCCACCGGCAGAAGTTTCGGGGTGTACAGCCTGGATCGCGCCGAACGGCCGTAGCTTAAACCGGGCCCCGGAGGGGGCTCAAGCAACGCGGCGCCCGGGGCGGCCGCGCCGGCCGCTACCGCGGAGGCGGGCCGACCGGCGAGATTCCGGCGTCGTGATCTCATCCCTGCTCCTCGCGTTGCTCCTGCTCGCTCCCGTGAGGCAGGGGCGGGCCCAGGCCTGGTCCGCCCCCGACCCGCACGGGCCCGAGCCCGACTCCGCGGTCGCCGCGGCGGCCGCAGCGCTCGCCCGCGGGCTCCCCTGGCGGGCGACCCGGCTGCTCGATCCGGTGCTCAACGATTCGCTCCGGCGAAGCCCGGAGGCGGTGCTCCTCGCGGCCCGGGCCGCGGGGCGCTGGGGTGGGTGGGCTTCCGCGGCCCGGCTGCTGGAGGCCGAGGCGCGGGCGCTCACCGGGCCGGCGGCGCGGGCGGCACGGCTCCTCATGGCGCGGGCGGCGCTCGAGCTGGGCCGGGACTCCGCCGCCGCCGCGCAGGCCCGGGCGCTCCTGGCGGAGCCCGGCGGAGAGTCCGACGAGGTGACGGAGCGGGGCGAGGCGCTGGTCCTGCTCGCGCGTGCGCTGGAGCGGCTGGGGGCCCGGGACAGCGCGGCCGCGACCTACGCCCGGGCGGCGAGGCTGCATCCCGCGATCGCCGACTGGCTGACCCTCCGGGCCGCGCAGGTCACCGACGACAGCGCGGAGCGTGCCGGGCTCTACGCCGGCATCGCGAACCCCGCGGTCCGGGCGCGGATCCCGAACGCCGAGGCCACGATCCGGGAGCGGACGGGGGATCTCCTGGGCGCGGCCCGCGTGCTCGAGGGGGTGGGGGCGCGGGTCGCGGCGCTCGGGCTCCGGCTCCGAGCCGCGGACGGGGGCGGGCGGGACTCGGTGCGCCGCAGGCTCGTGGCCCTGCTCGGAGCCGGGCCGGCGCCGGGGGAGGCGCGCGGGGCGGCAGCGCTGCTGGACAGCGCGTTCGCCCCGCTCCGGCCCGCGGAGGAGCTCGCCGTGGCCCGCGCGGCGGGCGATCCGGATCGCGCCGCCGCCGCCTATCAGAGGGCGCTCGCCGCCGGACTGGGCGATCCGGAGGATCGCTTCGCCTACGCGGCGGTGCTCGGCCGGCTGGGCGCCTACGGGCGCGCGGCCGCGGAGTTCGGGCGGGTGCCGGCCCGGCACCCGCTCGGGGGCGCCGCGGCGTACCAGAGGGCCCGAGCCCTCCTCCGCGACGGGCAATCGGAGCGGGCGGTGCGGGCGCTCCGAGAGGTCCTCCGGCGGTTCCCGCGGGACACGGCCGCCGCGGCGCCGGCCCTCGTGCTCCTGGCCGACGTCGCCGTGGACGACGGACGCGACGCGGACGCCCGGGGGCTCCTGCTCGAGCTCGCCCGCCGGTTCCCGCGGAGCCGGTTCACTCCGGGGGCGCGGCTCGGAGCCGCGATCATCGCGCTCACCCAGGGCCGCGCGGCCCGCGCCGCGGCGGAGCTCGACTCGCTGGCCGCGAGCCGACTCGCCGGCGACGAGGCGACGGCCGCCGCGTACTGGGCCGGGCGGGCCTGGGCCGCCGCGGGCGACACGGCGCGCGCCCGGGAGCGCTGGCAGGCGCTCGCGGCGCGCGACCCCACCTCGTACTACGCCGGGCTGGTGGAGCGCCGGTTGGGGCTCCCACCCTGGGCGCCGCCCCCCGCCGCCGACTCGTTCGCCGCGGTTCCCGCGCTGGACAGCGCGCTCGAGCGCGCGGCGGAGCTCGAGCGGCTCGGCCTCGCGGCCGAAGCGGCCGCCGAGTACGACCAACTGGTCCGGGACGCAGACCAGTCGGTCGATCGCCTGCTCGCGACCGCCCGCGCGCTCGAGACCCGCGGCTTCGGCTCGCTGGGCATCCGGCTCGCGCGCCGCGCCCTCGCCCGCGGCGCCCCCGCCGACGCGCGAGTGTACCGGCTGCTCTACCCCGTGGTGCACGCCGACGCGCTGCTGGCCGAAGCGGCCGGCCGGGGCCTCGACCCGAGCCTCGTGGCCGCCCTGATCCGCCAGGAGTCCATGTTCGATCCGGCCGCGACCTCGCGGGCCGGGGCGCGGGGTCTCATGCAGGTGATGCCGGAGGTCGGCCGCGCCGTGGCGCGCGCGCTCGGGTTTCCGGCCTGGGATCCGGTGCTGCTCTACCAGCCGGACGTGAGCCTGGAGCTCGGGACCGCGCACCTCGCCGATCTCGCCCGGACGTACGCCGAGCCGGTGCGGCTGCTCGCGGCCTACAACGCCGGCGTGTCGCGGGTGGAGCGCTGGCGCACCCGGCCGGGGAGCGACGACCCCGAGATCTTCGCCGACCGGATCCCCTTCGCGGAGACCCGCGACTACGTCCGCATCATTCAGCGCAACCGCGATTTCTATCGGATCCTCTATCACTGGCCCGACACCGCTGCGGACGCGGTGGCGCCGAGAAAGGGAGGTCCTTAGCTTTTGGCGCACATCGGTTCCCGATCCGACCGCCGACCGCGCTTCGCGCGAGGCTGATGCAAAGCAACGTCCCTCCCGCTGTCTCGCCGGGGCAGCGGGCCGACATTCTCGACAGGGTGGGCGACGCCCTGCTCGCGGTGGACGGCGAGTGGCGGTGCACCCGGGTGAACCGCGCGGCGGTCCGGTTGCTCCGGGAGCGCTACGGCGCCGTTCCCGGCGCGATCGAGGGCCGGGTCCTGTGGGAGGCGGTCCCCGCCCTCGCGGGCACCCCGCTCGAGCACGCGATGCGCCGCGCCGTGGCGCAGCTCGAGCCCGCCACCGGCCTCGAGTTCGATCCCCGCTTCGATCGCTGGTTCGAGACCCGGGCCTTCCCGGACGAGGAGGGGCTCACGGTCCTGGTGCGCGATGTGACCGAACGGGCCGGCGCCCGCCTCCAGGACATCCTCGCCAGCGTCAGCGATCTCTTCCTGAGCTGCGACCGCGAGTGGCGCCTCATCTACGCCAACCGGCGGGCCGAGATCTACCTCCGCCAGATCGGGAAGCAGGTCGGCGCGATGCTCGGGCGCAGCATCTGGGAGGAGCTGCCCCAACTGGTCGGCACCTCCTTCCACGCGGCGGCCCTTCGGGCGGCGGCCGGGCGGGTCGAGGTGGAGGTGGAGGACTGGCTCCGGCTCCCCGGCGTGGAGCAGTGCTTCGTGGCCCGGTTCGCGCCCTCCGCCGAGGGGGTGGTCTGCTACGCCCGGGACGTGACGCTGCGGAAGCGGGCCGAGGCCGCGGCGGCGGAGAGCGTGCGGCGGCTGCGGGAGAGCGAGGACCGGTTCCGGCTGCTGGTCGAGTCGCTGGACGACGTGGTCTTCCGGCTGGACCGGGACCAGCGGTGCGTGGACATCTTCGGGCGCTGGCTCGAGCGGGAGGGGTTCACGGCGGAGATGTTCCTGGGCCGCACCACCCGGGAGATCGTGGGCCCGGAGGCGGCGCCGCTGCACGAGGAGGCCAACCGCCGCGCCCTGGCGGGCGAGCGCGTGGTGTACGAGTGGGAGCTGCCGCGCCCCCGGGGCACCCGGCACATCCAGACCTCGCTCGCGCCGCTCCGCAACGCCGAGGGCGAGATCATCGGGGTGGTCGGGGTGGATCGCGACCTGACCGAGCGCTTCGCGGCCGAGCGCGAGATCCAGCGGCTCAACAGCGACCTGGAGCGACGGGTGAGCGAGCTCCAGACCCTGCTGGACGTGCTCCCGGTGGGGATCGGCATCGCGCGCGACCCCGAGTGCCGGAACGTCAGGGTGAACGCGACCTACGCCCGGATGCTCGGCATCGCGCAGTGGACCAACGCGTCCCTCTCGGGTCCGGACGCCGAGCGGCTCCCGTTCCGGGTGCTGGAGGAGGGGCGCGAGGTGCCGCCGCCGGAGCTCCCGCTCGAGCGCGCCGCGCGCTCGGGCCGGCCGGTGACCGGCGTGCTCCAGGAGGTGGTGCGCCGGGAC
>Ga0070741_10020764_pt1 | contig 10293 bp, 7 predicted proteins | sample Coa_R1_4_FD_66440 | JGI IMG/M metagenome (GOLD analysis project Ga0070741, IMG submission 66440) | Surface soil microbial communities from Centralia Pennsylvania, which are recovering from an underground coalmine fire - Coalmine... | ecosystem: Environmental > Terrestrial > Soil > Unclassified ...
GTTTTGGGAGTGAAATCTTCAAACGCCAGCATGGAGAATAATGGCACCACGCACGGTTTTTCGTTGGGCCGTGGCACCCGCGGATCGGCGGTGACCGTATTGCTGGAACCCACCACATAGTTAGGATTTGCCGCAAAGCTCGGAATCGCCAGTGCCATGGCGATCAGCACGGTCATTAGAATTTGTCCCTGGAAAACTCGTTTCATCGGAAATCCTCGAAGTAGCTTTCTCCGGCACGCCCCCATGCTGAGAAAAAGGAATACAGCATACCCTCGCTAGGGGAGTTGTTCAAGAGAGGCGAAGTACCGAGAAACAAGTACCAAGTACCGATCTCCCGGCTCGGATTTGTCCAGGTACTCGGTTCTAATTTCCGAAGAATTGCTCGACTTGCTTGATGTCGGTGGTGCGGCGGTAGTTGGGCAGGCTTTCAACGAAGACTTTTCCGTATTGCTTCTTGAGGATGCGGTTGTCTAGTAGAGCCAGGAGTCCACGATCGTGCAGCGAGCGGATCAGGCGTCCGAATCCTTGCTTCAGCGTGATAACTGCGGCCGGGACCTGGTATTGAAAAAACGCGTTCCCGCCCTCGGCGTCGATTGATTTGACCCGCGCCGCGACCACCGGATCGCTTGGTACTGCGAAGGGTAAGCGATCGATGATGACGCAACTCAACTGCTCTCCCTGGACGTCGACGCCTTGCCAGAAGGACGAAGTCGCAAACAGCACCGCATTGGGAGTCAGCCGGAATTCCTCGAGCAGAGCGGATTTTGGCGCATCGCCCTGCAGCAGCATCGGATATTCCAGCTCTCCCAGCAGCCGCTGGTAGATTTCATTCATTTGCGCATAGCTGGTGAAGAGAACGAAGGCCCGCCCGCGGGTGATCTCGAGCATACGGCGTATGCGGTCGGCGGCTTTGGACGCGAACTGCGGCGTGCGCGGATCGGGCAGGTCGGGAGGCACATAGAGAATCGCCTGGCTCTGATAATCGAAGTGCGAGGGCAGAACGACCTCACGCGTGTGTTCCAGGCCCAAGCGCCGCTTCATGTATTCGAAGCCGCCCCCAACGGCGAGCGTGGCCGAGGTGAGTACCGCGCAGTCGAGTTTCTCGAATACGGTCGTCTTTAAGATCGGCGCCACATCGATCGGTGTCGCCTGCAGAAACACATTCGATTTTTCACGTCCGCCACGGCGACGCTCGATCCAGAACACGGTATTGGGATCTTCGGACTCCATCAGGAAGCCGAGCTGCACTTGTAATTCCTGGGCGCGACGCGAGAAGTTGAACACTTCCTCGGGCTTCGACGGCATGTTCTCCAGGTCGGCGCGAAGACGAGTCAGGGCATTTTGCAGGGATAGGAACTCGTCACCGTTTTCTTCCATGAATTCGCGGCGATTCTCGAACGCGAACCTTCCGTCCCCCTGAGGCATGAGCGCAAAGAAAAACATAGATCGCTCGCGTAGGGACTTCGTCGCTCCGGAAATCGTCGCCGAAAGCATGTGATTGCGCTGCAAGGATATTTCGACGTCGCGGCAGAGTTCTTCGAAACGCGCATTGCTGACGGTCACGCCGAAGTAGCTGCCGGCGACGTCTTCGAGCTCGTGGGCTTCGTCGAAGATGACCGCGCCCACTTCGGGCAAGATGCCGGCGTCGGGCGCGTACTCCGCTTGCTGCTTGATCGCAAGATCAGCGAAGAACAGATGATGGTTGACGATGATGATGTCGCTTTCCATCGCGCGGCGATGCATCTCAGTGATGAAGCAGTTCTCCCACGAACTGCATTTCTGGCCAAGGCAAGTGTCGGAACGCGCGTCCAGTTTGTGCCAGAGCGCGCTCGCTTCCGGAAGCGATGCAAGTTCGGCGCGGTCCCCGGTGTGCGTCGCCTTTTCCCACGCGGCGATGGCGCGGTAGTGCTCGATCTCTTCCAGTCCGCTGAGCACGGGCTGATCGGTGAGGTCGTAAAGTTTCTTGCGGCAAAGATAATTGTTGCGCCCCTTCATGTAGCAGACGTTCAGCTTGCCTTCGCCGTTGGGATAGAGCGCCTGCTCCAGGAAAGGGATGTCTTTGTTGAAGAGCTGCTCCTGGAGATTCTTGGTCCCAGTCGAGATGATGACGCGCTTGCCCGATCGAATCACCGGAACCAGATAGGCAAGGGTCTTCCCAGTTCCAGTGCCGGCTTCGATGATCAGATGCCGGCGTTGTTCGAGCGCTTCTTCGACCGCCTGCGCCATCTGCAACTGGCCGCGCCGGAATTCGTACGCGGGATGGGTGCGCGAGAGCACTCCGCCGGGCGCGAAGAACTGGTAGAGCGATCCCTCATTATTGGAGCGCGAGGACGCGGGTTGGGAGGTGGACGCCACGGAGTCTCTATAATAGTACCTAGCACCGAGTAGCTAGTACCCAGAGAAAACACGCGCAGTTTCGGGATGCTCAGGCATCTCCTAATCAATGACACGCATTAATCGCAAATCGATGACCGACATCACGGTCGGCCTTCCCACCATCGCCGTTGTCGGACGTCCCAACGTCGGCAAGTCCACGCTGTTCAATCGACTGGTCGGGTCGCGCCGTGCGATTGTGGGCGACGAACCCGGCATCACTCGCGATCGCCTTTATGGAGAAACCAACTGGCGGGGCCACGACCTGCGCATCGTGGATACCGGTGGAATCATTCCGGAAGACAAAGAGCTGATTCAGTCGGAAATCTTTCGCCAGGCCAAAGTCGCATTCGAAGAAGCCGATGCGATCGTGATGGTGGTGGATGGCAGAACCGAACTTGCTGCGCCCGATATGGAGTTAGCGCGTCTGCTCATCCGCAGCGGCAAGCCAGTGTTTCTTGCCGTCAATAAGGTTGACAGTGACAAGCAGGAAGGGATGGCTGACGATTTTCACCAGCTGGGGCTGCGAAAGATCTTCCCCATTTCTGCCGAGCATGGGCGAGGGATCGATGATTTGCTGGACGCAATTTTGGAGGTCTTGCCCGAGAGTTCAGCGCAGGCGGAAGACACCGCTGGGGTCCCGCCGGCCATCGAGGAGTTTGGAGACAGCGCTGAAGAGCCAACGACCGACGACCAAAGACCACCGGCCGAAACAAAAGTCGCCATCATCGGCCATCCCAACGTCGGCAAATCGACTTTGCTGAATCAGCTGACCGGAACTTCCCGTTCCATTGTTTCGCCCATCCCCGGCACCACCCGCGACGCCATCGACGAGGTGGTCGAGCACGATGGACAGAAATTCCGCTTCATCGACACCGCAGGAATCCGCCGCAAAGGCAAGACTCACCTGATGGCGGAGAAGCTCTCCGTCGTGATGTCGCGAAAGCATCTGGAAGCGGCGGACATTGCTTTGCTCGTTGTGGATGCGACCGAAGGTGTGAGTGCGCTTGATGCGACCATCGCGGGGTACGCGCATGAGAGCGGGCGCTCGGTGATCATCATCGTGAACAAATGGGATCTCGTGACCAGCGGCGAGAAGAAACCGATCAGCCAGTCGCGAGCAGCGCGAATTCAGCAGAGCAAGCGTCCCACCGATCGCGAGGATTATGAGCGACGTCTGCGCTACTCCCTGAAGTTTCTCAATTACGCGCCGGTTCTCTTTGTCTCGGCAGCCAAGGGGCGCGGCGTGGATAAGATTTGGCCGGTGCTGGCTGAAGTGTCCGCCGAGCGCCGCAAGCGTATCAGCACTGGTGAGATGAACCGCTTCCTTAAGCAGATTGATTTTGATCGCGCCTCTGTTCCTGCCAGTAAGCGGGTGAAGATTTATTACCTGACGCAGGCGGCGGTCTCTCCGCCGACGTTTATTCTCTTCACCGATCGCCCGGTCAAACTGCACTTCTCGTACGAGCGTTTTCTGGAGAACCAGATCCGGCATGCGTTCGGTTTCGTGGGCACGCCAATCTGGATCAAGAACCGGGCACGGGATTGACAGTAGCGCCGCCGTCCCGGCGGCTACGGAGCCGGCAGGATGCCGGCGGTACACTTTTCACCGATCGGTCGCGAGCAATCCCACCCGCTTGACTCCTGCACCGCGTGCTATATCGATTACGTCGGCCACGTATTGAAAATCGACTTCATTCTCGCTGCGCACAAATGCGATTCGCTCGGCGCGTTGCTTGAAGATTTCCTGCAATCTGCCCTGGAGATCGTTCCAACTGACCTCTTCCTGGTTGATCCTTAATGCAGGCACAGGCTGGCCGTTGCGCTCGATCACCTGAATCACGATCGTCCGATCCAACGGCGACGCGCGCTGCGGATTATTCTGTGCCTGCTGCGGAACTTCTGCAGGCAATCCTTCTTGCCTGGGTTTCATCGAATCCACAACCATGAACACGATGATCAGAACCAGCAGCACATCGATCAGGGGTGTGACATTGATTTCAGGGTGTGACGGGCCTCCGCCTGCCAGGAACGCCATGATGTTGCTCCTCTCGGAGCACGCGCGTGTCTTGTGGATTTGACACCCTGCGAAGCAGCGAAGTTCCCATATCAGCCAATGGGTTCAGGAGGTGGAAGTGGTGGCGGAATTGGGATCGGCGCGACCGGCGGTGGCGCTGGATACAGCACGGCGCTCAACGGGGCGTAGCGTGCGGCGAAGAAGTAAATCGAGTAAGCGGGAAAGAAGACGATCACGGGCACCGATACCAGCGACACCGCATACAGCATTACGCAGAGAAAAATTGCGACGAGCACGACGGCCAGGCTGATGGTGTACAGATTCCACGTCAATCCACCGGCTTTGCCCAGCAACACCGCGATTGCACCGAAGCCGCCGAACGGAATTAAAAGAATCAGGATTACAATCACCGAAACGATTCCCACCACCACGGCTGCACCAAGAGCCATGACCAGCTTCATGCCCGCATATCCGGCGTAGCTGCCGGTTTCCGATCTCAAGATCGGCAGCAGCCGCCGCCACCCCTCGATTGCGGAGATGTTCTCTAGAGCCATCTGCGGAACCACGAAGTCCTTAGTAAACACGTGCACAAGGATGAGGGCGATCACGAGCGCGAGGAAAACAAAGAACAGAACCATGCCGCCGAGGATCAGCGGGACCAGATGTTCCTTCGGCGATTTTATCCAGCCCAGACCAAACGCAATTGCGGCCGGAACGCCGACCAGGATAGTGAAAATCACCAGCGTCGCGAATAGCACCAGCAACTGCCAGACGAAGAGACGCAGGCCCGGGCCCTGCCGCGAGTTCCAACGTTTTCGGATTTCGCAATATCTGGTCACTACGGCGTCAAACAGCACGAACCGCATGACGCTGCTCACGTAAAGAAACAATATCCAGAGAACCAGTGCACAAACGACGAGGATCGCGATCAATCCAGCATAGAGCGCCGGATTCACACCGGGAATCGCCAGACTCAGAAGATGATCACCGCCCGACGGATGCCGCGGCACAGCAAAGCTGCGCGGCATACTGCAACCGCCGCCGGAGCTGAGTTCTCCGGCAAGGAATCCAACCAGGGCCAGCCGCGCCCATTGAGCAAAGCGGAAGGGCTTGGTCAATTGTTGCTTGGTGTGCTCAAAGGCAGGCCCGATCGCGTCTACGGCGGAGATTGGCAAGGCGTCACCTCGAAGGCAAAGTAACGCCAGCCAGCCGTGAGGTCAAGAAATCAATGTGGAGAGGAAGTCAGAAGTTAGAAGTCAGAATGCGGAAGTCAGAATGCGGAAGTCAGAATGCGGAAGTCAGAGTGCGGAAGTCAGAATGCAGAAGTCAGAATGCAGAAGTCAGAAGTCCGAATGCGGAAGTCAGAATGCAGAAGTCCCAATCTTTTCATCCGAGCCGAAGCTATAGCGATAGGGGAGGAATCCTTCTTCTCGCCAAGTCTCATGCCATCGCCAAAAAGCAGATTCCTCCTTCGTCGGAATGACAACGCTGTCTTGATTTACTTCTGCATTCTGACTTCTTACTTCTTACTTCTGACTTCTGACTTCTGACTTCTTACTTCTGACTTCTTACTTCTGACTTCTTACTTCTGACTTCTAACTTGTTGTTGTTTATTCGTATCTCAGCGCTTCTACAGGATCGAGCTTGGAGGCGCGCAGGGCAGGAACCAGGCCGCTGGCCACGCCTACCAGCAGCAGCACGCCGGTCGAGAGCAGCACTGTCATCATGGAAATCTTGAGGTGGATGTCGGCTTTGCCGGAATCGTCTTCAAATAGCGGGCCCATCAAGGGCAGAGTTCCGACCGCGTAAGCCACTAGATACGAGAGCAGTACGCCGATGGCGCCGCCCAGCAGCATGATGAGCAGCGTTTCCGCCAGGAATTGAAACTTGATGTGCCGCTTTCTTGCGCCCAGGGCACGACGCAAGCCGATCTCACGAATGCGCTCGTCTACCGATACCAACATGATGTTCATCACACCGACGCCGCCAATCCCGAGCGTGAGCGTACCGATGAAAGTAAGGAGAACTTGAAGACCGATGGTCAGCGCATCGATCACGGGACGAAATTCGTCTCGCCCGAACATCTGAATCGCCTTGGGATCGGTTGGCGAAAACGACTGCCGGGTGGCAATCGCCGCCAGCACCTGCGCCATCGCTTTCTTTTCAAATTGCGGGGCGATGGGCTCGAACACCATCACCTGCGCATCTTTGGTATTCCAAAGATCTCCAGCAGCCGAGAAAGGGATCCACGCTGAATCGTCATCGCTGCTGAAGTAATTGCTGAGCTGGATCTTCTTCGCCATGACGCCGATCACGGTGAAGCGGACCCCGCCGATGGCAACCTGTTCTCCGATAGCAGGACGTCCGCTGAACAACTGCTCGCGAACGCGTCCGCCAAGAAACACCACGCGCCGCCGTTCCACTTCGTCCGACGAACTGATCCAGCGTCCTTCCGAGGGCACCTCGTTGCGCATCTCGCCGTATTCGGGGCACACGCCACGAATCGCCGCCGTACCCACCATGCGGTCTCCGTAAGAAATGCCGGGCCGCTTCACGGTCTCAAGACAGACATGCTTCACCAGCGGGGCTGTGTCTTTCACCATCTGCAGATCGGCCTGCTCGAGCACGACCTGTTTGCCGGCACGCTGCCCGCCCGGTTGTTCGCTGGTTTGCTGCGGCCAGCAGATGACGACGCTTCTGCCGAAAGCGTCGAACCCGCTCACCATGATCTGGCGAAAGCTGCTGCCGTACGCGATCAGCAAGGTGACTGTCGCAATGCCCCAGACGATGCCCAGCATGGTCAGCAGGCTGCGCGTGTAATTCCGCTTCAGTGCGATCCAGGCTTCGGAAATGATCTGCAGCAACATAAAATTTCGAATGGGCCGGCAGGAGGCCCGCGGTACTTCTATCCGCCCGCTTCAAATCGCAGGGCTTCAATCGGATCGACGGATGCGGCTCGGCGCGCCGGGTACAGCGCGGAAAACACAGCAATCGTTCCCAGCAACCCGCAGGCGATCAGGCCGGAGCGCCACGTCGGCAGCAGTCCGGCAAAAAAGTCCGGCATCGGCAACAGATCCACGAGCGAACACAAGCCATAAGCGAAACCCATTCCAATCGCGCCGCTCACAAACGCAATGAACAATGCCTCAATAAAAAATTGTTTCAGGATGGTGTGTGCGGGGGCGCCCAGCGCCTTGCGCACTCCGATCTCGCGCGTGCGCTCGCGGACCGCCACCATCATCACGTTCATCACGCCGAGGCCGCCTAGAAAAAGCGTGACCACTCCCACGGCGCCCAGGAAATATTTCATGCCATCCGTCATTTGCCGAAAGGCTTTCGCCTCCTGCACCGTATCCCAGATGGGGCAGGCTTCCTTGTCGAGCGGATCGAAGTTATGGAGTCGGCCCAGGACGGTGCGGATTTCGCGTTTGCAGGCTTCATGTTGTTCAACCGACTTCGGCGTAACCAGCAACTGATCCAGGCTGTCTTCGGTAGCGGGAGGCTTGTTCGGAAAATCGCGCATCTCGGCAGAGAAGGGAATGAACACTTTGTTCACGTCCCAGCCGTCGTAGCTGGAATCCTGCTTCTTTTTGGCCATGACGCCGACCACGGAAAAGGGAATGTCATTGATGTAGACGTTCTGGCCAACTGGGTCGCGGCCCGGAAAGAGCTGCTTGGCCGCATCGCTGCCGAGAAAGGCGACGCGCCTTGCCTGATTCAGATCGTCCCAGTCGTAGAAACGGCCAAGGCTCACGTCGAGGCTGCGAATGTAGCCAAACGGAGGATAAGAACCGGTCACTGTAAGCGCCGCGTTGTTGTATCCGCTGTGGACCCGGATGGAGTTCTGCTCCAGTTCGGGTAGCACGTACTCGCAATCGGGAGACTCCGCCTGTAGCGAAGCCACATCGCCATAGAGCCAGCGAACCTCGCGTCCGGCGCGGGCGCCTCCTACCTGCATGCTGGTGCGGCCGTGGAAGACGATCATGATGTCTTTGCCGAGATTCCTGGCCTGCTCTTCCTGCCCTTTGCGCAGGCCTTCGCCAGCCGCGACCATGAGCACGATCGAGACGATGCCCCAGGCGATTCCGAACATGGTGAGAAATGTTCGCAATTTGTGCGCCCAGAGAGTTCGAACTACATCGCCAATGAGGTCTTTGAGTACCATTCCGATGTTATGGACGCGCCTGCGCCGGGAACGTAAGCCGCGTTCTTGCGCTGAGTAGAGATACGAAAGAAAGGGAAGATTTGTTGCAGAAAAAGCAAGCTAGGGCTTGAGGGCAGGCTGAGTTCCGACCCGGTCGAGCCATGTATCCAACTCGCGCAGAGCGACTTCGCACTGCTGGCGATGCCGTTCCTTGCGGTCGCGGATTTTCTTCTCGAGCGGGGGAAGCAGGTCGAACGTTATGTTAGCGGGCTGGAAATTCTTTGTTTCTGCTTTGCTTACATAGTGCAGGAGCGATCCCAGAGCGGTCGCGCGGGCAGGGGGAAGCGGCGAATCACCTTGTACCAGTGCGGCGGTTTCGATGCCGGCAATCATGCCGGTAGCGATGGACTCGACGTAGCCTTCCACGCCGCAAATTTGTCCGGCGAAGAACACGTTGGGGTAGGCCTTCATCTGCAAGGTAGGTCGTAAAAGCGCGGGAGCATTGATGTAAGTATTGCGATGAATTTGGCCGTAGCGGAGGAAGCGCGCGTTCTCCAGTCCCGGGATCAAACGCAACACCCGCGCCTGCTCGGCGTATTTGAGGTGATTCTGAAATCCGACGAGGTTGTAGGAATCGGCGCGCAAATTTTCCTGCCGCAGTTGAACCACGGCGTAGGGCTGGCGACCGGTCCGAGGGTCTTTCAATCCAACCGGCTTCATGGGTCCGAAGCGCAACGTGTCACGGCCGCGGCGGGCGATCTCTTCAATGGGAAGGCAAGCTTCGAAGTAATTCAGCTTCTCCCAATCGCGCTCTTCGACCGATTGCGCCGCAAGCAACGCGTCGAGGAACGCGTCATATTCTGCTTGCGACATCGGGCAGTTGATGTAGTCAGCGGTGCCTTTATCGTACCGCGCCGCCAGATAAACTTTTTCCATGTCGATCGAGTCGGCTTCGACGATGGGGCTGATGGAATCGTAGAAATAAAGGTGATGTGCCGCAGGAGCTGCCTCGCCTGCCGCACTCAAGCGCGAAATTTCCTGTGCCAATGCATCCGAGGTCAGCGGCCCGGTTGCAATGATCGTGAGTTCGTTTTCGTCGACTCGGCTCACTTCTTCCCGCCGCACCGTGATCAGCGGCTCATGCGAAATTGTCTCGGTTACTCTTTGTGCAAAGGCGATCCGGTCCACCGCCAGCGCATGTCCAGCCGGAACGGCACACTCTTTGGCGATCGAGATTAGCAATGATCCCGCCCGGCGCATCTCTTCTTTCAGCAGCCAGGGCGCGGTGTTCTCGCTTTCCGACTTCAATGAATTCGAACAGACCAACTCCGCGAAGTCGGCGGTCTGATGGGCTGGCGTAGAGCGCACGGGACGCATCTCGAACAATTCGACGGGAACTCCGCGACGCGCACACTGCCACGCTGCTTCAGTTCCGGCCAATCCGGCGCCGATGATGCGAACGCTCACGCGGCGCGCTCCGCTAACTTCTTCAACCCTTCGTCCTTCAACAAAACCAATTTCCAATCGTCGAGAAACTCCCCGCCGAGCGACTTGTAGAGATCGATGCTGGGCTGGTTCCATGCCAGCACTTCCCAGCGCATGGCACGACACCCCTCTTCACGCGCGATGCCGGCGACTTCCGCCATCAGCGACATGCCTATCTTTTTTCCACGGAGCTGCGGACGCACGAACAAATCTTCGAGGAACATGTGCCGCCCCGTCCAAGTGCTAAAGAACTGAAAAAAGACCGCGTAGCCCG
>Ga0070741_10020765_pt1 | contig 10293 bp, 9 predicted proteins | sample Coa_R1_4_FD_66440 | JGI IMG/M metagenome (GOLD analysis project Ga0070741, IMG submission 66440) | Surface soil microbial communities from Centralia Pennsylvania, which are recovering from an underground coalmine fire - Coalmine... | ecosystem: Environmental > Terrestrial > Soil > Unclassified ...
GGCGCGCGCGCGCCGAGGAGCGCCTCGAGCGCGCAGCCTGACTCAGCCCTCGGCGAGCGCCCGGCCCACGCCGGGCGCTCGCCTATGATCGGCGCCGTGCCAGGCTTCCTCCGGCGCGACCGCGCTGCCGCCGCCTCGCTCGAGGACGAGCGCGAGGCGCTGCGCCGCCAGCGCAGGGCGGCGGCGGAGGAGCTGGAGCGGCTGAAGCGGGAGCTCGCCGAGCGGGTCGCTTCGGTACGCGAGAAGGAGCGTCAGCTCGACGAGGCGCTGCGCCGCGCCGCATCCGCCGAAGGCTCCGTCGCTGCGCGGGGGCCCGGCGAGCCGGTGGCTGCGCAGGTTGCACCGGGCGCGTCGCCGACCCCGGAGGAGCAGCTCGCACGCATCGAGGCGAGGCTGGCCGAGCTGCGTGAGGCGGAGCGGGTCTTCCTCCGCACGCAGGAGGAGCTCGCCGCGCGCAGCGAGGCGCTGGCCACGCGCGAGCGGCTCGTCGCCGAGCGCGAGCGGGAACTGGACGTGCTCGAGGACCGAAGCGGCACCGGCCCCACCCGCTCGGAGCTGGCCGAGCTCGAAGCACGGCTGCGCCGCCTGGAGACGCGGCGGACGCCGCCCACGAGCGAGGAGACCCAGAGCTTCGCCGCTGGCCTCGAGACCCTGCGCCGCCGCGGCACCCGCCGGCCACCCCCCGCCTTGTAACAGACTGTTGCAAACTCGTCGCGCGGCCGGTGCCGGCGTCCCGCGTCTACACTTCGACCCGCTCGGGGCGTTAGCTCAGCTGGGAGAGCGTCGGCTTTGCAAGCCGAAGGTCGCCGGTTCGAGCCCGGCACGCTCCATGGCACGACCGCGTGTTCTGAGCCTATGGGGGCTCCCTCGGGAGGACCGCGTGGCGAGCGATGTGGTGAGCCGAAAGTCTTTCGCCGCGGTCGCTTTTGACCGCCGCTCGGTCGGTAACCCTGGCGAGGGGCGTCGTCTTGGGCGGCAGGTCGGCGTCGCCGCGCGGTTCGCCAACCCAGGATGGCCGGCGTAGAATCGACCCGTTCCGGGATCGGTCCAGAGGAGGTCCACATGGCTGAGGCCACGGATCCCACCTTCTATCGCTCTCCCGCCGAGGCGATCGCCGCACCACCCGAGGAGCTGGCCTACGTGGCCGCTTTCGACCCGGCTGGCAGGCAGCGCGACGCGATGACCGTCGTCGACTGCAACGCGGAGTCGTCGAGCTACGGTCAGGTGGTCGGCTGGTCCGACCTGCCCACGGCCGGGAACGAGTTGCACCACTTCGGCTGGAACGCCTGCTCGAGCGCGCTCTGCCACAAGGGGCACCATCACAACGGGCCGCTCGAGCGGCGCTACCTGATCGTCCCGGGCCTTCGCTCATCACGCACATACGTGCTCGACACGAAGCCGGACCCCCGGCAGCCGCAGGTCGTGCACACGATCGAGGCCGAGGAGCTCGCCTCGAAGGCCGGCTACTCGCGACCGCACACGGTGCACTGCGGTCCTGGTGGCATCTTCATGTCCAACCTCGGCGGCGCACATGGCGCCGACGGGCCCGGCGGCGTCGCGCTGATCGACCATGACACGTTCGAGGTCACGGGCGCTTGGGAGACCGACCGCGGCGACCAGTACTTCGGCTACGACGTCTGGTGGCACCTGAGCGACGATGTCGCGATCACCTCGGAGTGGGCGACCCCGTCGATGATCGAGGACGGCCTGAACCCCGTCGGACCTGCTCGGCCGGCGCTTCGGCCATCACCTCAACTTCTGGAGCCTGTCCGAAGGGAAGCTGATCCAGCGGATCGACCTGGGCGACGAGCACCAGATGGTGCTGGAGCTGCGGCCGGCGCACGACCCGCGCAGGACCTGGGGGTTCGTCGGCGTCGTGATCAGCGTCGCCGACCTCTCTGCCTCCGTGTGGCTGTGGCACCGCGACGACGGCCGCTGGCGGGCGAAGAAGGTGATCACGATCCCCGCCGAGCCGGCCGACGCGTCGGAGCTGCCACCCGCGCTGCAGCCGTTCGGCGCGGTGCCTCCGCTCGTGAGCGACATCGACCTCTCGGTCGACGACCGTTGGCTGTACGTGTCGTGCTGGGGCACGGGCGAGCTCAAGCAGTACGACGTCAGCGATCCGCACAACCCGAAGGAGACCGGCTCCGTGCACCTCGGTGGCATCGTCCGCCGCGCGGCGCACCCGGCCGCGCCCGAGATGCCGCTGCGTGGCGGCCCGCAGATGGTGGAGATCAGCCGCGACGGGCAGCGCGTCTACGCCACCAACTCGCTCTACGCAGCCTGGGACGAGATCTTCTACCCCGAGGGGGTGGGAGCCTGGATGGCGCGGATCGATGCGAACGTCGACAGCGGTGGCATGCGCGCCGATGCGCGCTTCTTCCCGCACGGCGACGATTTCCGTGGTCTGCGCGTGCATCAGACGCGACTGCAGGGCGGCGACGCCTCCAGCGACTCCTACTGCTTCGTCGACTAGCGCGCGCTGCCGGCGCGGGAGTCTCCCAGTGACGGTCGGCCATATCTTCGGGATCCCTGTCGACGAGACCGTCCTCCAGCTCGCGACCGCCAGTGCGGCGACGATGACTGTGATCGCCATCGCCGCCCGGACGAAATTGGGACGGCTGCAGCGGCGCGCCCGCCGCGAGCGAAGGCGGAACCGCTGAAGGTGAGAGGGCGCCGAGCGGCGCCCTCTCCACCAGCTCGCCGAGCGCTCGGGGACGGTTTCACCGTGGAAGCAGGTAGGCAGATTCAGTGTCGCCGCGTCACCTCGCGCGCCGGACGACGGCCGAGGATCGCCACCAGCGCCCGCGGCAGCTCCTCCCCGCCGAACGACGCCGCCGCGCGGGCGCCGCAGCCGAGCTCGAGCACGAGCCCTTCGTTCTCCCGAACCGGCTCGAGCAACGCCAGGATGCCCGGCGCGCACGCGTCGGCATGGAAGGCGTAGCCCCGTTGATGCACGAGGGCGAGATCGCGCCCGTAGCACGGCTCAGTCGCGATGCGCGAACCGTACGCGGCTTCGACCGTCGCCGCCTCGACACTCGGCCGGCACAGTTGAACGGGCGGCTGCGATGCTCGACACTCGCAGCGTGCGCCTACGCCGTGACGCGAAGATCGAGCGAGCGGCCCGCGAACCGCGACCGTGACGACGGGGACGCCGATCGAAGCGCTGCGGATCTCCGGGAGCGACTTCAAACCGCTTGTTGGGCGACTCGCCGACGCTCGCCCTGATGGTGCTCGAGGAGCTCGCCGACCGCTTGCAGAGCACGGCGCTCGCCGGGCACGTGTGACGACGGCGGAGCGGGACGAGCGCGTCAGCGGGGCTTCGCCTCGGGGTAGCGCTCGAGGCCGTCGTCGGGGATCGGCTCCCACTCGCAGGCGTAGTCGACGTACGCGCGCCACTGCGGCCGGATGCCGTGGCCGGGGTCGAAGAGGCCGAGGCGGACGCTCGCGACCTCGCCCGTCTCGGGATTCAGGCTCCAGAGCGCGCTGCCGCACACGGAGCAGAAGCACTTGGGCCAGCCGTCGCCGGGGCGGTACTCGCGTACGAGTTCCTCGCCAGCGAGCAGCCGGAACGATCCGGGGAGGAGACGCGCCTGCACCGACGCGGCGGTGCCTGTCCGCCGCTGGCAGCGGGTGCAGTGGCAGTAACCCGCCGAAGCCGGCTCTTCGGTCACCTCGAAGCGCACGGCGCCGCACATGCAGTGCCCCGTGTAGGGCGGCCCGGCCATGCCGCGCACGATAGCCCGGCGAAGGCGGGTCGAGGATCGAGAGCCGCGCGGAACGGCTGGGCGCGGGCCGGCGAGGAGTGCTGCCCGCACCGCACGCCGCCGCCGCACCGTCGGCGGCTGGCTGGCCGCCGGGCGGCGAGCACGCGCCTGCGCTCCGGCACCCGCGTCCCGGGCCAGGGCGGGCGTCGCCACTCTCCGGCACGATAGGGCCGATGGCCGCCGACATGCGCACGCTCGAGCCTCCGGCCGACCCGGCCGTGGGGCAGCAGCCGCAAGGGCCCGTGGACGCGATCGTGGTCGTCTCCTTCGGCGGCCCGGAGGGGCCGGACGACGTGCTGCCCTTCCTCGAGAACGTGACGGGCGGGCGCGGCGTGCCGCCCGAGCGGCTGGCCGAGGTGGCCCGCCACTACCAGCGGTTCGGCGGCGTCAGCCCGATCAACGCGCAGAACCGGGCTCTGATCGCGGCGCTCGACGCCGAGCTGCGGGCGCACGGGATCGAGCTGCCGATCTACTTCGGCAACCGCAACTGGCGCCCGTTCCTCACGGACACCGTGCGCGAGATGCGCGACGCCGGCGTCCGCCGCGCGCTCGCGCTCGTCACCTCCGCGTACAGCTCCTACTCCGGCTGCCGGCAGTACCGCGAGGACCTCTACCGCGCGCAGCAGGAGGTCGGCCCCGACGCGCCCGAGCTCGTGAAGCTGCGCGCCTTCTTCAACCACCCCGGCTTCGTCGCGGCGAATGCGGCCCGCGTGCGCGAGGCGCTCGCCACCCTCCCGGCGGGCGAGCCCACGCGGCTCGTGTTCACGGCGCACTCGATCCCCGTCGCGATGGCGAGAGGCTGCGCCTACGAGGCGCAGCTGCGCGAGGCGGCACGGCTGGTCGCGGAGGCTGTCGGCGTCCGCGAGTGGGCCGTCGTCTACCAGAGCCGCAGCGGCCCGCCGGACGTGCCCTGGCTCGGCCCCGACATCGGCGACCACCTCGCCGAGCTGGCGGGCGACGGCGTCCGCAACGTCGTCGTCAGCCCGGTCGGGTTCGTCTCCGACCACCTCGAAGTGCTCTACGACCTCGACGTCGAGGCAGCCGAGCACGCCGTCTCGCTGGGGCTGCGGCTGGCGCGGGCCGGCACGGCGGGCACGCACCCCGCCTTCGTCGCCGCGCTGCGCGAGCTCGTGCAGGAGCGGCTCGACCCTGCCGCGCCGCGCCGCGCGGTCGGCCGGCTCGGCCCCGTGCAGGACACGTGCGCGCCCGACTGCTGCCGCCCCGGCAACGGCCGCCCGAGCCCGTGGGAGGAGCGGGTCTCGCCAGGAGAACCTGCGCGACCGCCTGCGTGATCGTCCCGCGCGCGGCGAGCTCCCGGGTCGTCGCCAACGAGGGCTGGCGAGGCCGCCCCGGCGCGGCGCGCCGCCTGCATGCGCGGAAACGAGGGCGGGGGGCCCGTTCGGGGCCCCCCGCCGGAAGGTCAGCGCGTCTGCGGGAAGCCGAGGTTGACGCGGCTCGTGGCCGGATCCGGCCAGCGGCTCGTCACCACCTTGCCGCGCGTGTAGAACTCGATCCCCTCCGGGCCATAGATGTGCCGGTCGCCGAAGAGCGAGTCCTTCCAGCCGCCGAAGGAGTAGAAGGCGACCGGAACCGGGATCGGCACGTTGATCCCGACCATGCCGACGTTGACGTCGAACTGGAACTGCCGGGCGACGCCGCCGTCGCGGGTGAAGATCGCCGTCCCGTTCCCGTACGGGTTGTCGTTCACGAGCTGGAGCGCCTCGTCGTACGTGTTCACCCGCACGATCGAGAGCACCGGCCCGAAGATCTCGTCCTTGTAGGCGTCCATCGCGGGCGTGACGTTGTCGAGCAGCGAGACGCCGAGGAAGAAGCCGTCACCCTCCGGCGCCGTCTGGCGCCCGTCCGCGAGCACGGTGGCGCCCTGGGCCGGCGCCGAGTCGAGGTAGGAGGCGACCTTGTCGCGGTGCTCGCGCGTCACGAGCGGCCCCATCTCCGAGCTCGGGTCGGTGCCGTCGCCGACGGTGATCTTGGGCAGCCGCTCCCTGATCGCCTCGACGAGCGGATCGGCGACGTCGCCCACGGCGACGACGACGGAGACGGCCATGCAGCGCTCCCCCGCGGAGCCGTACGCCGCCGACACCGCCGCATCGGCGGCCATGCCGATGTCCGCATCGGGCAGCACCACCATATGGTTCTTGGCGCCGCCGAGCGCCTGCACGCGCTTGCCGTTCCTGGTGCCCGTCTCGTAGATGTGCCTGGCGATCGGGGTCGAGCCGACGAAGCTGATCGCCTCCACGTCCGGGTGCTCGAGCAGCCGCTCCACCGCGACCCGGTCTCCCTGGATCACGTTGAAGACGCCGTCGGGCACGCCCGCCTCCTGGAGCAGCTCGGCGGTCAGGAGCGACGCGGACGGGTCCTTCTCCGACGGCTTCAGCACGAACGTGTTGCCGCACGCGAGCGCGGGCGCCCACATCCACATGGGCACCATCGCCGGGAAGTTGAACGGCGTGATGCCGGCGACGACGCCGAGCGGCTGGCGGATCGAGTAGACGTCGATGCCGGTCGACACCTGCTCCGAGAAGCCGCCCTTGAGCAGCTCCGGGATGCCGCAGCAGTACTCGATCACCTCCAGCCCGCGCTGCACCTCGCCGAGCGCGTCGGAGAGCACCTTGCCGTGCTCCTCCGTGAGCAGGCGGGCGAGATCCTCGCGGCGCTGGTGCACCAGCTCCCGGATGCGGAACATCAGCTCGGTGCGGCGCGAGAGGGAAAGCGTTCGCCACGCCGGGAAGGCGGCCTTCGCCGCCGCCACCGCGCGGTCCACCTCCTCCACCGAGGCGAAGTCGACCTCTCCGGTCTGCCGGCCCTGCGCCGGGTTGTAGACGGGCCCCGTGCGCCCCGAGCTGCCGGGCACGCGAGCTCCGTCGATCCAGTGGCTGATCCGCTTCAGCTCCGGCGCCTCGGCGCGCTCGGGAGCGGTCGCGAGCTCCGTCATCGTCTCCTCCTGGTCGTCTGCAGACCCAGGGTACCGCGCTGGAGCACGCTAGGGAGCGAGCGCCGGCTGCTCCGGAGCGGGCTGCGGGGCGGGCGCCGGCCCGGTCTGCGGCTGCTCGAGGCCCGCCTCGGCCAGCGGGCGCCGCGCCCAGGCGAAGCGCGTCTCGTACCAGCCGCTCAGCCGGTCGAGCGTGACGCCGCGGTTGGAGGAGTGGACGAACCAGCCGTTGCCGAGCGCGATTCCCATGTGGCCGATGTCGGCGGGCGTCGAGCGGGGCCCGCGCGAGCCGAAGAAGACGACGTCGCCCGGCTGCAGCGCCTCCGCGCCGATCCGCCAGGCGCCGGGCACCTCCGCGCTCATCGCGTACGTGGTCCGGCCCTTCAGCGTGTCCGCCAGCTCGGGCGCCCCCGGGAAGGGCTGCAGCTTGTAGACGCGCCAGACGAAGCCCGAGCAGTCGAACCCGCCCGGCACGACCGTGCCGTCCCACAACGTCTGGCGGCGCTTCTCGGACGTCCCCGTCCAGACGTAGGGGTAGCCGACGAAACGCAACGCGCGCGAGAGCACGAGCCGCTGCCACTCGCTCAGCTCTCCGAACGAGAACGTCGCGGTCGCGTCGAGGACCTGCTGGCGCTGCCAGTCTCCGACGGCGAGCGCCCGGGCGAGCGAGAAGGCCGCCTCGGCGCGTGTGACCGGCTGGCCGGGCAGCAGCTCGAGCGACTCGTCCGCCACGGGGTGGTTCGTGCGCAGGCCGAGCAGGCGCGCCACGACCTCGGTGCCGAGCGACGGCACCGGGTCGAGCCCCGCGTCGCGCGCGGCGATGCGGACCGCGCGCGACGCAGGCAGGAGCCCGAGCGCAGCGACGAGACGCGCGTCGAGCTCGCGGACGGTGACCGCTCGGTCGGGGAACGCCGGCGCGGGGATGGGTTTCCCCCACGCAGCGAGCGCCTCCGCGAGCTCCGCCCACGTCAGCGGATCCGACGGGCGGAACCCCTCGCTGCTCGGGCCGAGCAGGCCACGCTCGACGACGGTCGCGATCTCCTGTGCGTCCCAGGCGGCGGGAGCCGGCTGCGCGGCGGGGCCGAGCGGCGGCTCGGCAGGGGCGGCGCTGGCAACAGCCAGGCAGGCGAGGACGAGCGCAGGAAGGAGCGACAGCCGCCGCATGGTGTCCGTATCGGCGATCGTGGCGCCCCGTATGAGGGGATACAGCCCACTTTCGGGTGAGCTCGCGATCCGTCCCGAGGAGGACGCCGACACCAGCGTTGCGGCCGACGCCGCCGGGGCGCCGCCACCGTACCCTCGGCGGACGCTGAAGACGAAGCCCGAGCTCTGGGTCGCAGCCATCGGCTTCGGGCTGCTCGTGCTCGCGCTCGGAGGCTGGGCCGTCGATGCTGTACGCTGGTCGCTCGCGAGCGCCCGCGAGCAGTGGCGGCTCTCGCTCTCTGCGCGGTGAGCCCGGTTGCGACAGACCCGTACGCCGATTGCCTGAGCGCCTCCTGGCTCTCGGCGCGGCTCGCCGTGGACGGCGCCCGCATCGACGCCATGCGCCGCTCGGGCGAGCTGATCGGCGTGCGGCCGCCCGGCTCGAGCACATGGCTCTACCCGGCGTGGCAGTTCGCGGACGGCCGCCCGCGGCCGGTCGTGCGCCGCATCGTCGCCGCCGCCCGCGAGGCGGGCCTCGACGAGCGCGAGCTCTACGACGTGCTCTGCCGCCCGCTCGGGCTCGGTGCGAGGCCCGCGGGCCCGCGCCGCCTCGCCGACCTCGTCCTGGCAGGCCGTGACGACCAGGTGGTCGCGGCCGTGCGCGCCGCACGGCCGCGCGCGCCCATCGGGTCAGACCCGGGTCAGACCCGGGTCTGACCCGGGTCCCGTCACGACAGGCGCTTCAGCAACGCCAGCGCCTGCTGGTTCCAGGGGACGCGGTGCGTCGTGCCGTGGGCGCGCAGCGAGCCACGGTGCGCGAGGTACCAGTCATAGGTGGCGCACAGCGTCTCCGCGTTGGAGAAGCGCGGCTCCCAGCCGAGGAGCACGCGCGCCCTGTCGATCGAGACGAACGAGTCGCGGTACGCGGTGCGGTAGTGCCACTCCGCGAGCGGCGACAGGCGCGCGAGCTCGAGCGCGCGGAGCACGAGCTCGGCCGGCCTCGCCGGGACCGGGCGGAGCCGTGCGCCCGAGCCGGCATGCGCGCAGAGCGCCTCCAGGTCCTCGCGCACCGTGCCGAAGCGAGCCGCGCCCAGGTTGAGCGCCTCGCCGGCCACGGGCGCGTCGAAGCAGCGCACGACCGCCTCGACGAGGTCCTCCACCGCGAGCAGCTGGTAGCGGTTCGAGCCATTCCCCAGGATCGGGATCCGACGTCCCTCCCGCACCCAATCGAACAGGATCTCGAACACGCCCAGGCGCTCCGGCCCGACGAACGTCTTCGGCCGCACGATCACCGTCTCCAGGCCGCGCCGGGCGACCTCGGCCGCGATCCGCTCCGCGTCGATCTTCGACTCGCCGTAGTGGCCGACCCCGACGAGCGGGTCGTCCTCGAGGATCGGGTGCTTCTCGGGGACGCCGTACACCGCGGTCGACGAGATCACCACCGCGCGGCGCACACCGGCCTCGAGCGCGGCGACCAGGACCGCCGCCGTGCCGTCGACGTTGACCGAGCGGATCGCGCGGCGGGAGCTCAGGATCGGCAGCGCCGCGGCCGCGTGCACGAGCACCTCGGCGCCGGCGACGAGCGCGCGGGCGCTCGCCTCGTCCCGGACGTCGCCGCGCAGCTCCTCCACCTCGGCCTCCAGCTCGGCGTCGTCGAGCGCGGCGACGTCCAGGGTGCGCACGCGGTGCCCGTCCGCGACCAGCCGCCGCGCCAGGTGCAGGCCGAGGAAGCCCGCGCCGCCCGAGATCGCGACTCTCACGCGCGCGCGACGGCCTGGCTCACGCCCGACGCGGGACGCGGGGGCGGCGCCGAGTTGACGAGCAGCGCCGCCGCGAGCAGGACGGCGAGCGCCACCGACGACTCGCCGAGCAGGCTGCGCCGCAGCGCTCCCGGCGCGTCACCGCGCGCGAGCCGCGGGCGAACGAGGAAGTGGTGCGCCGCGCCCCACGAGAGCGCGACGGAGACGACGGCGAGCTTCACGAGCAGCACGTGGCCGTAGCCGCTCGTCCACAGGTCGTGCACCGCCGGCAGCCGCTGGATGGCCAGGTAGACGCCCGCGAGCACGAGCACGGCCACGAGCCCCGTCGCGAGGCGCGAGAAGCCGAGGAACGCGTGGCGGCGGAGCTCCGGCGCGAGGGGCCACACTGCCAGCGCGAGCGCGAGCAGCCCTCCTGCCCAGAGCGACGCGGCCGTCAGGTGGAGGAAGTCGACGAGCTGCGAGAGCCAGGTCGAGTTCGGCTCGACGGCCGAGTGGCCCGAGAGCGAGAGGCCGGACGAGAAGCCGAGCGCGACGAGAAACGCCGGCCACAGGAGGCGCGGCACGTCGAAGATCCAGGCGAGCGCGAGCAGCGCCGTCACGAGCGCGAAGCCGAGCGTCATCGCGACGAAGGCGACGCCGAAGCGCGTCTTCGTCGCGAACGGCGAGAGGTCGC
>Ga0070741_10020766_pt1 | contig 10293 bp, 12 predicted proteins | sample Coa_R1_4_FD_66440 | JGI IMG/M metagenome (GOLD analysis project Ga0070741, IMG submission 66440) | Surface soil microbial communities from Centralia Pennsylvania, which are recovering from an underground coalmine fire - Coalmine... | ecosystem: Environmental > Terrestrial > Soil > Unclassified ...
CATAACAATTTTAATAGATATAAGTTTATGTAAAAACATAATTTGTGTTCGTTTCCTTCGACAAAGCTCAGGACGAACGGATTTAAAATTTTTTTAACGGTTAACCTTTTCAAGGTAAGGATGATAAAAATTTAATTTATTCACCCTTCGATACTTTTTTATAAGAATAAAAAAATTTCCGCCTTCGCCAAGGTTATGTCGGACACAGGAGGGCGAACGGAGTTAAGATTATCAAAGCAGTTATTTATGTCGAATTCACGTTAGTTAGTAGTGTTACGCGTAAAGCGCATATTTTTTATGCGCTTTTTTTAATTGCTGTTTTTACCTTTTTTTCTTCCAATTTCATAAATGGGAAAAATATCAATAACGAGTTCTTCATAAGGGAGAGCTTGTTTGATAGCTTCACAAACTTGTTCAAGAATATCAACAGAGCAAACAGTTTCAATGCGTTCTTCTGTGAGCTCTTCTATGACCCCTGCTTTACCGATATGGGGATTTGCATCTTCATTTGGCATGAAACGAGCAATGCCTTTTTGTGAGTATGAGCAATGGGAATAATTTCCAATTTTGCCAGCACCTGCTTTTGCCATAGCATCACGTACGATGTCAGCATGAGCCTCAGGACAAGCAATAACGATGGTGACATATTTTGATAATTTTAAATTTTGTATAGGAGTATTTGTAGGGATACTATAACAATATCCAAGGTAAAAAAATACTGAAAGTATAATAAAGCTTGTTATTATTTTTTCCATGATCGAACTACCGTTACTTATTATTTTTTTCTTGCCATTCTTTTTGTAGCTGCTTTTCATGATCATATATCATTTGTAGTATTGTAACTACTTTTTCATGATTGGATAAACGAGAATCAATATTTTTTTGCATTATTTCATCAACTTGCTCTTTAGAAAGACTGGGAAGAATATGATAGAGATGACTTGCATTAGCAGCTTGCAGAGTTATGGATTCTAGTAATGGTTGAGTAGGTACGTCAGATACATCTCCTGTTTCTTTGATGGTATTAAAATATAGATTGAAACTATCACAGGACGATGCGGCGTTAGTTTGAGAATAATACCAGGTGTATTGTGGTACTTGTGTGCAAGCATCATAAAGAATAGGTAGCGATTTTAAATGTTTATATCTTTCTTTGTTTACGACATTACTATGAAGTAAATTGAACAACAATATAAAAAATGAGAATAATATTTGTTTTTTGGTATTCATGTGTTTTTCATCCTATTCAGATATTCTTTTTCTCTATTTTCAGTTTATCACGTAAATTTAGAAAGTTAAAAGGCATTGTGTTTATGTTATATTCAAATAATTTATCATTTCAATAATGCCGAGAGCCAAAGGTTCTACCAACTGTTGCCATGCATCTTTATTTTTTAAGCCGATTTCAATTGCAATAGCTGGAGAGACAATGCCGATTAAAGGTTTAATGGGGAGTGCATGAGGCCCTGCAACAAAAAATAAAGAATGGTATTGTTGTTGTGTCAGATGAGTTTTGAATGATTCTATAAGCTTGTCGGTGGTGCTTTTATTTATTTTATATGTTTGATCATAGGGGCTAAACTGCAGCCCCGGTTGTACCTGTATAAAATCATTACCATAGGAAAATTGATATAAAAACAATGTTGGTTTTGTGTCAGTAGTGGGGTAAAAATTAAGATTTAAAAATAAATTGACATCAAGTCGATTGGCCAGTGTTGCATTTTGTAATTCATACACATGATCACCAGGTGATCGAGAAATAATAATTGTAAGTTTGGGGTTATATGATTCAAGTAATAGTTTTATCTTTTCAGCGCATTGCAATGTTAATGCGCGTTCAAAACTATTGTCAATTGCACGGCCAGTTGTTTTTTGACCATCACCAGAAGGGTCTAAAATAATAATATATTCATGATGGGAGAGTTGTGTACGAGGCTGTGCCATGAACATTGAGGCAACGAAAAAAATGAATCCGATTTTTTTTATCTGCACTGGAGATCTGTTGTTAAATACTGTTGAAGGAAGGTAAGACGCTCACTATTTTTTTTATTTTTTATTGCGATAGCAACGGCGCGTGGTTGTCCGATGACAATACATAATTTTTTTGCGCGCGTGATAGCAGTATAGAGCAAATTTCTTTGCAACATCATAAAGTGTTGCATAAAAAGAGGAATAATAACAGCAGAAAATTCTGATCCCTGACTTTTATGAATAGAAATAGCATACGCATGTACTAATTCAACTAAATCGCTTGTTTCATATTCAATGAGTTTGTCAAAAAAACGAACATATAACAACTGATCTTCTGTGTTAATATTTTCTATGATACCGATATCCCCATTAAAAACATTTTTATCATAATTGTTACGCAATTGCATAACGCGGTCATGTATGCAATAGCGAGCTCCTGCATATGAAAGGTGTGGTGATACATTTTGCATATTGAGCATTGTCTGTAAATCGTAATTTAATTTTTGTGTTCCAACAATGCCCCTGTGCATGGGCGTGAGTACAATACTATCATCTGCATTAATACCATAGCGTGGGAGCGCTTGCGTGTAAATACTCTGTAAATGTAAGCCAACGTTTTCAGGATTATCTTCTTTGATAAAAATAAAATCACGTTTACTGTTTTCATGTTTTGAAAGAGGGAATTCTCCGTTATTAATACGATGGGCGTTGATGGTGATCAAGCTATTTTGTGATTGTCTGAAAATATAGGAAAGGCTGATTGTTTTTATGCAATTGCTTGTTATTAAATCATGGAGAAAGTTACCAGCGCCCACTGACGGAAGTTGATCTATGTCCCCGATTAAAATGAGACGAGCATTAAGTGGTAACGCTTTGATGAGTGCATGTCCAAGAAATACATCTATCATTGATGCTTCATCGACAATTAAAAAATGTGTTGTAAGGGCATTTGTTTCGTTGCGAGTAAAGCGCATAACACTCACATCAAATTCAAGTAACCGATGCAACGTTGAAGCATATTTTCCGGTGCTTTCGGTAATACGTTTTGCAGCTCTTCCTGTTGGCGCGGCAAGCAGATATTTTATTTGTTGTTCATCAAGAATGTGAAGTAAGTTTTTGATAAGGGTTGTTTTTCCCGTACCAGGACCGCCGGTAATGATGGTAGCTTTGTTTTCTAAACACGCAAAAATACCGTGTTGTTGTTGTTCGTTGAGCGTAATATGGGTAGCATCTTGTGCTTGTTGCACGGCTTTTGTGATGTCTTGCGGATGAAATATATGCTGTGCGGGAAAATTAATGAGTTGCTTGAGCGTATACGCAATGCCTTTTTCAGAAAAATAAAAAGAAGGTATCGTGATGTAGTGTGTATTTGCGTGCGTGATGAGTTTTATTTTATCGGTGTTATACAGATGATGCAGCGCATTTTTTATGGTTTGTTGTATGTCATCCAGTTGCAGTTCTAATAATTGTGAAATGTCTGTTTTAAGTTTTTCAAGCTCAATATATAAGTGCCCGTCTTGAGCTATTGTTTGTATAATATGAATAATCGCTGCAGCGATACGTTTTTCGGAATGAGGTTCTATGCCATTTTTTTGGGCAATTATGTCAGCAGTTTTAAAACCTATTCCCCAAATATCTTGTGCAAGACGATAAGGATTTTCGTTGATGATAGCAATAGCGTTTTCTTTATAGTGTTTATAAATTTTTACGGCGTAAATAGTTGAAAGGCCTTTCCCTTGTAAAAAGACCATAATGTTTGAAATTTCTTTTTGTTCTTTCCACGCCGAGATAATTTTTTCTACGCGTTTATGCCCTATCCCTGGAACTTCATGCAGCCGTTCTGGTTGTGTGTCGATAATTTCTAACACTTTTTCTTTAAAATGCGAGACTAATTTTTCACCGTAAATAGGGCCGATCCCTTTAATGAGTCCTGAGCTTAAATATTTTTTTAAACCAATGAGCGTTGTTGGTACTTCAATGTGACATGATTGAACATCAAATTGTTTGCCAAATTTTTGATGCATATGCCAGGTTCCCTTAAGCGATACATGTTCACCAGGGCTGATGGTAGGAACATACCCTTTAACGGTAATGTTCTGCTGATGGGCTTGCACTATAAAAATAGCAAAACCATTTTCTTTATTTTGATAAATGAGTCGTTCAACCGTGCCGTTTAATAATTCTGTTTCATGCATTGTGTGTATGTTTTATATATTCCATTAAAAGGGGTAAGATTAATTGTGGTGTTATCTCATCAAGTATCAGTTTATCAAGATAACGTTCTTTGAGATATTTAAGAAATTCTATTTCGTTAAATGTTTCAATTTTAATATGCGCTTTTTTGATAATAATAGGTAATATCTGTTTAACGGCATTCCATTTAATAACGCGATCTTTGAACTGTTTTTCTGCTTTTGGGCAGCTGTGAATAAGGTCGAGTAAAAAATTGGCCAAATCAGTGCAAAAATGATAATAATCATGAAAGGACAAGATTTGCTCATCAAACATAACTGATTCATATCCTTCTTTTGTTTTAGCCCAATCTAATAAAAGGCTTTCTGGGCGATTTCTTCTCAAGCAGTCTTCTTGAATGAGTTCGATGAGTATTTTTTTTGCACCACGACCACTATCGACAAATTCGCTTAACAACAAAGAAAAGTTTTTCTTGGCGTCAACAAGAGCCTGTTGCATTTGATTTTTTTTATGCAGATTTTCTTTGGTTTGAGGAGCTTTTTCTAATTCTTGTTCCAGGTGAGCCATATGTTGAATGCCATCTCCTTTTCTGTGACCCTGAGGTAATTGCTCACCCAAAATGATGGACAATAAGATGCGGCGGACTTTTCTCATAAATTCAATACGATCGGCATTGATAAATGAGCCATCTGCTACTTTAATGACGGGAGATTCGAGTATGACGATATTTTCTGGAGAGCATATCAAGGTTGAACTGATAATGAGTGGCAAGGAACATAGTAGTTTTTTCATTCGACTTCCTTTTGTATATAACTGTGCCAACAAGCTATTATTGTTCTTACCATAATATATATTTATTTTAAAAGCTTGCTTCAAAATTAAGAGACAATCCCCAATCTTGTCCTATGCCTTTATTATTCATTGTTATATCACCATTAAGCGATATAAAGCAGGTGTTGAGAGCTGTTTTATGTTTAAACACAACTCCACCAAAGACTTTCCACTGCTCACCAAAAGGAGGTTTTGCTTGGGGAAGATTCAATTCATTAATGGTTTTTTGCGATGCTTGAATTGACTTGAACACATCTTTGTCTTGAATCCAAAAATCGGTGCCGAGATTAAAGCCATGACGAATTCCTGAATAACAAATATTATTAGTCCATCTAAAAATTGCTCCTGGTCTAATCTTGGTGTTAAATGCTCGTAAAAAGAGACGTTCGATCATTTGCTCTTCTAAAAAGAGTAAGTTTTCAGCAGCTTGACTGAGATCTTCAAAATTATGTTCATTAAACGCTGTCTCATTAATTTTATTAATGTAAAACCGTTTTTCTGTTGCCGGTAAAAATAGTTCGACAGAGATACGATTGGTGAGCTTTATTTTTTCTGCAAAAGGATTATTAATATATGCTCTGAGTGGTGTTTTTGTTCGAACGTATGCACCGACACCAAGATGTCGGTTATTGCCAAGTTTGGTGTCGAGTAAATTGGCAGCAAGTCTATCAAAACTATCAAGCAGAAAATTGCTCAGGCTGTTAAATGCTTGAGCTTCTGTTTGTTCTGAAGGATTTTCAAAAGCATTAAAAAGAGGATCCAAATTGAAGGTTGGTAATGTTGATGGTTTAGAAAACGTAGAACCTTGAAACCCCGCTCCCCAGGTGAATGCTGTTGGGATGGTTGCCTGTCCCCCGAGGCGTAAGGTAAGAGCAGGTCGTTTAAGAATTTGTTGGTCAATTTCGATACGCGTATCACCCATACCAATTTTGTCGCAGATGAAATGATCTTTTCTAAATTCTTTTTCTTCTTCAGGTGAAAGTCGGCCAAATTCTTCAGCTACCGCGTCTTGTTCTCGTTTGGTGAGAGAAAAATTATTTTCAAAATAATATAACGGGGCAAATATACGAAATGTTGTATTATGCCATCGTTTCATAAAATGCAACATAAAACCTGCTTGTCGTTCTTGAACAGTCATATTTTCAAAAAGATTGAAAATTTTTTCAACATCGATGTTAAGTTGCGGAAATTGTTCGGCAATTTTTCCAATGCTATTTTGTAATCGGCTAATTAATAGTTCTTCGACTAAGGAAATATAGGAACTTAATTTTGTGCTATTTTTAGTAAAATTAGATCGATCTGTTTTGCGGACAAAAAAGCTGACGCCACTGACGGTAAATTTAGGAAATTCTGCACGATCGGGCTCAAATATAGGTTGATCAAGGAGGCTTCTTTTATGAATAATATTAGTATGCAGATAAAAAGGTAGTTCTAAAATTGCAGGGGCATCGATAAAATTTAAAATTGTCATGATGACTTTTGGGTCAATAGAGTTAACTACACGATCGGTTGCGGTAGTATCAAGATATTCATTCATAAATTCAAAAGAGTCTTCTTCATCAAAAAATATGTCATCAAACTCATCGGTCATTATTTCGCAAGCATTGTCTTCAAGACTATTTTGTTCGGTTGCATCGCCATGCAGATGAAAAGAGAGTATACACATATACGTGCATAATAATAGTAAGGGACGTAATCTCATTATCATTTTTTATATTTCTTTATTTAAATTTCAGGTTTATTAAAAAAATTGCAGTAAATTCATAATAACAATATCTATTATTGCAAATTTCTGTTAAAAATGATACAGCCTTTGAGATGGACCATGTAGTCGCATTTTATAAAAAAAAGAGCACGTAATTTTATGATTAAGCATAAAAAACAGCCTATTTATCAATATTCTTCTTGTGAAAAACAAAAAAAGTGCGCTACAATAGAAAAAGAAGTACACGTATTGAATTGTTATGAATGAAGGGCTTGCCATGGATGGAATTTTTTATGCAAAAGCTGCGGCATTTATCGGAGCTGCAATTACAATGGGTTTTGGGAGCCTTGGACCAGCATTGGGGCAAGGAATTATTGGGATGAAAGCGTGCGAAAATATTGGCAAATATCCAGAAAGTGCCAATAAAGTACGTACCACCATGCTCCTTGCAATGATGATTGTTGAGTCTTCAGCAGTTTACTGTTTGCTGGTGTCTGGAGCTCTTCTCATTTTTGGATTACGAATTGGGTAAGCGTCTTTTTTAATAATGAGTTGCATGTTTTATGAATATCAATATAACCGTTTTTATTCAAATTGTTAATTTTGCGATAGTATATGCAATGTTACGAAAGCTGTTATTTGCCCCAACTATTAGTATCATTGAGGGTGAAACACGTAGTAGAGTTTCTTTGCTTCATTTAATTGAGCAACAGAAGAAAAATATAGCAGCTCAAGAAAAAGAACGAGAACAGTTTTGGCATGAATGGTACGATTATTGTAAGACTCAGCAACCTAAGCCCACTTTTTCTCTGTTATCGGATATGATATGTACTCAAAAAAAAGAGTATATTCCAGAAGAACCAGTCGATGCTCATCTATATGCAGAAATTTATACTATGCTAGAGGAAAAGATTAAACATGTTCACTAGCTATAACGTAATTATTGCTACCGTTTTTCGCTTAGGTAATTTTGGGCTTATCATTTTTTTAACCATCTATGGGTTTAAAAAATATCTATTACCAACTATTAGTGCTCAAATAACAAAAAAAGAGACGGAAAAAGAAAATCTTTTGCATCAACATACCCTCTTTGAAGCTCGTAGTTCTGAATTAATTGAGCTGATGAAGCAAGATGTTGTGTATTGTGATCAACTTAAGAAAAAACTTGTTCTGTGGCAAAAATCTGTTTTACTTCATCAAGATAATCTTGAGCAGGAGAGGGTAAATAGAGAGTCTGCTTTGACAAAAAAATATCAGCAAAGACAGGAATGGCAGCATAATGCTGCGTTGCAATCGGAAATGACTCGTGTAGTCGTAGCGGAATTAGAAAAATCGTTGTCAGCATATTTTTCTGATGATGAAAAGAATAGCGAATATATGAAAAAGATTATTGATTCTATACGCGAAAGATAGTTGTGAAATATACGGTAGCAGGGGCTTGTGTAGCAAAAAAATATGCTAAAGCTTTTTTAAAGGTGCATGGTAACCAGATCTCGCACGTGGATATCGAAAGAATGACAACAGCACAGTCTTTTTTGCGCACCAATAAACGTTCACTTTTTTTTTTACAATTGCCTCAATTGAGCAGTGCTGCCCGTCTTTCTATGGTAGAAGATTTGGTGGATTATTTTAAATTGCCTCAAGAAAGTATACGATTATTTTTATTATTACTATCGCATAATCGTTCTTTTTTAATTTCTGAAGTTTTAGCCTTTATTGTATTGTTATATAAAGAGCAGATGGGGATGATGGATTTTTCTATTACCAGTTCGCATGCCTTGAGCGATCAACAAAAAATACCTATTAAAGCTTTTTTGGATTATAGTATACATAAAAAGAGTATATGTACCTATAAGATAGATAAGACATTGATTGCTGGGATTCGAATATACAGTGGTGAATATATGTGGGAATATTCAGTTCGTAAGCAGCTTGCTTGTTTGCGTGCGTTACAGAAAATAGGAACAAATAGATGAAAAGTACAGACCTCATATCGTTATTTGAGCGATCTTTACGAAATTTACCAGAAGAACATTTAGAGGAAATAGGAACGGTTGTTCGTGTTGGTGACAATATTTGCACCATCTATGGGCTCAAGCATGTTATGTTTGGTGAAATGGTACAGTTTGAGGGGGGTAATAAGGGAATAGTTTTTCAGCTTGATGAGAATGCAGTTTCGGTGTTTTTATTAAGTAAAGCAATCCCTGTAGCAGAACTTGAGGTAGTAAAACGTACGCATCATGTTTTTAAAACGCCAGTTGGTGAAAATCTTTTAGGTCGCGTTATTAACGCCCAAGGAGAACCATGCGATGGGGGCGGAGACTTACAGTGTACGGAATTTCGTTCAATTGAAACGGATATCCCTGGCATTATGGAACGTTCTCCGGTTAATGAATCGTTAGAAACGGGTATTTTAGCAATTGATGTTCTGGTGCCCATTGGAAAAGGGCAACGGGAGCTTATTATTGGTAACAGAGGAACAGGAAAATCTTCTATTGCGTTTGATACGATTTTGCATCAAAAAGGTAAAAATGTTTTATGCGTATATGTCTCGATTGGTCAACGGCAAGCAAATTTAGCACGTATTGTTTCATTATTAGATGAAAATGGAGCGATGGATTATTCTGTTGTGGTCAGCGCTGAAGCAGGGGATGCTGTGTTAAATCAGTATCTTGCTCCGTATGTGGGTTGTACAATTGCTGAATATTTTCGTGATCAGGGACGTGATGTTCTGGTGGTTTATGATGATTTAAGTAATCATGCTATTGCGTTTCGTGAAATGTCTTTATTGTTACGCCGTCCTCCTGGAAGAGAAGCGTATCCTGGTGATGTTTTTTATCTCCATTCACGTTTACTTGAACGAGCGGGAAAATTGGCAAAAGGAGGATCAGTTACAGCGCTTCCTATTGTTCAAGTACAAGGTGACGATATTACGGCCTATATTCCAACAAACTTAATTTCTATCACCGACGGACAAATTTTTCTTGATACTAAGCTATTTAATCAGGGTATTCGTCCTGCCGTAAACGCTGAATTGTCAGTGTCGCGCGTTGGAGGGTCTGCTCAAACAAAAGCAGTGAAAAAAATGACACGAGCACTGAGGTTAGAGCTTGCGCAATATCAAGAATTATTAGCTTTTGCGCAGTTTGGAGCGGAATTGGATGATATTTCATACCGACAGCTTGAACGTGGTAAGCGTGCTGTTGAGTTGTTGAAGCAGCCGCAGTACGTAACATTTTCATTTGCCGAGCAGGCTCTAATGTTGTTGCTGTTGAAAGAAGGTTTTTTGGATAAATTGGCTTTGTCGCAAGTGAGCATGTTTGCCGTACAATTTGTCAGTTACGTAAAAGCTGTATATAACGATAGTTATATGACAATTTTTAACTCACAAGATATAACCGATGACATGGCAAAAAAAATTATTGTAATTGCGCAGGAATTTGGTACACTTTTTTCACAAAGTGACAATGAAAAATAGAATTTGAAATATTTGTGTGCCTTAAAATATTTGTGTGCCCCCTTCGACAAGCTCAGGATAAACTCCGCCCAGGACTGAGCTAGGGCACGAAGGGCGATTTGAAATATTTGTGTGC
>Ga0070741_10020767_pt1 | contig 10293 bp, 12 predicted proteins | sample Coa_R1_4_FD_66440 | JGI IMG/M metagenome (GOLD analysis project Ga0070741, IMG submission 66440) | Surface soil microbial communities from Centralia Pennsylvania, which are recovering from an underground coalmine fire - Coalmine... | ecosystem: Environmental > Terrestrial > Soil > Unclassified ...
TACCACTACTTCCACGACCCGGCCGACTCTAATCAGCACGGGCTGGCTCCGCACCAGGACCTGCCCCGGCTCGAGGTGGCCTCCCCGTGCTTCCGGTGGATAGGAGACGCATCGTGAACCTGCCCGGCATGCTGATGGCGCAGTACCGGGAGCGCCTGGAGATCCCCGGCCCCGAGGCCGGCGGGCCGAACGACATCCGCGACGAGATGCCGTACCTGCTCGGCCGGGCGCAGAGCTGGGCCGAGCCGCGGATCCTGGAGATCGGGGTCCGGTCGGGGAACTCCACCTCGGCGTTCCTGGCGGCGGCGGCGCGGGGCCTGGGCCGCGGCCACGTCTGGTCGGTCGACGTCGCCGAGCCGGCCGTCCCCCCGGAGTGGCATACGTGCGGGTACTGGACGTTCCGGCAGGACCGGTCGCTGGACGTGACCCCGGAGCTGGCCGGCTGGCCGGCGTCGTTCCACGTGCTGTTCCTGGACGGGGACCACTCCCGGGCCGGCGTGCTGGCCGAGCTGAGGAAGTTCGTCCCGTACGTGGCGGCGGGCGGGGTGGTGCTGTGCCACGACACCAAGCTGGTCAACGAGCAGGCGCCCGGGACGCCGCGGGAGGTCGCGCAGGCGCTGGACTGGTTCTGCGGCGAGTACCACCTGGCGGCCCGGCGCATGCCGTGGATGGCGGCCTGGCAGCTCCTCACCCCGCAGCCGCTGTCGTGGACGGAGCGGGGCGGCTGGTACGGCCTCGGGGTGATCGAGTCGCCCAATGGGTAGCCCGCAAGGCCGCGACGTCCGGTGGTGCCAGCTCCGCGACGCGGTGACCCGGCTGTACGGCGAGGTCGACGGCGACGCGGAGATCACCGCGCTGGCCGTCACCGTCCGGGACCCGGCGTCCGGGCAGGAGATGTACTACGCCACCGGCCTGGACCACGACCGGGTCGACCGGCGGGTCCTGACCGACCTCGGCATGATCGCCGACGCGGCCGCGAGAGGGACCGTCGACGCGAACCCGCCGGAGCAGGTGCCCGGTGGGTGACGACGTCCCGGTCGCCGGGTGGAACCAGGAGCTGCCCCCGGCGGCGTGCGCCGCGATCATCCCGTCCCGGGGCCGTCCCGGCGCGGCGGAGGCGCTGCTCGACCTGGCCGGGCACACGTCGGTGTGCACCGAGCTGGTGTTCTGCCTCGACGGCGACGACCCGGCGCTGAACGGGTACAAGCACCTGATGACCCGGCCGTTCTTCTCCCGGCAGCGGGTCTCCTGGTACGTCGGGCCGCGCCGGTCCCTGACCGGGTGGACCAACCGGATCGCGCGGCAGCTCGCCCCCGGCACGCGGATGCTGTTCTCCCTCGGCGACGACCACCGGCCCCAGACGCAAGGGTGGGACCGCAAGCTGCTCGAGGCGGCCGAGGCGATGGGCGGCGGGTGGGCGTACGGCGACGACGGGCTGCAGCACGAGAACCTGCCCACCGCGTTCGGGGTGTCCAGCCGGATCGTGGAGGCGCTGGGGTGGATGCTGCTGGAGAGCTGCGCGCACATGTTCGTCGACGCGGCCGCCCGGGACCTCGCCGAGAAGTGCGGCCGGCGGGCGTATCTCCCGCAGGTCAAGATCAGCCACCTGCATTACACGTCGGGCCTGTCCCCGCTGGACCAGGTCTACATCGACGGGTACGCGTCGTGGGCCGCCGACGAGGCCGCCTACCGGGCGTGGCTAGCCGGGCCGATCCGCGACGACGCGGAGAAAGTGAGGGCGGCGTGCCGCTGATCACCGAGACGATCGAGATACCCGCCGGTAACGCGGCGGTCAGCTTCGGGTTCTCCGACGCCGACGCGTTCGCCGCGTGGTGGAAGCACCGCAACGCCAAGCACCCCGAGCGGATGGAGTAGCCCGTGCTGTTCGACACGTTCATGTACCGGGACGAGCTCGACATGCTGACCATGCGGCTCGAGCAGTTCGCCGCGTGGGGCGGCGACGTCGAGCATGTCGCGGTGGAGGCCCCGTGGACCCACCGGGCCGTCCCGAAGCCGAAGAAGCTGGCCGGGTGGCTGGCCGAGCACCCCGCCAACGAGGACTGGGCCGAGGAGAACCACCTGACCGTCCTGGCCGACGACTGGGACCCGGACCCGCACGCCCCGTGGGTCAACGAGCACCACCAGCGGAACCGGGCCTGGACGTACATCGACGGCCGCGCGCACGCCGACGACTGGGTGCTCATCGCCGACGTCGACGAGATCCCGTCCCGCCGCCTGCTCGAGCACCCGCCGGGGATCGTCCACTCGCTGCCGATGCGGACGTTCCTGTTCGCGGTCGACTGGGAAGTAGCCGCCGAGGTCCCCCCGGCGTGCGTCGCGGCGCGGGTGTGGTGGCTGCGCGGGCAGGCCAGGCACGGGGAGTACCTGGCCGAGGTCCGCGACGGCCGCGGCGCCTACCCGCTGGCTCCCCGGCGGGACAACGGGTGGCATTTCTCGTGGTGCGGCGGGCCGGCCGCGCAGGCGGAGAAGCTGGCCACCGCGACCTGCCACACCGAGATCCTCGGCACCGAGGAGGCCGCCCTGATCCGGTCCGGGGCCCGGTGGGCCACCGACCAGGACGGCGGCGGGCTGCCGGTCCGCCCGGTCGACGTCGACGAGACCTGGCCGGCGTACATCGCCGAGCGCAGGTGCCCGCCCCAGTGGTTCCGGCCCCCGGCCGGGACGGACCCGCTGCGCTTCGCGCTGGGCCTGGACAAGCTGCTGGACGCGCCGTGATCGGCCTGGGTGATGTCGTGCTGGTGTGCACGGCGTGGCGGCGGCCCGCCTACCTGGAGCAGACGCTGGCGTCGTGGGCGCGGGCCCGCGGGGTCGGGAAGCTCGGCGGCCTGGTCGTCGCGCTCGGCCCGTCCGACGTGATGAGCGAGCAGATCGACGTGATCAAGCACGGCGCCCACGCGATGGGCCTGGAGGACCGGCTGATCATCACCCCGGACTCGGCGGCGGCGCAGGCCTCGCCGGGGATGCACCGGGCGCTCGGCGAGACCCTGTCCGCCGTCCGGAAACTGCGGCTGCCGAACGGGCCGCCCGGCTCGGCCGGGGAGCCGGCCCGGGCGGTGATCTGCGCGGAGGAGGACATCACCGTCTCCGACGACGTGCTCGAGTACCTGGCGTGGGCGCTGGGCCGGTTCGAGGCCGACCCGCTCGCCGCGGCGGTCTGCGCGCACGACGCGTCCGGGCAGGGCTGGCACATCCCCGGGATCGGCCAGCAGGGCATCGGCGCCGACCAGGCCGAGGTGGTCCTGGCCGCCGACTTCAACCCGTGGGTGTGGGCCACCTGGGCCGGGCGGAAGCTGGACTTCCTGCTCGGGCACTGGGACTGGGACGCCACCACCGGGCCCGTGGCCTGGCAGCACGGGTACGACTGGCAGATCCTGCGGCTCATCCAGCAGCGCGGCCTGCACGCGGTGATGCCGTCCGCGTCCCGGTCGCAGAACATCGGCCGGGACGGCGGCTACTACGCTAGGCCCGAGCTGTTCGACCAGACCCTGTCCGCGTCGTTCCGCCGCCACCGGGACCCGGTGGCCTACCGGCTGATCGGAGAACACCATGGCTGAGACCGGCGTCGTGTGGGAGGCCATCGAGGCGGCCACGTTCGAGCACGGCGGGGTCACCTACTCGATCGTGCCCGGCCAGCCCGGCACCACGTTCGGGGACGGCCACCCGGTGGTCCGGGCCCGGCCGGAGCTGTTCAAGCGGTTCGCCCCGTCCTACCCGTGGGACGGCGACGCGCCGAGGAACACCTCGCGGGCTGACCAGCGGGGCGCCCGGACCCGGTAGACGGCGCGCCTGCCCCGGCCGCCCGCCGGGCGGCTGGTACGGTCCCGGTGACGGGCATGACCAGGCTGGGACGTGCCGACACATGACCTTCGCGATCACCTGCGACCTGACCGGGACCACCGCCCGCACCGGCTGCGGCTGCCCCGGCGGCCACGACCCGGCGCAGGCCGGGGAGCATCACGGCGACTGCGGGCTGCACCCCGCGGCGATGCACGCGCTGCTGTCCTGCACAGCGGCGTGCTGCGGCCAGCACGGCGACGACGGGCACGACCACCACCCCGCCGAGTGCACCGCCGAGCACGGACCCTGCCCGTCCCCCGACTCGTGCCGGATGTGGATCAGCATGCGGTCCCACGTCCCCGACCCGGACGCCGCCGGGATGCCCCGGGCGTGCCCGGGCGGCCACCACGGCTACGGGGTGCCCGGCTGCGTGGTGTGCCACCCGCTGACCATCACGTTCCTGCCCGACGAGCCGGCGAGGCTGCAGATGGCGCGGGGAGCCTGACATGGCGGGCGGCAAGGCCGGGACGCTGGTCTCCAACGTGCTGAACGCGACGCTGCCGACCGCGGCGGGCGGCAAGCCGGCGGCGTTCGCCAACTACGCGACCACCTCGGCGATGCTGAACCGGCTGAACTCGACCCTGTCGACCGCATCGGCGGCCGGGACCGAGCTGGCCGGCACCGGGTACACCCCGGGCGGGTCGGCGCTGGGCCAGTCCACCGCGTCGAGCTCCGGGTCGGCGGTGACGCTGCCCGCCTCCCAGCTGTCATGGACCAACGGGTCCGGCAGCGCCTGGTCGGTCGCGTCGATGGACGTCACCGACTCCTCGAACGCGCGGGCCTGGTGGGGTCCGTTCAACGGGCAGCCTGTCAGCGTCGCGATCGGGAACTCGTTCGTCATCGCCGCCAACGCCGTGTCCGTGTCGGATGGGTGAGGCGTGTCGAACTACACCGGGAGCGTAGGCCCGGAGCTGTTCTACGCCGAGGCGATCGCGGGCACCGCGCTGTCCACGTTCACCTCCGAGGCGTCGCTGATGGGCGGCTACCCCGTCCCGCAGATCCCCGCCACGTTCTTCGCCAAGACCGGCGTCCAGTCCTCCTCGATGCGGGTCAAGGCCCGGCTGAACATCTCCTCGACCGGCACCCCGACGTTCACCTTGTCGGCGCGGCTGCTCACCTCCGCGACGTCCTGGTCGGCGGGCGGGCTGCTGCTCGGGTCGTCCGCCGCTCTGACCGCCGCGTCGGGGGTGACCAACGCCTGGGCCGACCTGGACATGGACGTCATCCTGTCCGCGCTGGCCGCCGGCGCCGCCACCTCGTCGCTGTCCTCGTTCGGGACCGTGTCCGGGTCGGCGTTCCCGGCCGCCGGGTCGGTCCCCGCCAACAACGCCTCCGCGGTCAACGCCGCGTTCGACGCGACCGGCGCGACCCAGTACTTCCTGTGGCTGTCCGCCGCGTGCGGCACCAGCAGCGCGTCGAACAAGGCCCAGCTCCAGGCCCTCAAGATCTACCTGGAGAACTGATGGGCCGCCCGGCGGCGGGCCGGGAGGCTGCCCGGGACCGGAGGTAGCCGGTGACCGTCACCTTCGACGCCGCGGGCCCGTCCTCCGCCGGGACATCGTTCACCACCGGGCCGGGAACCTGGACCCACGTCAACGGCGGCAACGGGATCCTGGTCGGCGTCACCACCTTCACCGGCTCCTCCAACGTCGTGACGGGGGTCACCTACGGCGGGGTCACCGTCCCGCTGCTCGGGTTCGTCGCGGCCGGGACCGGCGGGGCGGGCGGCATCGCCCTGTACGGCCTCGTCGGGGGCACCTGCCCCACCGGGTCCAACACCGTGTCCGTCGCCGTCTCGGACTCCAGCAACCACAACGCCGGGTCGGTGTCCGTCTCCGGCGCCGGGTCGCTCGGCAGCCCGGTCACGAACTCCGCGTCCGCGACCTCGGTGTCCGCGGTCATCCCGTCCACCACGGCCGGCGGGCTGATCGTCTCGGCCGCCTGCCAGGGGTCCGGCGGCGCGTTCGCCGCGACCAGCCCGAACGTGCTCCGCTGGTCCCACCTGGGCAGCTCCAGCTCCGGCGCGGACAACGGGGCGTCGGGCACCGACCCCAGCACGGGCGGCGGCGCGTCGCAGACGGTCACCTGGACGATCGCCGCGTCGGACTTCTGGGGGATCGTCGCGGTCGAGGTGCTCCCGCCCGCCGCCATCCCCCCGCCGCCCCCGGCACCGCAGTCGGGCCGGGCGTGGCGGCGCCGGCGGGGGCCGCGGGAGGCGCAGGCCGCCACCGGGTTCCCCGTGCCCGGGCCCGCCGCCGGCGCCGCCGCGATCACCGGGCAGGGCGCCCTTTCGGCTGCCGCCGCCGTGGCCGCGACCGCCGGCATCACCGGGCAGGGCACGGTGAACGCGTCGACCGCCCGGTACATCACGGGGATCGCCGGGACCGGCACCGGGCAGTACTTCGCCGACCAGGCCGGCGCGCCGCGGCTGCTGCTCGGCGACGCCGCATGGGGGCTGCCCGGCAACGCCGGACGGTGGAGCTCCGGGGACTGGCAGGGCGACTACGACACCTACCTCGCCAACCGGGCCGGGCAGGGGTACACGGCCGTCTACACCAAGCCGATCGGCACTACCCAGTCCGGGAACATCGACGACAACGGGGCCACGTTCGACTCGCTGTACCCGTTCCAGGGCGGTGCCCCGTCCACCGGGACGGCCGGGGCTAACCCGTCGACCGGGCTGACGTCGGCGTTCTGGGCGCGGATCGACTACTTCCTGAACTCGGCGCTGGCCAAGGGCATCACCGTCATCCTGAACGCCATCGGGTACGGCTCCGACTTCGACGGCGGCCCCGGCCCGCTCGCCGGCAAGTCCGCCACCGAGTTCCAGGCGTACGGCGCGGCGCTCGGCGCCCGGTACGCCGCCCAGCCGAACCTGATCTGGAACCTGGCCGATGACTACTTCGGGTTCGACGACACGGTCATCGACGCGTTCCTGACCGGGCTGCGGGGCGCGGGGGACGCCCACCCGGTCGCGATCGAGAACTTCCCGGAGACCACGTCCCGGCAGGACCTGTCTAACGGGAACCCCACCGCGTGGGGCGCGGCGAACGCCCAGTTCGACTTCTGCTACTCCTACAACGTCACCTACTTCGGGATCGAGACGGCCTACGCCGAGTCGTCCCCGATCCCGGTCATCCAGGGCGACGGGTACTTCTACCAGGGCAGCTCGTCGTACTCCTCGACGTTCGACCGGGCGATGCGGCAGGACCTGCTGCACGCCCTGTCATCAGGAGCGCGGGGCGCGATCCAGGGGTCGGAGTCGATCTGGCAGTGGCAGTCGGCCGCGCTGGCGTCGTCAGCGTCGGACTGGTGGTACGCGCACGGCGCCGGCGCGGTCCGGGCCCTGTTCGAGGCGCTGCCCGGCTGGCACCAGCTGCTCCCCGACACCAGCTCGGCGCTGGTCACCGCCGGGCGGGGGACCCGCGCGACGTCGCTGGCGTCGGGCGGGTCCGGCGGGCAGTACGAGCCGGCGTTCACCGACTCCTACGTCACCGCGTCCCGGACCCCCGACACCGGCTCCGGGTCGTCGCTGGCCGTGATCTACCTGTCCCACGCCGCCACCATCACGATCGACCAGTCCAAGATGGTGACCGGGTACGTCGCGTCGTGGGTGGACCCGGTGTCCGGCGCGGTGACCCCGGCCACCGCCGGGTCCACGTACAGCTCGGCGGCGCCGGGCAGCAACTCCAAGGGCGACCCGGACTGGCTGCTGGTCCTCCAGGCCGACACGTTCGCCGCCGGCGCCGCGTCGATCACCGGGCAGGGCACGGTGGCCGCGGCGTCCGGCCTGGCCGCGCCGGGGACCATCACCGGGCAGGGCGCGGTCGGCGCTGCGGTGACGCAGGCGGCCGGGGCCATCATCGCCGGGCAGGGAGCGGTCACCGCGGCGTCCGGCCTGGCCGCTCCCGCCGCGATCACCGGGCAGGGGCTGGTGGCCGCGGCCGCCGGCCTGGCCGCCGCGGCCGTGATCGGCGGGCAGGGCGGCCTGGCCGCCGCTGCCGGGCCCGGCGCTGCCGCGGGCATCGGCGGGCAGGGCACTGTGGCCGCAGCGTCCGGGCTGGCCGCGCCGGGGACCATCACCGGGCAGGGCACTGTGGCCGCGGCGTCCGGCCTGGCCGCTCCCGCCGCGATCGCCGGGCAGGGGCTGGTGGCCGCGGCGTCCGGGCAGGCAGCGGTGACGGGCATCGGCGGGCAGGGCGCGGTGTCGGCGGTTTCCGGCGGCGCCGCCCAGGGCACCGCGGTGCTCGCCGGGCAGGGGCTGGTGGCCGCGGCGTCCGGGCAGGCAGCGGTGACGGGCATCGGCGGGCAGGGCGCCGTGGCGGCGGCGGCCGGCCTGGCCGCGCCTGCGGTGCTCGCCGGGCAGGGGCTGGTGGCCGCGGCCGCCGGCCTGGCCGCCGCGGCCGTGATCGGCGGGCAGGGCACGGTGTCCGCGGCGGGTGCCCCCGCCGGCGGGGGCAGCAGCACGATCGGCGGCGGCGGGCAGGTCGCCCCCGCCGCGGCCGTCTCGGCGGGCGGCCTGATCACCGGCCTGGGATCCGTCGCCGCCGCCGGGGGGCCCCCGCCGCCGTCGTCCCGGCCGGGCACCGCCGCCGCCGGGACCTGGCCGCAGCCCGCCGCGGCCGCCGGCGTCTACGACCTGGCCGCCGCCGCCGCCGGGCAGTGGCCCTGACCACCAGGAGGAGCATCATGTTCGAGCTTGGCTCGGTTTACCCCGCCGCGCTGGACGTCCGGGACGAGAACGGGCAGCTGGTCAACCCGGCCACCGCGGCGGTGACGTTCACGCTGCCCGACCAGAGCACCGCCGTCCCGCCGGTGACGCTGCCGCCCGCGGTGACCGGGCAGCTGCGGTACCCGTTCCTGACCACCCAGCCGGGCCGGCACCTGGTCAGCTGGGTCACCACCGGTCCCAACACCGCCTACACCGACGTGTTCGACGTGCTCCCCGCCGCGCCGCCCGCACTGTTCTCCCTGGCCGACGCCAAGCAGACCCTGGGGATCCCCGCGGGCAACACCGCCGACGACGACGAGCTGCGGTCCAAGATCCGGGCGGTGACCCGGTCGGTGGAGCTGTACATGAACACGGCGTACGCCTACCGGACGGTCACCGAGCTGCTGCGCCGCCCGAACATGTCCCCGCCGTGGAACATGCCGCAGGCGCTGCGGCTGACCACCGTCCCGGTGATCAAGCTGACGTCGCTGGTCACCCTGGACCCGCAGAACCAGCCCACCACCGTGTACGACCCGGTGAACGACCTCGACGTCGACCCGGAGTCGGGGCTGGTGTCCCGGCACGGCGGCCCGCCGTTCGCCGGGCGGATGCAGGCCGTCTACACCGCCGGGATGACGGTCATCCCGGAGAACATCGCCGAGGGCTCCCGGATCCTGCTGCAGCACATCTGGGAGTCCCGCCGCGGCCCGGGCGGCCTGAACGGGGTGATCGGCCCGGAGGAGATGTCGGACTACCGGCATTTCACCGGCAAGCCCCGCAAGGTGATGGACCTGCTCGGCCCGCCCCGGCCCGTTATCTTCTAGGTCATGCTGTCCCGGCCGTACGACCCGAAGATCCCCGCCGTGCTCGACGCGCTGTACCAGGCGTTCACCGCCGCGTTCACCACCCCGAACGACGCCGGCCAGGTCGCCGTGCGGGACGGCCCCTGGACGGCGGGTGAGTCCGGCGGGCCGGTCGCGCAGGACGTGGCGCTGGCGTGGGGCGGCTGGTACCCCGGCTACCAGTACCCCACCCGGGCCCTGTCGGAGGAGATGGGCGAGGCCGCCATCACCGGCACCAGCGAGGTGCAGGGGTGGGCGCCGGGGCAGAAGGAGGAGTTCACCGTCGGGTGCGCGTCGTTCGTCCTGTCCGGGATCGAGGCGAACCCGGGGAACTGGTCGCAGCTGCGGCACCTGGCCTACGGCAACATCGGGCAGCTGGCCCGGTACATCGCCGACCCGCCCGGCGGGGAACGGTACCTCGACGACACGGTCGAGTCTTTGACCATCGCCCAGCAGACCGCCTGCCACCAGGTCGCGCAGCGCCGCGGGGTGCTGTGCATCGTGACGTTCTCGCTGTACTGCTGCACCACCAGCCAGCAGTTAGAGGCGGCCGGAGGGTTCTCCGCTACCTGCGTTCGGCGTAGAAGATGTGCTCCCCGGCGCCGTACTGGGCCGGGGTGTCGGTGTGCTCCTCGCGGACGTCCATCCCGGCGAGCCGGGCGGTCAGGTCGGCGCGGCGGAACGACCAGTCGACCTGCCACCCTTGCGCCAGCCGGCGCGTGGTCTCAGCGAACGGGGTGAAAAGCACGACGGCCAGGCGGCGGCGGGCGGCGGCCGCCGCCGCGTCCAGGACGTCACGCCAGGCCGGGACGTGCTCCAGGACGTGGCGGAGCAGGATCCCGTCCGGGGGCGGGTCGGGCCGCCACGTGGCCAGGTCGGCGG
>Ga0070741_10020768_pt1 | contig 10292 bp, 8 predicted proteins | sample Coa_R1_4_FD_66440 | JGI IMG/M metagenome (GOLD analysis project Ga0070741, IMG submission 66440) | Surface soil microbial communities from Centralia Pennsylvania, which are recovering from an underground coalmine fire - Coalmine... | ecosystem: Environmental > Terrestrial > Soil > Unclassified ...
CACCACGCGGGTAGCGCGGTGGGTGCATCAGGCGTCCGACGACCGCGAACGCGCCCTGCGTGAGCATCCACAACCCGAGCACGACCGCCACGACGAGGACGGTCTGGTGCGGCCACGCGATCAGGACCACACCGACGACGAGCAGACCGGCCCCGCCGACGATCGCGGCGCGCCACAGCGTGCGCGCCGAGACCGCGTCCGCGCCGGCGGGTCCGGCGCTCACCGTTTGCCCGTCGGCGCGCCGGCGCTCACCGTTCGCCCGCCGGCGCCGGCCTCGCACGTCTCACGCCCGGCATCATCGGCGCCTCACTGACCGCGTGCGTCACCCGATCCGGGTGATCGAGGTGCGCCGGACGTGCGACCGCGCGTCGGTGCCGCCGTTGCCGTCGACGGGCGAGCACGCGCTCGTGGCGCTGCATCGCCAGCCCAGTCGCGACGAGCACCAAGCCGACGAGACCGAGCAGGGCCCCGATCGCGAGCAGCGAGTGCGAGCTCACCGGCGCATGGTGACCGCCCGCGGGGTGAGGAGGCATCACCCGCGGGGGTGAAGCGTGCGAGCCGGCCGTCCGCCCGCGGCGGCGGTGCGCGTCTTCCTGCACTACGTTTGCAACGACGCTTCGGTCACGCGAAGGGGGAGCGCGATGCCCTACGCCGAAGGCCGCGTGTTCTACGACGCCGACAGCCACCTGATGGAGACGTCGGACTGGCTCGTCGCCCACGCCGATCCCGACGTCCGGGATCGGATACGTCCGTTGCAGCTCGCGGGGGCGGGGGCGAATGCCGACGAGGCCGTCGCGGACGCGGACGCGCGCGCGCACGACGCCGGCGCCGACGCGCTTCCGAGCCCGACCGAGGTGATGGGCCCGAAGGGTTGGGCCGCGTACGGCGCAACCGACCCTGCCGAACGAAGTCGCGCGCTCGACGTCCTCGGCTTCGAACGTCAGCTCGTGTTCTCGACGTTCGCGGCCACGCAGTTCCTCGGGCGCGACGTCGAGCTGCTCTACGGCGGGACGCGCGCGCACAATCGGGCCATGGCCGCGTTCTGCGCGGACGACGCGCGAATGCTGCCGGTCGCGTTCGTGCCGCTCGACGTGCCCGAGCTCGCTGAGCGCGCCGTCGACGAAGCGCTCGCACTCGACGCCGCCGCGATCCTCGTCCCGTCCGTCCCGCCGCCCGACCGTTCCCCCACGCACCCCGACTACGACGGTGTGTGGGCGCGCCTCGCCGACGCGGACGTGCCGTTCGTGCTGCACGTCGGCGGCGGCGGACGGCTCGTGCGTCCCGCGTTCCACGTGAACGGGAAGCCGCCGACGACCGACTTCCTCGGCGGGGGCGAGAACATCCGCTCGAAGGACTTCATGGCGATCCACGCCGCGCCCGAGATGTTCCTGTCCGTCATGGTGCTCGACGGCGTGCTCGACCGGTTCCCGAACCTGCGCGGCGGGTGCATCGAGCAGGGCGCGATGTGGGTCGTGCCGTGGCTGCGGCGTCTCGACATCGCGCAGACGACGTTCGCGCGCACGGAGCCCGCGTTGAAGCTCCCGCTGCGCGCGTCCGAGTACGTGCACCGCCAGCTCCGCTTCACACCGTTCCCGACCGAGCCCGTCGGCTGGATGATCGAGCAGGCCGGCGACGACCTGTTCCTGTTCTCGTCCGACTTCCCGCACCCGGAGGGCGGGCACGACCCGCTCGCGCGGTTCGAGGCGTCGATGGCCGACGTCGACGAGACCGCGCGCGAACGCTTCTACTCCCGCAACTTCGCCGAGCTGATGGGGACGAGCTCGTCGCGGTCGTAGACGACGACCGTGCGCGCCGCGACATCGTGGAGCGCGCGTCGTGAGCGGCCACCGACGACACCGACGAAGCCCAGGCCGAACACGAAGCTGAACGGGAACACGAGCGCGCGCACGAACGCCCTGCCGCCTCCGACCGCGCCGCCCTCGCGGCGCACGACGCGCAGTCCGAGGAGGGCCTTGCCCGGCGTGCGGCCCGTCGCAGCCGTCGACAGCCAGAAGTACGCGAACGTGAACACTCCCGCGACGATCGCCCACCAGTCGCTCCCACCCTGGGTCGGGTGAATGTCGGGCGACACGAAGAGGTCGGCCAGGTACGTGAACAGCGCGAACCCGGCCGCGAGCATCCCCGAGACGAGGAACGTGTCGACGACGTAGGCGAGGAGGCGCGTGAACGCGCCGGCGGGAGAGCCGACCGGTTCGCCGGGCACCGTCCGCGTCGTCGGGGGTCGCCGCCGGAGGACGCGCCTGACGAACGAGGCGAGGAGGATGTCGAGGCGGGCGAGCTGACGCCGCACGAGGTCGAGCGCGGAGCTCGTCATCGTCGTCGCGGTGGTCGTCGCGACGCGCGCGACGTTGACCCGCTCGACGATCCGCGCGACGTCGACCCGGTCGAGGACCTGGTCGATGTCGACCCGGTCGACGATCCGATCGATGTCGACCCGGTCGACGATCTTGCCGACGTCGACGCGCTGGACGATGCGATCGATGTCGACGCGGTCGACGACGCGATCGATGTCGACCCGGTCGACGACCTTCCCGATGTCGACCCGCTGGACGATGCGATCGATGTCGACGCGGTCGACGATCCCGGCGACGTCGATGCGTCGCAGGACGACGTCCAGGTCGACGCGTGCGAGCATCCGGTCGACGTCGACGCGGTCGAGGAGCGTGTTCGGATCGATCCGGGCGAGGACGCGGTCCAGGTCGACGCTCGCGAGGAGCTCGTCGAGGTCGATCCGCTCGAGCACCGCGTCGACGTCGACGGCGTTGATCATCGGGTCGAGGATCGAGCCGACGATCCGGGTGACGCCGTTCGGCTTCCTGTCCGTCGGTCGTGACGCGCTCATGGCACCTCCGCGTCCGTCTCGGGGCGTCGGCGGCCGCGCGCGCAGCGTAGGGCGGCGCGCCAACAGCGTCAGCCGGGCGGCCCGAAGTGACCCGCGCGGTCCCCACGCGCCGAATACCGCTCGTGGGCGCCGTGATCGCGCTGTCGCTCCCGGGGATCCTCGTCGTCGCGTTCCTCGCCGCGCGCCTGCTCGATGCCCGCCGCTCCGTCGGCGTCACGGTGCTGTCGGGCGTCGTCGGCTGGGCCGCGGGCGTCGGACTGTCGCTCGCCATCGCGCAGAACCACGTGCATCGCAACGCCGGGTTCGGCCGCAACGTCTGGGTGTTCTCGATCGTCTTCACGATGTCCGCGACCGTGTGGCTCGAGCTCCTCGCCCGTCCGGGCGCGATCGCGCGCGCCCAGGGCGGCCTCGCGTCGATCCCCCGCCCGCTCCGATCGCTGCAGCGGCGCGGCCGGCGCGTGAGCCGGTACGCGCAGATCACGCGCATCGCCGTCCGTCACGGGCTCGGTCCGTCGATCGGTCTCGTGCCTCGCGGGCGCGACGACGGTGTCGACGGCGAGGGACGCCTGCCCGCGCCCGTTCGCCTTCGCCGCGCGCTCGAGGACTGCGGCGGGATGTTCGTCAAGCTCGGGCAGATCCTGTCGACGCGCAGCGATCTCGTCCCGCCGGCGTACGCGGCGGAGCTCGCGCGCCTGCAGGACCACGTCGTCCCGGAGGACCCCGCGGCGATGCGCGCGCTCATCGAGGAGGAGCTCGGCGTCCCCGTCGACGACGTCTTCGCCGACTTCGACTGGGAGCCCGTCGCCGCGGCCTCGATCGGGCAGGCCTACCGCGCCTGCCTGCGCACCGGTGAGCCCGTCATCGTGAAGGTCCAACGGCCCGGCGTCGCGGAGTCGGTACGTCGCGATCTCGAGGTGCTCGAGGAGCTCGCGCGCGCCGTCGAGGCCCGCACCGCCTGGGGCGCCGAGTACGGCGTCGTCGACCTCGCCGGCGAGTTCGCGGGACGCCTGCGCGAGGAGCTCGACTTCACCGTCGAGGCCCGCAACGCGCGCGAGCTCGCGAACGCCGCTGCGGACGGATCGCCCGTCCGCATCCCGGCCGTGCACGACGAGCTGAGCTCGCCCCGCGTCCTCGTGCTGGAGCAGTTCGACGGCGCGAGCGTCCGCGACCGGCGTTGGGCGGACTCGTTGCACGTCGATCGCGACGCGCTGGCGGACACCCTGCTGCGCTGCGCGCTCCAGCAGATGCTCGTGGACGGCGTGTACCACGCGGACCCGCATCCCGGGAACGTCATGCTGCTGCGCGACGGCCGGCTCGGGCTGATCGACTTCGGCGCGGTCGCGCGCATCGACCCGCTGCAGCAGGCGTCGTTGCGCGACCTGATGTCGGCCGTCGCGCGTCGCGACACCGAGCAGCTCCGCGCGGCGGTGCTCTCGATCGCGACCGTCCGCGGGCGTCTCGACGAGGACCAGCTCGACCGGGCCCTGGCGCGGTTCATGGCCCGGCACCTCGCGGCCGGCACGTCGCCCGACGCGGCGATGTTCAACGACCTGCTGGCGTTGCTCGTGTCGTTCCGGATCCGGGTCCCCGTCGAGCTCAGCACGTTCTTCCGCGCGCTCGTGACGCTCGACGGGACGCTCACGACGCTCGCGCCGGGCTACGTCGCGCTCGACGCGGTCCAACGGGTCGCGGCCGAATGGGTCAAGGACCGGATGTCCGTCGCGACCGTCGAGGACGCCGCCCGTGACGAGCTGCTGCGCGCGCTGCCGACGTTGCGGCGCCTCCCGCGCCACGTCGACCGCCTCGCGACGCTCGCGACGCGCGGCGACCTGCGCCTGCGCGTCGCATGGATGTCCGAGCCGGACGACGTCCTCACGGTCACGCGCCTGCTGAACCGGGTCGTGCTGGCATTCCTCGGCGGCGTCGTCGGGATCCTGTCCGCGATGCTGCTCGGGACGCGCGGCGGCCCGCCGTTCGCGGGTACGACGTCGCTGTTCCAGTTCTTCGGCTACTTCGGGCTCTTCTGCGCGACCGTCCTGACCCTGCGCGTGATCGTCGCGGTGCTCCACGACGGCCTGAACTGAGTCGCGACGTCGCTCAGTGCAACACCGCCTTGAGGACCACGATCGCGACACCGAACAGCGCGCTCGTACCGGCCGCGCCGAGCAGCGCCAGGCCGCGCAACCGGTTGTGCCGTGCCGCGACGAAGGCGAACGCCAGCAGCTCGGCGACCGCGAGCCACAGCGCGGCGTACACGGCCGCGTTCTCGCCGACGCCGACCGTTCCGAGCACGAGCATGATGCCGACGAGCGGGACCGCGGCCTGCACGGTCGGGAGCTCCTGACGCAGCGTCGCCACGAGCCGCGGCCGGATGTGCTCGTGAATGCCCTGCGCGATGAACTCGGCGTACGCGTGCGCGAGCCAGTAGAGAGGAACGACGACCGCGACGCTGACGGCGATGTCGGTCATGTTCGTCGTCGACAGGCTGTCGCCCGCGATGAGCGCGGCGGTGACGATGGTCCCGTAGATCGCGGCCGCCGTGTTCCGGCGGAGGAAGCCAGTTCGCGGCGAGCGAAGACGGACCTCGCGCATCGCTACCTCAAGTCGTCGACGTAGCGGTCGGTGCCGGGGACGGTCGGCAGGAACGGCGCCGCGAGCTGCACGCGCCCGAGACCGGACGCGTCGATCGCCTCACCGTCACGCGCGAAGCACCCGTCCCAGCACTCCGACGCGGGCACCTCGGTGAACCACAGCAACGTCAGCCGCCGCTCGAGGCCGGGCACGTCCTCGACGTAGGCCATCTTGTCCTCGGGCAACGGCATCGGCGCGAACGCGAGGCACATCGCGACGGGCGAGCCCGCGAGCACCGACGGCACGTGCTCGTCGCGTAGCCAGGCCCACAGCGCCGCGCGCTCGACATCGGCGGCGCCGTCGACGACCTCCATCACCAGACCCGCGTACGGGTGGTCGAGCGAGTGGATGTCGCGCGGACCGGTCGCGTCGCGGTAGACGGGTCCGACGTAGTCCTGGAACGACGTGTACACGTGCGTCCGGTCGAGGTAGATCCGGCCGTCGGGCAGCAGACGTTGGTTGGTCGCGACGGTCCAGCGGAGGTGGTCGTCGTAGCGCCCCGCCGTGATCCAGTACGTCGCGAGGTACTTCCCCGCGTCGAGCGGTTGCGCGATCGGCGAGTCGACCGGGTACCGCAGCTCCTGCAGCTCACGCGTCGCGACCCACCGGCGGCCCGAGAACATCCAGGGCATCGCCATCGCGCCCGAGTAGAAGTGGTCGTCCTCGTACCACCGGTTGTACGCGTGGTCGTGGCCCTCGTGCGGCTCGACCAGCGTGATGAGCGCGGCTCCGATCCGGGTCTCGTAGGGGCCCGACGCCGGCAGCACGGAATAGGGACTCTCCTCCGACATGCGGGCGAGTCTGGCATCTCGCTCATGTCCGCGGCGCGGCTGCCGATGGGAGACCGGTCCATCAGTGGGCTGACGCGAGGAGGGGCGCCCGATCGACGGCATCCAGGAGGTCCAGAGCCGGATCGCGCAGATCCAGGCGCTGGCCGCGCAGTTCAGCGGCGCGCCCGTGGCCGCCGCGGGCTCCTCGACGTCGCTGGCGGGCGGCGGTACGGACCCGACGTCGGCCGTCGGCGCCACCGGGAGCACCTTCGCGACGACGCTCGGGAACGTGCAGGGCACACCCGGCCAGACGCAGTGGGCGAACGACTTCCTGACGCGCCTCGGCATGCCGGTGACGTCCGAGAACGTGCGCGCGATCGTCGCGTGGGAGAAGGCCGAGGGGACCAAGGCGCAGTTCAACCCGCTCGCCACGACGCGCTCGATGCCCGGCGCGAGCAACTTCAACAGCGTCGGCGTGAAGAACTTCGCGTCGTACCAGGACGGCATCGAGGCCAACGCCGAGGCGCTGACGAACGGTCGCTACCCGAACATCCTCGCCGCGCTGCGGCGCGGTGACAGCGCCGAGGCGGTCGCGCAGGCGATCGCGAGCTCGCCGTGGGGGACCGGCGACGGCGTGCTGCGCGTGTTGCAGTCCTCGTAGCGCGCGGTCAGCTCGCCTCGTGGGCGATGAGCACCGCGGCCGCCTGGCACGGCGCGGCGCGACCCGTGTACCCGCAGAGCCACGCGAGCGCGTCGGCGGGGACGCTCACCGCGACGACGGCCGTGCCGGTCGTGCCCCGGGCCCGTGCGCCCGCGGTCGCGTACGGCGCGGTCGTGACGACCGCCGGCTGCCACGCCCACAACCCGGCGCGTGCGACCGCGGCGTCGAACACCGGGACGGCACCGGACGCGTTCGGGACGGCGTCGAGGTCGTTCAGCGCGGGGACGAACGCGACCCGGACGCCCGCCGAGCGCGCCGCCGCGAGCTTCTCCTCGAGCCCGCCGATCGGCTCGATCGTGCCACCGTTCGCGATGACACCGGTCGCGGCGACGTCGGTGCCGCCGGTGACGTCGCCGGGCAGGAGCACGTCGAGGTAGCGGAGCAGGTACGCGAGCCCGGCCGAGTCGCCGTGCAGGTGACCGACGGCGGGCCACAACGGCGGCGTCAGGCTCTGGACGTCGCCGAGCACGTCGCGCTGCGCCGTGCGCCACGCGTCCGTCGCGGCCTGCCGGCTCAGATCGTCGCCCGAGGAGCTCTCCGGCCCGGGTGACGCCGCGACCCGCGGCGCGCTGGCGTCGCTCCGGCCGACGAGGTCGGCGACGACGTCCCACGGCGCGCGGCGTTCGTGCACGACGCTGAGGTAGTAGATCCGGCCCCCGTGGCGGGCTCCCGAGCCCGGCGGGTTGCTGCTCGTGCTCAGCGTTCCGAGCTCGAGCGGTTGCGCCTCGCCGTAGACCACGGCGGGGGACGTCACCACGACGGCGACGAGGAAGACGAGCGCGACCGCGACGAGACCGCGGACGCAGAGCCAGGCCGTCGAGGCCGCGCCGTGCCCGGCGCGCCCGCCGTGTCCGCCGCGTCCACGCTCGGAGCGCGCGCCCGCGCACGCGCTCCCGACTGCCTCCCCCACGACGAAGCTTTGTACCCCGGTCGCGCCGCCCCTGTCATGCGGCCGCGCCAAGTGGCTCCGGGCGTCACGGCGTCGACGCGTGCGGGTCGCTGGCCCCGGTCACGAAGTCGACGAGCTGCTCCACCGCGCCGACGAACGGCGCCTCGAGGTCGCGAAAGCTCCGGACGGACGTCCGCAGGCGTCGCCACGCCGCTGCGGGGTCGCGCTCGCCGAGCGCGGCGCAGACGCCCTCCTTCCAGGGGCGGTCCCGCGGGACCTCCGGCCACGCCTCGATCCCCGCGACGTGGGGCCGGATCGCCTGCCAGACGTCGACGTACGGCGTCCCGGTCACGAGCACGTGCGGACCGCGCACGGCCGCCGCGAGGCGCGCCTCCTTCGACCCGGGGACGAGATGGTCGACGAGCACGCCCAGTCGCCGTCCCGGTTCGGGGCCGAACGCGTCGACGGCGGCCGCGAGATGGTCGATGCCGTCGAGCCGTTCCACGACGACACCTTCGATACGCAGGTCGTCGCCCCACACCGCCTCGACCAGCTCGGCGTCGTGCACGCCCTCGACGTAGATCCGCGCTTGCCGCGCGACACGGGCGCGGTGCCCGTCGACCGCGCGCGACCCCGAAGCGGTGCGCACCGGTGTCCGTGCGCGCGAGGTGGGACGCGGCGCGACGAGCGTCACCGCGATGCCGTCGACCGCGAACGCGCCCGACTCGAGCGGGAACAGGCGCTCGACGCCCGTCGCGCCACGCACGCGCGCGGTGTCCCGCTCGACCGCGACGATCGTCCCCGTGAAGCCGCTCGCGCGGTGACGGACGCGCGTCCCGGTGGTCGCCTCGAACGACGGGTACGCGGCCGCCGCGCGCGCGGGCCCGTCGACCGGCCCGCCGAGGATGCCGCCTCGTGACGGTGGTCGGGTCACGGGCCGTGAACGTACCGGCGTGCGCCGGCGGGCACGGGGATCCACGGGGATCCACGCGTCCGGGAGCCCCGCCCACACGAGTTGGTACCGTGCGCCGCCATGGACGATCTCGCCTCGCTGGACGCGACTGCCCAGGCGGACCTGGTCCGGCGCAAGGACTGCACGCCACGCGAGCTCGTCGACGCCGCGATCGCGCGCGTCGAGAAGGTCAACCCGGAGCTCAACGCGGTGATCCACCCGCTGTTCGACAAGGCGCGCGCCGCGGCGGACGCGCCCGGCCTGCCCGACGGCCCGTTCCGGGGTGTCCCGTTCTGCGTGAAGGACGCCGTCTGCCACACCGAGGGCGATCCGTACCACGTCGGCATGCGGTTCCTGAAGGAGCGCGAGTGGAGGGCGACCGAGGACAGCTACCTCGCGCGCCGCTTCCGCGACGCCGGGTTCGTGTTCGTCGGCAAGACGAACACGCCGGAGCTCGCGACGTCGATCACGACGGAGCCGCTCGCGTACGGGGCGACGCACAACCCGTGGGACGTCACGCGCTCACCGGGCGGTTCGAGCGGCGGATCCGCGGCCGCGGTCGCGTCGGGGATCGTTCCCGCCGCGCACGCGAACGACATGGGCGGATCGATCCGCGCGCCCGCGAGCGAGTGCGGGCTCGTCGGCCTGAAGCCTTCACGCGCGCGCTCGACGCTCGGTCCCGACTTCGGCGAGTACTGGGGACCGCTGACGCACGAGTTCGTCGTCGTGCGCACCGTGCGCGACGCCGCCGCGATCCTGGACGTCGTCGCGGGTGCCGCGCCCGGCGATCCGTACACCGCGCCGCCACCGACGCGCCCGTTCCGCCACGAGGTCGGCGCGAACCCGGGTCGCCTGCGCGTCGGCTTGCACGTCACCATCCCCAACCTCGGACGCGACGCGCACCCCGAGTGCGTGACCGCCGTCGAGCAGACCGGGCGGCTGCTCGAGCGGGCCGGCCACGCGGTCGAGTGGTCGTCGCCCGCGCTCGACGGCGCCTTCCACGGCTTCACCGTCGTCATGGCGGCCGGCATCGCGCGCGACCTCGAACGGTGGAGCGAGCGCACCGGTGACCCCATCGGTCCCGACGACGTCGAGCCGGGCAACTGGGCGATGGCCGAGGGCGGCCGGGCCGTGACCGGCGCGCAGTACCTGGCCGGTCTCGAGGCGATGAACGACTACACGCGACGCGTCGCGAGCTGGTGGGCCGACGACGGGTTCGACGTGCTCGTCACGCCCACGATCGCACAGCCGCCGCCGAAGCTCGGGCTGATGGCGCCGACCGCGGATCCGGGCGAGGCGCTCACGCTGATGGGCGAGCTCGCGCAGTTCACGGTGCCCTGGGACGTGACCGGCCAGCCTGCCGTCTCCCTGCCGCTGCACTGGACCGCGGACGGGCTGCCGGTCGGCGTGCAGCTCGTCGCGGCGTACGGACGCGAGGACCTCCTCCTGCGCGTCGCGTCGCAGCT
>Ga0070741_10020769_pt1 | contig 10292 bp, 12 predicted proteins | sample Coa_R1_4_FD_66440 | JGI IMG/M metagenome (GOLD analysis project Ga0070741, IMG submission 66440) | Surface soil microbial communities from Centralia Pennsylvania, which are recovering from an underground coalmine fire - Coalmine... | ecosystem: Environmental > Terrestrial > Soil > Unclassified ...
TGATCGCTATCCAGTGGATAAGCACAAACATCACAGACCGACTGAATTACGCCACGTACGCGCTTGAGCTCCGGATAATGCTCGCTCCACGGCCTACCGCAGCCGGGGCGTACACACGCGCTGTTGCGGTCGAGCGGCTTGCCGCGAAAGTAGGCGCAAAGCGTGCTGCCCGGCGCGCTGGTATTGGTAATCGACCGTTCCCCATTGGTACGTATCCGCGCCCTATCGAATAAGCTTGGTTCGTTCATGTCTTCTCCTGCCGCGCCAACGAAGCGACTGCTGCTGACTGGATTGTCTTAAAAAACCCTATTCCCCGGCGGCCTCGCCCATCATTGTCGCCGGGGGATTCTGAGTCGGGCGCGCTCTTTTCTGCGATCAGCACCTGTGACAGCTTTGCTGGCGCGGGTGCCGCTATCCGGGCGCCGTACCTTATTGGGTTGGTGGGGTTGTGGCGGTAGGTTTCACCCTTAACACCGCTGACAACCCGGCATCGGCGAGCGCATTATTCGCCTCGAGCTTGCCTTGGAGGACGCAGGCGCATGCCCAAAAACGCCCTGGCCAGCGCATCGTTTACGGAATAGATCGACAGCAGCCGAAGGTCAGGATACACTTCCCGGAATATCGCGATTGCTTCCTGTTTGCTCTTCGCTGTGATCCGAACGGTCTTGGTGGACGAAACGACCCGCAGCTTGCCTGCGCCACGCCCGACCTCGCCGTCTGGCTTATACTCGACGACATACTTCCTGGCATTATGCGGGGAATCAGCCATGTTTAACCTCGGTGGGTGCCTCGGCTGGCTTCACCTTCAACACCGCTGACAAACCCGCCTCAGCCAGCACATCGCGCGCCTCGAGCTTGCCTTGCAAGATGCACGCGACATTTTCCGCTCCGCTCTCGCGGATGGTCGCTATCGCCTTGCGCACGCTCTTAGCATTTAGGTCGGCAGTCAGTGTGCGGCCGGCGACATCAATGCGAACAATGCAGCGTGGCTTGCCATCAGGCGCGGATAGGGTAAGGACTTCGGCGGGGTTTAGCACAAGCGTCACTTTGAGAGATTTAGCCGTCAGTGTGTTTGCCATAGTTAATTTCTCATCGTGGTCTCTCCGCCTGTCGGCGGTTTCTTTCGTACTCTTTCCGCATGCGGCGATCCTCTATCTCGTTCCGAACGGTCCCGACGATACAGAGTAGGACTATCCAGACTCCGACCAGCAGGAATTCGAGGACGGCAAGAATCAGCGGTAGCAGCGCGGAAAAGATGAGGATCAGGACGATCAGGATTTCCATTGGTGCGCCTTATTTCTTCTGCAATTTGGTGATGTCCACAGCTTCGGCTTTGGTCTTTGCTCCCGGCTTGCCGGGTATGTACATCAGTTGCGCGCCACCATTTCCCGACCCGCCACCTGGCGGTAGTGCCGGCCCTGCCGGCGGTCTCATGTTGTAGCCTGGCGGTTGACCATTGAACGGATTGAGCGGTGTGGTTGGTGCCCCGCCGCCATTAGCGCGAGCTTGCGCGGCCGCTTGAGCGGCGAAGTTCTGCATTCCGGTCTCGCTGGCGCCGCGTCCACCGATGCCCGAGCGCAAATCACTGGTCGCACCTTTGATAAATCCGCCGGCTGCCTTGGCTGCGCTGCTGATTGGCGACAGTGCCGAGCGTCCGATGTAATAAGCCGCCGCTATATCCTCAAGTGCATGCCCCAGCGGCCCGCCGACCAATTCCGCCGCCATTCGTGGAACGCTGATACAGAGCGCGGCGAAGACGATAGCAATAACCGCAAAATTGGCCATGTCGCTCAGGCCGATGGTGCCGGTGCAGACGGTAGTAGCCATCGCCGTCGGCGGAGTCCAAAAGCTAGTTATCCAAGGCAGCGTGGCTGCGGTGGGATGGCAAGCGGCGAGCAGCGCGGTTTCCAGGTTATTGACCATCTGCATACCAATGGCCAGCACCGCGTACATGAACAGGATTTTGACGCCGACGCGAATGACGCTGGTGAAGTAGCCTTCCGACACATTTGCCGTGAAGCGATTGCCGCCGAAACTCAGCATAATGACGCCGACCCCGATAGTGAGGTAGGCGCGCACCAGCGTCAGCAGCAATTCCACGGCAACCGCCACGAAAGCAATCAGCACGACAATTGACATGAAGCCTGCGAGCAGGCCAAGTTCAAAGCTTGTTATGAGCCCACTCGTGGTCGGGCTGTTCCACAGCGTGGTGAACGCGACATGGCCGGCGTCGATAATGCTCTGCGGTGATAACGCCGGCAGTCCGCTAATGATGCCGCCGAGCCGTCCGAAGGAGGCGATTACGATACCCATCCACCGAAAGCCGTAGAGAATCATGGCGTAGACGAAGCCGCCGCCCAGCATGTGGCGGATAGTGCGCCCGAGGTAGTACATCGGATCGAGCTGATCGGCGGTGTACTGCAGATAGGTAATCAAAATGTCGATCAGCAACAGCGCGAAGAAAAGCTTAATCGCGTAAGGCTGAATCAGAGTGCTGTAATTGGTCGCCGCGGTGTAAAACTGGCTGGCAATGGTATCAAGAGAAAAATTACTCATGCGCGCTCCACTTCCGGTGTCAGAAACCGAATAGCTTCTTCTTCGTTGGTCGGCTCGTCCGGTTCATGAATGGTTATGCGGTCGCTGGTTTTTGGTGCGGGAATAAGGGCGCGGCGCCGGAGTGCAGGCACCTTGTCGTACTCAATACCTTCCGTGCGAATGGCGGGGCAGCCGCGGGCGAATATCAGCACTTCGTTGGTCGGCATGCGCAACACCTCGTCCGGGGTCATCAATGGGCGCCGCGTTTCCGGTTCCGACCGGCTAACGCCAGCGGTCGAAATGGTGCGTTGCTTATGCCTGACAGTGCTTTCGCCGATCATCTCCGACAGCTCGTTCGCGGTCTCGGTGTTGTTCGGCGCGGGCGTAAAGGCGACCGTGGTGTGACAGTTGCCGGTGACCGACTGATTGCGGCCGTATGCCTGATAAATCTGCGCTAAGTCTTGCGCTACCAGGCAAGCACGAAGGCCATAGCCGGCAATGAGTGAGAGCGCTTCGCCCAACACTGCCAGATGCCCGAGGGTCGGAAACTCGTCGAGCATCATGAGAAGTTTGTGCTTGTTGGCTGATACTGCCCGCCCTTTTTCGTAGTTCAGGGTTGTGGTGAGCGTGCGGATGATCTGGTTCAGCATCAGCCGTATTAGCGGCCTCAATCGGTCCCGGCTCGACATGGGCACCACGAGGTAAAGCGAAACGGGCCGCGCATAGTCCACCAGATCGCGGATATGGAATTCCGAGTGTTCGGTGTTGGCGGCAACCACGGGGTCACGGTAGAGCGATAGGAACGAGAGCACCGTCGAGAACACGCCGGAGCGTTCATTCTCCGACTTGCTCAGCACTTCGCGCATGCTCTCTGCCACGATCGGGTGATGGCGGGTTGGTTCGCCCCGGTAATCGCGCCACCCAGCGGTATCGTCCGCGTCATGTTCGGCGCTGAGCATTGCTTCGATGGTTTTTTCGAGCGTTCGAGCCGGATCGCTAAGGAAGCCGGCCACCCCGCGGAGGGTTTTGTTAGGTTCGGCATAGAGAATGTGCAGAATGGTTCCGGTCAGCAGCGCAGCGCCGGTCTTTACCCAATGGTCGTTTAGCCCATGACCATCAGGGTCGATGATCATATGAACAATGTTCTGTACGTCCTCCGCCTCGTGCATCGTGCGCAGCCGTACCTGCTCCAGCGGGTTGTATTTGATGCTGGTGCCTTCCGTGTCGGTGGGGTCGAACTTGAGACACAGGTGCCCCATGGCTTTGCGAGCTCCGGCGGTCAATTGCCAGTTCTCGCCCTTGATATCGTGGATCAGTGCCGAATGCGGCCAGGTCAGCAGGGTTGGCACCACGATGCGCCGGCCTTTGCCGCTGCGGGTAGGCGCCACGACCAGCAGATGCCCGTCGTCACAATCCTTCAAGTACTTGCCCTGCCAAGCGCCAAGGATGACGCCTTCCCGGCTTTTGCCGGTGAGCGCGGCCCGCCACCCCGCCAGCAGCCTCGCCCGCATCAGGTCGCGTTTGGATGCCCAGCGGGCAGATCCGTGGAGGTCTGGAGCGTCTGTGCTCAGCAGGTTGCGGGCAACGACGATGGTTGCAACGGTGACTCCGGCCAGCACCAGCAGGGGAATTTCCACGGCAGCAAAGCAAGCGGTCCATACGGGTCGATACGCGGGCGCGGAATGCCAGTTGAACCACCAGACGAGCCATTGCCACGGGGCATAATCGGAATGTAGCCGGAACATCTGAGCCGCAATCGCGGTGGCTCGCCAGTTGATGAGCAAAGCGCCCAACGCGAAGCTGCTAAGCGCGACCAGCTTCACGCGGGTTAGGGTTTTATGTGCGGTCGAATTCTTTGTCCGATACGGTCGTGATTCAGCCAATGTCCCGCTCCAAGCCCTGTTGGCGCTCGCGCTCCATCCGCTTGATGATGTCTCGGTTCTGCTGCATCTCTCGCAATTTCTCGTGATGGTCGGGCGCTAGCTGCCAGGTCGATTCACCGAGGGCTTTCGCTAGCCCGAGCTTTTCAAGAAAAACCAGCCGCTCGACTTCCTGCCGCATGCGGTCCTTTCCTTCCTGCGTCCAGGGCGTACCTTGATAAGCGACAATGCGGTCACCGTCCATGCGGTGCTCGAGCGTGCGGTCAATCTCAGTCCAGTGCTGGCCTTGAATGCCACGTTCGCGAGCAACCAGCATGTCGTGCTCGTTGCGAGGTCCAAGCTGTTTTTCGATGAGCGATTGGCTGATTTCCCGAATGCCGGCGGTGATGTAATCGCGGTCCATGCGCAATTCCTTGCCGTCGTCCCTTCTGCCCCGCAGCAGCATATGGATGTGGTCGTCTTCGTCCGCGGGATGGTGATCAATGCCTATCCATTCCAGCTTGGTGCCAAGGTCGCGTTCCATGGCCGCAATTATCTCGCGGGCGTGCTCTTTTAGGTCGATCTGCTTGGCATCGTCGGGCGATACGATGAATCGCCACAAGATGGTGTCGCCGGCCTTTTGCCAACCGTCAGCGGTGGCCATCATGTCCGCCACGTCCACCCGGTCATGGTCAGCATCAAAGCCGAGACCCCGTTCGCCAACGATCTGTGCGTGTTCGCGACCCAAGTATGCGGCCCGCTCGCGCCAGGGCTTCCCTTTCTGACCGTTGTAAGCAATCTTCACCACGCTTTTACGTCGGTAGACCTTGAGGGCGTTTTGCTTAGGCGCTTTGCGGGCGCCGCCACCTTGCCGGGTCAAGCGGTTCTGACGCCTGATGATGGTGCGGCCACTTCCAAGCTTCCAATGACCGCCGCCGCGTGGCGGTCTAAGACGGTGAAGCTTATTAAATCCAGGTCCGGATTCGTCGGTGGACATATGTCACCAAGTAATGAGCGGCTTGAGTCCGCCCAAAACGTTCGCGGTTGGAATACTCCCCCAATACCGGCCGTCCCAACTGTGAGGGTTGTTAAAACCGAATAGCCAAACTTCGCTGGGCGTGACCGTGCGCCTGCCCCACGCGGCGTGCTCAAGCGGTCGTCCCATGCTGTCGCGCGTCACTGTAGGGCTATCTGGAATCCGAACAGCGTTTACCGTCACCGCGTCTGATTCGATTTCGAGGGTATCGCCGGGCAAGGCGCCAACGATCTTGGCGATAGGCTCGGCACCTGCAGGGCAGTTACCCGCGCCGAGATAGCCTCTGGCCATTGCCAACTGTGCAGCCCCGGCTGGTAGGCAGGCCAGCACCAGCGCGCCACGGGTGAGAGGCTTGGGCACGGTCTGGTAGATACCCGCTGGCGCCGCGCTGTCGGTGGTAATGATGCGGATACGCTCGATGCGGGCAACGCCTATAATCAGGGCGAAGCTGCCTATGGTGGCTGCCAACACCTTCATTTCTTTGCCGGGAGGTTGCCGCTAACCAGGGGCAACGGGTCTTTCGAGGGCGGCGCTAACGTTATGACGTGAGCGGGTGCCATAATGGCGGCGGTCTGCTCGCCGACTAACACCTGCCCGCGATACCAGTAGCCGGCGAGGGCGCCGATGAAGGTAGCCACAAAAATGGCGGCTATGACGGTGATCTTGTTCATGGGATATTTCCTCCTATCAACGGTAGTGAGGGGCCGGGCGGTGCCAGCGTGATGATTGTCGACGGCGCGCCCATGATGGCCGTTGCGGTCTGTTGGCTCACGGTCTGAGCGTTTATTTGCTGCGCGAGCGCAACGGTCTGTGCGTTGGTCGCGCTCATCATGACTTGCCTTAATTCCTGTGCTTGTTGGGTTTCTTGCAAAGCGATTTCGCCGCTAGTTTGAATGGCTTGCAGCGCGCCGATTGCAACACCGTTTTTGACTTCGAGAGCGCTCAGCGCCGACTGCTCAGCCGCAAAGTTCTGCGATTGCATTTGAAGGCTTTGCAGCACCCCGGACAGCGTGTTCAATGCCGTATTTGTGCTGGCTTGCGGGGTCACCGATGTTCCGGTGGTGTAGCCCGGATAGAATTGTTGGAATTGCTGGCCGACCCCGGCGATGCTGTAGCTGATACCCTGTTGCTCCGCGATGATGCCACCAAGGTTGGAGAGCAGAGCCTGATTCGATTGCCACAGTCCCGCACCACCGCCCGTGGTGTTCTTGATGACATACTGGAGTTGGCTGGCGAGGTTGGTAACCGTCGCCGTCTCTTGCGCCAGCTGTTGAAGCTGACTGGCGTACATGGTCGCGTCGAATACCGGCCACACGGCGAACGCCGGCGCGGCAAACGCTAAGGCCAATAGCCCAATTGCGAAAACACGTTTAAACATGGGCTGCTCCGTTGGCGTAGATTGCCGGCTGGTCGGCTTCTGCCGGGTAGGACGCGGCGAGGTAATCCGCCCATTCCGGCAAGCCTCTCATGCGCAACCATTCAGCCGGCCAGCGAATCGGGTCTTCCGCGCTCAAATGCTGGATTTGGGCGATGTCCTGCTTGCCGCCTGCCCCAAGAAAGGCCAGCGCCGCCGGCCCAAGCGAGAATTGAAAGAGGCGTTTGCCCAGCGTCGATACATAGTAGTAATCGCGCTTAGGCACCGCGTTCGCGATGATGTCGATCTGCCGGTCAGACAGTCCGAACTTGCGGTACAGTTCCCGCGTTTGCGGATTCTTGGCTTCGGGCGATGGCAGATAGAGCTTCGTCGGGCACGATTCGAGGATGATGTCCCGATGCGGCGAGTTGGCGATTTCCGATAGGCTCTGCGTCGCCAGCACCACCGCACAATTGAGCTTGCGGAATTCTCTAAACCACCATTCTAATTTTGCTGAAAAGGTGGGGTCGGCCAGCATCGTCCGGCCTTCGTCGAGAATGATCAGCGTTGGTCTGCCATCCAGCCGCTGGCGGATTCTGTGGAACAGATAGGTCAGCACAGGAACCACCACTTTCGGCCCCATCGCCATCAGGGTTTCCATCTCGAACGTCATAAAATCGCGGTCCAGCACCACGTCCCGGTCAGCGTCAAGGAAGGCACCCAGCGGCCCGCTAAGCGAGAACGGCGATAAGGCAGTTCGCACGGCCGCATCCTGCACTTGCGTGATGAGGTTGGTGATGGTCCGTTGCTCGATCGGTCCCTCGGCCAGCAGCCCGAGCGCGTGATGCAACGCCTTGGATTGTGCCGGCAAGAGCTTCACGCCATGTACTTCCATCCAGCTTTCGAGCAGGTCCTGGGTTTGTATGCGGTCGACCGGCTGGTCGATGCGCGCCAGCGGCTGCAACGGGACTTCGGCTTCGCCTAAGTCCAGATGCTCGCCGCCTACGGCTTTGGTCAGCGCATAGGCGCTGCGGCCTTTGTCGAAGATGAATACCTGGCTGTTTGGCAGGAACCGAAAGTTAGCCGCGATGTTGCCCAGCGCCACGCTCTTGCCCGCGCCGATCGGCCCAATGATGAGGGTCATTCCAACGTCGCTGACATGGAGATTAAAGCGCCACGGTGTGCCGTTCACAGTGGCACCATGGATGAGCGCCGGCGTGTTAGGCGGATAGTAGGGACAGGGGTTAATTGCCAGTCCCGGCCAGACCGAGGTCAGCGGCAGAATATCGGCCAGATTCTGCGTATGAACCGGCGGCTTGCGCACGTCGTACCAGCCATGAAGCGGGATCGAGCCAAGCCATGCCTCAGTGGCATTCACGCGCTCGATGCGCGGGTCGAAGCCGGCATTCTGACTCACCTTGAAGATGAGTTGCGCCTGGTCTTCGGCTTCGCGGGCAGTATCGGCCGCCACCACAACTTTGACGGTTCCGTAGCAGTAACGAACCTCGCCCGACTCGGCTTCGGCCACCGCAGCGTCCGCGTCCTCCGCCATCTGTGCGGCAAACTGGTTCTCGAACGCCGAAGGGTTGCCACTGCCGATGGTCTCGCTAAACAAAGCGCGAGGCCCTTTTCTCTTCTGAAACCAGTTGCGGCGGATGACGCCAAGCGTGGCGATGGCCTTGCGCGTGGCCAATGGCAACGCCCGCACCGAGAACCGATAAGGGAACGGTAGCTCCGCCAGGAAAGTGGTCAGTTCAGCATGGGAATGGTGCGGGAAGCCAGCCAGCGATATTACCCGGATGTAGCGACGGCCGATGCGCGGGATGAAGCCAGGAGTGAAATCCTGGTTGCCGAGCACCGCGTCGAGCGGTACCGTGCCGCGCGGCGGTATAACCTGGCTCACGCGACCATTGATCATCGTCGTCAGGTTGGAGAGCATGCCGCCCAAGTTCAGCGGCCGCATGCTCCAGACTGGTGTCATCGCGCTCACCAGATCGGCCATGCGGCTGTCCAGGTATTCGCGATGGCGTTGCCGCTCGGCCTTCGCGGACATTCCGCTGACAAAGGTTCGTTCGAAGCTACTCTGCGCCGTGGATGGCGGCTTCCAGGCTATGGTTGTGATAGTGCGTGACTCGTGATGCCGGCCCTCTTGGGCGTAATGCAGCGCGGCCTCGTGGTCCATCATCGAGCTGACCGGGTCGGGAAACAGGCGCTTAGGCCGGTCGCTGCTCGGGTAGCGGATGAAATCAACCTGCCAGCCGAACTCCTCGTCGAGCCGCAGGGATGCACGGTTGGCATGTGCCCGGTGGGCATCCAACTCCTCGTCGCTGGCGCTGTTGAGGTCAGGCCCGACACAGTCGAACATGCGCAGCCGGGCGCCATCCTTCATCACGATAGTTCGTTCGTCTTCGGCAAAGGCGAAGTTGAGCAGGTCGGGCAGACCTTTGCGCCGATCCGGTTGCCGCCGCAAATCTCTAAACTCTTTAAACAATGACTTGGTACTCCCTTAATTAAGGAATCGTCGGGTGGATGTTGCTTGTGGTGCTCAGCTTCCAATGACCGAACGCCGCGCCAGCCGCGCAAAGCGGAAACACAATCGCGGGATGGCCGAATCGAATGCATATGACAGCCCCAACCACCGCCGCGGTTATCCAGCAAGCGACTATGAACGGAGCGTGTGAAGGCGGCAGACACCAGATGGAAGTGCGTGCCGGATAGCATTCCTGGCGATACCGGAAATGCCGAACGTAGACTTCACTAAACTGTGGGTCGAGCTTGGCTAAATAGATGAGTAAGGCATGACCGGCTGTTGCCAGGAACAGCGCGGCGCCGGCGGCCAGCCACCCTTTCGGCGGCAACACCAGCGCCAGGCATATCGTCCAAAGCGCGATGGCAAGCTGCCGCTCAGCGCCCATCACCAATACAGGCTGGATCAGGGACCTATGGATGACGTTTAGCCGCCGGTTGTCCGCTCTCATATCAGCCTCCTAAAACAGCGCGCCAGTGCCGAACAGGGCACCCATGAAGGTGGCCGCGCCGAGCGCGGTCGCACCGCCGAAAGCCACGGCTGAGGCTTTGCGAATTCCGGTGCCGTGCTCCGACACGCCCCACATGAGACCCGTGCCGATCACCGCGGCGGTCGTGATGCTTTTCGCGACCGGCCCGCCGATGTCGTTCTGCAAGGTTGTGAGCGTGGTGTCCCACGGCAGCGCGGCTGCGCTGGTAGTCGCGAAGGCCATCGCCGGCCATACGACGGTCACCATGCCGAAGGCATAGCCCGCCCGCCGCTTCCACTTGTTGACGTGTTTAGTAACCTTCATTCTTTTCTCCATTCGAACGCTCGCTCTGTTTCAGCAGGGCGAGATTATGAAACCTTGTGTTAGTGAGTAGCCTTCGACCCGCGCCAGTTCCGTCACGCGGCGCCCTTGCCGACTAGCCTCGATGACGGCAATGAGGTTCACCGTCTCCGCAATGAGCTCCGGCTGCGGTCCGATTGCCGCTTCCTGAA
>Ga0070741_10020770_pt1 | contig 10292 bp, 2 predicted proteins | sample Coa_R1_4_FD_66440 | JGI IMG/M metagenome (GOLD analysis project Ga0070741, IMG submission 66440) | Surface soil microbial communities from Centralia Pennsylvania, which are recovering from an underground coalmine fire - Coalmine... | ecosystem: Environmental > Terrestrial > Soil > Unclassified ...
CGGGCGATCTGATGCGTTGGCTGGCGGACGGGAACCTGGAATTTCTGGGTCGGAATGATGATCAGGTGAAGGTGCGCGGGTTCCGTATTGAATTGGGTGAGATTGAATCGCGGCTACGAGAGCATCCGGCTGTGGCGGAAGCGGTAGTGGTTGCGCGAGAAGACATGCCGGGGGAGAAGCGTTTGGTGGCCTACTACGTGATGGATGCCGCCCACGATTCTCTGAAGCCAAAGCTGGTAGAAGGTCTTGTTCCCGAACTTCGCGGCTGGCTTGAAGCAAAACTGCCGGAGTATATGGTGCCCGCGCTCTATGTGCGGATGGACCGGATGCCCTTGACGGCAAATGGGAAACTCGACCGCAAATCATTACCTGCTCCGGACGCTGACGCGTATGCAGCGCAAGCGTATGAAGCTCCGCAAGGTGAGACGGAGAGGCTGTTAGCAGAGATATGGGCTGAGTTGCTTCAGGTAAGGCGAGTCGGGCGTCGCGATAATTTTTTTGCTCTTGGCGGGCACTCACTCCTTGCGGCGCGAGTGGCCACGCGTATCCGGCAACAGTTGGGTGTTGCTATGACATTAGGCGATATGTTTGCGCATCCGGCGCTGGCCGATCTTGCAAGTAGTGTGAAGGGCGCAACGCGGGCCGAGTTGCCGGCGATTGTGCGTGCGGAACGAGAGCAACGGCTACCTTTATCGTTTGCGCAACAACGCTTATGGTTTTTGGCGCAGATAAAGGATGCTAGCCAGGCATATCACATTCCAATGGGCTTGCATTTAAAGGGCGAGTTGGATGCTGGGGCTTTGCGGCGAGCATTGGATCGGATTGTGGTGCGCCATGAAGCATTGCGGACCACTTTTATTTCTATCGATGGAGAACCTTGGCAACACATTGCGCCGGGAGAAGACAGCCGGTTTCACCTGCTGGAGTACGATCTGCGCCAACATCGAAATACAAAAGCGGAACTCGGTCATCTCATGGTCGAAGAGGCTGCCGCACCTTTTGATCTGCAAGCGGGACCGTTGATCCGTGGGCGATTGATCCGCCAATCGGAGGATGAATACACGTTGCTCATCACCATGCACCATATTGTTTCCGATGGATGGTCGATGAGTGTTTTTTGTAATGAAGCGAGCAAATTGTACAGCGCCTTCCGAAGCGGCGAAGGAGATCCACTGCCGGAATTGGCAATCCAATATGCGGATTATGCAATTTGGGAACGGCAGTGGCTGGAAGGAGAACTGCAGCAGCAGGGCGAGTACTGGAAACAAGCTTTGCAGGATGCGCCGGCGCTGCTTGAATTGCCGACGGACCATGCGCGCCCAGCCCAGCAGGATTACAAAGGAAGCAGTGAGGGGTTGGTGTTTGATCGGCGATTCACGGAGGAACTGAAAAAGCTGAGCTGGCGGCAGGGAACAACCTTATACATGACGCTGGTGGCCGGCTGGGCAGCGTTGCTGTCACGATTGTCGGGTCAGGCGGAAGTGGTAATTGGCACGCCGGTAGCGAACCGGGAGCGCGCGGAGATTGAAGGACTGATTGGATTCTTTGTGAACACTCTGGCTCTGCGCGTGGATGTAGGCAGCGGGGTTACTGTAAGAGAGTTGTTAAAGCGCGTGAAGGAAGTGGCATTAGGAGCGCAACAGAATCATAACTTGCCATTTGAGCGTGTAGTGGAGATAGTGCGGCCGGAGCGTAGTCTGGCACGCCATCCCCTGTTTCAGGTGACGCTGGGCTGGCAGAACATGCCGGGAGAAGCCATGAAGCTCCCCGGACTGGAAGCGAAGCTGCTGAAATCAATACCTTATCAGCCGGCAAAATTTGATTTGACACTTGATTTGCAGGAAGCAGATGGAATGATTACCGGCAAGTTGGAATATGCCACTGCGTTGTTTGAATCCAGCACAATCCAACGATATGTGGGCTATTTCCGCAGGCTGCTGGAAGGAATGGTAGCGGAAGAATCAGAAGTAGTGGGCCGCCAGGACCTGCTCAGCGAAAGAGAGCGAGAGCAAGTTCTATACCGGTGGAATGATACTGAGATTGAATATCCGTCAAGCAAACTCGTCCATGAGTTGTTTGAGGAGCAAGTGGAGATGACGCCTGAAGCAGCGGCAGTTGAGTATGGCGGCCGGGAGCTGACATATCGCGAACTAAACCGTGAAGCAAATCGGTTAGCGCATTATCTTCAGATCCTGGGAGTGAAGCCAGAGGCGCAAGTCGCCATCTGCGTTGAGCGCGGTTTGGAAATGATCATTGGGCTCATGGCCATACTCAAGGCGGGTGGCGCGTATGTGCCGCTTGATCCATCTTATCCGCCGGAACGTTTGCAGTACATGCTAAAGGATAGTGAGCCGGTCGTCCTGCTGACACAAGCTCAAGTCAGGGAACGGATGGGGCCATTGCCTGCCGGCCTGCCCACACTGGATTTGACGGATGCAGCCTGGAACAGCCAACTGGAGAGCAACCCGGAAGTTATCGGATTGAAGCCCATCCCCGGTCATTTGGCCTATGTTCTTTATACTTCTGGTTCAACCGGCAAGCCTAAAGGTGTTATGGTGAGCCACCAAAACCTTGTGAGCTCTACCTTTGCCAGAAAACTGGCTTACGGTAAGTTAGGCCGTTTTTTGCTGCTTTCTCCCATCTCATTTGATAGTTCGGTGGCGGGTATTTTTGGAAGTCTGCTCTATGGGGGTACGTTAATCATCGCGCCTGATGATATAGTTCGCGAGCCATTGCGCCTTAACCAGGAGATCGAACGTTTGCGAGTGGAAAGCCTGCTCTGTGTTCCATCCTTATATAGATTCCTTTTGGAATACCCAGTTGGCGACGAGCAGAAGAAACATCTCTCTCGAATCATTGTTGCGGGCGAGGTTTGTCCGCCGGACTTGGTGGCAAAGTCAGCGCAACAATTTCCTCAAGTTGAGCTGTTCAACGAGTATGGTCCTACCGAAGGCACGGTGTGGGCCACCATGCACCGTTGCGCTCAACCATTAAGCAGGCAATCAGTGCCAATCGGAAAGCCCATTGCGAATACGCAGGTGTACATCCTGGATGCGTGGGGAGAGCCAGCGCCGATTGGAGCAGCGGGGGAGCTGTGCATTGGAGGAATGGGTGTAACCCGGGGATATTTGCATCGACCGGAACTGACGGCGGAGCGTTTTGTGCCCGATCCCTACGCGGGAAAAGCTGGTACGCGCATGTACAAAACAGGCGACGTAGGAAGATGGCTGACAGACGGGAGCCTGGAATTTGTGGAACGGAATGACGATCAGGTAAAGATTCGCGGGTTCCGTATTGAACTTGGAGAGATTACAGCGCGACTGCAAGAGCACCCCGCAGTGGAGGAAGCAGCAGTTTTGGCACGGGAAGACACACCAGGAGAGAAGCGTTTGGTAGCTTACTATCGCCTTGCAACTCAGCAGACCTTCCCTGATCCTGAATCTTTGCTTTCCGATGTGCGCTCGTTTCTCCGCGAGAGTTTACCGGAGTATATGGTACCGGCTGCGTACGTGCGGTTGGAGTCATTGCCTTTGACACCGAACGGCAAGCTGGATCGTAGAGCTTTGCCTGTGCCCAATGGGGATGCGTATGCGGTCCGCAAATATGTGCCGCCGCAGGGAGACCTTGAGACCGCGTTGGCAGCAATCTGGGCGGATGTACTCAAATTGAAACAGGTAGGTCGGCAAGATGATTTCTTCGCACTGGGGGGACATTCATTGCTTGCGCTCCGCGTGCTGTTCCGCGTGAATGACTGCTTCCAGATGGAACTTTCTGTTCCCGTCCTTCTTGAACATTCGGTGCTGATGGAGTTTGCCCAGAAACTACGTTCCATTTCCGGACGCCCCGTGGAGGAGTTGGAAAGAATTGCAAAGATCTGGCTTAAAATCCGCAGGATGACTCCTGAAGAACTTAAAGCCGCTCTTGCCGTCCATTGAATGCCGTGAACCGCTGTAGCTTTTGTTCGTTTTATTGCTTGATTTGAAATTTTTTTGATTCGTGATCCAGAACTCAGAGGCTAGTAAATGTTTACTCTCGCACAGAATTTCAAATTTGCGCTGCGCAGATTAAAAAACAATCCCGGATTTACCGTTGTCGCTGTGCTTACGCTGGCTTTGGGAATCGGAGCGAACAGCGCGATGTTCAGCATCGTGAACGCCGTGCTGCTTCGCCCTCTTCCATATCGTGATCCGCAAAGACTTGTGCTGCTTGCTGAGCATTGGCCGCAATTTCCCAGGCTGTCTTTGTCCTACCTTAATTTCAAGGATTGGCGCGACCAGAGCCACTCGTTTGAAGCTGTGGGAGCCGTGCGGAACAACGTTATGACCATGACGGGGATTCCCGAAGCTGAACGGTTGCCCACCCAAAATGTTACTGCCAATCTGTTTGACCTGTTAGGAGTCAAACCGGAATTTGGGCGCACCTTTTCTGACTCGGAAGATAAGGCGGGCGGGCCACCTGTAGCGCTCATCAGCCACAGTCTCTGGGAACGGCACTTCTCTTCTTCTCGTGACGTGCTTGGCAAGACCATCACTCTGGACAATCAGAACTATTCGATTATCGGCGTCATGCCCGCTGGCTTTGAAATTCTTCAGCAGACCCCAGATGTCATCGTGCCATTTGAGCCCTGGGCCAGAACGTTGCCGGATGATCGCAGCTGGCATCCTGGAATTCTGCCCATCGCCCGACTGAGGCCAGGTGTTTCGCTTGAGCAGGCCCGCTCAGAAATGACCGTAATTGCCAAACAACTCGAGAGGCAATATCCGGAAGCCGACACTAATGTTTCAGCGCTGGTTGATCCCATGCTGGACCAGGTTGTGCAGAACGTTCACACTGCGCTTTGGGTCTTGATTGGCGCGGTGGGACTTGTGCTACTGATTGCCTGCGCCAATGTTGCTAATCTTCTGCTTGTCCGCGCCACCGGCAGGCGGCGCGAGATGGCAGTCTGCATCGCTCTGGGAGCCCAGCGCTTCGACATTATTCGCCAGTTATTGGCGGAGAGCATCCTGGTGTCTGTTGCCGGCGGCGCTTTGGGGCTTGTGCTGGCCTGGGCCGCAGTGCCTCTTTTAACGCGGTTGGCGGGAAGCAGCCTTCCCCGCAGTAATAACGTTTCTATCGATCTCCCTGTTCTGGGCTTTACTGCTTTAATTGCTCTTATTCCCGGCGTTCTGTTTGGCTTGGCCCCGGCCCGCCATTCATGGAGCATTGATCTTCGTGAGACCTTGAATGAAAGCAATCGTGGCGGGTCTGTGCGCGCCGTTTTGCGTACACGCGCGGCGCTGGTTGTTTCGGAGATCGCTTTGGCCATGTTGCTGCTGGTTGGGGCCGGCCTTCTGTTCAAGAGCTTTGAGCGGTTGTCCAATGTTTCTCCGGGCTTCTCCACTGACCACATTCTGGTTGCGAATATAGTCCGTTCGCCTACTGCATACACTGATCGGAATGTGCGTTTGGGCTTCTTTGACCGTCTGTTTGAACAGGTTGGAGCGCTGCCCGGTGTGCGCTCGGTTGGGGCTGTATCCTTTCTGCCTGTAACCGGCACTGGGTCCGCTCTCCACTTTAATATTGAGGGCCGTCCACCTCATTCTCCCCAGGAATACACCATTGCCAGCTATCGTGCAGTAAGCGCGGGCTATTTGAAAACGCTGCAAATACCGCTCATCACCGGCCGATGGATTGAAGATCGCGATCGTGAAGGATCTCCCACAGTGGCGGTAATTAATTCCAGCTTCGCGCATACATATTTTCCTAACCAGTCGCCAATCGGGCAGCACATACAGTTGGGGGCCACGCCTGATCCTAACGTTCCATGGATGGAGATTGTTGGAGTGGTTGCTGACGTGAAGCAATCACTGGCCAGTGAATCTTCTTCCGAGATGTACGTTCCTTACCGCCAGGCGGACCAGGTGCTTCCAGTGTTGACCCTGTCTTTGGTCGTTCGCACTGCTGGAGATCCACTGGCGCAGACCAATGCCATACGCTCGGTAGTGCACAATATCGATCCTAATCAGCCGGTCACTGCAATCCGCAGCATGCAGGAGAACGTAGCGCAGTCTGTCTCTGAGCCAAGATTTCGCACGGTTCTGTTGTCTGTTTTTGCTGGTATTGCCCTGGTGCTCGCGGCAGTCGGCATTTTCGGCGTCATGGCATACTCTGTTGCCCAACGCACCCGCGAACTCGGACTGCGAATGGCTCTTGGATCATCACGCGGCCGGGTCTTGCAATTGGTGCTGCTCAATGGCGTGTGGTTGACATTGGAGGGCGTAGGGATCGGACTTGTAGCCACGTTTTTACTGACTCGTTATGTGTCCAGCTTGCTATTCAACGTTCCTCGCTACGACCCCATAACGTTGGTGGGTGTAGTTGTGGCGTTGATTATTATTTCACTCTGCGCGTGTTACATTCCTGCCCGGCGCGCTACGTTGGTCGATCCGATTGTGGCCCTGAGGGAAGAATGACAAAAGGGGAGACGGAATAAAATTCGTGGATGCAACCATCTTGATCGTCGGCAGTGGGTCTTTGGCGCGGGCCATCTCTTATTCTTTGGCCCTCCTGCTTTCCCGGCCTCATCGCGTGGTCATTTGCGCCCGGTCAAGGAAGCAATTGAATGATATTTTGTATGTCTCACGCGCAAAAGCCGCGAGCATACAGTCGCCGGTCACTTTTGATATCGTCCAGTTTGAAGCCGAATCAGATGATGCCGGCAAGTTGCTTTCATCCATTCATCCTGACGTGGTAGTGAACTGTGCTTCCTATTATTCTCCGTGGGAAGATATTCACCAGCCTTCATTATGGACCCAGTTGCTCCGGAGTGCAGGATTTGGTTTTACGTTGCCATTGCAGTCAGCTTTCGCAATCAAGTTTGCGAAAGCCGTGGCCGAACATTCACGGGCAGCGCTTTTTATCAATGGCTGTTATCCTGACGCAGTCAATCCACTTTTACGCGCCTTGGATCTTCCTGTTTTTTGCGGTGTCGGCAATATTGCTCTTTTAGCGGCAACATTGCGATCTTCTCTGGATCTTAAACCCCAACAACGATTGCAAGTTATGGCTCATCATCTGCATTTATACACACCAAAGCCTGGAGTGGACGAAGCACAGGCTTGGGTTGATGGGAAACCTTACGAGAACGTGAGCAGCTTGCTGGCAAGCCAGCGGGCGAGCACCGGCTTAGAAGTCAATAAGGTAATTGGGTGTACAGGCGCTGTGTTGCTGCGCGACATCATTGATGGACGAAGTGTGGAAACTCACGTACCAGGCCCATTTGGGCTTCCCGGAGGATATCCGGTGCGAATAGCAGGCACGCACTTGGACTTGAATTTACCAGCTGATCTTTCAGAAGCGAAGGCAATCTCATGGAATGAAAAAATCGCAGTCGCGGATGGCGTAAGAATCCTTTCTGATGGATACGTGGAATTTGGAGAAAAGCAAAAAACCGCTTTCAAACAATATTTGCCGCAAATATCCAATGGATTTCACGCCAGCGAAATAGAAAAAGTTGCGCAATCAATGCTGGATCTTCGGGCAAGGCTGACCGTGGAGAAGGTTCAATCATTCACACAAGATGCTCAAAAGGTGGAGGCATCGTAAGAGAAAATTATCTTTTGAATGATTCATAGTGACTGCTCGAATCTGGATCGGAAGTTCCTGACCAAGCTCAGCGAATTGCAGTCCTCATAGCCTGAAGGGGACAAACACTCTGGCAGTCCCAATTTGGAAATCCAAATTTAGCGCATTGCCAACATTTTCTTGACATTCCCTTTTATAGAAACCACGATGAAGTAGTTAAGAAAGGTTGTGGGGTGGCATCGCCAACTTCCCGCAACTCGCGAATCAAAAGCCAGGAGGTCTTATCAAAATGCTGAAAAGCCTCAGTAAGCTCTTCATCTCCAGTGCACTACTGTGCGCCACAATCTTCGCATTGAATGTTCAGGGACAGCCTGCTATGAGTTCACGGACTTCATCCGGTCCTTCGACCGGCAACTCCGTGATCCTCTGCATGCCCGGACTTGTTTATAGATGTAACCAGTTTGGATGCTTCTGTGTGAAACCCTGAGTGTAAGGACGCGAACTCAGTTCGATAAAAAATAGCAGAAATGTGGGGCGCCTCCATTGAGATACGCCGCCATGCGATTTCAGAAACACAAGCCAGCCCTGCTACTCTGCAGGGCTGAATTATTTTTGAGTCTGTCTTATTAGGCGAGGAACAAACAATGACGTCGAGCCGCTGCGTACCTTAGGTTTAACCGCGGAGATAAAGCCCCGCTGTCACGTTCGACCTCAACCGATCGGTACGGTTTGGAGACCATGTTGTGCATTCGCTGGAAACACTGCGATTGCACCCGGCATTCAGTGGAACTGATTCTCCGGATGGTTAGTCAACTCTGAGCACAAGGAAGCCATAGGGCGTTCATGTGTCTACAGAATGGCAACGGCTGACGCGGTGTTGCTCTCCGATTTGGGCTTGCAGGGAACAGTATAGAAATCCCAACATTCGGACCAAAAATTAAAAATTGAGTCCCAGAAAAATTAAAATCGTATCTTGAAAAGGGAATGGCAAAATTAAATTGAAACGATACGTTTAATAAGAACTAAGATCTCATAAATTTTTTACTCCAAGAGCTCGGGTAAGTGTTTCAAATCGGGTAGTTTTCCCAAATTGGAACGCAGCCAGAGCTCGGTTTCCATTGCTTTTTTAAAAGAAGCTAATGTACGATTTTTAAGGAGTTTTGGCTGAACGTTCCCGTTCATTCGCGGGTCTTTGCCTAACTCTATCTTCTGCGCTGCAAGCCATGAACGGGAATCCCAAACCGGTTGCTCTTGTCAGCATGCCGTCTTTATCGGCGCGGCATCCATCGTTTCAGCTGGCACTGCTCAAACCTATGTTGGAGCAAGCAGGGATCCCTGCCCAGCAGTTTTCATTCTTCATGTATATGGGGCACCAGGTTGGCTGGCGGATAGCAGAGACCATCTCTGATGTGTGGCCCTGCCTGGTGGGTGAGTGGATATGGTCCAAAGCAGCCTTTGGTGATAAAGCCAACACCAAAGATGAAGAATACTTTGCCGCTTATGACAACCTGTTCGAGGCTATTTGCCACACTGCAGGATGCACGCTTGACGACATACGGCGATTGCGCGACGAAGCCGCGCCTCAATTTATTGATTTCTGTCTTGACTCTGTTGACTGGAACCGGTTTGGCCTGGTTGGTTTTACCGTGGTCTTTCAGCAACTCGTAGGCAGCCTGGCACTGGCACGAGCGCTCAAGCAACGATATCCCAATCTGCCAATCATCATGGGCGGCGCCAGCTTAGAAGATGACATTGCGGACGAAATCATGAGAGGTTGTCCGCAAATTGATTATGTTCACTGCGGCGACGCGGAAATCTCATTCCCGCAGATGGTGGAACGTCTGTACAGCGGCCAAAGCATGGAAGGTTTAAAAGGAATCATGTGGCGCGATTCCGAAAGCAAGGTCCAATATGCCGGACGCGCTCCCAACTTCATGGACATGAACCAGACGCCGCTCCCGGATTTCGATGAATACTTTTACGCGCGCGAAGCCAGCGGCTACGAAAATTCTGATTATGTGCAGGAACTGCTTGTCCCCTTTGAAGCGGCCCGCGGCTGCTGGTGGGGAGAGAAAAATCATTGCACTTTTTGCGGCCTGAACCGCTCAGGGATGGAATTTCGCGCCAAAGATCCCGATAAAGTTCTGGAGCAACTGGAAGCTCTGGCCCGCCGCTACGGACAGTTTTACTTTAACGCCATCGACAACATCATGGCTCCGGAGTACGTGGAGAAACTGTTTGGAAAGCTGGCAGCGGCCAACAGCGACATTTGCATTCACTATGAGATACGGCCCAATTTCTCGCGAAAGCAATTGGCCAAACTGCGCCGCAGCGGGCTTTTCTCCGTGCAGCCCGGCATTGAGAGCCTCTCCACCAACATACTGAAGATCATGAGAAAGCATTCAACCGGGATGCGTAACGTGGAGCTGATCAAGTGGTGCACTTATTACGGAATTAACGCTCTTTACAACATTCTGTGCCGGTTTCCTGGAGAAACCGAAGATGACTACCGGACACAAAGCGAAGTGGCGGCCAGAATTGTTCATTTCCAACCGCCCTATGCCATCGTGAAGGCGCGGGCTGATCGCGGATCGCCAATGTACACCGAGCCGGGTTCGCAGTCTGTCTCCGACTTGGTTCCGGCGAAGTGTTACCAGTACATTTTCCCTGAAGGCTTCGATCTCCGCCGCATCTCCTATTACTTTGATCATCAGATGGGAAACACGGTC